>FWPV01000331.1_pt1 | contig 156327 bp, 135 predicted proteins | sample 2228371 | NCBI WGS metagenome assembly FWPV01 (sample SAMEA103939776, study PRJEB20133) | metagenome
AAGCGCGCAAGGCCTTCTTCGAGCACTACAAGGACATCGAGGCGTTGTGGGAGATCCTCTCGCCCGATGCACGGCTCCGTGACCACATCGCCACATACAAGCAGCTTTCCCAGCTCTACGCGGCCGTGCGCAACGCCTATGCCGAGAAGGTCGGTTTCGTGGCCGATCTCGCCTACAAGACGCGCCGGCTCATCGAGGGGAATGCCGAGCAGCACGGCCTGGGTCGGCTCACCAAGAGCGTGACCTTCGACGTGGCCACACTCAACGCGCTGCGCAGCGAAAAGGGCTCCGATGAAGGTAAGGTGTTCAACCTCGTGCGCGGCTTGCAGCACGAGATCGACGAAGACCCCGCCGCGGCCCCGGTGCTGCAGCCACTGAAAGACCGCGCCGAACGCATCCTCAAAGACCTCGAAGACCGCAAGACGACCGGTCTTGCCGCGATGGACCAACTCGCAGCGCTGGCGGCCGAGAAGGAAGCGGCGATGAAGGCGGCGCGCGACAGCGGACTTTCCCCGCGCGCTTTCGCTGTCTACTGGGTCTTGCGCGACGACCCCGCCGTCAAGGCGGCATCGGTCGACGCCATGGCGCTCGCAAAGGATGCCGAAGCGCTCCTGGCGCGCTTCCCGAATGCATCGGTGAACCCCGACGAGCAACGCAGACTGCGCGCCGCCATGTACAAGCCCGTGCTGGCGCTCGGACAGGACGAGCGCGCCCGCGTGGTCGACCTGATCATTCGACTGCTGCTCGCGGAGGGCGAGGCGTGAAGGCGTCCCTCTACCCTGCGCAAGAACTGCGACGACGGGCACTGACCTGGGCGGTGAAGCTGCGTGTCAACCCGCGCGTCATTCGGGTCCAAGAGATGCGCAGGAAGTGGGGCTCCTGCTCGTCCGCGGGGACGGTCACCCTGGCCGCCGACCTGGTCGCGCAAGATGAGCGCTTCCAGGACTACGTCATCGTCCACGAGCTGCTGCACCTGCGATACACCAGCCACGGGCGGATGTTCAAGGCGCTTATGAGCGCGCATGTGCCTGAATGGAGAAGGATAGCTGTGAGCAGAGATCGTCAACGCGGGGCTGTAGGGGGATGATAGCCCACCGATCGGGGCGACACACGTGCAAGTCGTTGACGGGCAAGCCCGTCTGCGTGCGCTTCCGCAAAGAAGCTGGCGCCGGTTTTGAGAGAAGAGAGGGAGGATCAGAGTCGAACCTGCCCCATTCAGGTGCCCCCGTCGGCGGGGCACAGCGCAGGCAGAACCGGCCGGAACCCCGCGTGGTGTCGCGAAACCCGCAAAGCAAAACGCCCAACCGGAACCGGTTGGGCGTCGAAAAGTGGTGGAGCGGAGGAGGATCGAACTCCCGACCTTCGCATTGCGAACGCGACGCTCTCCCAGCTGAGCTACCGCCCCACGAAGGGGCGTATTCTAGGGGGAAACCCGCACCCCGTAAATGGCGCTCAGCGCCGGCGGGCCCACAGCCAAAGGAGGAGTCCGGCGAGGAGCATCGGCACGCTGTACCACTGGCCGAGGCTCAGCCCGGCGTAGAGCCGGCCGCCGTCCGGTTCACGGGTAAACTCGACCAGGAAGCGGAACAGGCCATAGCCCACCAGGAACAGGGCCGATACGGTGCCCACCGGTCGCGGCTTGCGCGAATACACCCACAGGATCACGAACAGCGCCACGCCCTCGAGGGCGAACTCGTACAGCTGGGAGGGGTGGCGTGCCACCGTATCCACGTTGGGAAACACCATGCCCCAGGGCACCTCGGTGGGTCGGCCCCACAGCTCCGCGTTGATGAAGTTGCCCAGCCGGCCGGCTGCGAGCCCCGGTGGAACCAGGGGCGCGACGAAGTCGGCGACCGCGAGAAAGCCCTTGCCCTGCTTGCGTGCGAACCAGGCCATGGCGGCCATGGCGCCGAGCAGCCCGCCATGGAAGGACATGCCGCCTTTCCACACCGCGAAGACGTCGAGCGGATGCTCGAGGTAGTAGGCAAACTCGTAGAACAGAACGTGTCCCAGACGGCCGCCCACCACCACGCCGATGACCATGTAGAACAACAGATCGTCGAGCCCGCGCGCATCAATGACCGCTTCGGATGCGCGCTGGATGCGCAGCCTTCCGAGTAGCAGTCCGGCAGCAAAACCCACCAGATACATGAGCCCATACCAGCGCACCGCCAGCGGGCCGAGCTGGAAGGCGATCGGATCGAACTGTGGGTGAATGAACATTTTGGAAAGTTGAGAATCCGTTAAAATGCCGCATTATACGTGCTTGCCTGATCCGAGCCGCGCGTGGCTTTTTCTGCACCGAGGACATCCATGCCTGCCTACCGTTCCCGCACCACCACCCACGGCCGCAACATGGCCGGCGCCCGCGCCCTGTGGCGCGCCACCGGCATGAAGGACGGCGATTGGGACAAACCCATCATCGCCATTGCCAACTCTTTCACCCAGTTCGTCCCCGGCCACGTGCACCTGAAGGATCTGGGCCAGCTGGTGGCAACGGAGATCGAGAAGGCCGGCGGCGTGGCCAAGGAGTTCAACACCATCGCCGTGGATGACGGCATCGCCATGGGCCACGGCGGCATGCTGTACTCGCTGCCCTCGCGCGAGCTGATCGCGGACGCAGTGGAGTACATGGTCAACGCCCACTGCGCCGACGCCCTGGTGTGCATCTCCAACTGCGACAAGATCACCCCGGGCATGCTGATGGCCGCGATGCGCCTCAACATTCCCACGGTGTTTGTCTCCGGCGGGCCGATGGAAGCCGGCAAGGCCGTGCTGCACGGCAAAATGGTGAAGCTGGATCTGGTGGACGCCATGGTCTCCGCCGCGAATCCGAACGAAAGCGACGAAGACGTGCAGATCACCGAGCGCTCCGCCTGCCCCACCTGCGGCTCCTGCTCGGGCATGTTCACCGCCAACTCCATGAACTGCCTGACCGAGGCACTCGGTTTGAGCCTGCCGGGTAACGGCTCGACGCTGGCCACCCACGCCGACCGCAAGCGCCTGTTCATCGAGGCGGGGCGGCTCATCGTGGCCCTGGCCCGCAGCTATTACGAGCGCGATGATCAGACGGTGCTACCGCGCTCGATCGCCACGTTCGAAGCATTCGAAAACGCCATAGCGCTGGACATCGCCATGGGCGGCTCCACCAACACCGTGCTGCACCTGCTGGCGGCGGCCTACGAGGGCGGCGTGCCGTTCACGATGAAGGACATCGACCGCATGTCGCGCAAGGTGCCGAATCTGTGCAAGGTGGCGCCGGCGACCCAGCTCTACCACATGGAGGACGTCCACCGGGCTGGCGGGGTGATGGGCATTTTGGGTGAGCTGGATCGTGCGGGTTTGATCCATCGCCAGGTGCACACGGTGCATGCCCCCACCCTGGGGGAGGCGCTGGAGCAATGGGATATCCGGCGCACCCGTGACCCCAAGGTCCTGGAGTTCTATCGTGCCGCGCCGGGCAACGTACCGACCACGGTGGCGTTTTCCCAGAGCAAGCGCTGGGAGACCCTCGACACCGACCGCGCCAATGGCTGCATTCGCGACAAGGCCCACGCCTATTCCCAGGACGGGGGGCTGGCCGTGCTCTACGGCAATCTCGCGCCGGACGGCTGCATCGTCAAGACCGCGGGCGTGGACGCGAGCATCCTGCAATTCTCCGGCCCCGCGCGCATCTTCGAGAGCCAGGAAGACGCGGTGCAAGCCATTCTGGGCGACCGGGTGAAGGCAGGTGACGTGGTGATCATCCGCTACGAAGGCCCCAAGGGCGGGCCTGGCATGCAGGAGATGCTGTATCCGACCTCGTACTTGAAATCCAAGGGGCTCGGCAAGTCCTGCGCGCTCATCACCGACGGCCGCTTCTCTGGCGGCACCTCGGGGCTTTCCATCGGCCACGTCTCGCCCGAGGCAGCGGAGGGCGGCAACATCGGGCTGGTGGAAGAGGGCGACATCATCGAAATCGACATCCCCAACCGCAGCATCCATCTCAGGGTGAGCGAAGAGGAACTCGCGCGGCGACGTGCCGCCATGGAGGCGAGAGGCAGCAAAGCCTGGCAGCCCGCCGCGCGTAACCGCATCGTCTCCGCCGCCTTGCGCGCGTATGCGGCGCTCACGACCTCCGCCGCCACCGGCGCGGTACGGGATGTCGGCCAGGTGGCGCGCAAGGGCTAAGCCATGGGCCGCCTGCTCGCCGTCCTGCTGCTGAGTGTGGTCACCGTCGCCGGTGCGGCGCAAACCGTGGTCGTGGAGAATCCGGAAACCGGCCTCAAAAGTTGGCGCAAGGTGGAAAACGGCTTCAGCCTGGAACTGATCCAGCTGCTGCCAGAATTCGTTCAGGCCGCCTACGCCTCGCGGGATCTTCCCCCGGCCTTGTACCAGAGTATGCAGGGCTACTGCATCTTTGGCACCGTGGCACGCAATGAAACCGACGCGCCACTTTCCTACAAAGTGCGGCAATGGCGCTATGTGACGCCCGATGGCAAACGGCACCGGCTGCGCACCAAGAGCGAATGGATCGCGGTGTGGGCAAAACTTGGCGCGGATTTCAGCTGGTCGATCCTGCCCGATGACATCACCCTGGAGGTCGGGGACTGGGTGCAGGGCTTCACCACGCCGAAAATACCGCCCGGGACCCGCTTCGATCTGATCTATAGCTGGAGGCATCATGGCAAGACCTATACCGCCAGGCTGGAGAATCTGGCCTGTCCGACTGGCTCGGGCATTCGTTAGCCTGTTGTTGCTCGCGCCGGCGCTCGCGCTGGCGCAGACCGAGCTGCCCGATCTGAGTCACAGCCTGACGCCGCTCAAGCCCCGTCCGCCGGCAAAGAACTTCACTCTGAAAGACCTGGACGGCAAAACCCACTCGCTGACCGATTACCGGGGCAAGGTGGTGCTGGTGAACTTCTGGGCCACCTGGTGCCCGCCGTGTCGGCGTGAGATGCCGTCCATGGAGCGGTTGCAGCAGAAGTTCAGGGGCGAGCCTTTCACCATCCTCGCCCTCAACCAAGTGGAAAAATTCGATCTGGTGTTTGCCTTTACCGGAGAGCTGTCTCCTGCGCCCACCTTCCCCATCCTGCTCGACGAGGCGGGCAAGACGCCAGCCCAGTGGGGGGTGAAAGGCCTGCCCACCAGTTTCATCGTGGACAAGAAGGGACGCGTCGCGTACCGGGCCGTGGGCGGGCGGGCGTTTGACCATCCCGAGATCGAGCGCGCGATCCGCGCGCTGATCGCGGAATAGGAAAAAAGCCTTCCGGGGCGTATAGGCCCAGCGTCGCTGCGCCTTCCATGCCAGCGGGTCGCTTCCGGACTTTGCCATGAGCACCCTTGCCAGCTACGACGCCATCCCATACGACAGCGTCCCCATCACCGACACCCACGTGGAGCATCTGGCGGCGATGGCACGTCTGTTCGGGGTGCCAGCACCGGAACCGGCGCAAGCCCGCATCCTGGAACTGGGCTGCGCCGAAGGCGGCAATCTGCTGCCCATGGCCTTCTACCTGCCGCAAACGCGCTGTGTGGGCATCGACCTCTCGGCACATCAGGTAGAAGTGGGCAACGCTCTGCTCTCTGCGGTGGGCGCGGACAACATCCGCCTCCTGCACCGGGATGTTATGGAGGGCGCCCAGGATCTTGGCGAATTCGACTACATCATCGCCCACGGGCTGTATTCCTGGGTCCCGCCGGCGGTGCAGGCAAGGATCCTGGACATTTGCGCGCGGCAGCTCGTCCCCGGGGGCATCGCCTATGTGAGCTTCAATACGCTGCCGGGCTGGCGCAGCCGCGCCATGGTGCGCGACATGCTGCGGCATCATGCACGGGCCGCAACGCAACCCCGCGCCCGCTTGGCGCTCGCCTACCAGTTCATCGAGCAGTACCAGCCCGCCTTCGCGGCCCTGGGCGGCCGGGATGCGGCCTTCGTGGCGGAGGAACTCGCCTACCTGCGCAAGGCGCCCCCTTCCTACCTCTATCACGAGTATCTGGTGGAGACCAACGAGGCGTTGCTGTTTTCGGACTTCATGGCGAGCGCAGAACGCGCGGGGCTCCAATACGTGGCCGACACCGAACTGTACACCATGCTGCCCGCCACCCTGGGTGAGACCGCAAAGCAGGCATTGGCCGAAATCGATGACCGCGTGGAACTGGAACAGGTAATGGATTTTTTGCGCGCACGGCGTTTCCGCCGCTGCCTGCTCACCCGCGTGGGCAGCCCAGTGCGCAGCGCGCCGGACATGGAGGTGTTCCAGTGGCTGGGCTTTTATGCCGACCTGTCCTGCGACCAGGAGCTCGATCTGGGGGCGAACACGCCCCAGCCCTTCGTCACCGCCAGCGGCGCGCGCTGCGAGATTCGCAGCGCACTGGTCAAGGCAGCAGCGATGCTTCTGTCGAGCCGCTACCCGGACAGCCTGGGTTTCGACGAGCTCTATGAAGGGGCGCGCGAGATCCTCGCGCGCTACGGCGATGCGCGGCTTGCCGACAGCCTGGCGTTCACCACGGAGCTCGTGAGTCTGGTCGCCTACCAGGCGGTTCGCATCACCACCGCACCCCAGGCCCTGCACTGTGACGTGGGTGCGGCCCCACGCGCACATGGGCTCGCGCGGGCACAGGTGGCCGCTGGCAACGAAAACGTGGCCTCAGTGCGCCACACCGCGGTCAACCTGGACGAGGCGGGCGCGGCCCTGCTCGCTTCCCTCGACGGCACACGGGATCTCGCCGCACTGACCGAGCTGATGCGCACCCACGTGGAGGCGGACCTCGACGATGCCACCCTGCGCGGCGCCTGCGAGCGCATGTTGTGGACCTTCGCGCGCAACGGGCTGCTGGAACCCTGATCGGCAAGCATGGCGCGCAGCGGCCTGACAATAGCAGACTGGATTAGTCGGGTATTGCCCGGTATGGGTTAGACTTGGGTTTTTTCGGCCGACCCATGCCCAACCGCCTCGCCCAGGAAACCAGCCCCTACCTGCTTCAGCACGCCGACAACCCCGTGGACTGGTATCCCTGGGGAGAGGAAGCGCTCGCTCGCGCGCGCCGACACGACAAGCCCATTCTGCTCTCCATTGGCTATTCCTCCTGCCACTGGTGCCATGTCATGGCCCACGAGTCCTTCGAGGATCCGGTGGTCGCGGCCCTCATGAACCAGCATTTCGTGAACATCAAGGTGGACCGGGAGGAGCGGCCGGACCTCGACCAGATCTACCAGCTCGCCCACCAGATCATCACCGGACGAGGCGGCGGCTGGCCGCTGACGGTGTTTCTCACTCCGGAGCAGATTCCTTTCTTCGCCGGGACCTATTTCCCCAAGATGCCCCGTTACCGCCTGCCGGGCCTGCTGGATCTGCTGCCGCGGGTGGCGGCGTTCTACCGGGAGCACAAGGCAGAGATCGCGGCGCACAACGGCAGCATGGTCGCGGCGCTGGATTCCACCCTGCCCGAAGCGGGTGCAGCCGACGGGCTTGACGGGCAGGTCGTCGAGCGGGCGGCGTGGGATCTGGCGCGGAGCTTCGATTCGGTCTGGGGCGGCTTTGGTGCGGCGCCGAAATTCCCGCGCCCGGCGGACCTGGAATTCTGCCTCAGATGGTCTGGGAGTGAGCCACCACTTCGAGAAATGGCCTTGTTCACGCTGGAAAAAATGGCGGCGGGCGGGATTTATGACCAGATCGGCGGGGGTTTCTGCCGCTATTCCGTGGACGAGCGCTGGGCCATCCCTCACTTCGAGAAGATGCTCTGCGACAACGGTCCACTGCTCGCCCTATACGCCGACGCGTACACGCTCACCGGCAATCCGCGCTTTGCCCAGGTGTGCGAAGAGACCGTGGACTGGCTCGTCCGGGAAATGCGCTCGGCAGAGGGTGGCTTCCATTCCGCACTGGACGCAGACTCGGAGGGCGAGGAGGGCAAGTTCTACGTCTGGACGCCGGAAGAAGTGAAGCAGGCGCTCACACCGGACGAGTATGCCGTTATCGCAGCCCACTACGGCTTGGACCAGCCGCCCAACTTCGAGAACCGGCACTGGCATCTGGTCATCGCCAAGCCGTTGGCCGAGGTGGCCAATGGGCTTGGACTCCCTGCGGACGCCGCCCTGCAAGTGCTCGCTCATGCCAAGGCCAAGCTGTTTCAGGCGCGGGAACGGCGCGTGCGCCCGGGCCGCGACGACAAGGTGCTTGCCAGCTCAAACGGCCTCGCGATCAAGGGGCTCGCCCGCGCGGCGCGGGTGTTCGACCGTGCGGACTGGCTCGCCACCGCGCGGGAGGCCGCAGATTTCATCCGCACCCGCATGGTGCGCGACGGTCGCCTGCTGGCGAGCTGCAAGGACGGACAGGCCAAGCTCAATGCCTACCTGGACGACCACGCCTTCCTGCTCGACGCCCTGCTGGAACTGCTGCGGGCAGGCTGGCGCGGGCAAGACCTGGCGTTCGCGCGCACGCTGGCCGAGGCGCTGCTGGAGCGGTTCGAGGACACCGGGCGCGGCGGCTTCTTCTTTACCAGCCATGACCACGAACGCCTGATCCACCGGCCCAAACCCGCTTATGACAACGCCACGCCGGCGGGCAACGGGGTGGCCGCGCTCGCCATGACGCGCCTTGGCCATCTCTTGGGCGAGGCGCGCTATCTGGAGGCGTCGGCGCGAACGTTGAAGTGCTTCGCGGGTGAACTCGCCCGGCACCCCGCGGCGATGCCGACCCTTGCCATGGCGCTTTCAGAGCAGATCAAGCCAACGGTGATCGTGGTGGTACGCGGGCCGCAGGCAACCCTCGATGACTGGCGCCGGGCCTGGGCCACATGCTACGCGCCGGATGCCGTGGCCCTGTTCGTTCCTGAGGACGTGGAAAATTTGCCCGCACCATTGAACAAACCGACGGGCAACGCGGTCAACGCCTGGGTGTGCCGTGGCGTTAATTGCCTGCCCGCCATCGATAAGGTGGCGGACCTCATCGCCCTATGCAAGAACACGGCGCTTGGCTAAGATACGCGGCGCAAACGGATTTGACTTTGCCTTGATCATTCACCCTCGAAGGAGACAGCATGAAACTCAGCATGATCGCAATCGCTGCCGCCGGCCTGGCCTTCGGCACTTCCGCCATGGCCAGCGACGGTGCGGAGCTCGCCAAGAAAAACGCCTGCATGGCCTGCCATGACGTGAGCGCAAAGAAGGTCGGCCCAGCGTTCAAGGACATCGCGGCCAAATACGCGTCCGACAAGGATGCAGCCGCCAAGCTGGCGAAAAAAGTGAAGGAAGGCGGTTCCGGCGTTTGGGGCACGGTGAACATGCCACCCAACCCGCACATCAAGGACGACGACATCAAGGCGATGGTGGCCTACGTCCTCTCGGTCAAGTAAGGGCCACCTTCCCCGCAACAAAAAAGCCGGCGACGCGCCGGCTTTTTTGTTGTCCGCAGCCCTTGGGAAATCCACCCACTCAAAGAGGCAGCAGCTCGAACAGATTGAGAAAGACCAGCACGATGCCCACGGGGGCGATCCAGCGCGTGGCAAAGAGCCACAGGCGATAGCCGCGGGAGCCGAGCGCCAGCTCTTCCTGGGCGTGGGCAGCATGCATGACCCACACCGCGAAAATCGCCAGCAGCAAGCCCCCCAGGGGCAGCATGATGTTGCTTGTCAGTCTGTCCAACAGATCGAAGAAAGTCAGGCCGAAGAGCTTGGCATCGGCCCCCAGGTTGAAGGACAAGAGCGCACCCACGCCCAGCAGCCATACGAAGCCTCCCACGAGCAGCGCCGCCTGCTTGCGGGAAAAGCGCGACCGCTCCGTAAGCCAGGCCACCGCCGGCTCGACCAGGGAAATCGACGACGTCCAGGCAGCGAACATGAGCAGCACGAAAAAAATGAGCGCGAATCCTTGCCCGCCCGGCATCTGCCCGAAGGCCACCGGCAGCGTCTGGAACACCAGCCCCGGGCCCGATGTCGGCTCGGCCTGATGGGCGAACACCAAAGCGAACACGGTGATGCCGGCGAGGATGGCGATGCCGGTATCCGCGAGCACCACGTAGCCTGCAGCGCGGGCGATGGAGACGTGGCGCTGCAGGTAGGAGCCGTACACCATCACCGCACCCATGCCGATGGACAGGGAGAAGAATGCCTGCCCCATGGCCGCCAGCACCGCCTGCGGCGTGATCTTGGAGAAGTCCGGGGCGAACAGGAAGCGCAGGGATGCGCCGATATCGCCTACCGCAAGGCTGTAGCCGAGCAGGATCAGCAGCGCCATGAACAGCGCTGGCATCATGAATTTGTTCGCGCGCTCGAGCCCGGACGTCACCCCGTGGGCCACCACGACCATGGTCAAGGCCATGAACAGGGTGTGCCACAGCAGCAGTTCGCCAGGATGGGAGAGGAAGGTCTCGAACAGGACCTTCGCGCCCTCGGCATTGAGCCCGGCAAAACCCGTGTAGACGGCGCGCACGGCATAGGCGAGCACCCATCCGGCCACCACGCTGTAGTAACCCAGAATCAACACGCCGGCGAGAATGCCCATCAGTCCCACCCACCGCCAATGGGTGCTCGCGCCCGCTTCCCGGGCCAGGGCCGCCATGCCGTCCACGGGATTTTTCTGGGCCCGCCGCCCCAGCATGATCTCCGTCATCATCAGCGGCAGGCCCAGCAGCACCACGCAGGCGAGATAAACCAGCACGAAGGCGCTGCCGCCGTTGGTGCCGGCCATGTAGGGAAACTTCCAGACGTTGCCCAGGCCCACTGCCGAGCCGGCAGTGGCCATGATGAAGGCCCAACGATTGCTCCAGTGGCTGCGCATGGGATCAGCCCTTGAAGTAGCGGTCGGTTTCCTGTTTCACGATTTTCGACAGCATGAGCAGCGCGATCAGGTTGGGGACAGCCATCAACCCATTCATGAGGTCGGAAAAATTCCACACGAACTCCAGCTGCATCATGGCGCCCACGATCACCGCCGAAACGAAGATCACCCGGTAGACCTTGATGGCCCGCGGCCCGGCCAGGTATTCGACGGCCTTCTCACCGTAATAGCTCCAGCCCAGCAGGGTGGAATAGGCGAACAGGGCAGTCGCCGCCGCCACCAGCAACTCACCGCCGTGGCCCAGGCTTTCCGCAAAGCTCAGGGCGGTGAGTTGCGCCGCGCCCACGCCCTGGGTCCAGGGGCTGGCGGTGAGGATCACCAACGCCGTCATGGTGCACACCACCAGGGTGTCGATGAAGGTCTGGGTCATGGACACCAGGGCCTGCCTGACCGGATCGGAAGTACGTGCGGCGGCGGCGGCGATGGGCGCCGAGCCGAGGCCGGACTCATTGGAGAAGACGCCCCGCGCCACGCCGTAGCGGATCGCCGCCGCCACTGCCGCGCCGGCAAAGCCCCCGCTGGCGGCGATGGGATTGAACGCATGGTAGAAGATCAGCCACAGCGCCTGCGGAATCTCGCTGGCGTTCATTGCCAGCACCACCAGCGCGCCGAGTACATAGCCGAGAATCATGAAGGGCACCAACACCGAGGTGGCGCGGGCGATCGAGCGGATGCCACCCAGGATCACGAGCCCGGTAAGCAGGGTCAGGGTGACACCGGTCACCCAGGGCTCGATATGGAACGCGCTCTGGAAAATCCCCGCCACCGCATTCGCCTGGGTCATGTTGCCGATGCCGAAGGTGGCGAGCGCCGTGAACAGGGCGAACAACCAGCCCAGGGTGGGCAGGTTGCAGCCCTTGGCCAGGTAATACATCGGCCCGCCGCGCATGCCATGTTCGCCGTGCTCGCGGTATTTCACCGCCAGCACCGCCTCGGAGTATTTGGTCGCCATGCCCACCAGGCCGGTCATCCACATCCAGAACACCGCACCCGGCCCGCCCAGGGTGATGGCAGTGGCCACGCCGACGATGTTGCCGATGCCCACGGTCGCCGCCAACGCGGTCATCAGCGCCGCGAAGTGGCTGATGTCGCCGAGGCTTCCGCGCTCCTTGTCGAAAATCAGCTTGAACGCATGGGGCAAGGCGCGGAACTGCATGCCCTTGAGCAGGATGGTGAGATAAAGGCCGGTGCCGACCAGCAGGATCAGCATGGGCGGTCCCCACACCCAGCCCGAAAGCGTGGATACCAGCGATTCGATGGCCTGCATGATGCTCCCCCCTTGTTGTCGGTTTTTTTGCCTTCGCGAGTATAAACCCAAATCCCGCATCACGTAGACACAAAGAACGACGAAGAATCAGAGCCTTGGGCTGTTCGCCGACGTCACCCGGCGGGTGCGGCGCCACCCATGGGCAAGGCCTCGTTTCTCCTCTGCGCTCCCGGTGTCTCTGTGATCCAAATGAGGTTTTTGGGATGAACGCAAAATGCCCGGGGCAAACCCACATGCGTCCGCCCTTGCCGACGCCGGCCGCCTCCTCTACATTGCCCGGAAGAGAACCGCCCCTTCCGCCATGAACCTGCTGCGTCGCCAATTGCTCACCACCGCGCTGGCCCTGCCCTTCCTCAAGGGCTGCAACGCACCCCGGCCCCTGGTGCGGGTGGGTGGCATCGTGTGGGTGGGCTATGAGCCCCTGTTCCTCGCGCGGGAGCTGGGCTACCTGGACGAAGGCGCCGTCCGGCTCGTGGAGCTGCCCTCCAACACCGCCAATCTCATGGCCCTGGCGAGCCGCGAGCTGGAAGCCGCAACCCTCACCCTGGATGAATGCCTGCTGGCGCGGGAAGGCGGCCTCGATGTGCGCGTCATCCTGGTTTTCGACGATTCGGCGGGCGCCGACGTGGTCATGGCGCGCCCGGACATCCGCGAACCCCGCGCGCTCGCGGGACGCCGCATCGGCGTGGAGGAGACCGCGGCGGGCGCCCTCATGCTCAGCAAGACTCTGGAAACGGCGGGCCTTTCCCCCGACCGGGTGATCAAGGTGCCGCTTACCGCCGACCGCCAGCTCGACGCCTACCAGAAGGGCGAAGTAGACGCCGTGGTGAGCTGGGAACCCCACGCCACCCGGCTGGAAGCCCTGGGCGCCCGGCGCGTGCTGGACAGCCGCGCCTTTCCCGGGCTGATCGTGGACGTTTTGGCCGCCCACAGCGACGCCCTGGCGCGGGCGCCGCAGACCTTCCGCGGGCTGCTCGCGGCCTATTTCGCGGCCCTCGATCATCTGCGCCGCGCCCCCGAGGACGCCGCGGCCCGCATGGCCCCGCGCCTCGGCATCGCGCCTGAGGCCGTGCTCAAAGCCTTGAAGGGGGTACGCCTGTTCGACCTGGCCACCAACCGCCGCTGGCTGGCCCCGGGCGCCCCGCAGCTGCCCGGCTCGGCGGCCACCGTGGCCCAAATCATGCGCGCCAACGGGCTCTTGCGGGGCGAGGTAAATCTCCGCAATCTGGCCGATCCCCGTTTTCTGCCGGAGGGGGTGTGACGGGGGCGCCCTTGAGGCACCTGTTGCCGGCGGGACTGGCCCTGCTCCTGCTCGCCATCGGCGGTATCTCTTTCTTCACCGCCCTGGAGCGGGAGCAGGAGCGCATCTCCCAACGGGCGCGAGACGACCTGCTGAGCGCGGCGGCGCACCTGGCGCGCATGACGGAGCAGGGCTTTTTCCTGAGCCCCGGCCTGGTGGAGGCGGACCTGGCCTCGATCATGACCGATCCCCGCGCCCACACCGCGCTGGTGCTGAACGAGCGCTTCGAGATCCTGGCCAGCCACCGGCACGCCTGGAAGGGGCAAGTGGTGACCCGGGTCATGCCGGACTTTCCCGTGGCAGTGGCGCGGGAACACGCCCGCCGCCGCCTGCCAGCGTTCGATGGCCATCCCGCCGGGGAGAAACTGGAAGTGCTCTACCCCTTCGAGCTGCCGGCGGCCCCCACCGAGCTGCGCAGCTCCCGCCGCGGGCTGGTCTACCTCCGCTTCGATCTGGCACGGGAGCGGGCCCAGGCGCGCCTGACGGCCTGGCGGGACCGGGCGCCCGACCTGGTGGGCCTGGTACTGCTCATAGCCACCCTCGCCCTGTTCCTGCGCCGGGAGATCACCCACCCCCTGGGACGCCTGGCCCAGGCCGCGCACGCCTTGGGCCAGGGCGACCTCTCCGCCCGTGCGGCGGAGGACGGGCCGGAGGAAATCGCCCGGCTCGCGGGCAGCTTCAACCGCATGGCCGAGGCGGTGGCCGAAGCCCAGGCGCGGCTTTCGGCCAGTGAAGAGCGCTTGGCCATCACCCTGGAATCCATCGGCGATGCCCTGATCGCCACCGACCGCGACCAGCGCATCACCCTCATGAATCCGGTGGCGGAAGCGCTCACCGGCTGGGCGGAGAAGGAAGCGCAGGGCCGGCCGATCACCGAGGTGTTCGTGATCGAAAACGCCCTCACCGGCAAGCCCCAGGAAAGTCCGGTGGATCGAGTGCTCGCCGAAGGGTTGGTGGTGGGACTTGCCAATCACACCGTGCTCGTGGCCCGGGACGGCAGCCGCCGCCACATCGCCGACTCGGCGGCGCCCATCCGTGGGCGCGACGGGCAGGTGGAGGGCGTGGTGCTGGTGTTTCGCGACGTGACCGAGGAATATCGCCTGCGCCGGCGGCTCGCGGACAGCGAAAAGCATTTCCGCACCCTGGCCGATGCCGGCCAGGCGCTGATCTGGACCTCAGGGCCCGACAAGCTGTGCGACTACTTCAACCAGGTGTGGCTGTCCTTCACCGGTCGCACCCTCGATCAGGAACTGGGCACGGGCTGGACCGAGGGCGTGCACCCGGACGACCTGGCGCGGGTGCTCGACACCTACGAGCGCGCTTTCGACGCCCGGCAGCCCTTCGCCATGGAATACCGGCTACGGCACCACAGCGGGGAGTATCGCTGGATCTTGGACCAAGGACGGCCGCGCTACGACAGCGAAGGCCAGTTCCTGGGCTATGTGGGCCACTGCCTGGACATTCATGAGGCCAAGCGCCAGGAGGCGGAGATTACCCGGCTTGCCTACCACGATACCCTCACCGGACTGCCCAACCGTGCCCTGCTCCGCGACCGGCTGACCCAGGCGCTGGCCACCGCCCAGCGCACCCGCCATTTCGGCGCGCTCCTGTTCGTGGACCTGGATCAGTTCAAGCGGATCAACGACGTGCACGGGCATGAACTGGGGGATGCGGTGCTCAAGGCCGTCGCCAGCCGCCTGAGCGATCATGTGCGTCAGGGCGACACGGTGGCGCGGCTGGGCGGCGACGAGTTCCTGATCCTGCTTCCGGATCTGTCCGTCCGCGCCGAGGACGCCGCCACCCTCGCGCGCGCGGTGGCGGAGAAGATCCGGGTCGCCCTGGAGCAGCCGCTCATGGTCGAAGGCCATGCCTTCGTCACCGGCGCCTCCATCGGCATCACCCTCTTCCCCAAGGGCCAGGAGTCCATCGACGACCTCCTGCGGGAGGCGGACATCGCCATGTACCGCGCCAAGGAGGATGGGCGCAATGCCGTGGCCTATTTCGAGTCCACCATGCAGGAAGCCGTCAACGAGCGCTACGAGCTGGAGCGGGATCTGCGCGAGGCGATCCGTCTCGGTGCCCTGGCGCTCCACGCCCAGTCCCAGGTGGATGAGGAGGGCCACATCGTGGGGACAGAACTGCTTGCACGCTGGTCCCACCCGGAGCGGGGCATGATCCCGCCCAGCCGCTTCATCCCCGTGGCCGAGGACTCGGGCCTGATCGTCCCCCTGGGGGAATGGGTGCTGACCGAGGCCTGCCGACTCATCGTGCGCCTGTCGGCGGCGGGGCGAAGGCTCAACGTCTCGGTGAACGTGAGTCCGCGCCAGTTCCGCGAGCCCAACTTCGTGCAGCGGGTGCGGGAAATTCTTGCCGCAACCGGTGCCGACCCGGCCCATCTCACCCTGGAGGTGACCGAAAGCCTGGTGGTGGAACAGGCCTCCGAGGCGGTGGTCCGCATGACCGAGCTCGACCGGCTGGGCCTGCGTTTTTCCATCGACGACTTCGGCACCGGCTACTCGTCCCTTGTCTATCTGAAGCGCCTGCCGGTGGCGGAACTCAAGATCGACAAGAGCTTCGTCGCCGGCCTGCCCCAGGACGCCAACGATGTGGCCCTCGCCCAGACCATCCTCGCCATGGCCACCCATCTGAACTTCACGGTGGTGGCGGAAGGGGTGGAAACCCCTGCCCAGTTTCAGTTCCTCCAGGGTCTGGGCTGCGACCGCTTTCAGGGCTATCTCTTCCACCGGCCGCAGCCGCTGGAGGAATGGCTCACCCGCCTGCCTTAAGCCGCGTCTCGCGGGCCGCCTTGCGCCCCCAGCGCACCACGTATTGCGCGCCGCTGGCCACGGTCGTGGCGAGCACCAGGAGACAGGCCTCGGTGCGCCAGGGCACGAACGACAGGTAGCCCGCCCCTTCCGCAAGCAGCGCGGTGAGAAACAGGAAGGCCAGCAGGGTATGCAGCTTGCCCAGCACGCTGGGCCGGATCTGCACATCGCCGAAGGCCCGGTGATAGGCGAAGGCCCCGCCCACGATCAGGGTGTCCCGCATCACCATGGCGAGGGTCAGCCACAGGGGCACGATACCGAGCCAGGTGAGAAGCACCACGCACACCAGGGTAATGAGCTTGTCGGCCAGGGGGTCCATCACCGCGCCGTAGGCGGTCATGAGATCGAAGCGCCGCGCGATCCAGCCATCCAGGGCATCGGTGAGGGCCGCGCCCACGAACACCCAGAACGCCAACAGAAAGTCTGCGGACAAAAGCGCCCAGGCGAGCACCGGGGCGGCGAGCACCCGCAAGCTGGTGAGCACGTTGGGGAGATTGAAGACCCTCATACCCGCGAGTATAGGCCCTCGAGTATGAGCCTTGGACGGCCACTCACACCCAGTCGCGGGCCACGAGGAAGTCGCTATAGAGCCGCGCTTCCGGGGTACCGGGCTCCGGCTTCCAGTCGTAGCGCCACTTCACGATGGGCGGCAGGGACATCAGGATGGACTCGGTGCGGCCGCCGGTTTGCAGGCCGAAGACCGTGCCGCGGTCGTACACCAGGTTGAATTCCACGTAGCGGCCGCGGCGATAGGCCTGGAAATCGCGTTCGCGCTCGCCATAGGGCGTGGCGGCGCGTTTTTCCAGGATCGGCACGTAGGCCGGCAGGAAGTGATCGCCCACGCTTTCGGTGAGGTTGAATGCAGTTTCGAAATCGGGCTCGCTCAGGTCGTCGAAGAAGATGCCGCCGACCCCACGCGTCTCCTGCCGGTGTTTGAGATAGAAATACTCGTCGCACCATTTCTTGAAACGGGGGTAGTAGTCCGCGCCGAAGGGCGCGAGGGCATTGCGGCAGATGGTGTGGAAATGCACCGCGTCCTCCTCGAAGCCGTAGTAGGGCGTGAGGTCCATGCCGCCGCCGAACCACCACACGGGCGCCTCTCCTTCCCTGGTGGCGATGAAGCAGCGCACGTTCATGTGCACCGTGGGGCAATAGGGATTGCGCGGGTGCAGCACCAGGGATACGCCCATGGCTTCGAAGCTGCGGCCGGCCAGCTGCGGCCGGTTGGCGCTGGCAGAGGGCGGCAGCTTGTCGCCGAAGACGTGGGAGAAATTCACCCCGCCGCGCTCGAGCACATTGCCTTCCTCGATCACGCAGGACAGCCCGCCGCCGCCCTCGGGGCGCACCCAGCCATCGCGCCTGAATTTCTTGCCGTCCACCTGTTCCAGGCGTTCGACGATGAGTTCCTGCAGTTCGGTCAGGAATGCCTTGACGCTTGCGCTATCCATGGGAGGTCCTGTTTTGATGCTGTCGAGGAGAACAAGGCTTGTGGTTCAGCGGCGGATGGCACGGTAGCCGATGTCGCGGCGCATCTGTGAACCATCGAACTTGATCTGCTCGGCGATCTCGTAAGCACGCTGCTTGGCGATGCGCACCGTGTCTCCGAGCGCGGTGACGCACAGCACGCGTCCGCCCGCGGTGACCACCTGCCCGTCCCGGAGCGCCGTGCCCGCGTGGAACACCATGTAGTCATCGCCTTTCGGCGGCAGGCCGTGGATCACATCGCCGGTGCGCGGCGTGTCGGGGTAGTTCGCCGCGGCCATCACTACACCCAGGGCAGCGCGCCGGTCCCACTCCGCCTCGACCTTGTCCAGCGTGCCAGCCACGGCGTGTTCCAGCAACACCAGGAATTCGTTCTTGAGACGCATCATGATGGGCTGGGTTTCCGGGTCGCCCATGCGGCAATTGTATTCGAGCACCTTCGGATTGCCCTGGGCATCGATCATCAATCCGGCATACAGAAAGCCGGTGTAGGGGATGCCGTCCTTGGCCATGCCCGCCACCGTGGGCTGGATGATCTCGCGCATGATGCGTGCGTGCAGCTGCGGCGTGACGATGGGCGCGGGCGAGTAGGCGCCCATGCCGCCGGTGTTGGGGCCCCTGTCCCCATCAAGCAATCTTTTGTGATCCTGGCTGGTGGCCATGGGCAGCACGTGTTCGCCATCCACCATGACGATGAAGCTCGCCTCCTCGCCGGTGAGAAATCCTTCGATCACCACGCGGTGCCCCGCGGCGCCGAGTTTGTCGCCGGCGAGCATCATCTCCACGGCGGCATGGGCTTCCTCCAGGGTCTGCGCCACCACGACGCCTTTGCCGGCGGCAAGGCCATCCGCCTTCACCACGATCGGCGCGCCCTGACGTTCCAGGTAAGCATGCGCCTGAGCAGGATCGGTGAAGCTGGCATAGGGCGCGGTGGGAATGCCGTGGCGCACCATGAAAGCCTTGGCAAAATCCTTGGAGGATTCCAGCTGCGCGGCGGCACGGGTGGGGCCGAAGATTTTCAGCCCTGCATCGCGGAAGGCATCCACCACGCCGGCGGCAAGCGGCGCTTCCGGGCCGACCACGGTCAGATGAATTTTTTCCCGCTGCGCGAAATCCACCAGTTCGGGCACGGCGGTGATCGCCACGTTTTCCAGGTCGGGATCGAGCGCGGTGCCACCGTTGCCCGGCGCCACGTAGACCTTCTGCACCCGTGGCGACTGCGCGAGCTTCCATGCCAACGCATGCTCGCGCCCCCCTGAGCCGATCACCATGAGCTTCATGCGCACCTACCTGTCGAAAGTAAACCTGCCCCAGATGAACACTACATTGCCGTACCCCTCGCCGCCCGGCACGTAGGCCGCCTCGAGCGAGACGTCCCGGTAGCCGACGGAGGCCATGGGCAGGATGCCCGGAAAAGGCCAGTAGCTGGCGATGTCCGAGCGCGTCATCAGGAAGGCGGTGAAGCCGCCGCCAATCCGCAGCCCGCCGCCCGGACGCCAGAACCACTGCCGCCCGTACCCGAGCATGTAGCTGGGCTTGTAGTGGGAATCCTGAAAGCCCATCCCAAAGAGGCCGTGCCGTACGAGGCCATCCTCGGTGAACTTGCCGCGGCCATAGCCGAAACCGACGGGATGTTCCTGATAGCCGTCGATCTTCTCGTCACTGTAGGCGAAGCGCAGATGGTGGGTATGAAACGGCACGAAGAGCTCGTGGCGGCCGTCGTTCCAGATATCCTGCACGCCGCGCACCATGGGCTCGTACCAGGAGGACGCCGCCGCCATCTCGGCGAGCAGCACCGGCGCCCAAACGAGGAAGCGAAGCGCGCGCAGCACGGTCAGTGGCGGAAATGCCGCATGTGAGTGAACACCATGGCCATGCCGTGCTCGTCTGCAGCGGCGATCACTTCCTCGTCACGCATCGAACCGCCGGGCTGGATCACCGCCGCGATGCCCGCGGCGGCCGCCTGGTCGATGCCATCGCGAAACGGGAAGAAGGCATCCGAGGCCATCACCGAGCCGCGCACCGCCAGGCCGGCGTGCTCGGCCTTGATGGCGGCGATGCGCGCCGAGTTGACGCGGCTCATCTGCCCCGCGCCCACACCGATGGTCATGCGGTCCTTGGCGTAGACGATGGCATTCGATTTGACGAACTTGGCCACGCGCCAGGCGAACAGCAGGTCTGCCATTTCCGCCTCGCTCGGCGCGCGCCGGGTGACCACCTCGAGTTCGCCGTGCAGGGCCAGGTCCGCCTCCTGCACCAGCAGGCCGCCGGTGACGCGCTTGAAGTCGAGCCGCTTGCCCGGAACGGGGGGCCAGGTGCCGCACTCGAGCACGCGCACGTTCTTTTTCGCGGCGGCCACGTCCACGGCGGCTGGCGATACCTTGGGCGCGATGATCACTTCCACGAACTGGCGTTCCAGGATCGCCCGCATCGTTTCTGCGTCGAGCTCGGCGTTGAAGGCGATGATGCCGCCGAAGGCCGACTCGGGGTCGGTCTTGTAGGCGCGCTCATAGGCTTCGAGCAGGGTCGTCCCGTAGGCCACCCCGCAGGGGTTGGCGTGCTTGACGATCACACAGGCGAACCCGGCGTCGAACTGTTTGACGCACTCCAGCGCCGCATCCGCATCGGCGATGTTGTTGTACGAAAGTTCCTTGCCCTGCAACTGTTTGGCGGTGGCGATCGACGCCTCGCGCTCTTGCCGGTTCACGTAGAAGGCGCCGGCCTGGTGGGGATTTTCGCCGTAACGGCAATCCTGCGCCTTGCGAAACTGCAGGTTGAATACCTGCGGAAAGCCCTCGGGCCGGCCGCGCTCATCCAGCGACGTGAGGTAGTTGCTGATCATGCCGTCGTACTCGGCAGTGTGCGAGAAGGCCTTTTTCGCCAGATCGAAGCGCAGCCCGGCGCCGATGATTCCGCCGGTCATGTCCATCTCCGACAGCAGCAGCCTGTAGTCGGCCGGATCAGTGACGACGGCGACGTGGGCGTGGTTCTTCGCCGCGGAGCGCACCATCGCCGGTCCGCCGATGTCGATATTCTCGATGGCATCGGCCAGCGTGCAGTTGGGCCGCGCAATGGTCGCAGCAAAGGGGTAGAGGTTCACCACCACCATGTCGATGAAGGGAATCCCCGCCTCCTGCATCGCCCGCACGTGCTCGGGCAGGTCGCGGCGGCCGAGGATGCCACCGTGGATTTTCGGATGCAGCGTCTTGACGCGGCCATCGAGCATTTCCGGAAAGCCGGTGTAATCCGCCACCTCGATGACCGGGATGCCATGCTCCGTTAGCAGCTTGGCGGTGCCGCCTGTGGAGAGGATTTCGACCTGGAACTTCAGCAGGCCGCGGGCGAAGTCGACGATGCCGTGTTTGTCGGAAACGCTGATCAAGGCGCGCTTGATGATGGTCATGATCCCAGGGTTCGAGGATGCCGGCGGTTATTTAATGCGGTACATCTGCATCTTCTTGCGCAGGGTATTGCGGTTGATGCCGAGCAGTTCGGCGGCATGGGTCTGGTTGCCCTGGGCATGGTGCAGCACGGTCTCGATGAGCGGCCGCTCCACATTGGCTATCACCATGTCGTAGATGGCGCCGGGTTTGGCGCCGCCCAGGTGCTTGAAATACTCCTGGATCGCCTTGCGCACGCAGGCGGCCAGTTCGTTGTCCTTGTGTGCCATGCTTCCGTCCCTTCGTTGTGGCAAATACCCGCTTCTTGGGCGGGCTTAGGCGGCAGCGCGCGCCGCCGTGTCCGAATCGTAGATGAGGCGCTGCGTGCGCGTCTGTAACTCGGCGAAGAAAGCGTTCACCGCGCGCACCTGCGCCGCGCTGGAGTCCAGCTGATTCATGCGCTGACGGAAAGCCGCCGAGCCCGCGAGGCCCTTGGTGTACCAGGAGATGTGCTTGCGCGCCATGCGCACGCCGGTGTACTCGCCGTAGAAGGCGTACAGATCAGCCAGATGCGCGACGAGCACACGGTGGATCTCCGCCACCTCCGGTTCCGGGAGGGTTTCGCCGGTGGCGAGGTAATGAGCGATCTCGCGGAAGATCCACGGCCGTCCCTGGGCGGCGCGGCCGATCATGAGCGCATCCGCGCCGGTGTAGTCGAGCACGTATTTCGCCTTCTGCGGCGTGGTGATGTCACCGTTGGCGATGATGGGAATGCGCGCCTGCGCTTTCACTGCTGCGATGGTGTCGTACTCCGCCTCGCCCGAATACCCGCACGCGCGGGTGCGCCCATGGATGGCCAGCGCCTGGATGCCGGCTGCCTGGGCGATCTTCAGGATGTTGAGCGCGTTGCGGTGCTCGCGGTCCCAGCCGGTGCGGATCTTGAGCGTCACGGGCACATCCACAGCCCGGACCACCGCCTCGAGGATGCGCGCCACCAGGGGTTCGTCCTTCAGCAGCGCGGAGCCGGCGGAGACATTGCAGATCTTCTTTGCCGGGCAGCCCATGTTGATGTCGATGATCTGTGCGCCCTGCTCGACGTTGTGGCGCGCGGCCGCGGCCATCATCTGCGGATCGGCGCCGGCGATCTGCACCGAGATCGGCTCCACCTCGCCCTCATGGTTGGCGCGGCGCCGGGTCTTCTCCGACCCCCACAGCAGCGAGTTGGAGGCCACCATCTCCGACACCGCCATGCCCGCGCCCATGCGCTTGCACAACTGCCGGAACGGCCGATCGGTCACCCCCGCCATGGGGGCGACGATCAGATTGTTGCGGAGTTGATAGGGGCCGATGCGCATGAACGAAGCGAGGAAAAGGCGCCCATTTTATACGCAGCCGCGACGCGACTCAAATCCAATGCCGCCCGAAATTGGTGCAACTCAGAGCGCAGCGAGGTCCACGCGCTCGCCGAATACGGGACTGTGCACGCACGCGCCGAAGCGTTCGCGTAAGTGCCCACTCAGGGCCTCCATCGCGCGGGGCTCGCCATGCACCAGCCAAACGGGCGGGCGGTGACGGAAAGCCGCATACCATTGCGCAAGCCCCGCCTGGTCGGCGTGGGCCGACAGCCCGCCCACGGTGTGCACCTGCGCAAGCACTTGCACCTCGTCGCCGAACAGGCGCAGGCTCTTGGCGCCATCCACCAGCGCGCGGCCGCGGGTGCCCGCCGCCTGGAAGCCGACGACGATCACATGACACTGGACACGGTCCAGGTTGCGCTTCAGATGGTGCACGATGCGGCCACCCGTCATCATGCCGCTGCCGGCGATGATGAGGGCACCTGAGCGGATCGTGTTGATGCGCATGGATTCCTCTGCGGTGCGGGTGTAATAAAGCTTGGGCAGATGGAACACGTCGCCCCCTTGGGCGTGCACGTGGGCCGCCTGGGGATCGTAAATGGGAGCGTAGCGGCGATAGATGTCGGTGGCTTCGATCGCCAGCGGGCTGTCGAGGAAGATTGTCCAGTCCTTCAGGCCCCATTCGTCGTAGTGTCGGCCCAGCACGTATAGCAGCTCCTGCGCACGTCCCACCGCGAAGGCCGGTACCAGGATGTTGCCCTGGGCAGCACGGGCACCACGGATGATCTCGCCCATCTCCTTCCAGGTTTCTGCCCAGGGACGATGACAGCGGTCGCCGTAAGTGGATTCCAGGATCACCGCATCGGCTTCATGGAGCACGGCGGGGTCGCGCAGGATCGGCGCCCCGGCGTGGCCGAGATCACCGCTCAGCACGATCTTGCGGTGCAGGCCGCCTTCCTCCAGATCGAGCTCAACGATGGCGGAACCGAGGATGTGGCCGGCATCGTGCAGGGTCACGCGCGCCCCGGGAACCACCTCCACGGTCTCGCCGTAATTCAACGGATTGAAATGCCGGCTCACGGTGAGCACCTCGTCCAGCGTGTAGAGCGGCTCAAGCCGCGGCTTGCCCGCGCGCGCCCGGTAACGGTTCTCCTGCTCGGTTTCCTTCGCCTCCAGATAGGCGGCATCCTCCAGCATCAGCCGCACGAGCTCGGCGGTGGCTCGGTGGGTGTAAATGAAACCGCGAAAACCGCGCTTGACCAGCAAGGGCAGACGGCCGGCGTGGTCCAGATGTGCATGGGTGAGCACCACCGCATCCAGGCCGCGCCCATCGAACCCGAATGGCTCCCGGTTGTGGCGTTCGTGCTCCGCGCTGCCCTGAATCAGACCGCAGTCCACGGCGAAGCGGCGGCCGTTCACACTGAAAAGGAAGCACGAGCCCGTCACCTCGCGGGTCGCACCGAGAAAGGTGATCTCCATGCCGCCTGCTATCATGCGCGCAGGTCATCGGAACCGCAATCCACATGGGCGAGATCCGCATCGGTACCTCGGGCTTTGCCTACCCCCACTGGCACGGACCATTCTATCCCGCGCACCTGGCAGCGCGGGAACGCTTCGCTTTCTATGCGCAGCGGTTCGACTGCGTGGAGCTCGACAGCACCTTTTACCGCCTGCCGGGGGCGGCTGCGCTCGACCATCTGCGCGAGGCCGCGCCGGCCGGCTTCGTGTTCGCCCTCAAGGCCCACCGTCTCATCACCCATCTGAAGAAACTCACTGCGCCGGAGACGACCCTGCCGCCATTTTTCGAGCGCACGGCACGCCTTTGCGAAAAGCGCGGACCGATTCTGTTTCAACTGCCGCCCCACTGGCGCGTGAACCCGGCCCGGCTCACCGGCTTCCTCGCGGCGCTGCCGGCGGGCCTGCGCTGCGCCTTCGAGTTCCGCGATCCCACCTGGTTTACGGAGGCGGTCTACGGCGCCTTGCGCGCCCACGGCGCGGCGTTGTGCCTGTACGAGCTGGCGGGCTTTCAGGCACCGCCCGTCGTCACCGCTGATTTCGTCTATCTGCGTCTGCACGGGCCGGCCGCCGCTTATCGCGGCGACTACCCCGAAACCCGCCTCCTGCGGCTAGCGGCGCAATGCCGCGCCTGGCGCGATGAGGGCCTCGACGTGTATTGTTTCTTCGACAACGACGAGGCGGGCCATGCGCCGCGCAATGCCGCCACTCTGCGCACCCTGTGCGCGGTATGATGAACGCCGTGGCGGATTCGACCGCAGGCGTTCCGCACCGGGATCCACGGCTTGCGCGGCGCATGCTTTTGCTGTTTGCGCTCGCCTACTTCGCCCAGGCCACCTCGCAGATGGGCGGCCTCATCAGCCAGCCGCTCAACTTCTATCTCAAGACGGGCCTGGGCCTGAACCCCGCGCAGGTGTCCGAGTATCTGGCCATCGCGTCCTTCCCGTGGATGATCAAGCCCCTCTACGGACTGATCTCCGACTACGTGCCGCTGCTCGGCTATCGACGCAAGAGCTGGCTGATGCTCATGAACCTGCTCGCCGCCAGCGGCTTTTTGTGGCTCGCGGGCCTCAGCGACCCGGGCACCCTGATCGCGGCACTCACGCTCACCGCCTTCGGCACCGCGGCGGCCGACGTCATCATCGACGCGCTGATGGTGGAAAAAGGCGCCGAGACCGGGCTCACCGGCCGCTTTCTCGGCACGCAATGGCTGTTCTTCAAGCTCGCGGCCGTGATGACCGCCCTCGCCGGCGGCCACCTGGCGGCGAGCTTCGAGCCAGACACCGCCCTGCATGTCGCCGCGACCTTCACGCTTGCCGCGCCGCTGGCGCTCCTCGCCGCCGCCTATTTCCTGGTGGATGAACCCCCCGCCCACCTGGATCTCGCTGAAGCCCGCGCCACCACCCGCGCCCTGTGGCAGGCGATCGCCTCCCGGGACCTCCGGCTCGCCGCCACATTTCTCGCGCTGTGGTGCTTCAGCCCCGGCTTCGGCGCGCCGCTGTACTTCCACATGGTGGACAACCTGGGGTTCCAGCAAGCCTTCATCGGCCAACTCGGTGCCGCCACCGCCGTCGGCGGCGCGCTGGGCGCACTCGTCTTTGCCCGCGTGCTGTCGGAGAAGCGTTTGACCTTCCAGGCCAATTTCGCCATCGCCGGGGCGATCCTGGCCGTCCTCGGCCATCTGAGTCTCGCGCAACCCAGTGCCCTCGCACAGACTGTCGCCGTGCCGCTCCACGTGGGCGTGGGGCTCCTCAACCAGATCGGTGCGCTGACGGTGTTCGCCATCGTCGCGCGTGCCTGCCCGCCCCGCGCGGCCGGCTTCGCCTTCGCTGCGATGATGTCCATCTACAACGGCGTGGAGCAATTCTCCAACGTTATCGGCAGTCATCTCTACGAACACGGGCTTGGACGCGAGCTCGCGCCGCTGCTCTGGATCGCTGCCGGCTCGCTCGCCCTGTGTTTCATGCTGGTGCCACGCCTCGCGCACCCGCGCGCCGGCGGCGAACCAGGGCAAACGGGGTAAGGGCGGTTGGACGAAGGTGAGGCAATCAGCCCGGCGCGGCGCTTCAGCTCCACCCCGGCCCCCCACCGAGGCGGCGTGCTCCTCTGCGCTTCCCCGTCGAGGGAAAGCAGGGGTCAGTGCGCCTGCTCCCAGTTCGGTCCCGCCCCCACTTCCACCACCAGGGGTACTTCGAGCTCGGCCACGCCACACATGAGTCGCGGCAGTTCCGCCTTCACCACCATGAGCTCTCTCTCTGGCACCTCCAGGACCAGCTCGTCATGCACCTGCATGATCAGGCGGCTGCCCATGCGCTGGCTTGTCAGCCAGCGCTGCACCGCCACCATGGCAAGCTTGATCAGGTCGGCCGCCGTCCCTTGCATCGGGGCGTTGATGGCCGCGCGCTCCGCCGCCTGGCGGCGCTGCATGTTCGAGGCCTGGATCTCGGTGACCCACAGACGCCGGCCGAACACGGTCTCCACATAGCCCTGGCTGCGGGCGAGCTCGCGCGTGCGTTCCATGTAAGCGGCGACACCCGGGTAGCGGGCGAAATAGCGGTCGATGTAGGCCTGGGCGGCGCTGCGTTCGATGCCGAGCTGCGCGGCGAGCCCAAAGGCGGACATGCCATAGATGAGGCCGAAGTTGATCACCTTGGCATAGCGGCGCTGCTCGCTGGTGACCTGCTCCGGCGGGACACCGAACACTTCCGCGGCGGTGGCACGGTGCACGTCCTCCCCTTGCGCAAACGCCTTGAGAAGGCCCGGGTCCCGCGAGAGGTGGGCCATGATGCGCAGCTCGATCTGCGAGTAGTCGGCTGAGACCAGCAGGCAGCCCGGGGGCGCGATGAACGCTTCACGGATACGGCGTCCTTCGGGCGTGCGCACCGGAATGTTTTGCAAATTGGGATCGGCGCTCGCCAACCGCCCGGTCACCGCGACCGCCTGGTTGTAACTGGTGTGCACGCGGCCGGTGGCAGGGTCTACCATCTTCGGCAGCTTGTCTGTATAGGTGGACTTGAGCTTGGAAAGCGCCCGGTACTCCAAGAGAAGCTTCGGCAGCGGATAATCGAGGGCCAGCGCCTGCAACACATCCTCATCGGTGGAAGGCGCCCCGGATGGCGTCTTTTTTTTCACCGGCAGCTTGAGCTGGTTGAAGAGGACCTCCTGGATCTGCTTCGGCGAATTGAGGTTGAAGGGCTGGCCGGCTAGCGCCTGCGCCTCGCGCTCCAAGGCCACGAGCTTCTCACCCATTTCACGGCTTTGGCGCGCCAGCAGCCCGGTATCCAGCAGCACACCGGCGCGCTCCATCTCGAACAACACCCGCGCGGTGGGCAGTTCGATGTTCTCGTACACATACTTGAGCCGTGCATCTGCGGCGATCTGCGGGTACAGGTGGCGGTGCAGCCGCAGGGTGATGTCCGCGTCCTCCGCCGCGTAGCGGGTGGCGGTCTCCACGCTCACCTGGGCGAAACCGATCTGCTTGGCGCCCTTGCCGACGACGTCCTCGTAGCTGAGCGTCTTCACGTCGAGGTGGCGGCTTGCCATGGAATCCAGGTCGTGGGATTTGTGCGCTTCCAGCACGTAGGATTGCAGCAGCGTGTCGTGGGCGATGCCGTCGAGCCGGATGCCGTGGTTGGCCAGCACATGGGCATCGTACTTGAGGTGCTGGCCGAGCTTGCACGGCCGCGCATCCTCCAGCCATGGCTTGAGCCGTTCGAGCACGAACTCCAGCCCGAGCTGGGCCGGCGCGCCGGCATAGTCGTGCGCGAGGGGGATGTAGGCGCCCTCGAACGGTGCCACCGACAACGACAGGCCCACCAGCCGCGCCTGCATCGGATCGAGGCTGGTGGTTTCGGTGTCCAGGGCCACCAGTTCCGCGCCCTGGACACGCGCCAGCCACGCGTAAAGCTGCGCCTCGTCGAGCACCGTCTCGTAGCGTACCGGCTGAGTGGCCGCAGGGGCAGCCGGCGCGTCCGCGTCAGCCGGCAAGCTGTCCAGCTCGCGCTTCCAGCTGCGGAAGTCGAAGCGGTCGAACAACTCGGCCAGCTTGGCCCGGTCGGGCGCCTGGGGTTTGAGCTCGCTCACGTGGACCGGCAGGGGCACGTCGCGCTTCACCGTGAGCAACGCACGCCCGACGGGCAGCCAGGGCAGGGCCCGGCGCAGATTCTCGCCCACTGTGCCGCCGATTTCCTGTGCCCGCGCCATCACCGCATCAAGGCTTCCATACTGCGCCAGCCATTTTGCGGCGGTTTTCGGCCCCACCTTGTCCACACCGGGAATGTTGTCCACGGCATCCCCGATCAGCGCCAGATAATCGACAATGCGCGAGGGCGGCACGCCGAACTTCGCCTGCACCGCCGCTTCGTCCAGCGTTTCGTTGCTGAGGGTGTTGACGAGCGTCACGTGCGGGCTGACGAGCTGGGCGAGATCCTTGTCGCCGGTGGAAATCACCGTGCGCATGCCGGCGGCCTCCGCCTCGCGCGCGAGCGTGCCGATGACGTCGTCCGCTTCCACGCCCTCGATCATCAGCAACGGCCACCCCAGTGCGCGCACCGCCTCCTGCAGCGGCGCGATCTGCGCCGCAAGCGCCTCAGGCATCGGCGGCCGGTGCGCCTTGTATTCGGGATAGATCTCGTCGCGAAAGGTCTTTCCTTTTGCGTCGAATACGCAGGCGATATAATCCGCCGGCACCTCCTTGCGCAGGCGCCGCAGCATGTTGAGCACGCCGTAGATCGCGCCGGTGGGTTCGTTGCGCCTATTGCGCAGATCCGGCAAGGCGTGGAACGCGCGATACAGGTAGGACGATCCGTCAACGAGAAGCAGAGTCTGCATCGATGGGAGTGACGCCATGAAAGAAAAGCTGCCACAGATTGTCGACACCGAGCTGATGGCGGAGGCATACTCGGCACGCGAATCCTGGCGCGTGTTCGAGATTATGGCAGAGTTTGTCGAGGCGACCGAACGGCTCTCGCCGATCCGCCCGGCGGTGTCGATCTTCGGCAGTGCGCGCACGCCGCCCGATCACGCCTATTACCTGCTCACCGAGCAGGTGGCACGACAGCTCTCCGATGCCGGCTTTTCGGTGATCTCCGGCGGCGGCCCCGGCATCATGGAAGCCGCCAACAAGGGCGCCTATTTTGGCAAGTCGCCCAGCGTCGGGCTGAACATCCAGCTGCCCCACGAGCAGCGCTCCAACCCTTTTCAGGACATCTCCCAGACCTTCCGCCATTTCTTCGCGCGCAAGGTCATGTTCGTCAAGTTCGCCACCGCCTACGTGGTGATGCCCGGCGGCTTCGGCACCATGGACGAACTGTTCGAAGCCCTCACCCTGGTACAGACTGGCAAGAGCCGCAGGATTCCCATCATCCTGGTGCATGAGCCGTTCTGGCGTCCCCTGCTGGCGTGGTTCAGGGACACCCTGGTGGCGGAAGGCATGATCGATCCGGGGGACATGGACCTGGTCAAGGTGATCGACGAACCGAAGCAGGTGGTGGAGGCGATCTTCAAGCACTACGAGACCCGCGGTTTCGAGCCTTCGCCGGCGGAGCGCGAGATCCAGCTCAATCTCTGATCCGCGTGGCGCGCCGTGCAAGCGCGGTATAATGCGCCCGTTGCGGCTCGCCACGGGCGGCAACCGATCGAAGGAATCATCATGCGCCGCGCCCTGTTACTGATCCCCCTCCTCGCTGCTTCGGCCTTTGCCGCCGAGCCGCCGCAACTGCCGCCGGGTCTGCAACCGGTGCCGGAGCCGCCCCCACCGCCGCCTGGTTACGAACTCAACCCGGCACTGGAGCCGGAAGTGACGATCACCACCACCGAGACTCAGCGGGTGGAGGAGTTCCGCATCGGCGGGCGCCTGTACATGATCAAGGTCACGCCACGCGGCGGCCCGCCGTTTTATCTGGTGGACCAGAAAGGCGATGGCAACTTTTCGCGCATGGACCACCTGGATTCCGGTTTCCGCCCACCCCAGTGGGTGATTTTCCAGTTCTGAGGCTGGCTCGAACCGCTTTCCCCATGTCGGTCTATACGCCGGTCACGCCGGATGAGTTGCAGGAGTGGCTGAAGCAGTACGCCCTCGGGCAGCTCACGGACCTGCAGGGTATCGCCTCCGGCATCGAAAATACCAACTACTTCGTCACCACCACCCACGGTCGCTATGTGCTCACCCTGTTCGAGCGCATGCGCGCCGATGATCTGCCCTACTACATCAACCTGATGGCGCATCTGGCGCGCCATGGCATCCCCTGCCCCAGCCCCATCGCCAACCTGTCCAACGGTTACCTCAACCGGCTCAAGGGCAAGCCCGCCTGCATCGTGACCTGCCTGGCCGGCGCACCGCTGACGGTGCCGGATGCGGACCAGTGCGCACAGGTGGGCGAGATGCTCGCCAACCTGCACTTGGCCGCGCAGAGCTATCCGGCCGAGCTCGCCAATCCCCGCGGGCCGGCCTGGTGGAAGACCACCGCCGCCCAGGTGCTGCCCAAGCTCGACCCCGAGGCTGCCACATTGCTCAACGAAGAACTGCGCTACCAGGCACTGCACCGCTTCGCCGATCTGCCGCGCGGGGTCATTCATGCCGACCTGTTCCGTGACAACGTTCTGTTCCAGGGCGGCCGCTTGAGCGGGGTGATCGACTTCTATTACGCCTGCAATGATGCGTGGCTGTACGACGTGGCGGTGACGGTGAATGACTGGTGTGTCACGGATCAAGGCGCCCTCGACGCGCCGCGCCTGGCCGCGCTGCTTCACGCCTACCACGCCGTGCGGCCGTTGACGGCCCTCGAGCGGGGTGCCTGGCCGGTGCTGTTGCGCGCGGCGGCCCTGCGGTTCTGGCTGTCGCGGCTGTACGATTTTCACTTTCCCCGTCCGGGCGAACTCACCCACGCCAAGGATCCGGCCCACTTCGAGCGCATCCTGCGGCATCACGTGGCGCAGAATGGGGCCTTGACGCGCACCTGGGTCTGACATGCATTACCGCACCTGCAATCCGCTTTACGGCTGGCGCTGGTTCAGCGAAGGGGTTCGGCTCTTCCTCGCGCAGCCTTGGCCCTGGCTGGCGTTGGTGAGTGTGACGCTGCTGGGGATGGTGTTGCTCGCCACCCTCCCGGTGCTCGGCCTGATCGTGGTCTTCCTCTGCTTTCCCGGCATCGCCGCTGGCTTCATGCAGGTGGCGCGCGACGTGGCAGGCAGACAGCCCGTGATCCTGGGCCACATCGTACAGGGTCTGCGCTCGGCGCCCAAGCCGCTGCTCCAGATCGGTGGCGTGGCGTTTCTGGGCATGCTCGCCGGTGCACTGTTCCTCACCTTCGCCTGGCGCGAGGAGTTCGTGGCGCTCGTGGAACTGGCGCGCAGCCCGACGCCCGACCGCGAGGCCATGGAAGCGGCGATGGCCCAGCTCGCGCTGCCGTCGGTGCTGACCTTGATCCTGATGTTGCCGGTGGTGATGGCGACCTGGTTCGCGCCGGCCCTGGTGCTGTTCCGCCGCGCTGACGCACAGGCGGCGCTGGTGCATTCGTTCTGGGCCGCCTTGCGCAACCTGTGGCCGCTCCTGGTGCTGGGTGTGCTGATGGTGCTGCTGGATGCGGCGGCATCCTTCCTGCTGCGCACCCTGCTGGCCGCCCTGGTCAGCCTCGGCGCGGGTGTGGTCAATGCCGCCGCGGTGCTCATGTCCTTTCCGCTGCTGTGCGCCTTCGTGGCGATCCTCTTCGGTGCCGCCTACACGAGCTACACGGACGTGTTCGAGGCCGCTAGGCAGGGCTCAGCTTCGCATACTGGAGCAGCAGACGCTTCGGCCCCACCTGGCGGAAGTTGACCTCCACCTCGGCGTTGGCCCCGCGCCCCGCGCAGCCCACGATGACCCCGTGGCCGAACTTGGGATGCACCACGCTCTGGCCGATGTGCCACCCTTCGGTGGCGCCGCGCACACCCGCTGCAGCCGGCGCCGGCAGCGCCGTCACCGCCACATTCAGCGGCTGCACCAGCGTGGACGGGATTTCGTCGAGGAAGCGCGACGCGACGCCGTAGCGCACCTGACCGTGCAGCATGCGGCTGCCGGCGTAGCTCAGATACAGCCGTTCCCGGGCGCGCGTGATCGCCACATACATGAGGCGGCGCTCTTCTTCCACCCCGTCTGGCTCGTACAGGCTGTTCTCGTGGGGGAACAGGCCTTCCTCCAGACCGCTGATGAACACGGCATCGAACTCGAGGCCCTTGGCCGCGTGCACCGTCATCAGCTGCACCGCCTCTTGCCCGGCTTCGGCCTGGTGCTCGCCGGCTTCGAGGGCAGCGTGGGTGAGGAAGGCGGTGAGCACGTCCGGGATTTCCTCGTTCAGCTCGCCGTCGAATTCCTCCTCGAACGCGGCGGCGGCATGGATCAGCTCCTCCAGGTTTTCCACCCGGTCGGCCTCGGTCTTACTCGCCTTGTAGTGGCCGATGAGCCCGCTGGCATGCAGCATGTGCTCGATGCGCTCGGGCAGGGTCATGCCTTCGGTTTCGCGGCGCAAGGCTTCCACCAGCAACACGAAGGCAGGCACGCCCTTGCTGCTGTCCTTTCCCTTGCCGCCCTTGTGGCAGGCAGCCTGCCACAGGGAGATGCCCTGCTCGCGCGCGGCCTCCTGGATCTGCTCCACCGTGCGCGCCCCGACGCCGCGCGCGGGAAAATTGATCACCCGCAGGAGTGCATTGTCGTCCTCCGGATTGGCGATGAGGCGCAGGTAGGCCAAGGCGTGCTTCACCTCGGCGCGCTCGAAGAAGCGCAGGCCGCCATAGACGCGATAAGGGACGCCAGCGGAAAACAGCGCGTGCTCCAGCACCCGCGACTGGGCATTGGCGCGATACAGCAACGCAATCTGACCGAGCGGCACGCCCTCCTCGCGCAGGGCCCGCACCTCCTCCACGATGAACTGTGCCTCGTCCTGGTCCGAATCGGCCGCGTAAAGCCGGATGGGTTCACCGGGACCCTGGGCGGTCCAAAGGTCTTTGCCCAGTCTCAGCCGGTTGTGGCTGATGAGGGCATTGGCGGCATCGAGGATGATGCCAGCGGAGCGATAGTTCTGGGTGAGCTTGATCACCTGCGGCACGGCGAAATCGGCGAGGAAGCGCTGCATGTTGCCGCTGTGGGCGCCGCGGAAGCCATAGATGGACTGGTCGTCATCACCCACCGCGAACACGGCGCCGTCGCGCCCAGCGAGCAGCTTCAGCCAACGGTATTGAAACTCGCTGGTGTCCTGGAACTCGTCAACCAGAAGATATTTGAAGCGGCTCTGGTAGTGCGCGCGCAGGACTTCGTTGCGTGAGAGCAGCTCCCAGGCCCGCAGCAGCAGCTCGGCGAAATCCACCACCCCCTCGCGCGCGCACTGCTGGTCATAGGCGGCGAAAATCTCCCGGTAGGTCACGGCTTCTCCATCCGGCGCGTCCACCTCGTGGGCACGCAGGCCCTGTTCCTTGGCGGTGTTGATGAAGTATTGCACCTGCTTGGGCGGAAATTTTTCCTCATCGATGCCAAGCGCCTTCATCACGCGCTTGATCGCCGCGAGCTGGTCCTGGGCATCCAGGATCTGGAACAGCTGCGGTAGCCCCGCCTCCCGGTGGTGGGCGCGCAGCAGACGGTTGCACAGGCCGTGGAAGGTGCCCACCCACATGCCGCGCGGGTTGATCGGCAGCATGGCGCCGATACGGGTGAGCATCTCTTTCGCCGCCTTGTTGGTGAAGGTCACGGCAAGGATGCTGCCGGGCGTGGCCTGGCCGGTGTGCACCAGATAGGCGATGCGGGTGGTGAGCACCCGCGTCTTGCCGCTGCCGGCGCCGGCAAGGATCAGCGCGGACTGCCGCGGCAGGGTGACAGCGGCGAGCTGTTCCGGATTGAGATTGTCGAGGTAGGACGGGCGCATCACGGCAAGCGGGTGGGCGGAAAAAATCCATTATACGGCCCCGCATGCCCTCCCCGTGCGGCTCAGACGCCTCCACAGGCTGTCTGCCATCGTGCCCACCACACGCCCTGCGCGCCTGATGCGATGTTAAACTGCCCACCCCCCAAGCATGGAGACAGGCTGCCATGGCGAAGACATTGGCGGATTTCGTGCGCGAGGCGCGCGCGCAGATCGAGGAGTGGGATGCGGAAACCGCCCACGCCAACCTGGCCCAAGGCTCCCTTCTGGTGGTGGACGTGCGCGAGCCCCACGAATACGACCACGGGCATATCCCCGGTGCGATCAACGTGCCGCGCGGCACCCTGGAAGGCGCAGCCGATCCCGGCTACAAGCATCGCGTGGAACAACTGTGCCACGCCCACGGTCAGCCCATCCTGCTCTACTGCCAGTCCGGCGGCCGCTCCGCCATGGCGGGGGTGACGCTCAAGCAGATGGGCTTCGAGAAGGTCTACAACCTGGCGGGAGGCATGGAGGTGTGGGAGGCGGAGGGCCTGCCGGTGGCGAAGGGCGCCGCGCCCTAAGTAAAGAGCGTCAGCACGCCCAGCAACACGAACAGACCCGCGGCCACCCAGCGCACGTATTTCATGTTGACCCGGCTTGCAATTGCATCGCCCGCCCATAGCACCGGCAGATTGGCCGCCATCATGCCCAGGGTGGTACCGGCCACCACCAGCGCCAGCGCATCGTAGCGCGCAGCGAGTGCGATGGTGGCAAGCTGGGTCTTATCACCCATCTCCACGAGGAAGAAGGCGATCAGGGTGGCGAGAAACACCCCGCTCGCAGCAACCCGGGGAGCCTCCTCGAGCTTGTCCGGCTTGAGGGCCCACAAGGCGAAGGCGAAGAAGCTTGCGGCCACGATCCAGCGCAGCGCGTCGGGCGCGAGGAGACCGGCCAGCCACGCGCCCAGCGCGCCAGCGAGAAAGTGGTTGGCCAGCGTGGCGCCGAGAATGCCCAGCGCGATCGGCAAGGGGCGCTTGAAGCGCGTGGCGAGCACGAAAGCCAGCAGCTGGGTCTTGTCGCCGATCTCGGCCACGGCCACGATGAGGGTGGAAAAAAACAGCGCTTCCATGCAGACTCGCAAGACGCCGGTCAGAAGCCTGGCGCTGGTGGACAGACAGCGCGTCGGGATGAGGAAAGCCGCATCATGAACATCGCCATCGTCGACTATGCCCGCATCGCCCCGGATGCGGAATTTCCCCTGCTCAAGACCGACGTGGACTACCGCTGGTCCCAGTATCCGGCGCTCGATGCGCGCGGCGTGCGGGAGGACTGCTGGCGCGCCCACGTGCTCGTCACCGTGGCCACGCCGCTCGACGCCGAGACCATCGCCGTCCTGCCCAAGCTCGAGTATGTGATCATCGCCGGCACCGACGCCACCCTGGTGGACGCCGAGGCGGCGCGCGCCCGCGGCATCCAGGTGGCGCACATCCCGGAGGCGGGCACGGCCACACCGGCGGCGCTGTGCCAGGCGGTGGTGGACATGCTTGATGCCCTGGCCGGCGGTACGCTGCCCAATCGCATCATCTGACGATCTCCCCGCGCCGCACGGGCGCTTCCACCTGTTCGAACCACGTGGTGTAGATCTCCTCCGACCACAGGGAGGTAATCCATACCACCAGGTCGGCGATCTGCTCCGGCGTCAGCTTCCCCTCCCACGCCGGCATGTTGCCTTCCCCCGGCGGACTGCCGCTGCGGATCGCCTGGGCGAGCGCAGCAGTGGAGTGGTGCCAGGCATGGGCGCTGTCGTCGAGGGGCGGCGGCGGCCACAGCCCCCCCGGACCGCGCACATTCCAGGGCATGACGGTGCCCTCGCCCCGGGCGCCGTGGCAGCCGGCACAGTGGCGCGCGAACAGGACACCCCCGCGCGCCAGCTGGGCCGGGTCGTAACGGCGCGCCGCATTCACGGCATCGGCATAGCCGGACGCCTCCGCCTTCACGTCGCGGGCCGCCTGGGCAGGGGCCGGCGCCTCGCCACAGCCCGCCGTCACCACGGCTGCGGCGAGAACGAAAAAAAGGCCACACAGGCGGCCTTGCAGCACCGATACGCGTCGTCCAGTCACTTGGCCTTCTTCTTCCTCGCCACCAGATCGTGGATCAGCGGCGTGAGGATCAGTTCCATCGCGAAGCCCATCTTGCCGCCCGGAACGACGATGGTGTTGGGGCGGGACATGAAGGAGTCGTGGATCATGCTGAGGTAGTAGGGGAAATCGACGCCCTTGGGATCGCTGAAGCGGATCACCACGAAACTTTCGTCCGGCGTGGGGATGTCGCGGGCGATGAAAGGGTTGGAGGTGTCCACCGTCGGCACGCGCTGGAAGTTGATGTGCGTGCGCGAGAACTGCGGCGTAATGTAATGCACGTAGTCATGCATGCGGCGCAGGATGGTGTCCACGATCACCTCCGGCGCGTAGCCCCGTTCGGCAGCATCGCGGTGGATCTTTTGGATCCACTCCAGATTGACGATGGGAACCACGCCCACCAGCAGGTCCACATGCTTGGCGACATTGACCTTGTCCGTCACCACGCCGCCGTGCAGCCCCTCATAGAACAGGATGTCGGTGCCCTTGCCGACGGTTTCCCAGGGTGTGAAGGTGCCCGCCTCCTGCTTGTAGGGCTTCGCCTCCTCGTCGTTGTGCAGGTAGTAGCGGCGCTGGCAGATCCCCTTGGCGCCGTAGTCCCGGAAGCACTTCTCCAGCAGGTCGAAGTGGTTGGCCTCCGGCCCGAAATGGGAGGGGGGGCGCACACCCGCCTTCTCGGCCTTGGCCACCGCTTCCTTGAACGCCTTGCGATCGAGGCTGTGGAAGCTGTCGCCCTCGATGACCAGCGCATTGAGCTTCTCGCGCCGGAAAATGTGCTCGAAGGCGCGCTTGACCGTGGTGGTGCCGGCGCCGGAGGAACCGGTGACCGCGATGACGGGGTGTTTGACGGACATGGATACTCCCTAACTGAATGAAAATTCGTGCGAAACTCGCAAGTATACTGGCCGGGCCGGGCTTTACCAAGAGCCCGTGGAATGCCTCACTCGCCGCGCCGCGCGGGCTTGATGTCGAGTTGCTTGAGTTTGCGGTAGAGGTGGGTGCGTTCCAGGCCCACGGCCTCCGCCACCCGGCTCATGTTGCCGGCGGCTTTTTCGATGTGGTGTTCGAAGTACAGGCGCTCGAAGATGTCGCGCGCCTCGCGGAGGGGAAGGTCGAACTGCAGTCCGGGGACGACCGCCGGTGCCGGTGCGAATTGGGTGATCACTCGCTTGACGTCCTCGGCGCTGATTTCCTCACCCAGCGCAGTGGCGGCCAGGGTACGGACCGCATTGGTCAGCTCCCCCAGGTTGCCGGGCCAATCGTAGGCGCGCAGCGCATTGAGCGCGGCCGTGGACAAAGTGCGCATCGGCACCTCTTTCGCCTCCACCAGGCCGTCCAGCATCTGCTTGGCAAGCTCGGGAATGTCCTCACGATGCTCACGCAACGGCGGCAGGTTGAGGGTGATGCGGCTGATGGTATGGAACAGCTCCGGGTCGAAGGCACCTTCCGACACCAGACGCGGCAGGGGCCTCGAGGACGCACACACCAGGCGCACCTCGAACTTGTCCAGGCGCGCGGCCACCAGAGCAAGCCCGCGCTGCTCGAGCCGACTCAGCGTCGCGACTTCCTCCACGAACAGGGTACCCCCCTTGGCGCTCTGCAACACATCGAGCGGGTTTTCGCTGAGCCAGCTGGCGCCAGCCGGCGCAACCCAGGGCGTGTCGGGCGTATGCAGGCTGCGCGCCACCACCTCGAAGCCGCTGCCGTGCTCACCCACCAGCAGGATCGGGCCACGCATCTGGACCAGAAGCTTGAGGCGTTCCTGCAACTCGAGAATGACACGGCTGCGCCCCAGCCCGGTGAGCGCCGTGCGCGGCTTGACCAGCGCTTCGCTGCGCTTGAGCGCCCGGCCGACCGTGTGCAGCAGCTTTTGCAGCGCGATGGGCTTTTCCAGGAAATCGTAGGCCCCGATCTTGGTGGCTTCCACCGCGGTGTCGATGGTGCCGTGGCCCGACATCATGACCACAGGCATGGTGAGCTGGCCGCTCGCCGCCCACTCCTTGAGCAGGCTGATACCGTCGGTATCGGGCATCCAAATGTCTAGCAGCACCAAATCCGGATGCTCACGCCCGCGGATACGGCGCGCTTCCTCGGCATTTTCGGCGAGCCTGACCTGGTGACCCTCGTCATGAAGGATTTCCTGCAGCAGCTCGCGGATCCCAGCTTCGTCGTCGACTACCAGAATGTTACTCATCGCCAGCCGTTATTATGCCGCGCCCGCTGCCGCTTGCGGGAGCTTGACGCAGACGCAGGCGCCGTGTGGCTCGAGGTTACGCACCTCGACCGCGCCATGATGCTCGTCGACGATCTTCTTCACGATCGCAAGCCCCAGCCCCGTGCCCTTGGCCTTGGTGGTGACATAGGGCTCGAAGGCCCGCGCCAGAATTTCGGGCGCGAACCCCGCGCCGTTGTCGCTGACACGCAGCACCACCCGATCCTCCTCCCATTCGGTGCGCACCCGGATCAGCGGCGCTTCCCGCCCGGCGAGCGCATCCTGAGCATTTTGCAGCAGGTTGTGGATCACCTGGCGTAACAGCCGCGCGTCCCCCGCCACCGGCGGCAAATCAGCCCCCAGCTCCGCCACCACCGGCACCGGGGCGTTTTCATACAACCCCAACACTTCGCCCACGAGCTGGTTGAGGTCGAGCGCCTTCACCTCCAGGTTGGGCTGACGCGCATACTGGCTGAACTCGTCCACCATCGTCTTGAGCGCCGCCACCTGGTTGACGATGGTCTGGCAGGCCCGCGTCAGCATCTCCCCGTCGCGCGCGTCCAGCTTGGGCGCAAGCTTGGCCTCGAGCCGCTCGGCGGAGAGCTGGATCGGGGTCAGCGGGTTCTTGATCTCGTGCGCCAGACGGCGCGCCACCTCGCCCCAGGCAGCGTCGCGCTCGGCCTGGATCAGGCGCGTGACGTCATCGAACACCACCACGTAGCCGCGCTCGATATCCGCCGGCAGCGAGCTGCCGCGGACCAGCAGCACCTTGCGCCCGGTGGCGCACGGCAGCTCGATCTGATCCTGCCACTCCCGTTCACCCGCGACCTGGAAGCGCTGGCTGAGGGCCTGTGCGAACGGCGCCAGCTCCGGCAGTTTGCCCCCCCACTCGAACAGCCGAAGGCGCCGCACCGCATCGAGGTTTGCTGCGAGGATCTGCGAGGCAATGGGATTGACGGTTCGCACGTAGAACTGCTCGTCGAAGGCGATCACGCCGCTGGAGAGATGGGCCAGAATGCTCTCCAGGTAGCCTTTGGCGGCCTCGAGCTGCCGCTGCTTGGACGCCACCGCGGCATTGGTTTCGGCGAGCTGGCGCGTCATGGCGTTAAAGGACTGCATCAGCTGCCCCAGCTCGTCGCGCGCTTTGACTGGCGCCATGGGGCTGAAATCGCCCTTCGCCACCGCGCGCGTTCCCTCCGCCAGCAGGCCCAGCGGTGCGCTCATGCGCTGGGAGAGCACGAAAGCCAGCGCGACTGCAGAGAGCAGGGCGAACAGCAGGGTCAGGGTCAAGGCCAGGGCGAACAGTCGGTTGAGGCCGTGGCGGGAGAAGCTCAGTTCCTTGTAGTCCCGGAACACCTCCTGCACCGCCTCGGCGTCCCGCGCCACCCGTGGCGAGACGGGCTGGATCAGTTGCAGGACGCGAATGTCCTCGCTCAGGGACAGGATGTTCACGGGCACGATGACGCGCAGAAAAAGGCCGTGCTCCCCGATGCTTTCGATACTGCGGTAGGGCCGCTGGGCGCGGATGTCACGCAGGATGGCCGCGCTAGGCACCGAGGGCAGCACGGTGCCCGGTTCCAGGCTGGCGAAGGCCAGCACGCTGCCGCGAGCGGAAAACAACGTCGCCTCGTGCACCCCGGCCTGCTCGCGCAGGCGGTTGAGCAGGGTGGGATTGCCGCCACCCGCGTCGTCCGCCAGCAAGGTGGCCATGGCCTCGGCTTTTTTCTCCAGCTCGTCGAGCTGCGCCTCGAGCACACTGCGGCCGAGATTGAGACCTCCTTCCAGGGCGCGGTCCACCCGCACATCGAACCAAGATTCGATGGAGCGGGTGAGAAACTGCACCGAGACGCCGTAGATCAAGGTGCCCGGCACCACGGCCATGAGGGCGAAAAGAATGATGAGGCGCATGGTCAGGCGCGCGCCAAAGACGCCGGTGCGGATACGCTTTCGCACCAGCCAGACCTGGTAGGCGATCAGCCCCGCCAACACCAGGGCGAGGCCCACGTTGAGCCCCACCAGCAGGGTGTAATACTGGCCGAACGCGGCGGTGTTGCTGCTCGCGCGCGACAGCAGATACAACAGCACCGCGCCGAGCCCGACGCAGGCGATGACGATGTAGCGTAGCCGAGTCACTGGGGGGCAACGACGGTGAAGCGGTACCAGTCCGAGGAGAGGTTCCATTCGGAGGAACCAAGGGCTTGGACCTGCAATGGGCGCGGCAACTGGTTCACGTCGAGCTTGACGCGCAGCGCGGCGTTGTATGTCACGCCTTTGGCCAGCTGACCGCGATCGAGGACCTTCCAGTCCGCGAGGTGCGACATGGCCTCGCGCGCCTCGCTCAAGGTCGCAAAGCTCTTGTTGCCGGCATTGCTCGAGAACTGGTATTGCCGCGTGAGCGCGTGATAGCTCAGGCGCAGATTCTGGCGCACGCTGGCAATGCTCTCGTCCCACCAGTACCAGCGTGGACGGGTGAGCTCGAACTCCACCATGAAATTGAGGCTGATGCCCTTGTTCAGGGCTTCTTCCAGCGGCTTGCTGAGCGTGATGTCGAGATCGGCATTGAGAGTGTACCAGTCCTCATTGGCCAGCAGGCTCGCAGTCCTGACCGCGAGGCCCTCTACTGCCGCCGCCGCACCGCCCGACAGCGCCAGCACCAGCAGCGCAACATTAATAAGTTTTCTGCAGCAGGGCGTAGTAAAAACCATCGTGGACAGGGGTGGGCAGCAGTTGGCCATCGGTCGCATCGTCGGGAAGGCCGCCGGGCTCAAGTCGCCGGGCATCGTCGTGTTCGGCCAAAAAACGGGTGATCACAGCCCCGTTCTCGTCGGGAAACACGGAGCAGGTGACATACAGCAATTTACCACCCGGCGCCAGCAGGCGCCACAGCCCCGCGAGGAGCGCCTCCTGGGTGGCGACGAACTGCGCTACGTCACCGGGCTGCCGCAACCACTTGATGTCCGGATGGCGCCGCACCACGCCGGAGGCGGTGCATGGCACGTCGGCGAGGATGCGGTCGAAGGCCCGACCGTCCCACCACGGCCCCGGGTCGGTGGCATCCCCCGTGACCAGCCGGGCCGCGAGCTTCAGGCGCTCCAGGTTGGCGGCCACGCGGGCGAGCCGCTGCGGATCCTTGTCCAGCGCCGTGAGCTCCACATCGGCGCATTCCAGGATGTGCGCCGCCTTGCCCCCGGGCGCGGCGCAGGCGTCCAGCACGCGCTGGCCGGTGGCGAGGTCGAGCGCCGGTGCAGCATATTGCGCCCCCAGGTCCTGCACCGAAACCCGCCCCGCGGAAAAACCGGGCAGCCGCTCCACCGGCACCGCTTTCTCTAGGGTGAGCGCGTACGGGCCCGTGCGTTCCGCGGAAAGCCCTGCCTGGAGCAGCTCTGCCCGATAGGACTCCACGTCCGCCTGGCGGCGGTTCACGCGCAGGGTGAAAGGCGGGTGCAGGTCGTTGGCCGCGAGGATGTCCTGCCACCGTCCCGGCCACGCACTGCGTAGGCGCTCGATCCACCACGCAGGGTGATTGAAGCGCGCCACTTCGTCGGTGTGCGCGCGGGCGAGCAAGGCCTCGCGCTGACGGCCGAAGTTGCGCAGCACCCCATTGACGAAACCGCATGACCAGGACAGCCCCAGAACCCGCGCCGATTCCACGGCACGGTGCACCACCGCATAAGGCCGGGTTTTCGAATACAGCAGCTGATACAGGGCCACGAGCAGCAGGGCGCGCAGCAGGGGCTCAGCGATGGGCCGCGTGATGAGCGCCCGGAGGAGGAAATCCACCCGCCAGTAATAGCGCAGGGCACCGTAGGCGAGGTCCTGCACCGCACCGCGCCTGCGGGCCTCCAGATCCGGGTGGGCGACCCACAGGGCAGACAGGGCCTCCGTCAGGTTGCGCCCTGCGAGCACGCTGGCCACGACGCCCGCCGCCAGGGCTTGGGGTTCGGCAGCATCGGCTGTGGCAGTCCGGGTCATGGGCTGCGATCAGGCCCCGAGGCACTCGCCGGCATGCATCGGGTTGCCTTTCAGGAAGGCAGCGGCGTCGAGGCGACGGCCCCCGGCACGCTGCAGCTCGGTAATGCGCAGGCAGCCCGCGCCGCAGGCCACGCGAATGCCATCGGGGCCGACCGCCAGGATCGTGCCGTGGGCCGCCCCATCGCCTCCCTCGGCGTGGGCCATCCAGAGCTTGAGCGGCGCCCCACGCCACAGGGTGTGTGCACCGGGGACGGGATTGTAGGCCCGGACCGCACGGGCGAGCTCCATGGCATCCCGGCCCCAGTCGATGCGGGCCTCGCCCTTGCCGACCTTGGGCGCGTAGCAGGCCTGGGCCTCGTCCTGGGGGATGGGCGTGAGTTCATCGAGACGCGCCAGGGCTTCCACGATGGCTTCCCCGCCCAGCTGGGCGAGCCGGTCGTGGAGGCTGCCCGCGGTATCCTGCGGAGTGATGGGAAGACTCTTTTTGAGCAGCATCGCCCCAGTATCGAGGCCCGCGTCCATCTGCATGATGGTGATGCCGGTTTCGGCATCGCCGGCAAGGATGGCCCGTTGAATCGGCGCCGCACCCCGCCAGCGGGGAAGCAGCGAGGCGTGGATATTGACGCAGCCGTGCGGCGGGATGCGTAGCACGGCCTCTGGCAGGATCAGGCCGTAGGCAGCCACCACCATGATGTCCGCGCCCACCTGCGCAAGCCGCGCCAGCTCGCCTGCATCACGCAAGGAGGTCGGCTGGGCGAGCGGCAGTCCCTCGCTGAGGGCAAGGGCCTTCACCGCGCTGGGTTGCGGCTTGAGGCCGCGCCCCGCCGGCCGGTCCGGCTGGGTCAGCACAAGGGGGATGTCGTGGCCCGCGTTAAGCAAGGCGCGCAGGGCGGCAGCTGCGAATGCCGGGGTACCCGCAAAAATGATGCGCATGCTGGAATGGTCGAGGCGCGCTACATGGTCTCGCGCGCGCGCTTCTTCAGCTTCTGCCTAATGCGGTTTTGCTTGAGCCGGGAGAGGTATTCGACGAAGACCTTGCCCGCCAAATGATCCATTTCATGCTGAATGCAAACCGCGAGCAGGCCTTCGGCATCGAGGGTGAAGGGTTTGCCGTCACGATCCAGCGCCTTGACCGTAATACTCTGAGCGCGTTCGACTTTTTCGTAAATTCCGGGAACCGACAGACAACCCTCCTCGCGCTCGGCGCGACCCTCGGCGCGGATGATTTCCGGGTTGATCAGGGTCAAGAGTTGGTCGCGGGATTCCGATATGTCGATGACGATCACCCGCAGGTGCACGTCCACCTGCGTTGCGGCTAGTCCGATGCCGGGAGCGGCATACATGGTCTCGGCCATGTCCTCGACGAGCCTGCGCACCTGGTCGTCCACCTGGGCAACCGGTTTGGCAACGGTATGCAGCCGTTCGTCCGGATAATGGAGAATTTTTAATATCGCCATGCTAAAAAACTTGCCCGCTTAGAACATTAGATGCAGAATTTAAAGCAATCTCCAGAATCCCCCTTGCATAAGGCGTGCATCGGCGACGTGGAGTTCCCCACATTACTTTGACCGAGGTCATGTATGCGGAAAAGCATTATAGCGTTGCTGGTGGTGGGCGGCTTCGCCGCGACCGTGGCCAGCGCGGGCGAATTGCAGGTGAAGGAAGATGCGCCGGAGCGCTACGTGGTGGAAAAAGGCGACACGTTGTGGGGCATCGCCGGGCGCTTCCTCAGCGAGCCTTGGCGCTGGCCCGAGATCTGGCGCATGAATCAGGAGCAGATCAAGAACCCGCACCGCATCTATCCAGGCGATGTGATCGTTCTCGACACCAGCGACGGCGGCCCGCGCCTGCGGTTACTGAACTCCCATTCCTACGGTGGCAGGCCGGTCGTCAAGCTCTCGCCCACTGCGCGGGTGGAACAGCGCGAACCGATGGCAATCCCCGCCATTTCGCCCGCGGACATCCAGCCCTTCCTGAGCGAGCCGCTCGTGGTGACACCGGACAGCCTGGAGAGCGCGGCGCGCATCGTGGCGCAGGAGGACAATCGCGTCATCATCGGCGTGGGCAGCCGCGCCTACGTCAGCGGCATCAACGGGCCCCAGAAGGTCTGGAGCATCTATCGGCAAGGCAGGCCGCTCATCGATCCGGACACCAATGCCGTCCTCGGCCATGAGGCCGTATATCTGGGCGATGCGCGGGTGATCCGCCCCGGTGATCCAGCCACCGTGGAGATCATCAAATCCAAGCAGGAAATCCGTCGCGACGATCGCCTGCTTCCAGCGGCCAATGTCGAGTTGTCCAACATCGTGCCGCGCGCACCGCAGAAGGAAATCCGTGCGCGCATCGTCTCGGCTTATGGCGGCGTGTCGGAGACGGGCCGAGGCTCCATCGTCGCGCTCAACCGGGGGCAACGGGACGGTCTCGAGGTCGGCCATGTACTGGCGCTGGCGCGCTTCGGCAACACGGTCATCGTCGATCAGCCCCAGGGGGAGGGCGCCCCGTCCCGCTACATCACCCTGGACAAATGCCTGCGCCCCGGCGCCAAGGTCAGCTACGGGGAGCCCTACGACGTGGACAAGGCCTACGGCCCCTGCCCGCCCGGAACCGAGGGACCGAAGAGCTTCGAGGAAAGAAAGCCGCGGGAGGCGCGCGGTGGCACGCCCATCAAGCTGCCGGACGAACGCTACGGACTGGTGATGGTGTTCCGGACCTTCGACACCGTGTCCTACGGGCTCGTGCTGCAGTCCCGCGCCTCCGTGCACGTTGCGGATCTGGCAGAGACCCCGACAAGCCGTCCGTGAACACCCCCATGGCGGACCGGCAGGACGCGGCGCTGTGGCTCGCGCTCATGCTGATCCCTGGTGTCGGCAGCGAAACCTGCCGTCGCCTGCTGAGCGAATTCGGGCTTCCAGAACAGATTTTCGCCGCCTCTGAGGCCCAGCTCTCCCGCGTGGTCGGCACGCCGATCGCGCGCCAGATCGCCGCCGGCCCGGAGCAGTTCGATCTGGACGCCTCCCTCGACTGGCTCGAGCAGCCTGGAAACCACCTCCTGACCCTGGCGGATCCGGACTATCCGCCCCTGCTGCTCGAGACCGCCGACCCGCCCCCCTGCCTGTTCGCCAAGGGCCGCATCGAGCTCCTCTCCCGTCCCTCCCTTGCCATCGTTGGCAGCCGCAGCGCCACGCCCCAGGGCGCCCGGGATGCGGAGGCCTTTGCCGAGGCCCTTTCCAATGCGGGACTGTGCATCGTCAGCGGGCTGGCCCTGGGCATCGATGCCGCGGCCCATCGGGGCGCCCTGCGCGGCCGTGGCTCCACCATTGCGGTGGTGGGAACCGGTCTGGACATCGTCTATCCGGCGCGCAACCGCGAGCTCGCCCACCAGATCGCCCAGCAGGGCTGCCTCGTATCCGAGTTTCCCCTGGGCACGCCTTCGAAGGCGCAGAACTTTCCCCGCCGCAATCGCATCATCAGCGGCTTGAGCCAAGGAGTGCTGGTGGTGGAAGCCGCTCAGCAGAGCGGTTCCCTCATCACCGCCAGGCTCGCCGGCGAGCAGGGGCGCGAGGTGTTCGCCATCCCCGGGTCCATCCATGCCCCGCTTTCGAAAGGATGCCATCGCCTCATCAAGCAGGGTGCCAAACTCGTCGAATCCGCGAAGGACATTCTCGAGGAGCTCGGCCTGCCCGCAACGATCGCCGCGGCTCCCGCCGTCGGTGGATCGCCGGGTCACGACCATATCCTGAAATGCCTGGTGAATGGGCCGTCGGGGGTGGACACGCTGGTGGCCCATACAGGGTTGACGGTACAGGAGGTTTCCTCCATCCTCTTGGAACTGGAGCTCTGCGGCCGAGTGGCTTCGCTTCCGGGCGGCCTCTACCAGGCCCTGGGCTAGGGCCCACACCCATATGGCGCTTCCCGCGCCCCGCAGTCATGTTCGACATATTGGTCTACCTATTTGAAAATTATTTCGAGGCGGAATTGGAGCCGGATCAGAACAAGCTCGCGCGGGAGTTGAGCGCGGCAGGTTTCGACAGCGACGAAATCTCCCGCGCGTTCGACTGGTTCTCGGGCCTCGAGGCCTTCGCCCGCACCGACTCCGCGCCCATGGCCCCCAACTCGCCTCATGCCACCCGCTGCTATGCGCCCCAGGAGCAAGCGAAGCTGGGCACGGAGGGGCGGGGTTTGCTCGCCTTCCTGGAAATGTCCGGCGTGCTGAGCCCGTCCCAGCGGGAATGTGTCATCGACCGCGCTTTGGCCCTGAACGAACCCGAAGTGACCTTGGAACAGGTCAAGTGGATCGTGCTCATGGTGCTGTGGAGCCATGGTCAGGACTATGTCTTCGTCGAAGACTTGCTGACCGGCGAGACCGGGACACGCCTTCACTGATCCGCAACGCTTGTCACGCCGCGCGCGGAACCGCTAAGATCGGCGCCCCGGCCTCTGGCATCCACCCGCGCGTCCAATGTCCCACAGCCTGCTGATCGTCGAATCGCCCTCCAAGGCCAAGACACTCAAAAAATACCTCGGCAAGGGATTCGACGTGGTCGCCTCCTACGGTCACGTACGGGATCTGGTGCCCAAGAGCGGTGCCGTCGATCCCGAGCACGGCTTTGCGATGAAATATCAGCTCATCGAACGTAATGCAAAGCACGTGGACGCCATCGCCAAGGCGGTCAAGACGGCCGACGAGATCCTGGTCGCAACCGACCCAGACCGGGAGGGGGAGGCCATCGCCTGGCACATCGCCGAGATCCTTCGGGAGAAGAAGCTCCTCAAGAACAAGCCCCTCAAGCGGGTGGTGTTCTACGAGATCACCCAGTCGGCCGTGAAGGACGCCATTGCTGCGCCACGCGACATCTCCATGGATCTGGTCAACGCGCAACAGGCCCGTCGCGCGCTCGACTATCTGGTGGGCTTCAACCTGTCCCCCTTGCTGTGGCGAAAGATTCGCCGCGGCCTGTCGGCGGGGCGGGTGCAAAGCCCCGCCCTGCGGCTGATCGTGGAGCGCGAGCAGGAGATCGAAGCGTTCAAGAGCCAGGAGTACTGGTCGATTCACCTCGATACCCACAAGGGCAGACAGGCCTTCAGCGCCAAGCTGTTTCAGCTCAACGGCAAGAAGCTCGAACAGTTCTCCCTCACGGATGCGGACGCGAGCGAGGCAGCCCTCGAGAAACTCCGCGCGGCCAAAGAAGCCGTCGTCCAGGGTGTCGACAAGAAAAAGAAGCAGCGTGCCCCGGCACCACCCTTCACCACTTCCACGCTGCAGCAGGAAGCCGTGCGCAAGCTGGGGTTTTCCGCCGAGAAGACCATGCGCACCGCCCAGCAGCTGTACGAAGGTGTCGACATCGGGGGCGGCGCCGTGGGGCTGATCACCTACATGCGTACCGACGCGGTGAACCTGGCCCAGGAGGCGGTGGAGGAAATTCGCGCGTATATCGCGGAAAATTTCCCCGCCGAATATCTGCCGAAGCATGCCATCGCCTACAAGAACAAGTCCAAAAACGCCCAGGAGGCCCACGAGGCGATTCGCCCTACATCCATCGCCCGCACGCCGCAGTCGCTCAAGCCCTACCTGACGCCCGACCAGGCAAAACTCTACGAGATGATCTGGAAGCGGGCGCTGGCCTGCCAGATGGCGCCCGCGAAATTCGACACCGTGAGTTGTGACATCCGGGTTGGCAAGGACAACCTCTTCCGCGCCTCAGGGCAAACCATGACCTTCCCGGGTTTCATCGCGGTTTATCTCGAGGGTGCCGACGAGAGCGAGGAGGAGGAGGAGGGCGGAGATGCCAAACTTCCCCCTCTCCAGGTGGGCGAAATCCTGCCCATCGACCGGCTCTACGGCGAGCAGCATTTCACCCAGCCGCCACCTAGGTACTCCGAAGCGAGTCTCGTGAAGGCTCTGGAGGAATACGGCATCGGCCGGCCGTCCACTTACGCGAGCATCATCTCGACCCTGCTCAAGCGTGAGTACGTGGTGCTGGACAAGAAGCGTTTCATTCCCACCGATGTCGGGCGGGTGGTGAACAAGTTCCTCACCGAGCATTTCAGCCGCTACGTGGATTACGACTTTACTGCGAAGCTGGAGGATCAGCTCGACTTCATCTCCACCGGCAAACGCGCCTGGATCCCGGTGCTCGAGGATTTCTGGAAGGGGTTCTCCAAGCAGGTGAAGGAAAAGCACGACATTGCGCGCAAGGACGTCACCACCGAACAATTGGACGAGGCCTGTCCCAAGTGCGGCAAGCCGCTGACCCTGCGGCTGGGCAAGCGAGGACGCTTCGTCGGCTGCACCGGTTACCCGGAATGCGACTACACCCGCAATGCCAATGAGAGCGCTGAAAGCCAGGCTGCGACCGCTGCACCGGAGCTGATTGAAGGACGCACCTGCCCAAAATGCGGTGGCACCCTGGTGATCAAGAGCGGCCCCTACGGCAAGTTCATCGGCTGTTCGGGCTACCCGAAATGCCGCTTCGTGGAGCCGCTGGAAAAGCCCAAGGACAGCGGGGTCGTCTGCCCGGAGTGCAGGAAGGGTTCCTTGATCGAACGTAAGAGCCGTTACGGCAAACTGTTTTACTCCTGCAGCACCTATCCTGACTGCAAGTACGCCACCTGGAACCCGCCCATCGCGGAGCCCTGCCCGAAATGCGGCTGGCCCATCCTCACCCTCAAGACGACCAAGCGCCGGGGAACCGAAAAGGTCTGCCCGCAAAAGGCTTGCGGCTTCAGCGAAGTGGTGGAGGCGCCCGCCAAAAGCTGAGCGCCCCGGTACATCGACGGGTCAAATGTCCAGGTTGCGGGCGACCAGGGCGTTGGTTTCGATGAAGGCACGACGGGGCTCCACCGCGTCGCCCATCAAGGTCGTGAAGATCTCGTCCGCAGCGATGGCGTCCTCGATCTGCACCTTGAGCAGGCGCCGTACCTTGGGATCCATGGTGGTCTCCCAGAGCTGCTCCGGATTCATTTCGCCCAGACCCTTGTAGCGCTGGATCGACAGGTTTTTCTTGACGTCCTCGAGCAGCCAGTCCAGGGCCTGCTTGAAGTCGGTGACGGCCGTTTCATGCTCGCCCCGTCGAACCACAGCGCCCTTGCCGATGAGCCCTTGTAGAAGCAGGGCGGTACGCCTGATCTGCTCATAGTCCCCGCTTTCCACGAAATCCTTGTCCAGGCTCGAGACCTGCACGTTGCCGTGGTGGATGCGCTGGATGAGGATGCGGTGACTTTCCGTGGAGGCGGAGTACTCCACGGTCAGGGTGACCTCATCCGAGCCCAGCACGGTGCGCAGGGCCGCGGCACTACTTTCGGCTCTTTCCTCGTTGGAAAGATCGATCGGCGGCGTACGCAGCAGTGCATACAGGGTGCCTTTGTCGATCACCCGGGCAACCCGTTCTATCACGGCTTCGGCGAGCAAGTAGGATTTGGCGACCTCCTCCAGGGCAGCCTGGTTCATGGGTTCCGAGCCGGCGGAAGGCACCAGCATGGCCCCGTTCAGCGCCTGCTGGAGGAGGTATTCCTTGAGCTCGTGGTCGTCCTTGAGATAGCGCTCAGTCTTGCCATGCTTGACCTTGTACAAAGGCGGTTGGGCGATATAGATGTAACCCCGCTCGATGAGCTCCGGCATCTGGCGGTAGAAAAAGGTGAGCAGGAGGGTGCGGATGTGGGAGCCGTCCACATCCGCGTCGGTCATGATGATGACACGGTGATAACGTGCCTTGTCCACCGAGTACTCCTCCTTGCCGATCCCGGTGCCCAAGGCGGTAATCAGCGCCGCGATTTCGGCGGAGGAAAGCAGCTTGTCAAAACGAGCGCGTTCGACATTGAGAATCTTGCCCTTGAGAGGAAGGATGGCCTGGAATTTGCGGTCCCGACCTTGCTTCGCGGAGCCGCCCGCAGAATCACCTTCAACTATGTAAAGCTCTGATTTAGCTGGATCTTTTTCCTGGCAGTCAGCCAACTTGCCGGGTAATCCCATGGAATCGAGGACCCCTTTGCGCCGGGTCATCTCGCGCGCCTTGCGAGCCGCTTCGCGGGCGCGGGCAGCCTCGATGATCTTGGAGGCGATCGTCTTGGCATCGGTAGGCCGCTCGGCCAGGAAATCCCCCAGCTTCTCGGCGACGATCTCCTCCACTACTGGACGCACTTCGCTCGAGACGAGCTTGTCCTTGGTCTGGCTGGAAAATTTCGGGTTGGGGACCTTCACGGACAGTACGCAGGTCAAACCCTCCCGCATGTCGTCACCGGTCGTGACGACCTTGGCCTTTTTGGCAAGCTCCTGGTTTTCTATGTACGCGTTCAGGGTGCGGGTCAGTGCAGCCCTGAGCCCGGTCAGGTGGGTGCCTCCGTCGCGCTGGGGAATATTGTTGGTAAAGCATTGCACGTTTTCCTGATAGGAATCGTTCCATTGCATCGCCACTTCGACGCTGATCCCATCCCTTTCACCGGAAGCGCTGAAAACGTTCTGGTGCAGGACGGTCTTGTTCCGATTCATGAACTCCACGAAGCCCTTCACGCCGCCTGAAAAGGAGAAGTTTTCTTCCTTTCCCGTGCGCTGGTCCACCAGCAGGATGCGTACTCCATTGTTCAGAAACGACAATTCACGAAGCCGCTTGGCAAGTATTTCGTAGTGGTACTCCACCGTACCGAAGATTTCCTTGTCGGCCATGAAGTGGACTTCGGTTCCCCGCTGCTTGGTCTCACCGATCACCTTCAAGGGGGCGACGGGATCGCCGCGTCTGAATTCCATGAAGTGGACTTTGCCGTCCCGGCGGATCGTGAGTTTCAGCCATTCCGACAGGGCGTTGACCACGGAGACGCCCACCCCATGGAGACCACCGGAGACCTTGTAGGAGTTTGAGTCGAATTTGCCGCCTGCATGCAGAACGGTCATGATGACCTCGGCTGCGGAACGGCCCTCTTCAGGGTGGATGTCCGTGGGTATCCCGCGGCCGTTGTCGGAGACGCTGACGGAGTTGTCGGTGTGGATCACCACCTTGATCTCATCGCAGTATCCCGCGAGGGCTTCGTCTATGGCGTTGTCCACAACTTCGAAAACCATGTGGTGCAGACCCGTGCCATCGGCCGTATCGCCGATATACATGCCGGGTCTCTTGCGTACCGCCTCGAGCCCCCGCAAGACCTTGATAGCTGAAGAATCATAGGCTTGCGCCGAAAGGGCAGCCTGGTGGTCCATGGCCTCAGCCTCGGTCGAAAAGCACGCCAGCTGCTTTCCATCCGTCAGGACGCACCATTCCTTGCCTACCTTCTTCACCAGATATTCACTCATTCGATCTGCTCTGTTTCACGTGGAACATCAAATACGCATCGGCATGACGACATATTTGAAATTCGCGTCATCCGGTAACGTTATCAGGGCACTGCTGTTGGAATCGCCGAAAGCACATTCGACACGGTCGCCCTCGATGCTCGTCAGAACGTCCACCAGGTAATTGACATTGAACCCTATGTCCAGCGCATCGCCCTTGTAGTCTATCTCGAGTTCTTCCTCAGCCTCTTCCTGCTCGCTATTGCTGGAAACAATTTTCATGCTGTCCAGGGTCAGGACGAGTCGAACGCCACGAAACTTCTCGTTTGAGAGTATCGCTGCCCGCTGCAGCGCCTTGAGCATCTCCGAACGCGCCACTGTGAATCTGTTCTTGTAGCCCGTTGGAATGACCTTCCCATAGTCTGGGAATTTTCCATCCACTACCTTCGAGTGCATGACTATGTTGGCAAACCTGAAACGAACCTGGCTCTTACCTATTTCGACCACCAGCGGTTCATCGGAATCTGCAAGCAGCCGCATAAGCTCCAAGACCGTCTTGCGCGGGACTATCACCTCTCCTTCGCCCTGCACACCCGAGCCCGCGTCCAACCTGTCATAGCTAAGCCTGTGTCCGTCTGTGGCGACCACCCGAACTTCCCCGGGCCCCAGAACCAGCAGCATCCCGTTCAGGTAATAGCGAATGTCCTGCTGTGCCATGGCAAACTGAACCCTTCCGAGCATCTTACGGAAGGTCTTCTGGCTGATCTGCAGGGATGCCAGCGGGGAATCCTCCGCAGCAAAGCGCGGGAAGTCTTCGGCCGGCAAGGATTGAAGGGTGAACCGGCTCTTGCCCGCCTTTATGATCATTTTGCTGTCACTCTGCTCCATGGACACTGTGGTCTCTTCAGGCAGGGTGCGCAAAATGTCCTGAAGCTTCTTCGCGGCGACAGTGGTCGAAAATGGCTCAAACGCAGATGCGGAAGCCGACTCCGATCTCACCTGGATTTCCAAGTCGGTGGCCACGAACGCGAAGCCATTGCTGCTTCCCTCCACGAGCACATTTGAGAGAATCGGAAGGGTGTGACGGCGTTCGACGATGCCTGTTACGGCCTGGAGAGTCCCCAACAGAGTTTCCCGCGTTGTTTGGATTAATAGCATTTGTATCCTTTTGATAATGGCTATTAAAGCCGGTGCAATGCTGTGAGTATGTTTGAATTCGTATTACTTATCAATGACTTGTTTTGTTGAACAAGTTGCGGATAAGGCCTGTATCCTCTGTCCTCTATTTTTTGGACAAGTGAAGCATCGCTTCTTTTGACTTGCGTCATCCACACATGAACCACAGGCTCTCAACTTCTCAGGGTTTGCATCAGGACATTGAAATCACGAGCCAAATTGCTGTCTACGCTGCGCAGCTCCTCAATCTTTCGGCAGGCATGGAGTACGGTAGTGTGATCGCGGCCCCCGAAAGCATCGCCGATGTCCGGCAGGCTGAGTTGTGTAAGTTCCTTCGCCAGGGCCATCGCCATCTGCCGGGGCCTCGCGACGATACGTGAACGCTTTTTCGAATACATGTCCGCGACTTTGATCTTGTAGAAATCCGCCACGGTTTTCTGGATGTTTTCCACGGAAATTTGCCGGGTCTGTACCGCCAGCAAGTCTTTGAGGGCTTCCCGTGCCAGTTCCAGACAAATGTTTCCGCCGGTGAAGCGCGCATAGGCGATCACCCTTTTCAATGCTCCCTCCAGTTCCCGGACGTTGGACTGGACCTGCTTGGCGATGAAAAATGCCACATCCTCTTCCAGCTTGATGCCTTCGGTCTCCGCTTTTTTGAGCAGGATGGCCACGCGCATCTCCAGTTCGGGCGGCTCGATGGCAACCGTAAGGCCCCATCCGAAGCGGGAGATCAGCCTGTCCTCCACCCCGCGGATTTCCTTCGGATAGGTATCACAGGTGATAATCACTTGCTTGTGAGCCTCGATCAGGGCATTGAAAGCATAAAAAAATTCTTCTTGCGTCCGGTTCTTGCCGGCGAAAAACTGGATGTCGTCGATCAGCAGGAGATCCAGGGAGTGGTAGTAGCGTTTGAAATCGTTGAAGGATTTGTGTTGGTAGGCGCGCACCACGTCGGAGACGTATTTCTCCGCGTGGATGTAGCTGATCTTGGCATTCCGGTTTTGTTCATGTACCAGATTCCCTATGGCCTGGATCAGGTGGGTCTTTCCTAGCCCGACACCCCCATAGACGAATAAAGGGTTGTACGCGGATCCCGGGTTCTCCGCGATCTGCAGGGCCGCCGCCCGGGCGAGCTGATTGGCCTTGCCAGGCACGAAGTTCGCGAACGTGAAGTTTGGGTTGAGGCCACTGTGCTGGGGGACCGACGCGGGTTTGGACGTCACCACCTCGGGCAGGGCCTCAGTCCCCGGCGATTTGTCCTGGCCCGAGGCTTGCCCCTCCTCGACCATGAACTGCAGTGGGATAGGTCGGCCATGGTACTGTTCCGCCAGCTCCTCCAGCCGCGCCGCGAATCTCTCTTTAACCCATTGCAGCACGAAGCGATTGGGCGCTGCCACCACCACGGCGTCCTCCCTCTGGCTTGCCTTGAGCGGCTTGATCCAGGTGTTAAACTGCTGATTGGTTAGTTCTTTTCTCAGGCTGTCAAGACAGCTTTGCCAGAACGGGTTCATGCTCGATGCTTAGTTTTCTACGGGCTTTGCCAGGCGCGCTGAGCTGGATGAGGGTGCCCATTCTAGCCCTTCGGAGCAGACTTATCCACAGGCGGATCTTTACGCGATCCTTGACAAACTTGTATATCTAGCTGTTAAATGTGTGGTTTTAAACGGATTCGGGCGAGTCATCCATGAAGCGGACCTTTCAACCTTCCGTCGTGCGGCGCAAGCGTACCCACGGCTTCCTGGCACGTATGGCCACCAAGAGTGGCCGTGCAGTGATCAATGCTCGGCGCGCCAAGGGGCGCAAGCGTCTCGCTGTCTGAAGCGCAGCCGACCGGGCGCCCGCGAGCCCGCCTTAAGAAGCGTGCCCACCTGAGGAAAACGGACGAAATCTCGTCCGTTTTTGGTTTCCGCTGTTCCGTTCGGGAGCCTCACGTGACATGTCATGCCAAGCCCACTGAACTGGGATACGCCCGCGCCGCGTTCATGGTGAGCAGACGGATTGCGCCCCAGGCGGTATCCCGTAACTACATGCGGCGCGTGCTCCGGGAATGGTTTCGCACCCGCCAGAGCCAGATCGGTTCCATGGACCTGGTACTGCGCGTGACAAGGAAATTCTCGCGCGGTGATTTCGCGGCCATCAGCGTCGAACTGGATGATATCTACCGACGAATTTCCACAAAATGTCGCGCCTCCTGATCCTCTTCGTCCGTCTTTACCAGTATTGCCTGAGCCCATTCCTGCCGGCCAGCTGCCGCTTTACGCCCACCTGCTCCTACTACGCCGTGCAGGCGCTCGAGCGCCACGGTGCAGCGCGGGGTTGCTGGCTTGCCATCAGGCGCATTGCGCGCTGTCACCCGGGCTGTGCCGGCGGCCATGATCCGGTGCCCGAGCGATAGGTCATTCCCATGGATATTCAGCGTCTCATTCTCTTCATCGTGTTCTCCTTTTCGGTGTTCCTGCTCTGGGATGCGTGGATGGCCTATGAGCGGCCGCAAGGCCCGCAAAGCGGGACGCCGGGAGTCGCCTCCGGACGCGATGAAAGCGTTCCAGCGCCCACCGCCGCCGTGACCGGGACGCCGACCTCCATCGCGCCCACCGATGCCGCGGGCAGCACCCTCGCCCGCGGCGAACGCATCCAGGTCAAAACCGACGTTTACGAGGCGGAGATCGATCTGAACGGCGGTGACCTGCGCCGCCTCGTGCTCACCCGACATGGTTCGACCCTGGACCGCACGCAGCCGCTGGTGCTCTGGGCGGACGAGCCTCCCCATTTCTATGTCGCCCAGAGCGGTTTGCTGGGGGAGGGGCTGCCCACCCATAAGACCGTGTACCAGGCCGCCCAGCGCAGCTACGAACTGGATCCGTCCGCGCAGGAAGTGGTGGTGAGGCTCGAATGGCGTGGCGAAGGCCTCGAGGTCGCCAAGCTCATCACCTTCCGCCGTAGCAGCTATCTCATCCACATCGGCTACGAGTTGAAGAATGGCACTGGGCAGCCCTTGAACGTCTCCAGCTATTTCCAGCTGCTGCGCGACGCCACGCCACCGGCCGGGGAGTCCAGCCTCACGCCCACCTATACAGGTCCGGCCTGGTTTACCCAGGCAGGCAAATTCCGCAAGCACCCGTTCTCGGACGTGGGCAAAGACCCGAAAGAAGACGTCCTCCTCGCCACGGACGGGTGGATTGCGGTTCTGCAGCACTACTTTCTCTCGGCATTCCTTCCGCCGGAGGGCGTCCAGCGGGAGTTTTACACCCGCAAGCTGCCGGGTGACCTGTATGCAACGGGGGTCATTCTGCCGATCGGCACCGTCGCACCCGGCGCCACCGCCACGGTTTCCATGCCGATCTACGCTGGCCCCCAGGAACAGGCAACACTGAAAGAGCTCGCCCCCGGGCTGGATCTGGCGGTGGACTATGGCCTCCTCACCGTCATCGCCGCGCCGATCTTCTGGTTGCTCGCCTGGATCCACAAGGGGGTCGCCAACTGGGGTTGGGCCATCATCATCCTGACGGTTCTCATCAAACTCGCCTTTTATCCGCTATCCGCGGCCAGTTACAAGTCCATGGCCAAGATGAAGGTACTCGCGCCACGGCTGCAGCGCCTCAAGGAGCAATACGGCGATGACCGCCAGAAGCTGCACCAGGCGATGATGGAGCTTTACAAGACCGAAAAGATCAATCCCCTCGGCGGCTGCCTGCCGATCCTGATCCAAATTCCCGTCTTCATTGCCCTGTACTGGGTGCTCCTGTACAGCGTCGAAATGCGTCACGCCCCCTTCGCCTTGTGGATCCAGGATCTCACCGCTCCCGATCCTTATTACGTCCTGCCCGTGCTGATGGGGATCTCCATGTACGTCCAGGCCAAGCTCAACCCCACACCGCCGGACCCCATCCAGGCCAAGGTCATGACCATCCTGCCGGTGGTGTTCTCGGTATTTTTCATCTTCTTCCCCGCCGGACTGGTCCTTTACTGGGTCGTTAACAACCTCCTTTCCATCCTCCAGCAGTGGCGCATCAACCACGTGCTGGCGCAGGCGGCCAAGGCCGCCAGACGCTGACACCGCTGGGGCTGGGGTGGAACCCGCCGCCGATACCATTGCGGCCATCGCCACTCCGCCGGGGCGCGGCGGCATCGGCGTGGTCCGCATCTCGGGGCCTAAAGCGCCGGATATCGCCCTCGCCATTCTCGGTCGCGACCCGCCTGCACGACATGCGCTGCTGGCGGATTTCCGGGAGGCGAACGGTGAAATCATCGACCGAGGCATCGCGCTTTTCTTTCCTGCGCCCCATTCCTTCACCGGCGAGCACGTACTCGAACTGCAGGGCCATGGCGGCCCGGCCGTGTTGGGATTGCTGCTGCAGCGCTGCCTGAAGCTGGGCGCCCGCCTCGCCGAACCCGGTGAATTCACCCGTCGAGCCTACCTCAACGACAAGCTCGACCTGGCCCAGGCGGAAGCCGTCGCCGACCTGATCGACGCTGCCACGTCCCAGGCGGCGAGGAGCGCCATGCGCTCCCTCAGCGGGGCGTTCTCCCGCGAAGTGAACGCCCTCGTGGAAGCCCTGATCGAGCTGCGCATGCTGTTGGAGGCGACCCTGGATTTTCCCGACGAAGAGGTCGATTTCCTCGAAGCCGCCCATGCGCGCGAAAGGCTTGTCAGCGTCAGCGAGAAGCTGGAAGCCGTGCTGCGCCGCGCCCGCCAGGGGCACCTGCTGCGCGCTGGCTTGCAGGTGGTGCTGATTGGTCAACCGAACGTGGGCAAATCCAGCCTGCTCAACCGCCTTGCAGGAGAGGAGGTCGCCATCGTCACCCCCGTGGCGGGCACGACGCGGGATACGGTGCGCGAGGAAATCCAGCTGGAGGGGATCCCGCTGCACATCATCGACACGGCCGGGCTCAGGGATACCGCGGACGAGGTGGAACGCATCGGCATCGCGCGGACCTGGGCCGCGGTGGCCAAGGCGGATTTGGTCATCCTGCTCATCGATGCCGTGCGTGGCGTGGCCCCCGAGGACGAAGCGATCCTGCTACGCCTGCCGGAAAAGCTGCCTGTGCTGCGCGTTTTCAACAAAATCGATCTTCTGGGGGAGGCTGCGCGGGAGGACGCCGCCGGCATCCACCTATCTGCCAAGACCGGCGCCGGGCTGGATCTGCTGCACCATCGCCTCCTCGAGGTCGCAGGGTGGGAACAGGCCGGCGAGGACGTGTTCATGGCGCGGGAACGCCATCTGCGCGCCCTGGAAAGCGCCCGCGCCCACCTCGCGGCGGCCGCGCGCGCCTGGGAGGCACTGGAACTGCTGGCAGAGGAACTCAAGCTCGCGCAGAACGCCCTGGGTACGATCACCGGCGAGTTCACGCCCGATGATCTGCTGGGAGAAATCTTCTCGCGCTTCTGCATTGGCAAGTAGCGTTGCCATAAAAGCCGCTCATGCACTCCTCGGGTCCTCCCTGACCCACGCGTCGATCAGCGTGTAGGTCACGGCCAGCACCACCGGCCCGACGAAAATCCCGATCAGTCCGAGGGTGATCATGCCCCCGATTACCCCGGCGAAAACCAGCAGCAGCGGGAGGTTGGCCCCTTTTTTGATGAGGATGGGCCGCAGCAGGTTGTCGAGGCTGCCTACGACTACGGTCCAGGCCAGCAGAAAGCTGCCCCAACCCGTCTCCCCGCTCCAGTACAGCCACACGACCGCCGGCACCAGAACCGGCATGGGCCCGATCTGGGCGATGGACAGCATGAACATGAACGCGGTGAGCACCGCCACCAGCGGCACGCCGGCAATGGCCAGGCCGATGCCGCCCAGCACCGACTGCACCACCGCCGTCACCACGACGCCCAGGGCCACGCCGCGAATGGCTTGGCCGGCCAGCACCACGGCCTCCTGTCCCCGCGGCCCCGCCAGGCGGCGGCCGAATCGCTTGAGCCACTCGGCGGCGCCGTCCCCGCCCGCGAAGAGAATGGCGGACATGATCACCGTGAGCACAAGATGCACGAGCAGCATGCCGAAACTGCCGGCCTCGGCCAGAAACCATTTCGTGATGTCGCTGGCGTAAGGGGCCAGCTTGGCGGCGAGCGCGTTGATTCCGGCAGCGGCCACCTGGTCCCAGAACCCGCGCAACGCATCGCCCACCACCGGCACGCTGGCCACCCAATCCGGGGGCGGCGGCACCCGTACGTCCTTAAGCGCGGCGGCCCACGCCAGCATGCGCTCCGCATTGTCCAACAAGGTCGCAATGGCCAGAAACAGGGGCACCACGAGCCCCGTCATCAGCAGCACCATCATCACCGCGACCGCCCAGAAGCGCCGGTTGCGCAGCCGCGCCTCGAGTGCGCGGAAAGCGGGCCAGGTGGCCACCACGATCATGGTGGCCCAGATCACTGCGCCGAGGAAGGGCCGCAGCACCCGGAAGGAAGCGAACAGTAGTCCGCCAATGAAAAGCACGCCCAGAGTGGTCTGGACGAGGTCTCCCCGCTGCGGGTTCATGGCCTGAATCCTGATGAAAGCTCAAGGCTATCATACCCCAGCGAATGCCACCTGCCGCGCCGCCGCAAGACGGCCCGCGTCCATCCGGCTACCGCGGGCGCGCGCATCGGCTCAGTTCTGGTAGTCCGCCACGCAGCGGTCGTCCGGCAGCCCGCGGGCCAGGAGAAACTTGCGCGCCGCGCCGACCGCGAGACTGGGGCCGGCGATGTAAGCATCCATCCCGGCAAGGGTGGGAAAGCGTTCCAGCGCCTTCCCGAGCACCTTGGCGACGATGTTTTCCTGCCGACTTGGCGTTGCATCCAGATCACTGCCGGCGATGATGGGGGTGTAGTCGAAATTGTCGAGGGCGTCCGCCCACGCCCGTGCGAGGTTGGGCAGGTACAGCGCGCTCTCCCGTGAGGCGACCCAGACGAGATGGATGCTCGCCGCGTTGTCCAGTGCCATGGCGTGCTCCATGAGGCTTTTGATGGGCGCGAAGCCGGTGCAGAAGGCGATCAACAGTATCGGACGGCTGGAGTGCGGATCCAGCACGAAGTCACCGAAGGGGCCTTCGATGCGCACCGCATCGCCGGGGCGCGCCTGGGTGAACAAGTGATCAGCGAAGGGATTGCCCGCAAGCCGCCGCACATGGAATTCCAGATGTCGGTCCTCGCAAGGACAGCTGGCCACCGGCAGCTCGGCGCCAAGGGAATGGCCGAAGGACAGGCGCACCCGCTGCCCCGCCATGAAGCGCAGGCGCTTGCGGCGCGGGGTCTGCACGTGAACGATCGCCACCTCCGCCGTGGGATGTTCGAGGCTTTTGATCTCGGCGTCGATCAGCTGGTGGGGGATGTCCCGGGGCGATTGCGCGACGTCCGCTTCGATCACGAGATCGGTCACGGCGGTGGCGGAACACATCAACGCCACCCCCCGTTCCACCTCCGCCGGCGGGATGCGGTATTCGTGGGAGCGCACCGGCCGAATCTCACCCGAGATCACCCGCGCGCGGCAGCTGCCACAGTTGCCGCTGGAGCAGCCGTAGGCCAGCGGGATGCCGGCACGCAGCGCCGCTTCCAGAATGGTATCGCCCCCCTCGACGAAAAACACCGCCCCGCTCGGCACCAGTTTCACCTGCGCCGCCATCACCCTGAGCAGGCTGTCCCGCAACAGCAGATCATAGGCCCGATTCCTGGTGGCCGGCGTGTGCAGCATCTGCTCATGCAACCAGTCCTTCAGCTGTGCGGCCAGCGCGCCGCGCTCCCCGCCCTGGGCGCGCCAGTCTTCCAGCAGCTTGTTGAGGCCCTCCAAGACCTTGGTGCCGTGTGCGAGCAGGGCTTTGGTCTCGGCGAGCTCCTTGCCCAACTCGTGCACCCGCGCCGCCAGCACCTCAGCGCTGGGCAGGGCGCGCTCGGCGATGCGGCGGCCGAAGGCGTGTTCCTTGATGCCTTCCACCTGCTCCAGCACGGTGTTGTCTTCCAGCGCTGCCTGGGGAAACACCCGCTGCAATTCTTCGAGGGTCACCTGCCCGTCGAAGGCGCGCAATTCGCCGGCGTGGATTTTCTGCTGCAGCGTGCCGCGGGAAGTTCCCACCAGCCGTGCGGCACGGGCAAGATTGAGAAGGTTTGGCATGAGCGCCGGAAAGATCGATCCTTCGCCTAGCTTAGCGCATTTGCGCACCGGCTCGGGCGGCGCGCCGACCCGGAGGGGCTAAGCCCATGTTTAAGTGTGGGGAACTGCTGCGCAAACGGCGCGCTTGGGCGTATCATGACGGCCTTTTTCCAAGTAGCTGCCCCAAGCATGGATTATCCGCAGGATTTTGACGTGATCGTGATCGGTGGCGGTCACGCCGGCACCGAGGCCGCGCTCGCGGCCGCGCGCATGGGCTGCAGGACCTTGCTGTTGACCCATAACATCGAAACGCTCGGGCAGATGTCCTGCAACCCCTCCATCGGCGGCATCGGCAAGGGCCATCTGGTCAAGGAAGTGGATGCCCTGGGCGGCGCCATGGCGGCGGCGACCGACGAGGCCGGCATCCAGTTCCGGATTCTGAATTCGAGCAAAGGACCGGCGGTGCGGGCCACCCGCGCCCAGGCCGACCGCGTCCTGTACAAGCAGGCCATCCGCCGGCGTTTGGAAAATCAACCGAATTTGTGGCTGTTCCAGCAGGCGGTGGACGACCTGATTCTCGACGGGGACCGTGTGGCCGGTGCCGTGACCCAGCTCGGGATCCGGTTTCGCGGCCGCGCCGTGGTGCTCACCGCCGGCACCTTCCTGGGCGGGCTGGTCCACGTGGGTCTGTCCAACTACCGGGCCGGGCGGGCCGGCGATCCGGCTTCTATCAGCCTGGCGGCGCGTCTGCGGGAATTGAAGCTGCCGGTGGGCAGGCTCAAGACCGGCACGCCCCCTCGCATCGACGGCAGAACCCTCGATTACTCGGTCATGACCATGCAGCCGGGTGACGATCCGGTGCCGGTGTTCTCCTTTCTCGGCGATGCGTCGCAGCACCCGAAGCAGCTGCCCTGCTGGATTACCCACACCAACGCGCGCACCCATGAGATCATTCGCGGCGGGCTCGACCGCTCGCCCATGTACACCGGTGTGATTGAGGGCGTGGGGCCGCGCTACTGTCCGTCCATCGAGGACAAGATCCACCGTTTCGCCGACAAGGAAAGCCACCAGATCTTCGTGGAGCCGGAAGGGCTCACCACCCACGAGGTTTATCCGAACGGGATTTCCACCAGCCTGCCCTTCGACGTCCAGCTGGAACTGGTGCGCTCCATCCGGGGTTTCGAGCACGCTCATATCACCCGGCCCGGGTATGCCATCGAGTACGACTACTTCGACCCGCGCGCGCTCAGGAGCACCCTGGAGACGAAGGCGATCCAGGGCCTATTCTTCGCCGGACAGATCAATGGCACCACCGGCTACGAAGAAGCCGCAGCCCAGGGCATTCTCGCCGGCATCAATGCCGGGCTGTATGTGCAGGAGCAAGAGGGCTGGTGCCCGGGGCGCGGCGACGCCTACATCGGCGTCATGGTGGACGATCTCATCACGCGCGGCGTGATGGAGCCCTATCGCATGTTCACCAGCCGCGCCGAGTATCGTCTCAGCCTGCGCGAGGACAACGCCGATCTGCGGCTCACGGAAAAGGGGCGCGAACTGGGCGTAGTGGATGATGCGCGCTGGGCGCGCTTCAACCGCAAACGGGATGCCATCGCCGCCGAGCAGGAGCGCCTGAAGAACACTTGGGTGAATCCACGCATCGTGGGGGAGGCCGATGCGGTGCGCGTGCTGGGCCAGCCCCTGGAGCGGGAGCACAACCTGCTGGATCTGCTGCGCCGGCCCGGGGTCACTTACGCGTCCCTGATGAGCTTGCCCGGGGCGGGGGAGGGCATCACGGATCCGCAAGCGGTGGAGCAGGTGGAAATCCAGGCCAAGTACCACGGGTACATCGAGCGCCAGAAGGAAGAAGTGGCGCGCCACCGCAGCACCGAGAACCTGAGGCTCCCAACGGACCTGGACTACAGGGAGGTGCGCGGCCTGTCCATCGAAGTGCAACAGAAACTCAACCAGCACAAGCCCGAGACCCTGGGCCAGGCGGCGCGCATCTCCGGGGTGACGCCGGCGGCCATTTCGCTGCTGCTGGTGCATCTGAAACGCCGCGGCAGCAGCGCCGCGTCGGACAAAAAACGCGCGTGAGTCAGACCGATACCCTCGCTGCGGGTCTGCGCCAGCTCGGGCTGGCGCTGCCTGCCGAGGCCCAGCGCAAGCTGTTGGATTACCTGGCGCTGCTGGCCAAATGGAACCGGGTCTACAACCTGACCGCGGTGCGCGAGCCCTTGGCCATGATCACCCAGCATGTGCTCGACAGCCTGGCAGTGCTGCCGCACCTCGATGGGGTTAAGCGGCTCGCCGACGTGGGCAGCGGCCCGGGGCTGCCGGGCATCCCGCTGGCCATCGCCCGGCCTGCGCTCCAGGTGGTTTGCATCGATTCGAGCCAAAAGAAAACCGCTTTCCAACGCCAAGCCTGTGCAGAGTTAGCGCTGACTAACGTCACTGTCGTTTGCGGCCGGGTGGAGGCGTGGCAGCCTTCCCAGGCTTTTGATGGCGTGATCTCCCGGGCCTTTGCAGAGTTGAACGAATTCGTGCGGCTGAGCGCCCATCTGCTCGCGAAAAACGGTAAGCTTTACGCCATGAAAGGGGTTTACCCCCATGAGGAGATCGCGCAGCTGCTCCGCACGGTGCGGGTAGAGCGGGTGATTCCTGTGGACGTGCCAGGTCTGGCCGCGCAGCGGCATCTGGTGGTGATGAGTTTGGAGGAGCAATGACCAAGATTCTCGCAATCGCAAACCAGAAGGGCGGCGTGGGCAAGACCACGACGAGCGTCAATCTGGCGGCGAGCCTCGCTGCCGCCAAGCGCCGGGTCTTGTTGATCGACCTGGACCCGCAGGGCAATGCCACCACGGGCAGCGGCATCGACAAGAGTGCACTTCAGCACACGGTCTACCACGTGCTGCTCAAGCAGGCGACGCTGCGTGCGGTGCGAAACCGGGTCGTGAAGGCCGCCTACGACCTGGTGCCGGCGAACCGCGAACTGGCTGGCGCAGAGGTGGAACTGGTGGACGAGCCCCAGCGGGAAACCCGCCTGCGAACGGCCCTGGCCGAGGTGCAGGAGGAATACGATTATGTGCTGATCGACTGCCCCCCCGCTCTCAGCCTGCTGACGCTAAACGGTCTGGTGGCGGCGCACTCGGTCATGATCCCCATGCAATGCGAGTATTATGCGCTGGAAGGGCTCACCGACCTGGTCAACACGGTGAAGAAAGTGCGCGCTCACCTCAACCCCGCGCTGGAGATCGAGGGCCTGCTGCGGACCATGTTCGATCCGCGCAACGCGCTGGCCCAGCAGGTCTCCGATCAGCTACAGCGCCATTTCGGAGACAAGGTCTACAGCACGGTGATTCCGCGCAACGTGCGTCTGGCGGAGGCGCCCAGCTTCGGCACCCCGGTGCTGTACCACGACCGCACCTCCAAGGGGGCGCTGGCCTACCTGGCGCTCGCTGGCGAATTCCTGCAGCGGCGCGAGGGCGCCAGCACCCCGGCCTGACCCGGCCCGATCAGCGATGGCGAGACCCAAAGGTCTGGGGCGCGGCCTCGATGCGCTCCTGGCGGGCGGCGAGTCAGCTTCGGCTGACCAGGAGGCCCTGCGCGAGCTCGATATCGGCCTGCTTAAGCCGGGCAAATACCAGCCGCGGGCGCACATGGATCACGATTCCCTGGCGCAGCTCGCCGATTCGATCAAGGCCCAGGGCATCATGCAGCCCATCCTGGTGCGCAAGGTCGACGCCGGGCGTTACGAGATCATCGCCGGCGAGCGGCGCTGGCGCGCGGCGCAGATGGCCGGGCTTAAGCAGGTGCCGGTGGTGGTGCGCGAGGTGCCGGACGAGGCGGCGCTGGCCATGGCGCTGATCGAGAACATCCAGCGCGAGGACCTCAATCCCATCGAGGAAGCGCAGGGCATCAAGCGTCTCATCGACGAATTTTCCCTGACTCACGAGGGTGCCGCGGAAGCGATCGGCCGCTCCCGCGCGGCGGTGTCCAATCTCCTGCGCCTTTTGAACCTGCAAAAGCAGGTGCAGGACATGGTGCTGGCCGGGGCGCTCGACATGGGCCACGCCCGCGCGCTCCTGCCCCTGGCGCCCTCCCAGCAACTCCAGGCGGCCCACGAAATCGCCCATAAGGGGCTGTCTGTGCGGGAGGCGGAACGGCTCGTGGCGCGCCTGCTCAAGCCTGCTCCGGCAAAGGCCCCGGCCCAGGCGGACCGCGACACCCAGCGTCTGCAGGAGGAGCTCTCGGAGACGCTGGGCACCCGGGTCACGATCCGTCACGGCAAGAAGGGCGCGGGGCGGCTCACCATCGATTACGCGGATCTCGCTCAGCTCGATGCGATCATTCAGCGCCTTGCCCGCTAGGGCGCGGCTGTGGCAGGTCTTGCTCGCATGCCTGCTTGCGTTGGCGGGCACGGTCCGGGCGGACGGGGCGCTGCCCAAGCTGACCCTGGACGTGGGCGGCCGGCATGCCCGGGTGGAGGTGGCCGCCACCGAAGCGGCGCGCCGACAGGGGCTCATGCATCGGAGGCGCCTGGCCGCAGACGAGGGCATGCTGTTCGTGTTCGATCTGCCGGCCATTCACTGCATGTGGATGAAGAATACGCACATTCCCCTCAGTGTCGCCTTCGCCGACGGGGAGGGGGTCATCATCAACATCGCCGACATGGCGCCAAACAGCACGGACAGCCACTGCGCCCGTGCCCCGGCCCGCTACGCCCTGGAGATGCCCCAGGGCTGGTTTCGCCGCCATGGCATCGGCCCCGGGGCGGAAATCCGGATCCTCCGTCCCCCTCCCGAAGCCGCTCCAAAAACCCAATGAACCCCTGGCCTTGGCAGGGCGGTTTGACCGCGCCGGTCGTTTCGGACTAGAATTCCGCGATTTCCTTGGGTTTGGCATGGCCAATGAACGGCCCGCTTGAGGATCCCCATCTGCGGCGGGTGACCAGCCTCCAAATTGGGCTGCTGCTGATCGCCACGCCGGTGACGGCGCATGTTTGGGGTCTGGCGGCGGCCCAGGGAGTCCTGTTCGGCGTCTTGATCGCCCTCGTCAACACGATGCTGTTGCGCTGGCGGCTGGGACGACAAGGCGCGCAGGGGGAGCAGAGCGCGCAACGGCAACTCAGGCAGTTTTTTCGCTCATGGCTCGAGCGCTACGCGGCAGTGATCCTGCTGCTGGCGCTGGGGCTCGCGGGCTTCAAGCTAGCGGCGCCGGCGTTGATCGCCGGCTTCGCCCTGGGGCAGCTGGTCTGGATCGTGGCCCCAATGACTTTAGGCAAAAGCGACGCATAACCCGAAAGCTAGGCAACCATGTCCGCGGAAGCACTCTCGTCCTCCGATTACATCAAGCACCACCTGACCAACTGGACCTTCGGCAACCACCCCGTCCATGGCTGGAGTTTCGCCCACAATGCGCAGGAAGCCGCGGAAATGGGCTTCTGGGCCATCCACGTGGATTCCATGTTGTGGTCCGTCGTCCTGGGCGTCGTGTTTCTGTGGCTGTTCCGCAAGGCGGCCGCGAGGGCGACCGCAGGCGTGCCGGGCGGGTGGCAAAACTTCGTGGAGTGGATCTGCGAGTTCGTCGATACCAACGTGCGCGGCTCCTTCAGCGGCCGAAATGATCTGGTGGCGCCGCTCGCCCTCACCATTTTCGTCTGGGTCTTCCTGCTGAACCTCATGGACCTGGTGCCGGTGGACTGGCTGCCCTGGGCCGCGGGGCAGATCGGCCATGCCCTCTTCGGCGTCGATCCCCATCACGTGTACTTCAAGGTGGTGCCCACCACGGACCCCAACATCACCTTCGGCATGTCGCTGGCGGTGTTCGCGCTGATGCTCTTCTACAGCTTCAAGATCAAGGGCGCGGGCGGGTTCCTGGGGGAGCTGACCCTGCATCCCTTCAGTGCCAAGAATCCCCTGCTGCAGGCCCTGTTCATCCCGATCAACTTCCTGCTTGAGTTCGTTTCCCTGCTGGCCAAGCCCCTGTCCCTCTCCCTGCGTCTTTACGGCAACATGTATGCGGGCGAGATGATCTTTATTCTCATCGCGCTCATGTACGGTGGCTGGATCATGGGCGTGTTCGGAGGCCTGCTGCAACTGGGCTGGGCGATCTTCCACATTCTGATCATCACGCTGCAGGCATTCATCTTCATGACGCTCACCATCGTTTACATGGACATGGCGCACACGGTGCCGGAGCATCACTGACCAGGGTTCTGATTCTTTTCGGTAAATTGAAAACAGGAGAGTGCAATGACTGAAGTCCAAGCAATGCTGATTATCGCCGGTGCGCTGATGATGGGCCTGGGTGCGCTCGGTGCCGCCATTGGCATCGGTGTCCTGGGTGGGCGTTTCCTCGAGGGCGCCGCGCGTCAGCCGGAATTGATCCCCATGCTGCGCACGCAGTTCTTCATCATGATGGGTCTGACCGACGCCGTGCCGATGATTGCCGTGGGTGTGTCCTTCTACGTGATCTTTGCCCTGGCCGGGTGATGGGCCTTCTGTCCCGCCGTCTACAGGGTTGAATCATGAACATTAATCTCACCTTGATCGGGCAGTCGATCACGTTCGCCGTGTTCGTCTGGTTCTGCATGAAGTACGTGTGGCCGCCCATCATGAACGCAATGGCGGAGCGCAAGAAGCAGATCGCCGACGGGCTTGCCGCCGGCGAGCGCGGCAAGCACGAACTGGAGCTGGCATCCAAGCGGGCCGCCGATGCCTTGCGTGAAGCCAAGGCCCAGGCGGCCGAAGTCATCGCCCAGGCGGAGAAGCGGGCCGCCCAGATCGTGGAGGAAGCCAAGGCCGCCGCCAAAGCCGAAGGAGATCGTCTGATCGCCGGCGCCAAGGCGGAGATCGAGCAGGAAGCGACCCGCGCCCGCGAGGCGCTGCGCGAGCACGTCGCGGCCCTGGCCGTGGCCGGCGCGGAGAAGATCCTCCGCCGGGAAATCGATGCCAAGGTCCACGCCGATCTGCTCGAAGCCCTCAAGAAAGAACTGTAATGGCGGAACTGGTCACCATCGCGCGTCCTTACGCCGAGGCGGTGTTCCGTCTAGCCAAGGAAGCCAATGCCTTCGCCGAGTGGTCGCGCATGCTGGCTTTGCTCGACACCGTCACCCGTGATCCGCAGCTGGAGGCGCTGATCTCCGACCCGAACGTGAAAGCTGATGCCATCACCCGTGTGGTGCTCGACGTTTGTGGCAGCGGACTGAACGATGCCGGGAAGAACTTCGTGAAAATCCTGGTCGAAAACGATCGTCTTGGCGTGGTGGCGCAGATTGCGGGGCTCTATGAACAACTGCGGCGGGAACATGAGAACGAGCTTGAGGCCACCATCGTCTCTGCCTTCCCCTTGAGCGACGCGCAGGTGCAGGAACTCGTGGCCGGCCTCGCCAAACGCTTCGGCCGCCAGGTGAAAGCCACCGCGACGGTCGATCCGAGTCTGATCGGCGGGGCCCGCATTCTCGTCGGTGACGTGGTGATCGACGGCTCGGCGGCCGGCCAGCTGCAAAAAATGGCGTCCGCGCTCAAATCTTAGGAGTAGCTATGCAACTCAATCCCTCTGAAATCAGCGAACTGATCAAGAGCAAAATCCAGGGCCTGGAAACCGGCACGGATACCCGCACCCAGGGCACCATCGTGTCCGTGACGGACGGCATCGTGCGCATCCACGGCCTGTCCGACGTCATGGCGATGGAAATGCTGGAGTTCCCCGGCGACACCTTCGGCCTGGCCCTCAACCTCGAACGCGATTCCGTCGGCGCCGTGGTGCTGGGCGACTACGAGCACATCACCGAAGGCGACACCGTGAAGTGTACGGGCCGCATCCTGGAAGTGCCGGTTGGTCCCGAGCTGCTCGGCCGCGTGGTGAACGCGCTGGGCCAGCCCATCGACGGCAAGGGTCCGGTCAATGCCAAGCTCACCTCGCCAGTGGAAAAAATCGCCCCGGGCGTGATCGCGCGGAAGTCCGTGTCGCAGCCGGTGCAGACCGGTCTCAAGGCGATCGATTCCATGGTGCCCATCGGCCGCGGCCAGCGGGAGCTGATCATCGGCGACCGGCAGACCGGCAAGACGGCCGTTGCCGTGGACACGATCATCAACCAGAAAGGTCAGAACATGACCTGCATCTACGTGGCGATCGGCCAGAAGGCCTCCACCATCGCCAACGTGGTGCGCAAGCTCGAACAGTACGGCGCGATGGAGTACACCATCGTCGTGGCCGCCTCCGCCTCCGACTCGGCGGCCATGCAGTACATCGCCCCCTATGCCGGTTGCGCCATGGGCGAATACTTCCGCGACCGGGGCCAGGACGCGCTGATCGTCTACGACGACCTCACGAAGCAGGCCTGGGCCTATCGCCAGATCTCCCTGCTGTTGCGTCGTCCGCCCGGCCGCGAAGCCTACCCTGGCGACGTGTTCTACCTGCACAGCCGTCTGCTGGAGCGTGCCGCGCGCGTAAACGAAGAGTACGTGGAGAAGTTCACCAACGGTGAAGTCAAGGGCAAGACCGGTTCTCTGACCGCGCTGCCAGTGATCGAAACCCAGGCCGGTGACGTGACCGCCTTCGTGCCCACCAACGTGATCTCCATTACGGACGGGCAGATTTTCCTGGAGACCGACCTGTTCAACGCCGGTATCCGCCCCGCCATCAACGCCGGTATCTCCGTGTCCCGCGTGGGGGGTGCCGCCCAGACCAAGGTCATCAAGAAACTCGGCGGCGGCGTGCGTCTGGCGCTGGCCCAGTACCGGGAGCTGGCGGCGTTCGCGCAGTTCGCTTCCGACCTGGACGAGGCGACCCGCAAGCAGCTCGAGCGCGGCAAGCGCGTCACCGAGCTGATGAAGCAGCCCCAGTTCAGCCCCATGAGCGTGGCGCAGATGGCCGTGTCCCTGTTCGCGGTGAACCGTGGCTATCTGGACGACGTGGACGTGAAGAAAGTCCTGGCGTTCGAAGCGGCGCTGCAGGCCCACATGAAGGCCAAGTACCAGGCCGTGCTCGACAAGATCACCGCGACCAATGATCTGGACGAGGCGACGGAGAAAGAGCTGGCGGCAGCGATCGAGGACTTCAAGAAAACCGGCAGCTACTAGGCACAAGGGATCGAAGATGGCGAGCAGTCGCGAAATTCGCGCCAAGATCAACAGCGTCAAGAACACGAAGAAGATCACCAAGGCCATGGAGATGGTGGCCGCCTCCAAGATGCGCAAGGCGCAGGAAAGGATGCGTGCTGCGCGCCCCTATGGCGCGAAGATCCGTGCCGTGATGCGGCGCATGAGCTACGCCAAGACCGAGTACAAACATCCCTTGCTGATGAAGCGCGATCCGGTCAAGGCCGTCGGCCTGATCGTCGTGACTTCGGACAAGGGCCTGTGCGGCGGCCTCAACACCAACGTGCTGCGTGTGGCGCTGGGCAAGATGAAGGAGTGGAGCGCCCAGGGCAAACAGGTGCAGGTGTGCGCTATCGGCAACAAGGGCTTCGGCTTCATGCAGCGCATGAATGCGAGCGTCGCCGCCTATCTCACCCACATGGGCGACACGCCGCACATGGAAAAACTGCTGCCGCCGGTGACGGTGATGCTGGACAAGTACATGGGCGGCGAGATAGACGAGATCCACCTGTGCTCCACGGTGTTCGTGAACACCATGAAGCAGGAGCCGGTGGTGATGCAACTCGCGCCCATCGTCGACCAGCCGGATCAGCTGGGCAAGGTCGAAGGCGGCGAGGACCGGGGCATCTTCGAGCATCACTGGGACTACATCTACGAGCCGGATGCGAAGGAGGTGCTCGACACCCTGCTCAAGCGCTACCTGGAATACACCGTGTACCAGGCGGTGGCGGAGCACATGGCCTCCGAGCAGAGCGCGCGCATGGTGGCGATGAAGGCCGCGAGCGACAACGCCGGCAACCTGATCGACGAACTGACGCTGGTGTACAACAAGACCCGCCAGGCTGCGATCACCAAGGAGCTGTCCGAGATCGTCGGCGGTGCGGCGGCGGTGTAAGGGCAAAAGCGATTAACCACGAAGAGCACAAAGAACACGAGGAAAATACAAAGCAGGTGAGTTTGCTTTGTGCTCTTTGTGTTCTTCGTGGTGAACAGGATTCTGAATTTAGTCTAATTTAGGAAACGACCATGAGCCAAGGAACAATCGTTCAGTGCATCGGCGCGGTGATCGACGTGGAATTCGATCGTGCCTCGATGCCCAAGGTTTACGACGCGCTGAAAGTGGGCGGCACCGACCTCACGCTGGAGGTGCAGCAGCAGCTGGGCGACGGGGTGGTGCGTACCATTGCACTGGGCTCCACCGATGGCCTGCGCCGCGGCCTCAAGGTGGAAAACACCGGCGCCCCCATCTCCGTGCCCGTCGGTCCCAAGACCCTGGGCCGCATCATGGACGTGCTGGGCAACCCGATCGACGAAAAGGGCCCCATCGGCGCCGAGCGCACCGCTTCCATTCACCGTCACGCGCCCAAGTTCGACGAACTGGCCGCGTCCAACGAATTGCTGGAGACCGGCATCAAGGTGATCGACCTGGTGTGCCCCTTCGCCAAGGGTGGCAAGGTCGGCCTGTTCGGCGGCGCCGGCGTGGGCAAGACCGTGAACATGATGGAACTCATCCGCAACATCGCGGTGGAGCATTCCGGTTATTCCGTGTTCGCCGGCGTGGGCGAGCGCACCCGCGAGGGCAACGACTTCTACCACGAAATGAAGGAAGGCGGCGTGCTGGACAAGGTGGCCCTGGTCTACGGCCAGATGAACGAGCCCCCCGGCAACCGCCTGCGCGTGGCGCTGACCGGCCTGACCATGGCGGAATACTTCCGCGACGAGGGCCGCGACGTGCTGCTGTTCATCGACAACATCTACCGCTATACCCTGGCCGGTACCGAAGTATCCGCGCTCTTGGGGCGCATGCCCTCCGCAGTGGGCTACCAGCCCACGCTGGCGGAAGAAATGGGCCGCCTGCAGGAGCGCATCACCTCCACCAAGGTGGGCTCCATCACCTCCATCCAGGCCGTGTACGTGCCCGCGGACGACCTGACCGACCCGAGCCCCGCTACCACCTTCGGCCACTTGGACGCAACCGTCGTGCTGTCCCGCGACATCGCCGCCCTGGGCATCTATCCCGCCGTGGATCCGCTGGATTCCACCTCCCGCCAGCTGGACCCGCTGGTGGTGGGTGAAGAGCACTACACCGTGGCCCGCGCGGTGCAGGCCACCCTGCAGCGCTACAAGGAACTGCGCGACATCATCGCCATCCTGGGCATGGACGAGCTGTCTCCCGAAGACAAGCTGGTGGTGGCCCGCGCGCGCAAGATCCAGCGCTTCCTGTCCCAGCCCTTCTTCGTGGCGGAAGTGTTCACGGGTTCCCCGGGCAAGTACGTGCCCCTGAAGGAGACCATCAAGGGCTTCAAGGCCATCGTCAACGGTGAATACGATCACCTGCCCGAGCAGGCTTTCTACATGGTGGGCACGATCGAGGAAGCCGTCGAGAAAGCCAAGACCATCCAATAAGGAATCCGAGGCATGGCGATGACCATTCATGTGGACGTGGTGAGCGCGGAGCAGCTGCTCTTCTCCGGAGCGGCCGAGTTCGTGGTCGTCCCTGGCGTGCAGGGCGAGCTGGGCGTCTACCCGCGTCACGCCCCCTTGGTGACCAAGCTCAAACCGGGCTCGGTGCGCGTCAAGCTGCCTGACCAGGCCGAGGAAGAGCTGATCTACGTCAACGGCGGTCTGCTGGAAGTGCAGCCGGACGTGGTCACCATCCTGTCCGACACCGGCATCCGCGGCAAGGATCTGGACGAGGCCAAGGCACTGGAGGCCAAGCGCGCGGCGGAGGAAGCCATGAAGAACAAGACCGGTGCCATGGAAATCGCCAGGGCCCAGGCCGAACTGGCCGAAGCCGTGGCGCAGCTCGCGGCGATCCAGAAGCTGCGCAAGATCAAGTAGCGCGGCTTCCCGGCGAAAAGGAAGAAAAGGGCAGCGGCGACGCTGCCTTTTTTCATGGCGGCCGCCGTGCGGCTTCTCTTTCCCAGGCCCCTTGGCTATGCTTACGGCGACCTTCGCGGTGCGCGTGCGCTGCGCGGCACTTTCAGGAAAGCATCGCCATGCTGGACAAGGCCTCGCGTCGGCGCCTGGCGCGCCTCCTCAAGCCCTACCGCATCACCTCGGGCAAGCGCTTCCGTCTCGGGGACATGGATCCCGGCGACACCGGAGGCCTCGGCTCCGAACGCAAGCCGGAGGCGATGGAGCTGCTCGCTCAAGGGGTGCAGTGGCTAGCGGAAGAGCAGAACAAGCTTTATGCCGCCAACCGCTGGTCCATGCTGCTCATGTTCCAGGGGATGGACGCGGCGGGCAAGGACAGCACCATTCGCCACGTCATGTCCGGGCTCAACCCCCAGGGCTGCCAGGTGCGCTCGTTCAAGCACCCTTCGGCCACCGAGCTGGATCATGATTTTCTCTGGCGCTACATCGTGGGGCTGCCGGAGCGGGGCCGTATCGGCATTTTCAACCGCTCCTACTACGAGGAAGTGCTGGTGGTGCGGGTGCACCCGGAATTCCTCGTGGCCCAGAACATTCCCGAGGTGCTGGTGACCAAGGACATTTGGGCCAAACGCCTGGACTACATTCGCGGTTTCGAGGATTACCTCACCCACAACGGTACGGTGGTGCTGAAGTTCTTCCTTCACCTCTCCCGCGAGGAGCAGAAGCGCCGCTTCCTCGAACGTCTTGAGCAGCCCGAGAAACACTGGAAATTCTCCAGCGCCGACGTGGCGGAACGTGAGCACTGGGACCGTTACATGATCGCCTACGAGGAGGCGATCCGCGCCACCGCCAGCGAGCATGCGCCCTGGTATGTGGTGCCGGCGGACCACAAGTGGTTTACGCGCCTCGTGGTGGCGGCCGCCATCGTCGATGCGATGGACCGGCTCAAGCTTTCCTACCCGCGTTTGAGCGCCGCACAACGGCAGATGCTGCTCGCCGCCCGGGAGCGCCTGCTTGCGGAATAGGCCGCCCGTTGGCCGCGCCCCAGGGGCGTTTTCCTTATAATGCTGCATCGGCCTTGGTGTCACGTCCCATGTCCCCGCTCAACATCGTCATTCTTGCCGCCGGCCGCGGCACCCGTATGTATTCCGACCTGCCCAAGGTGCTCCACCCCTTGGGGGGGCGGCCCCTGCTTGCGCACGTCATCGACACCGCCCGCGCCCTCGAGCCGGCGAAGCTGTGCGTGGTCTATGGCTACGGCGGTGAGCGGGTGCCACAGACGATCGCCGACGACGGCATTGTCTGGGTGTTGCAGGCGGAACAGCTGGGTACTGGGCACGCACTCGCCCAGGCGCTCCCCCATCTGAACGGCGCGGGCGCAACCCTGGTGCTCTATGGCGATGTGCCCCTCACCCGTCCCGACACCCTGCGCCGGCTCATCGAGCGGGCGGAAGCGGGTATGGGGGTATTGACCGCGGAGTTCGCCGACCCCACGGGCTATGGGCGCATCGTGCGCGGTCCCGATGGCAGCGTCGAACGCATCGTCGAAGAGAAGGACGCGAGCGAACTGGAGCGGGCGATCCGGGAGATCAACACGGGCATCCTCGTCGCCCCCACCGCCAGGCTGGCGCGCTGGCTGGGACGACTGTCCAACGCAAACGCCCAGGGCGAGTACTACCTCACCGACACCATCGCCATGGCCGTGGCGGAGGGGGTTGCAGTCAAAACCGCCCATCCGCGGCATCTGTGGGAGGTGTTCGGGGTCAACAGCAAGCTGCAGCTCGCCGAGCTGGAGCGTATCTACCAGCGCGGCTACGCCGAGCGTCTGGCGGCATCCGGCGTCACCCTTCTCGATCCCGCCCGAATCGACGTGCGCGGCGAGCTCACCTGCGGTCGGGATGTCGTCATCGATGTCAATTGCGTATTCGAGGGCCGCGTCGATCTGGCCGACGGCGTGTGGGTGGGCCCCAATTGTGTGCTCCGGAACGTCCGCGTCGGCCCCGGCGCCCAGATCCAAGCCTTTAGCCACATTGAAGAAAGCGAAATCGGCAGCGATTGCCGGGTGGGGCCCTTCTCCCGCATCCGCCCTGGCACGAGTTTGGCTAAGGATGTGCATGTCGGGAATTTCGTCGAGGTCAAGAACAGCCAGGTGGGCGAAGGCAGCAAAGTGAACCATTTAAGCTACGTGGGCGATGCGAGTGTTGGCCGCAGGGTCAACATCGGCGCCGGCACCATCACCTGCAATTATGACGGAGCGAACAAGCACCGCACGGTAATCGAGGACGAGGCCTTCATCGGCTCCGACACCCAGCTGGTCGCGCCGGTCACCGTGGGTCGCGGGGCCACCATTGGGGCCGGTTCCACCATTACCCGCGATGCCCCTGCCGGCGAGCTGACCCTCTCACGCGTGAAGCAGTTCACCGTCGCCGGCTGGCAGCGCCCGGTGAAGAAACCGAAGGGAACGTGAACATGTGCGGCATCGTCGGCGCCATCGCGCAACGCAACGTCGTGCCCCTGCTGGTCGAGGGCCTGCGCCGGCTCGAGTACCGCGGCTACGATTCCGCCGGGGTCGCGGTGATCAACGGCGAGATCAAACGCGTGCGGCGGGTTGGACGGGTGGCGGAGATGGAGGCTGCGGCGCGGGAAATGGGCCTCAATGGCCACATCGGCATCGGCCATACCCGCTGGGCCACCCATGGGGGCGTCACCGAGCCCAATGCCCACCCGCACGTGTCCGGCAATCTGATCGCGGTGGTGCACAACGGCATCATCGAAAACCACGAGGAGAAGCGTGCCGAGCTGAAGGCCCATGGCTACGCGTTCGAGTCTCAGACCGACACCGAGGTCATCGCGCACCTGGTGCATCACCATTACCGCCAATCCCATGACCTCTATGCCGCAGTGCGCGCTGCCGTGGAGGAGCTCTCGGGCGCCTACGCCATCGCCGTGGTCGCGCTCGATGACCCCGATGAGATGATCGTCGCGCGCATGGGCTGCCCCCTGCTGATCGGCCTCGGGGAGGGGGAAAACTTCATCGCCTCCGACGTCTCGGCGGTGCTGGCGGCCACCCGGCGGGTAATCTATCTGGAAGAAGGCGACATCGCCCGCATCCGCCGTGATGGGGTCGAGATCCGCGACCGCACGGGGCGCCTGGTCCAGCCCAAGGTCCACGTCAGCGACGTCTCCCTCGCGTCCCTCGAACTCGGGCCCTACAGCCACTTCATGCAGAAGGAGATCCACGAGCAGCCCAGGGCGCTCGCGGATACCGTGGAGCCGGTGCTCGAGGGCGGTTTCGCCCCGGGTCTGTTCGGGGCAGAGGCCGAGGCGGTGTTGTCCGACTTAAGCGGCGTGCAGATCATTGCCTGCGGCACCAGCTTCTACGCCGCCTCGGTGGCACGCTACTGGATCGAGGAAATCGCTGCCCTGCCCTGCGCCGTGGAGATCGCCAGCGAGTACCGCTACCGCAAGGTCTGCGCCGATCCCAGGCACCTCGTCGTCACCATTTCCCAGTCCGGCGAGACCCTGGACACGATGGAGGCGCTCAAGTATGCCAAGTCGCTGGGCCACGAAGCCACCCTGTCGATCTGCAACGTGCAGGAATCGGCGATCCCACGCGCCTCGCGCCTGGTGTTCTACACCCGTGCCGGCGCCGAGATCGGGGTCGCCTCCACCAAGGCGTTCACGACCCAGCTGGCGGCCCTGTTCATCCTCACCGCGACTTTGGCGAAATTACGCGGCCGACTGTCACCGGCTCAGGAAGCCGCCTATCTCGAAGCCCTGCGGCAGTTGCCGGGCAGCGTGCAGCATGCGCTGAATCTCGAGCCCCAGATCCAGGTCTGGGCGGAGCGCTTTGCGCACAAACAGCATGCGCTGTTCCTCGGTCGCGGCGTGCACTATCCCATCGCGCTCGAAGGCGCGCTCAAGCTCAAGGAAATCTCCTACATCCACGCTGAGGCTTATCCCGCAGGCGAGCTCAAGCATGGCCCCCTGGCCCTGGTGGACAGCGACATGCCGGTGGTGGTGATCGCACCCAACGATGCGCTGCTGGAAAAGGTGAAGTCCAACATGCAGGAAGTGCGCGCCCGCGGGGGCGAGCTGTACGTGTTTGCCGACCTGGACAGCCACTTCGCCGAATCGGAGGGGGTGCACGTGATCCGCACGCCGCGCCACGTCGGCGTGCTTTCGCCCATCGTGCACGCAATCCCGGTGCAACTGCTCGCCTACCACGCTGCCCTGCAGCGCGGTACGGATGTGGACAAGCCGCGCAATCTGGCCAAGGCGGTGACGGTCGAGTAGGGCGCCCAGCCTTGGGCCGACGTTCAAAAACGCCGGGTGAGGTTGAGGGCGAACCCCCGTGACCGATAGGCGCCGGTAGCGCTTCCGGCATAATTCGAGTAGCCCGCCTTCACGTTGAGATACCAGTCGCGGTAGATGCCGAAGAAGCCTTCCACATGGGCGTCGCTGCCGCTGCGAAAGCCCGGGAACGTGCTGTCCTTGTACGGCCCATGGCTCAGCACGATGCTGAGCCCGTCGTCATCGCTGATCTTCCAGTAGGTGAAGGCGGTGAGCGCATAGCGTTCATAGCGCGACGGCGCGTAGTAGCCGTGGCCCGGGTCGCGCTCGAAACCGAACCATCGCGCGCTCACGCCGAGGTCGAGATTCACGTACTGACTGCGCAGGATCGCCCGCCGCGGGGCCAGGCTCGCTTCCCAGCGAGCGTTGTCGTCGGAGTAAGTGGCATGGCCGATCCGCCCCGCGATCACCCAGCGCAGATCGGGTGCCCAGGAGACATCCGCGACATTCGCACGCTGCTCGATGCCGAGCGCCGCCGCGCGCGGCGAGACCGCATAGAGATCCTGCCGGCGCCACAGCCGCGCGGCGAATGCATCCCCGGGCTGGAAATCGACGCCGAGCTCATAGAGGACATGGCCGGCGGTGGCCCTGCCGCCACCGGCCTGTGCATCGAAGGCCCAAGTTGGGGAAACACGGTGGCGAATGCCCAGCCAGGCGCGATCGTAATCGAGCACGGTGCCGCCATCCGGCTTTTCGAACCCGCTGCCCGCGGGGGCCGAGATACGCTGACGGTCTGCCCCGCCGAAGAGCCTGGTCTCCACATCGATCCCGTATTGGCCCTCGACGCCGGCCCGACGGACCGCGACGCCGTCGGAATCCGTGTGGTAGGCAAGACCCACGGTGGCACTCGAACGCAAGGGCGTGCGGATGAAGCGCTCGATGTCCATCGTGTCCTTCGCACCGGGGCGCAGCCGGACGACATCCGCCAGGCTGGCCAGGGCTTCCCGCGCTCGCCGGGCGTGATGCAGTGCGACCGTGCGTGTGTAGACGAGATCCTCGTCTTCGGCTTGCCCGGGTTCCAGTTCGGCGACCAGCGCCAGCGCCGGGGTGGGCCGTGCCGCCAGCGCGAGGGCGCGCGAGCGCTGTTTGCGCCAGGCGATGTCCTCGCCGAAGCGGGTTCGGTAGGGATCGAGAAGCTCCATCGCTTCAGCATGATCGCCGAGCTCGCTTTCGAGCTTCGCCGATTCGAGCCAGGCCGCCGCGTCTTCGGGATGCGTTGAGAGATAGGCGCGGTAAGCCGCCCGTGCCTTGTCCAGCTGTCCGCTGCGGTACGCCGCGCGCGCCAGGCCAAGCCCGGCCGCCGCATCCCCCGGTGCGAGCACGAGGATGCGTTCATGGCTGTCGCGGGCGATGGCTGCATCGCCGGTCCAGGCGGCGATCTCGGCCCGGGCGCGCAGGTAGGCGAGGTTGGCCGGGTCCAGGACGAGCGCCCGATCAATGGCAGCGAGGGCCGCGGGCCCGTTTCCCGCCATGGCATGGGCCTGGGAGAGTTTCGCATACAGGCGCGCGTCCTGGGGCGCATGCTTCAGCGCCTCTTGGAGCGCCTCTGCCGCGCGCCCGGGCGCCTTGAGTCGTGTCGCGTAAATATCCGAGAGGCGTTCCCACAGATCGACCCGGGTGGGGTTGGCTTGAAGCGCCTGCTGGTAAATGTCCACGGCCGCCGCCCACTGCCCCTGCCCCTCGGCACGCAGCCCGGCCTCGGGCAGCGGCTGCGCCGATACCGAGCCGATGAGGAGCCAGAGGGTGGCTGCCAGCGTGCGAGGGGAAATCATTTTCGCCACTTTCGCGTCCGGAAGATCCACACATCCGCGCCGAAGCGCAGCAGGGTGACGAAATCATAGAGCAGGACGCTGTAGCGCAGGGGCGTCACGGCCAGGCCCTTGAGGACATATTCCAGGCGCCGCCCCTTGGCGACGATACCGAGAATGGTCGTGGATACCACTGTCTCCGCGAGCAGCGTGACGAGGAGCGGCTCCCACAACTGCAGCAGCAACATGATCACGAGGGCCGTGGGAAATCCCACCTTCTCCAGCGCAGACATGAACAGGACCCAGCCAATGGGACGCCCGTAGCGGCGCGTGTGTTCGATGCCGAAGGGCTGGCGATACGGCTCCGTATGTATCCGTTGCTCCTTGTAGCCCAGCGCTTCTGCTGCCTTCCTATGGCGGTAGCGCCTCCAGGCCTTGAAGGGGCTGCGCATGAGTGCATCGAAGTAGTAGCAGCTCTGCAGGAAGGAGGAGGACCACAGATAGATTTGCCGCGGCAGGCGGCTGACCTCCGGCTCCTGGGAGCGAGCATACACATCGGTGAGCTGGACGTTCCGATAGCCGTTGTCGTTGATCACGAAGCCGATGAAGATGTCTTCCGAGTTGGTGAGGTCATCGCCCAGGAGGGGTTCGTAACGGTCGAATACGATCTGCCGCAGAATCTCGCGGCGGTATCCCACGGCACAGCCCACGGGATTGAGGATGCTTCCGAAGAACACCATCTGGCCGCGATAGACGAATTTCTGCAGAAAAAAATACAGCACGTCGCGGTACAAATCCGTGATACCCCGCTGCAGGTGATGCAGCCAATCCTCCCTGGGATAGATACTTGCCTCGGGGTGCGCCGCGAGGAAGCGGCGCAGGGTGTCGGTGTCGAGCAGCGCCCGGCGGTCCCGGTCGCGTAAGGGCAGCACCGTGCCGCAAACACTGGCGATACCAGCACCTTTGTACAGCGCCTCCACCACCCGCTCGATGTAGTTCTCCGACTCCAGCACGGTGTCGCCATCGAGGATGAACTCCACGTCCGCATCGGACGCCCTTGACTGCCGCTTGACGGTGGGTGTCTTGCCGATGGAGTGGGCGCGCTGTATGACTTCCACCTTGAGGTCATTGAGCTTTGCAAAAGCCTTTGCATATTCCACGGTGTGGTCCTGGCTGCCATCGTCGATGAGGACGATACGCTTGGGCTTGTGCGTCTGGCGCGCCAGGGCCGCGAGGCACAGCGGGATGTTGCTTTCCTCATTGAAGGCCGGGATGACCACCTCGACACTGGCTTCGCGCCAGTTCACCGCAGGCTTGGGGGGCGTCTCGTCCGGCCCGTGGAGCAGGCCGACGAGGCTCAATACCGTGTTGGGGCTAAGAACGAAATAGGGCGTGGTGGCCATGGGTGCCGGGATCTGCCGAGCGCCGGTCGCTCAGGCGGAGCGCATATGTTTCGCGCGCTCGCGCTGGATCAAATCGTCCACCGTGTCGACGAGTGTCCACTCGGGGGTGAAACCCGTCAGCTTGCGGAGTTTGTCCAGCACCGGCCGACGGTGGGTGACGTCCTCGAATTCCTCTCCGTAGGCCTCCTGGTAGGACAGGGTGCGCAGGGGGGAAGTGCTGTTGGCGCGCCGCACGATCAATTCGGCCAGACCACGAATGGAGATCTCGTGGTCGTTGCCCACGTTGACTACCTCGCCCCAGGCCTCGGGGCAGCCCGCCAGGGCGTCCAGGGCCACGACCGTATCACGCACGTCGCAGAAGGAGCGGGTTTGCTCACCGCTGCCGAAAATCGTCAGCGGCTCATTGCGCACCGCCTGCTCGACGAAACGCGGCACCACCATGCCGTAGTGCCCCACCTGGCGGGGGCCGATGGTGTTGAAAAGGCGCACGATGACGATGTGCAGGCCATACTTGCGCGCATAGGAAAAGGCCAGGAACTCGTCCGCGAGTTTGGTCACCGCATAGGCCCAGCGCAGCCGACCGGCCGAGGGCAACACGATCTGGTCGGTTTCGGCGAAGCTGCTCTTCGGGTTGAAGCCATACACCTCGGAGGTCGAGGCGATGACGACCTGCGGATTCCAGCCGCCATGACGGATCGCACGGAGGAGCCGCTCTGTGCCGGTCATGTTGGTGGTCATCACTGCCACCGGATCCTGCAGCACTTTCTTCACCCCCACCACCGCCGCCATGTGATAGATGCGGTCGGCCCAGGCCACCGCGAGGTCGAGCTCCGGCCACTCCAGGATGTCCGCCTCGCTGAAGCGGAACTGTGCCTGGCCACGCAGCCCAGCCAGGTTCGTTAGCGTGCCGGTGCTCAAATTGTCGACCACATGGACGTGATCGCCCCGGGCGACGTGGTGATGGGCCAGGTGGGAGCCAATGAAGCCCGCACCCCCGGTGATCAGGACATGCATGTCGGGTTTTCGTCCTCTTCGTCGAAATCGCTGTACGGCAGGCCGTCTGCGCCCGGGCCGAAGCCCCGCGAACCTCCTAGACTTGTCGGCAACTACGCCAAAGACTTTAATCATGAACACGCAAGGGGTGTGCCAGGGATCAGGAGCAGCCGGTGACGCTGCTGCGGCCGCGCGGTAACATGCGCACTAGGGGCTAGAGGCCGAGGAGCAGGGGTGGCGGTCATCGCCGTATTCAATCAGAAGGGCGGGGTGGGCAAGACCACGACCACCGTCAATGTGGCGGCCGGTCTGGCGCGCATGGGCAGGCGCCCGATCGTCATCGATCTCGATCCCCAGGCCCATCTGAGCCTTGCGCTGGGCGCGGGGCAGGTGCCGGCGGAGCAGTCGGTCTCCATGTTTTTTCGCGAGGGCAAGCCGCTGGTCGAGTTGATCCGCGAGCTGCCCATCGGGGTGCGGCTGGTGCCGGCACACATGGAGTTGTCCAAGATCGAGGTGTTGTTCTCGAAAAGCGCCCAGGCTGCGCGGCGCCTCAAGGAAGGGCTGGCGCAAGCCTTCGGCGGTGATGAGCAGCTGATCCTGATCGATTGCTGCCCCACCCTCGGGGTGCTCTCCTTAAACGCGGTGCTAGCTGCGGATCGGGTGCTGGTGCCGGTGTCGGCGGATTTCCTGTCCCTGCAGGGGGTCCACAAGCTCGACATCGCCCTGCGTGCCCTGGAAGCGCCCCTCAAGCGCACCATCGAGAAACGCATCGTGCTCACCCGCTTCGATGCGCGCCGCAAGCTTTCCTTCGAGATCTACGACAAGCTGGTGGAGCGCTTCGGCAGCGAAGTGTGCGAAACCCGCATCGTGGAAAACGTTGCCTTGGCCGTGAGCCCTGCCCAGGGCAAGGACGTGTTCAGTTTCGCGCCGGCGAGCCCGGGCGCACGGGACTACGCCCGGCTGGTGCTGGAGCTGGTCGAGAAGGGTTTCTTTGACGCGCCCGTTGCCGCAAAGGCCTGCGCAAAGCTCGCGGCCGCCTCCGGCCCCGAGGGCTAATGCCCTGAAAATTCACCCATTTACCGCTGGGGCCGGTGCCCCCACGGGCGCCGCGCCGAGACGGCGCGGTCACTCTCAAGCTTCAGCGGCCGTATGCCGATACAGTTCTGGCCGGATCAACCCGAACAAAAACCAGCGATGCCCTTGCCCGTACTCGTCGTCGACGATTCCGCCATGGCGCGTAAGATGCTTATCAAGTCGTTGCCGCCGGATTGGGACGTGGAGATTTCCCAGGCCGCCAACGGCATCGAGGCCCTCGAGGCCTATCGTGCCGGCAAGGCGGCGGTGATGTTCCTGGACCTGACCATGCCGGAGATGGACGGCTACCAGGTGCTGGAGGCACTGCGCAAGGAAGACCTCAACTCCATGGTGATCGTGGTTTCCGCCGACATCCAGCCGCTCGCCCAGCAGCGCGTCATGTCCATGGGCGCGATCGCCTTCGTGAAGAAGCCGGTCTCGCCCGAGGTCATCAACGCCGTGCTGAAAGAGTATGGAGTGATATGAACACGGCCCTGCTCACCGAAGACCAGCGCGATGCGCTGCAGGAACTGACCAACATCGCCATGGGCCAGGCCGGCTCCTCGCTGGCGATGCTGCTCGACGAATTCGTGGACCTGTCGATTCCGCGCATCCGTGTGGTGGAGCTGACCAGCCTGCCCCCCGCCCTGGCGGAGCTCATCGGCAGGACGGCCGAGGTCAGTGCGGTGCGCCAGTCCTTCCAGGGGTATTTGCGCGGCGAGGCGATCGTGATCTTTGGCGAGCCGGGATCCAGGGCCTTGGCTGACCTGCTGGGCTACGATGCGCATCTCGGCGAGGGCACCGCCACCGAGTTGCTGCTCGACGTGGCCAACGTGCTCACCGGCGCCTGTCTGGGCGGCATGATGGAGCAGATCCGCGCCATCACGGAGGACACGGCGGCGGAGCTGAGCTTTTCCATGCCTTCGGTGATGGCGCGCCAGGTGTCGCCGCAGCAGCTGATCGACCCCACCAGGGTGAGCTGGAGCCACTCGCTGCTGCTGGAAGTGAATTTCACCCTCAAGAGCCGCAACTTCGTCGCCCATTTGGTGATGCTCATGCCAGAGGCCGGCATCGCCAGGATTCGCGGCGTCGTCGACCAGTTCATCGCTTCATTCTGAGACGTCCCGTCGGCCATGAGCGAGCCCGCCCCGTCGCCCGATCTGGCGGCCACCATCGTCAAGTGGATCGACGTGGGCATCTTCGTGCTGGGGCGCGACATGCAGGTTCAGCTGTGGAACAACTGGATGGCCCACCACAGTGGCAAGGCGGCTTCCGAGGTCGTCGGGCGCAACCTGTTCGAGGTGTTTCCGGAACTGCCCCAGCCCTGGTTCACCAAGAAGGTGAACACCGTCTTCATGCTCAACAATTTCGCCTTCATTTCCTGGGAGAACCGTCCCTATCTGTTCAGGTTCGCCCACAACCGCCCGATCACCGGCGGCGTCGACCATATGTACCAGAACTGCATGCTCTTGCCGGTCAAAGGCGCCAACGGCAAGCCGGAGGCGGTGTGCGTGGTGGTGCTCGATGCCACCGACATCGCCATCACCCAAGGCAAGCTCCACGAGGCCTTGGCCAAGCTGGCGGACGCGAGCAACCGGGACGGGCTCACCGGCATCTACAACCGGCGCTACCTGGAATCGCGGCTCGCCACAGAATTCGATCGTACACGGCGCTATGGCGGCACGTTCTCGGTGCTGCTGTTCGACCTGGACCACTTCAAGAAGGTCAACGACACCTACGGCCATCTCGGCGGGGACGCGGTGCTGGTGGACATCGCCGGGCGCGTCTCCGACATGCTGCGCTCCACCGACATGGTGGGACGCTACGGCGGTGAGGAATTCGGCCTGATCCTGCCCGAGACGCCGATCGAGGGTGCGCGCATCTTCGCCGAGCGCCTGCGCACTTTCGTCGCCCAGGCTCCGGTGGTGTTCGGTGATCAGGAGATTCCGGTGAGCGTGAGCATCGGCGCCACCGAGTATAGCCCGGAGATGGATGAGTACGGCCGCCTGATCCACCAGGCCGACGTGGCGCTCTACGCATCGAAGGCTGCGGGACGCAATCGCGTCACCTGCTACGTGCCGGAGCTGGAAGGTCTCGCTGGCGCGGCCGCCAGGCACTGAGTCAGATCGGGCAGACCATCTCGCCCAGCTTTGCTGTGAGCTTGAGGTTCTCCCGGTAGTCCACCGGGCAGTCGATCACCGTCACCGTTTCCTCCCGCAGCGCCTGCCTGAGCACTGGCAGCAGATCCTCGGCGCGTGCGATGCGGTAGCCCTTCGCGCCAAAGGACCGGGCGTACTGCACGAAATCCGGGTTGTTGAAGCGCACATTCGAGCTGCGACCGAATTGGTTGTGCTGCTTCCACTCGATGAGCCCATAGGCGGCATCGTTCCAGATCAGGATCACGAAGGGCGCGTGAACGCGCAGCGCGGTTTCGAGCTCCTGGGCGTTCATGAGGAAACCCGCGTCGCCGGTCACCGCGACGACGTTGCGGTTGGGAAAGTTGAGCTTCGCCGCCACGGCGCCCGGCACCGCGATGCCCATGCTGGCGAAACCGTTGGAAATGATGCAGGTGTTGGGTTTGTCACAGGGAAACATGCGCGCCATCCACAGCTTGTGCGCACCCACGTCGCACACCACGATGTCTTCCGCATCCAGCGCACGACGCAGATCGGCGACGATGCGCTGCGGCTTGAGCGGAAACCCCGGGTCGTCGTCCGCGTCGTGCAGTGCCTTCACGATCGCCGCACGCAGGCGCTCATGGGCGTTGCCGGCGTGGCGGCGCGCGAGCTTCGCCAGTTCCCCGAGCGTGACCGGGTAGTCCCCCAGCACGCTCACTGCCGGGTTGTAGTACGCATCCACCTCGGCTTCCCCGGTATCGATGTGGATGATCCGGCGGTCGCCGGTCTTGTGCCACAGGGAGGGTGGATATTCCACGAGGTCGTAGCCGATGCACAGGATCACGTCGGCACGGTCGAAGCCGCAGGAGATGTAATCACGGGCCTGCAGGCCGACGGTGCCCAGACTCAGCCCGTGGGAGTCGGGGATGGCGCCCTTGGCCATGAAGGTCGTGGCGACCGGGATGTTGAGTTTTTCCGCGAATTCCACCAGCGCCACGCAGCCACCCGCTCGCACGAGACCGTTGCCGGCGAGGATGAGGGGAAACGCCGCCGTGTCGATCAAGGCTGCGGCCGCCTGGAGCTGGGCCAAGGCGGGGTAGGTGGGCGTCGGCGCGCGTGGGGTGAGGGGCGCGAGATCCAGGCCGTCGATGCGCGCGATGTTCTCCGGAAAATCGATGAAGCAAGCCCCCTGCTTCGGCGTCTGCGCCACCTGGAAGGCCTTGCGCACCACCTCCGGGATGATTTCCGGATTGAGGATCTGGGTGGCGTATTTCGTGATGGGCTGGAACAGGTTCACCAGGTCGAGCACCTGATGGGATTCCTTGTGCAGGCGGTTGGTGGCAGCCTGTCCGGCGATGGCCACCACCGGCGCATGATCCATGTTGGCGTCGGCCACGCCGGTGACGAGGTTGGTCGCACCCGGGCCCAGGGTGGCGAGGCACACGCCGGGCTTGCCCGTGAGGCGGCCGTGGACGTCGGCCATGAAGGCGGCGCCCTGCTCATGGCGCGTGGTGACGAAGCCGATGGAGGAATCCAGCAACGCATCCATGATGTCGAGGTTTTCCTCGCCGGGGATGCCGTAGACGAATTCCACCCCCTCTGCCTCGAGGCAGCGGACGAACAGCTGCGCCCCACGCTGGGTTTTTTTCATGCGCGTTCCAGTTCGGCCAGGCGCCGCAACAGGCCATTGCGCGTGTCCTTGGCGCGGGCCTGGATCACAGTGTAGCGCAGCGACATCGCAGGCGTGAGGTGGCGCAACCGCTCCTCGAGGAGGGTCTCGAGCCTTTGCCCGGCGAGCCGCGCTTCGGCGGCGGCAAGCCCCGGCAGCAGCACCAGCAGATTGCCCTCACGGCCGTGGCCCACCACGTCCACCGCCCGGAAGTGCAGCCGCATCAGGTCCGTGAGCGCCAGCAGTCCGGCCTCGTCCAGCGGACCCTGCGGGGTGACGCTCAGCAAGCTGAAAGTGCCCGGGTAGCGCTTCAGCCGTTCCAGCTCCTCCTCGATGCGTCCTTCCATGAAGGCAGCGCTGTGGAGCCCCGTCAAGGGGTCGTGGGGGCTGACGGTCACGCCGCCCGGCGGCCGGCGCAAGATCAGCAGGAGGCGGGGCATGTCCGACTCCTCCACGATGGCAGCGAGCAGCGACACCGGGCGCCCCTCGTTGTCCTGGGTCGTGTGCAGCCAATGGCGCGGCTCGGCGAACAATTGCTCGAGCCGTGGCGCGAGCGCGGCAAGCCAGGCGGGCCCTGCGCCGAGAGGGGTGCCGGGGACGATGCCATAACGTGCCGCCGCGGGGTCGGCGAAGTCCACCCGCAGCATCGTATCCAGCATGGCGTAAGCCAGCCCCTCAGCCGTGCCGAGGGCGGCGAGCAACAGGCTCTGATGGGTTGTCGGAATGGCCAAGGTTCGCGTTGATCCGCCGGGGTTTACGGGTTTATCGGCGCGTCGATCAGGAGCTTGACCGTGGAAAAAAAGAGGCCCCGAGGATGACTCGGGGCCTAAGCACTCGTTGAACAGAAACAAGCATCACACTTGCGCCACCAATATAGCCATTTCGACCAAGAGTGTCTAGTAGGAATTGACCAAAGCCGGGTGGCTTTTCAACGCCGGGTGGAGCGCTTGACGACCCCTTCCTTGAGAGCAAGGGTGGCGACCTGGACACGGTTGGTGAGACCGAGTTTTTCCAGGATGCTGCGCAGGTGGTTGCGCACGGTGTTCTCCGACAGGCCCAGGGATTCGCCGATGGCGCGGTTGGACAGTCCGCTCGCCACATAGCCGACGATCTCCAGCTCGCGCTGCGACAGACGGTCGAACAAGCCCTGCTTGAGCTCGCCGCGCGCCATCTTTTGCATGATGTGGGAGGGCAGCATGCTGTTGCCCTGGTAGACGGAGCGCACCGCCTGGATGATCTGTTCCGGCTCGCTGGATTTGAGGATATAGCCATCCACACCACGCTCGATCGCATCGCGGATCTCGTGGTCTTCCTCGGCAATGGTGAGCATCACTACCTTGATGCCGCGGCGCTTGAACTCCGGCACCAGGGTCAGGCCGTCGGCCTCACGAAGTCCTCGGTCGAGCAGGGCCACGTCCGCGGTGTTGCCGGCCTCTAGCCAGGCGCGCGCGCCTTCGATGTCGGCGAGCTGGCCAACGATCTCGACGTCGGCCTGGGATTGCAGCAGATGCTCCAACCCCTTGCGGAACAGGGGGTGGTCATCGACCAGGACGACGGCGATGGGTTTCACACGTTCACGCCTTCTTGTTGCGCTGGGCGAGCACAATCAGGTTGTTGACGGTCGGGAACACCTTGTCGTACCCGCCCGCCATGCTGATGGAGGTACGATAGCGCCCGTCCACCACGAACATCGGCACGCCATCCAGGCCCGCCGCGCGACCCAGGCGCTCCGACTCTGCGACGCGCTTCTGGGTTGCGTCGCTTTCCATGGCCTGGGCGAACTGCCTGCGGTTGACCCCTGCACGTTCCACGACCCCGAAGAGCTGCTCCCGGTCGTTGAGGTTCATTCCGGAGAGGTGGATCGCGTTGAAGAATTCCCCATGGAGCTTGTTCACCGCCCCCATGGCCTCGGCGGCGAAGTAGGCCTTCGCGAGCCACACCCAGCCGGGGTTGGGCACCGCTGGCATGAGGCGCAAGTAGGCGCCTTGGGGCATGTTCTGTTTCCAGCTGACCAGGAAGCCTTCCAGGTGGAAGCAGTGCGGGCAGCCGTAATAGAAAAACTCCATCACTTCGACCCGCTTCGGGTCCTGGGTGGGCAGTGGGGGGTTGATGACGGCGTGATCGGCGAATTGGGCCCGGCCGGGCAAGGCCCAAGCGGCGAGTCCGACGGCGGCGCTGGTGGCAAGGAATTGGCGTCGGGTGTACATGCTGGCTCCTAAGGTTTGGCGTCCTGGGCTTTGATCAGCGTCGCCTGAATTCCGTTCTGGGCAAGCGTGGCCCGGGTCGCGTTCATCTCTTCGATGCTAGAGAAGGGGCCTACCCTAACCCGGTGCCAGATGCCTTTGTCCGGCAGGTCCGCGGTCTGGATCGTGGCTTCCAATCCCATCAGCGCGAGCCTGGCCTTGAGGTTGTTGGCATCCGCCTCGTTCTGGAAGGAGCCGGCCTGCAGGAAGAAGCGGTCCTTCGGGCCTTGGGGCGTCTCTTTCAGCTCCTGCTCGGTGACGGTCTGCTCGCTGCCCGGCAGGATGTCATAGAAGGTGAATTTCTTCTGTTCGGCCGGGGTGGGCGCGGTGCTGGAGGCGCCGGGTTTCGGCGCGGGCGCGGCAGGCGCGGGTGCCGGCTGGCGGAAGGGGCTCGGCGCGTTGGTGACGTAGATCGCCACCGCGAGCGCAATGGCAAGACCGATGAGGACACCGATCACGATGCCCGTGATCATGGGATTGCCGCCGCCGCTGGCGCGCGGGGCGGTCTTGCGGTCGCGGTATGCAGACATGCCGACTCTTACATTTGTTCGGGGGCGGATACGCCCAGCAAGGCCAAGCCGTTGGCAATCACCTGACGGGTGGCGGCAACGAGGGCGAGCCGCGCATGCCGCACCGCTTCATCCTCGACCAGAATCTGCTCGGCATTATAGTAGCTGTGGAATTCTGCGGCTAAGTCTTTCAGGTAATAGGCCACATGGTGCGGCGCGAGCTCGCGCGCCGCGATTTCGATGATCTCGGGATAATCGTTGAGCCGCCGGGCGAGCTCGAGCTCGTGAGCGCTGGTGAGCCTTGCGAGATCCGCCACCTCGGCCAGCATGGACGCATCTCCGCCCCATTTGGCGAGCACGCTCACGCAGCGTGCGTGGGCGTACTGGATGTAATACACCGGATTCTCATTGCTCTGGGACTTCGCCAGGTCGAGATCGAAGTCCAGATGCTGGTCGGACTTGCGCAGCACGTAGAAGAAGCGCGCCGCGTCGTTGCCGACCTCCGCGCGCAGCTCGCGCAAGGTGACGAATTCGCCGGCCCGGGTGGACATCGACACCTTTTCGCCGCCCCGGTAGAGCACGGCGAACTGCACCAGGGCCACGGTGAGTTTGGACGCATCCAGCCCGAGCGCCTCGAGGGCGCCTCGGACGCGCGGAATGTAACCGTGGTGGTCCGCGCCCCACACATCGATCACCCGGTCGAAGCCGCGTTCGAATTTGTTGAGGTGATAGGCGATGTCGGAGGCGAAATAGGTGTATTGTCCGTTCTCCCGCTTGACCACCCGGTCCTTTTCGTCACCGAACTGGCTCGAGCGGAACCACACCGCGCCGTCCTGGACGTACAGATGGCCGTTCTTGTCCAGCACGTCGAGGGCGCGTTCCACCAGCCCGCTGTCGAACAGCGATTTCTCCGAAAACCACTGATCGAACACCACGCCGAATTCGGTGAGGTCGTTGCGGCAATCGCCCAGCTGCTCGGTGAGCGCCAGGTTGTGGATATAGGCGTAGTCCTCGCCCAGCAGCTTCTTGGCATTGGCGATGAGCTGGTCGAGATGTGCCTCCGCGTCCTCCTCCACCGAGGGGGCACCATCGAGCACGTGCCACGGCTCATGGATGTAGCGGTCCCCATGCTGCGCCTTGACGATACGCGCCATGTCGCGCACGTACTCGCCCTGGTAGGCGTTGGGTGGAAACGGCACGTTGATGCCGGAGAGCTCCAGGTAGCGCAGCCAGGTGGACAGGGCGAGGATGTCCATCTGCCGTCCGGCATCGTTGACGTAATACTCGCGTACCACGTCGAAACCAGCAGCGGCGAGAATGTTCGCGAGCGACGCCCCATAGGCCGCGCCGCGCCCGTGGCCCACGTGCAGCGGCCCGGTGGGATTGGCGGAAACGAATTCCACCTGCACGCGGGTTCCATTCGGCTTGGCGCGGCCGAATTCCGCCCCGGCGTTCAGGATCGCCTTCACCACGCGTTGCTTCGATGCATTGCTGAGGAAGAAATTGATGAACCCGGCGCCGGCGATCTCCGCTTTCTGCACCCAGGGCGAGCGCGGCAGCGCATCGACGATGTCCTTCGCCACATCGCGCGGGTTGCGCTTGAGCAGCTTTCCCAGGGGCAGGGCGATGGTGCAAGCAAAGTCGCCATGGGCGTCCTGCTTGGGACGATTCAGTTCGATGCTGACGTTTGCGTCCGGCGCCACCGCGGCGAGCGCGTCGGTGATCAGCTGGGTCAGGTGGGATTTGATGTCGTGCATGACGGGCGGATCGAAATGGTAATTATAAGCCCGCCGGCCCTACCGACCCAAGCCAGGCCAGTTCCGCCGCACTGAAGCCCGCCGCCCGCCGTGCCGCCCAGGCGAAGGGCGGACGCGGTGCCGGGGCATGGTGTTCTGCGATGAGCTGCACGAATGTCTCGAGGGGGTCCAGGCCGCGCTCGGCGCACAGCCAGGCGTACCAGCGGTTGCCGATGGCCACGTGGCCGATCTCGTCACGCTCGATCACCGCCAGAATCTGCGCCGCGCGCGCATCGCCGGCCTGCGCCAGACGTGTGCGCAGACCGGGGGTGACATCCAGACCACGCGCCTCCAGCACCCGGGGCACCAGCGCCATGCGCGCGAGCGGATCGTGCGCGGTTTTCGCCGCCATGTCCCACAGGCCGCCATGGGCCACGAAATCCCCATAGTCGAAACCCAGGGTACGCAGGTGGTTCCGCAGCAACTGGAAATGATGCGCCTCCTCCCCCGCGACCCGGATCCAGTCTGCGTAATAGCCGGGCGGCAGCCCGGCGAAGCGGCAGGCCGCGTCCAGCGCAAGGTTGATGGCGTTGAATTCGATGTGGGTCAGGGCGTGGATCAGCGCCGCGCGCCCTTCAAGGGACCCCAGCGAGCGTTTCGGCACGCGGGTGGGTGCCACCCATTCCGGCCGCGGCGGCCGCCCGGCTGCCGCTACCGGCAAGGCCTGGTCGAGCCCCGGGGGGTGGTCGAGGGTGCACCACGCCTGCGCGAGGCGCATCGTGCCGGTGGCCTTGGCCTCCGCGTTCGACTCCAAGAGCAGCGCATGGGCACGTCGAAACAGGTCCTTCATGGGTTTGGGGAGTCTACCAGCTGCCGCCTGCCGAGAGCGCAAGGATCGACGGTAGCATTGCTTACACGTCTGGCGGACGGCGCTTTTACCCGAGCTGCGGGCAGCCTCCGCTTTGAGCGGCTTTGCTGCCCGGTGCATGGGCCCGGCTCACGGGCCGCGGCGAGGGTGGCCCCCTTCGCTCAGGGCGCAAGCGGATCCACATCCAGCGCCCAGCGCACCTCACGGGTCTTGCGCGCCATCAGCGCGGGCATCCAGGCGGAAAGAAACTTCCGCAACGCGGCGCGGGAATCCGCCTCCACCAGGAGCTGGGCGCGCGCCTTGCCGGCACGCCGGGGCATCAATGCGGGGACCGGGTCGTACACCCTCACCTGCCCGTTTCCGGGCGCCAGCGCCGCGGCTTCGCGCAGGAAGCGCAGGGTCGCCTCAGGCCTGTGGGCCTCGGCGCGCAGCATCGCCTGGGCGGAGAAAGGCGGCAGCCCCGCCTGCCTGCGTTCGGCCAGGAGCGTTTCGGCGAACGCCGGGTAATCGCCTTTCTTCAAGGCGGCGAACAGGGGATGTGCGGGAAACGCGGTCTGGATCAGCACCTCGCCGCCCCCCGAGGCGCGACCGGCACGCCCGGAGACTTGCAGCAGCTGCGCGAACAGATGTTCCGAGGCGCGAAAGTCCGCGCTGTAAAGGCCGCTGTCCGCATTGAGGATGCCCACCAGGGTGAGGCGGGGAAAGTCGTGGCCCTTGGCCAGCATCTGTGTGCCGACGAGGATGTCCACGGCACCTGCGTGCACTTTCTCCAGTATTTCCGCCAGTGCGTGCCTGCGACGTGTGCTGTCGCGATCCACGCGCAGCACACGCGCCTGGGGAATGAAACGTGCGAGCGTCTCCTCGACCCGCTGGGTGCCTTGCCCCACCGGGGTGAGATCGACTGCGCCGCAGCCCGGACAGTGGCGCGGAATGCGTTCTTCATGGCCGCAATGGTGGCAGCGCAGGCGCTGATCCCCCAGGTGAACCACCAGCCGGCTGGCGCAGCGCGAACAGCCCGCGAGCCAGCCACAGGCGCCGCACATGAGCACCGGCGAGTAGCCGCGGCGGTTGATGAACAACAGGCTCTGCTCGCCGCGCTCGAGACGCTGCTTGAGGGCGAGGATGAGCGGCGCGGTGAGCCCTTCGGTCAGTGGCTCCCGCCTGAGATCGATGCAACGGATCTCGGGCTGCCGTGCCGCCTCCACCGCGCGTTGCTTCAACTGCAGCAGGCGGTAACGGCCGGTCCGGGCGTTGTGCCATGTCTCCAGCGCGGGCGTGGCGGAGCCCAGCACGATGGGCACGTCCGCTTCCCGGGCGCGGAACACCGCCACGTCCCGCGCCGAGTAGCGCATGCCGTCCTGCTGCTTGAAGGAGGCATCCTGCTCTTCGTCCACCACGATCAGCCCGAGCCTGGGCATGGGCGTGAACACGGCGAGCCGCGTGCCGAGCACGATGTCTGCGCCGCCTTCGGCAGCCATGAGCCAGTGCTTCAGGCGTTCGCTCTCCGACAAGTGGCTGTGCAAGGCCACCATGCGTGCGCCGGGAAAGCGCGCGCGGAAGCGCGCCTCGGCCTGCGGCGTAAGGTTGATCTCCGGCACCAGAACCAAGGCCTGTCTGCCCGCCGCCAGGGTATCGGCGATCAGACCCATGTACACCTCGGTCTTGCCGCTGCCGGTGACGCCCTGCAGCAGCCAGGGTACGAAACGGCCGGACTCGGCGCGGATGGCTTCGAGAGCCCGGGCCTGTTCCGCATTGGGCACCGGCTGCGGCTGCGAAGCCGTGTTGTGCACGGGCACGGCAAGGGGGGCGCGCGTTTCTTCCACCCAGCCCAGGGCGATGAATTCCCTGATGGCCTTGCCCGCTGCGCCGGCTGACAGGGCGGTGAGCTCGCCGCGCAGGAGTTCGCCGCGCGCCTTGAACGCGGCAAGCAGCTTGCGCTTCACGATCGCGCGCGGCGGCAGCGATTCGGGCGCGACCGTCTTGCCGGTCGTGGTCAGGCGGTAAAGCGGCTCCGAGACCGGCCCGAGCACTTGGGCGCGGCGCAGACGCTGGGGCAGCAGCGTGGCCAGCACCTGCCCCAGAGGGTAGTGGTAGTAGTCGGCGCAGAAGCGCGCGAGTTGCAGGGTTTCGGCGGTCAGCGGCGGCAGCCCGCGCAGGATCTGCTTCACCGCTTTGAGGGTGATGCCCTCGACCGTGGGTGCGTCTGCCACACCGACGATGACCCCCACCGTCAGCCGCCGGCCGAGGGGCACCATCGCCAGCCGACCGATGTCCTCCGGGCCGACTCCCGGGGCGAGATAGTCGAAATGGGCGGCTACCGGGACGTCCAAGGCGAGATGGGCTATTTTCATGGCTCAGGCACGGGGGGCCGCTGCAAAGCGCTGATTCCAAGGCTTACCAGCCTGTGGATAACTCTGTGCATAGTCTGCCGCCGGCTAAATCTTCCCGGCCCGTTTGTCAAGCAATGTTACGCCATTGCCCTTAGCCGCGCAAACATTTTGCAATGAAATCAACAAGATCGGAGCCGGCGTCGCTAAGCCATTGGTTTTGTTTATCGAATCATTTGTCAAGCGGTATTTGTGCATAAGTGAGCGCTTAAGGAGCGTTGCACCCCGATTTCCGAAGGCCTGGAAAGCCCCGGCGCGGCTTGCGGACGTGGGCTCGCACATCGGCTGTCTGGCGGTTTCTTGGGTGCAGGGTGCGGCGGTTTCGGGCGAGGGCGGGCAAATCGGATTAGAATCGCGCGAGTCATCCGTTTGGCCGAACCATGCCTTGCGCTCCCAACGAACTGCTGCAGAAAAGCCAGGCCCTCAGCCAGGCATGGGCTCGCTATCGGGGGAGGCCGAGTTTCGAGACCTTTGTCGAGCTTGCCGTCTCCATCAACAGCTTCACTGAGTTCCTCAACGACAAGGGGGTTGCCGCCTTGCACCACGCCAGCCACGAGCTGGAGCAGGTGACGTTGGCGCTGTTCAGTCAGGAGGTGGACCATCCCTTGCCGGAGCGTGCCGCAGCGGATCTCGCCGAGCGCGTGGCCGCGCTCGAGCGGCTGGTGGCATTGCAGGCGGAGGCGGCGACGAACCTGGGGGAGCGTCGCCAGCAACGGTCGGGCGCCGAGACCGCCGGACCGATGCGTCAGGCATGGCTGGTCGGGCATGATCGCGAGGCGTGGGGCGAGCTCCTGGAGCAGCTGGGCTATTTCGGGCTGGCGGCGGATTTCGCCGACTGGGAGGCGGGGGTGCCGCCGGAGGTGACCGGCGCGTGCGTGCTGCTGCTCGACTTGTGCAGTCTGCCGCTGGCCACCTGGCGAAGCCGGATTCAGGCACTGCGCGAACGTTTCGCCCTGGGGCAGCTGATCGCCATTGGCGTGGCGTCCGACTTCGATCAGCTGCACCAGGCCTTGAGCGGGGGTTGCGACAGCTGCATTCTCGAAGGCACGCCGCTGCACGCCATGGTGCAGCACGTGCTGGAACTCAACGAACGCCGTGATCAGGAAACGTCTCGGGTGCTGATCGTGGAGGATTCGAAGACTGCAAGCACGCTGATTCAACGCACACTGGCCGAGAACGGCATCCAGTCCCAGGCGGTGAACGATCCGCGTCAGGCCCTGGCCGCCCTCAAGCTGTTCCAGCCTGACCTGATCCTGATGGACATGTACATGCCCAACTGTACCGGCGTCGAGCTGGCCCGCATCATCCGCCAGCACAATGAATTCCTGAGCGTGCCCATCGTCTACCTTTCGGGTGAAACCAACGTCGCGCTCCAGGTGGATGCGATGCGGCTTGGGGGCGATCATTTCGTCACCAAACCCTTCAACCCGGTGTACCTGAACGCCATCGTGCGCACCAAGATCGACCGCTATCGTGCGCTGCGCCGGTCGATGCACCAGGACAGCCTCACTGGCCTGCTCAACCACACGAGCGGAAAGAGCACCCTGGATCTCTTGCTGTCCGGCATCGCCGCCGAAGGCGGAACCCTGGCCGTGGCGATGATGGACATCGATCACTTCAAGGGCGTCAACGACACCTACGGCCACCCGGTGGGGGATCAGGTGATCCGCAGCCTTGCCTGGCTGCTCAAGCAGCGGCTGCGCAAGCAAGACCTGCTGTGCCGCTACGGTGGCGAGGAATTCCTGATCGGCCTGCCCCATACCGACGCACGGCAGGCACTGGCGATCCTCGATCGTGTGCGCCAGGACTTCGCACAGATTCGCCATCCCTACCGAGACGGTTTTTTCCATGTCACCTGCAGCGCAGGGGTGGCGACCTATCCCGGCTGCCAGAGCACGGACACGCTGATCAAGGCGGCCGACGACGCCCTGTATCAGGCCAAGCACAACGGCCGTAACCGGATTCACATCGGCCTTAAGTAAGAGCCCGGTTGCACCGCCCGGCCGTTCTCTGAAGGCCTGGCACACCGGTGAAAGCCGGTCGGGCGCCGGCGGCATGCCTGGCTCCCGTGCTCAGTGAAAGGCGCGTGACAGCTCGTGCACCGCGTCCACCAGCATGGCGATGTTTTCCGGCGGGGTGAACTGGGACACGCCGTGGCCTAGGTTGAACACATGGCCTGAACCCTGCCCGTAAGACCTGAGGATGCGGTGGGCTTCCTCCCGTATGACCTCGGGTCCGGCGAGAAGCACCATCGGATCCATGTTCCCCTGCAGTGCCACCTTGTCGCCGACGCGCTGGCGCGCCTCGCCGATGTCGCACACCCAGTCCAGGCCGACGGCGTCGCAGCCGATGTTGGCGATCTTCTCCAGCCACACGCCGCCGCCCTTGGTGAAGACGATGGACGGCACACGGCTGCCTTCGTGCTCCCTGATCAGCCCCGTCACCACCTGCTTCAGGTAGGCGAGCGAGAACTCCTCGTAGGCCTTGGAGGACAGCATCCCGCCCCAGGTGTCGAAGATTTGCACCGCCTGGGCGCCGGCGCGGATTTGCGCGTTCAGGTAATCGATGACCGCCCGGGTATTGACCTGCAGGATGTGGTGCAGCAGGTCGGGCCGCGTATAGAGCATGGTCTTGGTGGTGCGGAAGTCATCCGAGCCGCCGCCTTCGATCATGTAGCAGGCGAGCGTGAAGGGGCTGCCGGAGAAGCCGATCAGCGGGATCTCGTTGTCGAGCGCCTTTCTGATCTGGCGCACCGCGTCCAATACATAACCCAGATGCTCGTCCGGATTGGGCGCGGAGAGGTCGCGGATTTCCCATTCCTCCCGCAGCGGACGCTCGAACTTCGGCCCTTCGCCCTCGGCGAAATACAGCCCCAGGCCCATGGCATCCGGGATGGTGAGGATGTCCGAGAACAGAATCGCCGCATCCAGACCGAAGCGGGTGATGGGCTGCAGCGTCACCTCGGTGCAGTAGTCCGGGTTTTTGCACAGCTCCAGGAAAGAGCCGGCGCGGGCGCGGGTCTGGTTGTACTCCGGCAGATAACGGCCGGCCTGGCGCATGATCCAGATCGGCGTATAGGGCACGGGTTCCCGCAGCAACGCGCGGAGGAGGGTGTCGTTTTTGGGTTTCATTTGTTTGTCCGCGGCTGCTACAGGAAAAAGCATTCACCAAAAAGGACGCGACGGTACGCGAAGCCAATCCTCTTTGGTTTTCCTTTGCGTAGCTTCGCGTCCCTTGCGGTTCAAGATTTCGAAGCGGCTTCAAACATTCAGAAAACCGAGGATGCCTTCGGCCGCCTGCCGCCCCTCGTACACGGCGGTGACCACCAGGTCGGAGCCGCGCACCATGTCACCCCCGGCGAACACTTTGGGGTTCGCGGTCTGGTAAGCGTGGGCGAAGCCCTTGGCCACCACGCGGCCCCCGGGGTCGGTGGTGATGCCGAACTCGGCGAACCAGGGCTGCGGGTTGGGGCGGAAACCGAAGGCGATGATCACCCGGTCGGCGGGCACGATCTCCTCGGAGCCTGGCACCACCTGGGGCGTGCGTCGGCCGCGGGCGTCGGGGGCACCGAGTTCCGTGGTGACCAGTTTGACGCCCTCGACTTTTCCGTTGCCGACGATTTCCACCGGCTGGCGGTTCCACAGGAATTGCACCCCCTCTTCCTTGGCGTTGGCCACCTCCCGGCGGGAGCCGGGCATGTTGGCCTCATCCCGGCGGTAGGCGCAGGTGACGGATGTCGCGCCCTGGCGGATGGAGGTGCGGTTGCAGTCCATGGCGGTGTCGCCGCCGCCCAGCACCACCACGCGCTGCCCCGCCATGGAGATGTAGCCGGTTTCATTCTCCGGCAGGCCGAGGCAGTGGCGTACGTTGGAAATCAGAAACGGCAGCGCCTCGTATACCCCCGGCAGATCCTCACCCGGGAAGCCGCCCTTCATGTAGGTGTAGGTGCCCATGCCGAGGAACACGGCATCATACTCGTCGAGCAGCCTCTGGAACGGGATGTCCTTGCCGACCTCGGTGTTCAGTTTGAATTCGATACCCATGCCTTCGAGGATGCTGCGCCGCCGACGCACCACATGTTTCTCCAGCTTGAACTCCGGGATGCCGAAGGTCAGCAGGCCGCCGATTTCGTCATAGCGGTCGTAGACGACGGGCTTCACGCCGTTGCGCACGAGCACGTCGGCGCAGGCGAGGCCCGCCGGACCCGCGCCCACCACCGCGACGCGTTTGCCGGTGGGCACCACCTCGCTCAGGTCCGGACGCCAGCCCAGCTTGAACGCCTCGTCGGAGATGTATTTTTCCACTGCGCCGATGGTCACCGCGCCGAAGCCCCCCTGGTTCAGGGTGCACGCGCCTTCACACAGCCGGTCCTGGGGGCAGACGCGGCCGCAGATCTCGGGCAGGGAGTTGGTCTTGTGCGACAGTTCCGCGGCTTCGAGCAGATTGCCTTCGGCGATGAGCTTGAGCCAGTTCGGGATGTAGTTGTGTACCGGGCATTTCCACTCGCAGTATGGGTTGCCGCAGCCGAGGCAGCGTTCCGCCTGTTCGGCGGCCTGCGCCGCATCGAACGGCGCGTAGATTTCCTTGAACTGCTTGATGCGCACTTCCACGGCGGTCTTGTTGCCGTCGCGGCGCTGCACGTTCAGGAACTGAAAAACGTCACCCATTTTTGGTTTCCAGAATCAGATCATTCACCCCAGAGACACGCAACACCATGTTCCTGATTCGCTTTTGTCTGTGTCTCCGGGGTAAAGGGTTTTGCTTTTAATCCTTCAACAAACTGTCCAGCTTGATTGCTTTTGGCTTGACCAGATAGATGCGCGCCACCGTCTCGTCGAAATCGGCGAGCATCGCGGCGCCGCGTTTGCTGCCAGTCAGGCGCACGTGCTCCTCGATCTTCTCGCGCAGGAACTGGCGGTATTCCTCCATCGGCTCGGTGGTGATGCGGTGGATGTCGATGAGCTCGTTGTTGTAGCGCTGCGCGAACCGGCCGTCCTCGTCGTACACCATGGCGAAGCCGCCCGTCATCCCGGCGCCGAAGTTCAGGCCGGTCTTGCCGAGCACGATTACGCAGCCCCCGGTCATGTATTCGCAGCAGTGGTCGCCTGCGCCCTCGACCACGGCGATGCAGCCGGAATTGCGCACGCCGAAGCGCTCCCCCGCCACGCCGGCGACGTTGAGCTTGCCGCCGGTCGCGCCATACAGACAGGTATTGCCGATGATGGTGGCTTCATGAGCGGCGAAGGTGGACTGCGCGGGTGGGTAGATGATCACGCGCCCGCCCGCCATGCCTTTGCCCACGTAGTCGTTGGCATCGCCTTCCAGTTCCAGGGTCAGGCCCTTGTGATTCCACACGCCGAAGCTTTGGCCGGCGGAGCCGACGAAGCGGATGTGCAGGCAGTCCTCCGGCAGGCCCTCTGCCCCGTGCATGCGGGCGATCTCCCCCGAGACCCGGGCGCCGATGGAGCGGTTGACGTTGCGGATGGGGTAGAACAGCTTCAAGGGTTGGCGCGTCCGGATGGCCTCGCGCGCATCGGCGAGCATTTTCTCCGCCAGCTCGCCCCGGTCGAAGGAGGGGTTGCGCGCTTGCACGCAGTATTTCGGTTCGCTGTCCGGAATGTCTTTTTGGTTGAGCAGGACGTCGAGCTTGAGGCGCCGCTGCTTGTCGGTCTCACCCTCGGCCAGTTCGAGCAGATCCACGCGGCCGATCAGCTCTTCCATCGAGCGCACGCCGAGGCTCGCCATCAGCTCGCGGGTTTCCATGGCGATGAAGGTGAAGTAGTTCATCACCATCTGCGGCAGGCCGATGAAATATTTCTGGCGCAGGCGCGCATCTTGTGTCGCGACGCCGGTGGCGCAGTTGTTCAGATGGCAGATGCGCAGGTACTTGCAGCCCAGCGCCACCATGGGGCCGGTGCCGAAGCCAAAGGATTCCGCGCCCAGGATCGCCGCCTTGACCACGTCCAGCCCGGTCTTGAGTCCGCCGTCGGTCTGCACCCGTACCCGCCCGCGCAGGCCGTTCGCGCGCAGCACCTGCTGGGCTTCCGTGAGCCCGAGTTCCCAGGGCGTGCCGGCATATTTCACGCTGGTGAGCGGACTCGCGCCGGTGCCGCCGTCGTAGCCGGAGATGGTGATGAGGTCGGCATACGCCTTCGCCACGCCGGCGGCCACCGTGCCCACGCCCGGTTCGGCCACCAGCTTCACCGAGACCAGCGCATCGGGATTCACCTGCTTCAGATCGAAAATGAGCTGCGCCAGGTCTTCGATGGAGTAGATGTCGTGGTGCGGCGGCGGCGAGATCAGGGAAATGCCGGGCTTGGAGCAGCGAAGCCTCGCGATCATGGGCGAGACCTTGTCGCCGGGCAGCTGCCCGCCCTCGCCGGGCTTGGCGCCCTGGGCGATCTTGATCTGCAGCACTTCCGCGTTCACCAGATAGTGGGGCGTGACGCCGAAGCGGCCGGAGGCCACCTGCTTGATCTTGGACATCTTGATCGTGCCATAGCGAGCCGGGTCCTCGCCGCCCTCGCCGGAGTTGGAACGGCCGCCGAGGCGGTTCATGCCCTCCGCCAGGGCCTCGTGGGCCTCCGGCGAGAGCGCGCCCAGCGACATGCCCGCGGAGTCGAAGCGCTTGAGGATCGCCTCGACGGGCTCGACTTCTTCCAAGGGGATCGGCTTGAGGCCCGTTTTGAGCTTCATCAGATCCCGGAGCATGGCCACCGGACGGGTGTTCACGATTTCGGCGTACTTCTTGTATTCCTCGTAGTCGCCGTTTTGCACCGCCTTCTGCAGCTGCATTACCACGTCCGGGTTGTAGGCGTGGTACTCACCGCCGAAGATGAACTTGAGCAGCCCGCCCTGGGCCAGGGGCTTGACCGGGTTGAAAGCGTCCTTGGCCAGTTTTTTCTGGTCCGTCTCGAAATCGGCGAAGTTGGCACCCGACACCCGCGACACCGTGCCGGAAAGACAGAGAGCGACGACTTCCTCGTGCATGCCCACCGCTTCGAACAGTTGCGCGCCGCGGTAGGAGGCGATGGTGGAAATCCCCATCTTCGAGATGATCTTGAGCAGGCCCTTGTTGATGCCCTTGACGTAATGGGCGATGGCCTCGCCGAGGGGCACCTTGACCTCTCTGGAGCGGATCAGGTCGTGGATGACCTGGTAGGCGAGATAGGGATAGACCGCCGTGGCGCCGTAGCCGATCAGGCAGCCGAAGTGGTGCGGGTCACGCGCGGTGCCGGTCTCGACGATGATGTTGGCATCGCAGCGCAGGCCGGCGCGGATCAGGGCATGGTGCACCGCACCCACCGCGAACAGCGCGTGGATGGGCAGCCGGCCCTTGGCGATGGCTCGGTCGGACAGCACCAGAATCACGTGACCGTCCTTCACCGCCTGCACCGCACGGGCCGCGAGTGCCTCGATCGCGCCCTTGAGGGTGGTCTGGGCCGGGTCGTAGTTGAGATCCAGGGTGAGCGAGCGGTACTCCTCGCCGGCGTCCTGGGTCAGGTAGACGAACTTGTCGTGGGTCAGCACCGGGGTGGGCACTTCGATGCGGCGCGCGTGCTCCGGGGTCTCGTCGAACAGGTTGCGCTCCGGACCGAAACAGGTGCGCAGCGACATCACGATCGCCTCGCGGATGGGGTCGATCGGCGGGTTGGTCACCTGGGCGAACTGCTGGCGCAGATAATCGAACGGCGAGCGCACCATGCGCGAGAGCACCGCCATGGGCGTATCGTCGCCCATGGAGCCGACTGCTTCCTGGCCGTCCTCGGCGAGCACGCGGATCACCTGGTCGCGCTCCTCGAAGCTCACGTTGAACATTTTCTGGTGCACCAGGATGTCGTGCGCATCCATCAGCGGCAGATCCTGGCCCTTGCCCAGGCTCGACTCCACGTAGCGCACGTTGTCCCGGAGCCACTCACGGTAGGGTTGGGCGCGCTTGAGCGCGTTGTCGATGTCGTCCGGCAGCAGCAGCTTGCCGGTCGCGAGATCCACCGCCACGATCTGGCCGGGGCGGATGCGGCCCTTGGTCAACACGCTCTCCGGCTTGTAGTCCCACACGCCCACTTCCGAGGCGATGGTGAGGAAACGGTCCTTGGTCACCACGTAGCGCGCCGGGCGCAATCCGTTGCGATCGAGGATGCAGGCGCCGTAGCGTCCGTCGGTGAGCACCACGCCGGCGGGGCCGTCCCAGGGCTCCATGTGCATGGAGTTGTATTCGTAGAACGCCCGCAGGTCCGCATCCATGTCGGCGACGTTCTGCCAGGCCGGCGGGATGATCAGACGCAGGGCGCGGAACAGGGGCACGCCGCCCATCACCAGGCCCTCGAGCATGTTGTCCAGGCTCAGGGAGTCGGAGCCCGTCATCGACACCAGCGGGCGCACATCGTCCATGTTGGGGATGAGGGGCGAGGCGAATTTCATCTCCCGCGCGCGGGACCAGTTGCGGTTGCCCTGCAGGGTGTTGATCTCGCCGTTGTGGGCGAGATAGCGGAACGGCTGCGCGAGCCGCCATTCCGGCCAGGTGTTGGTGGAGAAGCGCTGGTGGTAAACCGCGAGCGAGGAGGCGAAGCGCGGGTCGTTCAGATCCGGGTAGAACACCGGCAGGTTGGCCGGCATCACGAGCCCCTTGTAGGCGATCACCCGTGCGGACAGGGTTGGCAGGTAAAAGGTCGTGTCGTCGGCGAGCGCTTTCTCGGCACGACGGCGTGCGATGAACAGCTTGCGCTCGAAGATGTCCTCGCTCAGCGCATCCGGACAGTTGACGAACACCTGTTCGATCACGGGCAGGGTGGCCAGGGCATACTCGCCGCAGGCGGCGGTGTTGGTCGGCACCTTGCGAAACCCGGCGACGGCAAGCCCCCCGGCGGCGAGTTCCCGGCTCAGGGTGTCACGGGCACGCTGGGCGCGCTCGGGATCCTGGTTGAGGAACACCGGGCCGACAGCATAGTTGGCATTGAGGTTGATGCCGGCTTCCTGCGCCACCGCACGCAGGAAGGCGTCGGGCTTCTTCAAAAGCAGGCCGCAGCCGTCGCCGGACTTCCCGTCCGCCGCGACGGCGCCGCGATGGGTGAGGCAGGCGAGCGAGTTGATCGCGGTTTGCACCAGCCAATGGCTTGGCTTATCATCCATTTGCGCCATCAAACCGAAGCCGCAGCTGCCGCGCTCGAATTCCGGCCGGTAGAGCGTGCCTTCCAGCCAAGCCTGTCTGTCCATCGCCAATAACCCTAAGAAAATTGCTGAAAAGTCTTGGATTTTAACCGCGAAACCCAAGTTACAGCAACGCGGCGCGGGGGGCCAATCAGCCGGACTTATTCGACGATAAGCGCGGCTGATGCAGGAGGCGTGAATCGAACATGAGCGAACCGATCAAAGAGAAAGGGCAGGCGAAAACCGCGCGCATTCCGGTCAAGATCGTGCCTGCGCCGGTGGCGCGCAAGCCGGCGTGGATCCGCGCCAGGTCGCCCAACAGCCCCCGTTTTTTCGAAATCAAGCAGATCCTGCGCCAGCACGCGCTGCACACGGTGTGCGAGGAGGCCTCCTGCCCGAACATCGGGGAGTGCTTCTCCCGCGGCACTGCCACCTTCATGATCCTCGGCGATCTGTGCACGCGCCGCTGCCCGTTCTGTGACGTCGGACACGGCAAGCCGCTGCCGCCGGATGCCAACGAGCCGGCGCACCTGGCGCACACCATCGCGGCGCTGCAGCTGCGCTACGTGGTCATCACGAGCGTGGATCGGGACGACCTGCGCGACGGCGGCGCGCAGCATTTCGTCGACTGCATCCGCGCCGTGCGTGAGGTCTCGCCGCAGACCAGGATCGAAATCCTGGTACCGGACTTCCGCGGCCGCCTCGAGGTGGCGCTCGATATCCTCGATGCCGCGCCGCCGGACGTGATGAACCACAACCTGGAGACCGTGCCGCGGTTGTACAAGGCCGCTCGGCCGGGGGCGGATTACACCCACTCGCTGCGGCTGTTGAAGGACTTCAAGGCGCGCCACCCGGGTGTGCCGACCAAATCCGGCCTGATGGTGGGCCTGGGCGAAACGGACGAGGAGATCCTGCAGGTAATGCGTGACTTGCGCACCCATGGTGTGGACATGCTTACCCTCGGCCAGTACCTGCAGCCCTCGCCGCATCACCTACCGGTGGCACGCTTCGTGAGCCCGGAGCAGTTCGAGGCATTCGGGCGTAGCGCGCGGGAAATGGGTTTCGTCAATGCGGCCTGCGGGCCGATGGTGCGCAGTTCCTACCACGCCGACCTGCAGGCTGCGGGCGTCGCTTAGCAGTTCGTTGAAAAATGTATTCAGCAAGCTCCCTCTCCCCCTCGTGGGAGAGGTCGACAGACTGCTAGTTCAGCAAGCGCTTCCGGGTGAGTCCCAGGGCCACCCAGAAGCCCACGCTGCCGTAGGCCGCGAGCACCAGGAGGTGCAGCCAGACCTGCGTGGGGACCTGGCCGAGCAGGATGGGCCGCACCAGATCGACCGCGTGGGTGAGGGGCAACACCGCCGCCACCTGCTGCAGCCACACCGGCAGCTGTGCCACCGGGAAGAAGACGCCACACAGCAGCACCATGGGCGTGATCGCCAGGGTGAAATAGTAGAGGAAGAAATCGTAGCTGGGCGAAATCGCCGTCATGATGAGCCCGAGCCCGGCGAAGCACAGCCCGATCAGCATGGCCACCGGCAGGATCCACAGGGTCATCCAGAACGACGCGTGCAGTCCCAGCAGCCAGATGATGGCAAGGATGGCGACGCCTGAGAGCAGGGCCTTGGACGCTGCCCAGATCAGCTCGCCCAGCAGCACGTCATCCAGCGTCAGCGGCGTGTTCAGGATCGCGTCCCAGGTTTTCTGCACGTGCATGCGCGAGAAGCCGGAATACAGCGCTTCGAAGCTCGCGCTGTTCATGGTCGAATAGCACACCGTGCCGGCGGCGAGAAAAGTGATGTAGGGCACCCCGCCGACGTCCGGCAGCAGGCTGCCCAGGCCGTAACCCAGGGCGAGCATGTACAGCATGGGGTCGGCCAGATTGCCGAGCATGGACGGTACCGCGAGCTTGCGCCAGACGAGGAAATTGCGCCGCCACACGGGCACGAAGCGCAGGCTCAGCCGGGGAAGGTTGAAATGCCGCATCAATCGCGCAGCTCCCGCCCCGTGAGCTTCAGGAACACGTCCTCCAGATTCGCCGGGCGGTGCAGGTAGCGCATCCCTTGCTGCGCCTTGAGGTTCTGCATCAGCGCCTCCCCGTCGTGGGTGTAGCAGAACAGGGTCTCGCCCACCGTTTCCTGGCGCGTGCACAGCTGCGCCGCGAATGCCTCGCTCCAAGCGGCCGCGCGCTCGCCGTAAATTTCCACCACCCCGGGCTCGATGTGTTGCGCGACCAGTTCCCGCGGTGCGCCTTCGGCAATGATGCGGCCGCGGTCCATGATCGCGAGACGATCACACAGGCGCTCCGCTTCCTCCATGAAGTGGGTGGTGAGCACGAGCGTCTTGCCCTGGGCGGTGAGCCGCCGCAGCCCTTGCCACAGGAGGTGGCGTGCCTGCGGGTCGAGCCCGGTGGTGGGTTCGTCCAGGAAGATCAGTTCCGGATCGTTCACCAGCGCGCGGGCGAGCGTCAGCCGCCGCTTCATGCCCCCGGAGAGGGCCTGGATGTTGGCATCTTCCCGCTGGGCGAGCCCGGCGAATTCCAGCAGCTCGGGAATGCGCGGCGCGAGGTCGGCCTCCCCGAGCCCGAAGTAGCGCCCATAGACCACAAGGTTCTCGCGCACGGTGAAATCGGGATCGAGGTTGTCGAACTGGGGCACGACGCCCACACGGGTCCGTGCACGTCGCGCGCCGCGCGGCACCGGCTCGCCGAGCATGCGGATTTCGCCGGCATCGGGTTCGATGAGGCCAAGCAACAGCCGGAGCGTGGTGGTCTTGCCGGCGCCGTTGGGTCCGAGCAGGCCGAAGCACTCGCCGCGCCCGATGGCAAGGTCGACGCCCGCGACCACCTCCACGCCGCCGTAGGATTTGCGCAGGCCTCTCGCGCTCAGCACGGACATAGCTGCAGGATATGCTCTTTCAGTTCGCCCAGCTTCTTGTGAAAGAAATGGTCGGCACCGCGCACCAGTGCGAAGACGCAGCCGTGACGCTCTGCCCACGCCTGCGCCTCGGCCGCCGGCGCCACGGCGTCGAGCTCGCCGTGGATCACGATCGTATGGCGCGGGACGGCGCCCATCTTGAACATGCTCACCGCCGGCGCGACGAGCAGCAAGTGCTGCGGATCTAGGGATCCGCTCGCCACGCTCTGCACGTAGGCGCCGAAGGAGAAGCCGGCGAGGATCAGGGGCAGATCCGGGTAGCGCGGCCGCACGAAGTCGTGCACCGCAAGCATGTCCTTGATCTCGCCCAGGCCATGGTCGTACTCGCCATCGCTCGCCCCGACGCCGCGGAAATTCGGCCGCACTGCCACGTAGCCGAGCTCGAACAGGGTCTTGGCGATGGTGGTGACCACCTTGTTGTCGAGACTGCCGCCGTGCAGCGGATGCGGGTGCGCAATCAGGGCCAGACCCTTGCGCGTGACGCCCGGATCATCGATCACGGTTTCGATCTTGCCCGAGGGGCCGTCGATGCGCAGCTTGAAGCGGCTCAAATCTTCAGTCGCTCGACGATACGGCCGTGCCGCAGGTGTTCCTCGATGATTTCGTCGATGTCGTGCTGATCCACATAGGTGTACCAGACGCCTTCGGGGTAGACGGCAATCACCGGGCCCTCGCTGCAGCGGTCCATGCAGCCGGCGGTGTTGATGCGACACCGGCCGGGGCCGTTGAGCTTGAGTGCCTTGATGCGCCCCTTGGCATAGTCGCGCATCGCCTGGGCGTGCTTGTCGGCGCAGCAGGCGGCACCGTCCTCGCGCTGGTTGACGCAGAAGAAGACGTGGTAGCGGTAATAGCTCATCGGTGAAAGCGCACGGATCCGCCGCGCATTATAGCCGGTGGCGGCGAGCTCTTGATCAGGGGTCGAGGCGGTCGTACTTGCGATGATGCCCGCGGGATTTCTCCACCGGATACTTGCGTGCATTGAGCTCGATCTTGGCGAAGGCCGCGGCGAGTGGATCGATGTTTAGCACGTCGGCCAGCCGCGTCAGGTAAATCAGCACGTCGGCGATTTCCTGCGCCACCGCCTCGCGTCGGATGCGGTCGAGGGCGGCACTTTCCTCCGGGGTGAGCCATTGGAACTGCTCAAGGAGCTCGGCCGCCTCCACCGAGAGGGCCATCGCCAGGTTCTTCGGGGTATGGAACGGTTCCCAGTCACGCGCTCGGGCAAAGGCGCGAAGCGCATCGCGCAGGGTATCCAGGGTGGGTGCACTCGTGGAGGGTCCTCGACCGCTGTCTGCTACCATGATACCCGATGGACCCGGCGTCCCCGACCGTGTGCCTGCTTTCCGGCGGCATCGAGAGCACCACCCTGCTCCATCGGCTCGCGCGCCGGGGGCAGGTGGCGCCCCTGTTCATCGATTACGGCCAGCGTGCCGCCGCGCAGGAATGGCGCGCCGCGTCCTGGCAGTGCGCGCGGCTGGGACTTGAGCCGGTGCGCCTCGACATGGCGGCGGTGGGCGAAGCCTTCCGCGCGGGGCAAAGCCAGCGCTTCCATGTCCCCCTGCCGCACCGCAACCTGGTGGCCTTAAGCCTCGGATTGTCCTATGGGAGCCAAATTGGTGCGGCGCGCATCGCCATCGCCCTGAACCGTGATGACCTTCACGCCTATCCCAGCGCTGCGCCCGGCTTCCTGCAAGCCTTTGGCGACATGGCGGCAAGCCTGGAACCGATCGAACTCGTCACCCCCTTGGCCGCACTCAGCAAGGCTCAGGTGGTGGCGGAAGGCATCGCCCTCGGTGTCGATTTCGCCCAGACCTACTCCTGTCTCCTGGGCCATGCGCTGCACTGCGGACGCTGTCCCCAGTGCGAAAAGCGCCGCGCGGCGTTCGCGGCGGTCGGCAGCCCTGAGGCCGACACGGCTTACCGCGGATGAGGCGCTGCCGGGGCTCCCTGGGGTGCGGGCCGCGCGCCCTCTGAGGGCCTTGTGCGGAAGATGTGCGTGGCCGGCGCTGCGACGGATGCACCCCGGTCCCATTTCCGGCGATAATGTCGGTCCCTCATCGAGGCCGTCGGCCAGCCGTCTACCACGGCGGCCGCGGCGCCGACGCCGGGACGTAATCTTATGATGTCAAGATATTTTTTCCTTTGGCCCGGTTATTGCATTGGTGTAGCGCATTTGCGACAGACGCCGAAGCGGCACGTCGATTGTGACAAAAATCCATTTGGATTATCGAGTTATCTGGCAAAATTCGACTGATTTCTCAGGGATTGTTTCGGAGGGGAAGAACATGAACAAGCTGACAGCGATGAAATTGCGGGGCCTCGCCATGGCAGTCCTGGCCCTCGCCCTGGGCGGTTGCGCGAGCGGTCCGGACTACCCGCCTGCGCCGAGGATGGTGCCGGCGGTGGCCGATTATTTCTACATCATTGGCCCCGGTGATGGCCTTAGCATCCAGGTCTGGCGTAACCCCGAAGTGTCGACCACGGTCACGGTGCGTCCGGACGGCATGATCACCACGCCGCTGGTGGAAGACATCGTCGCGGCCAACAAGACCCCCACGCAGCTTGCGCGCGACATTGAGAAGGCGCTCGCCAAGTACATTCAGGATCCGGTGGTGCAGGTGGTCATGACCGGCTTCGGCGGGCCTTATAACCAGCAGATCCGCGTGATTGGCCAGGCCGCCAAGCCGCAGGCGCTGCAGTACCGGGAAAAGATGACCGTGATGGATGTCATGATTGCGGTGGGTGGGCTCACCGATTTCGCGGCCGGCAACCGGGCCTCGATCGTGCGCACGGTCGACGGCAAGCAGCAGCAGTTCGGCGTGCGGCTCGAAAGCCTGATCAAGGACGGCGACATCAGTGCCAATGTCGAAATGCTGCCCGGGGACGTGCTGATCATTCCCGAGTCCTTCTTCTAACCGGCCGATGGCCGTGATAGGGGCGTCAGACGATGCATGAAGTATTGACCCAGATACGTGGCTACCTGCGCGGCATCTGGCTGCGGCGCTGGTACACAGTGGTGACCGCCTGGGTCATCTGCGTGGTCGGCTGGGCCGTGGTGTTGACCATTCCGGACCGCTACGAGGCGAGTGCGCGCGTGTATGTGGATACCCAGTCCATCCTGCGACCGTTGCTGTCCGGCATCACCGTCACGCCCAACATCGATCAGACCGTGAACATGGTCACCCGGACCCTGCTCTCGCGCCCGAACATGGAAAAACTCGCGCGCATGACCGATCTCGACGTGCGTGCCAAGTCCATCAAGGAAACCGAAGCGCTGCTCGACAATCTCGCGGCCAACATCAAGCTCGAAGGCGGCCGGACCGGCAACGACATCTACGTGATCAAGTACCAGAACGCCGATCCACAGTTGGCAAAGAAGGTGGTGCAGTCCCTGCTCACCATCCTGGTGGAGAGCAGCCTCGGGAGCAAACGGCGCGATACCGACCAGGCACGCCGCTTCGTCGAGGATCAGATCAAGCAATACGAACAAAAACTGGTGGCGGCGGAAAACGCCCTGAAAGACTTCAAGCAGCGCTACATGGGCATGATGCCCGGGCAGGGCGGCGATTACTTCTCCAAACTCGCGGCGGCGCAAGCCGCGTTGTCGGAGGCGCAACTGGCGCTGCGCGAGGCGGAGTCGCGCCGCAACCAACTGAAGCGCCAGCTGGAGGACCAGCAGGCGGATCTGGAGGCGAGTGCGCCGGTGGAAGTGGAGGTCAGCAATCCCGAGCTCGATGCGCGCATCGCGGCCCTGGAAAAGAACCTCGACCAGATGCGTCTCACCTATACGGAACGGCATCCGGACATCGTCGCCACCAAGCGCGTGATCGCGCAGCTCAAGGAGCAGAAGCGCGAGGAGGCCAAGCTCAGGAAGCCCGCCAACCCGGCGGCACCAACCGCCAATACCTATCAGCAGCAGATGAGTCTCGCGCTCGCGGAGGCTGACGCCACCGTGGCGTCGCTGCGCGCTCGGGTCAACGAGTATGCCGCCCGTTACAACACCCTGCGCCAGCAGGCCAACATGCTGCCGCAGGTGGAAGCGGAGCTCACCGCCCTCAACCGCGACTACGAAGTGCACAAGCGCAACTATGACCAGCTGCTGGCGCGGCGCGAATCCATCGGCATTTCCGAGGAGGTGGAAAGCAAGACGGAAGTGATTGACTTCCGCGTGGTCGACCCGCCGCGGGTGCCGCTGACTCCATCCTTTCCCAACCGCCCACTGCTGATGTCCCTCGTGCTGCTGATCGGCATCGCAGGCGGCGTGGCGGTCGCATTTTTGATGAGCCAGCTGCGTCCGACGGTCAGCGATCGTGCCATGTTGCGCGACGTGGTGGATTTGCCCATTTTCGGCTCCGTGTCGCAGGTCTGGAACGAGGAACAGCGCAAGCGCCGGGCGCGCGGCATGCGGCGCTATTTCGCCACCCTGGGCACGCTGCTGGGCGCCTATGCCGCCGTGCTGGGCGCGACACTCTATCTGGCGCGCGGTTAAAGGGGGTGGCATGAGCATCATCGAACGAGCATTGGGCAAACTCGGCGGCGATAAGGCCGCGCCGGCCCCTGACGCGGCGCCGACCGTGGAGAAGCCTGACAGCCTGATCGAACGCGCGGCTGCCAAGATCGAGCCGTCGGCACCGGCGCCGGCCGGGGACGCGCCAAGGGCACCGGCGCTGAGCCGGCCGGCCTCGGGCGCGCCGGCGGTGAACATCGATCTTAAGCGGCTCGAGCGCATGGGTTTTCTGATCCCCAGTGAAACGCGCAGCCAACTGGCGGAGGAATTCCGCCATATCAAGCGGCCCTTGCTCGCCAATGCCTTCGGCCAGGCGGCGCCGCAGACCGAGCGTCACCGCAATCTGATCATGATCACCAGCGCGTTCCCGGGGGAGGGCAAGACCTTCTGCGCCATCAACCTCGCCATGAGCATGGCGGCGGAGCTCGACCGGACCGTGTTGCTGGTCGACGCCGATGTGGCGCGCCCGCGGATCATGGAGTACCTGGGTACCCGCGCCGAGCGCGGTCTGCTCGACGTGGTGCGCGAGCACCGGCTCGACCTGGGCGAAGTGCTGCTGCGCACCAATGTGGAAAAGCTGAGCGTGCTGCCCGCGGGGCGCGCCCATGCCCGCTCCACGGAGCTGCTCGCCAGTGAGGCGATGAGCCACTTGATCAACGAGATGGCGAGCCGTTATCCGGACCGCATCATCCTGTTCGATTCGCCTCCCCTGCTCGCGACCAGCGAGGCGGCGGTGCTCGCCAGCCACATGGGCCAAGTGATCTTGGTGGTGGAGGCGGACAAGACGCCCACCGCGGCGATCAAGGAGGCGGTGTCGCTGATCGAGAACAGCTGCGACATCATCGGCACGGTGCTCAACAAGACCAATGTGGCCCAGACCGTGGGCGGTTATTACGGCTATGGGTACGGCTACGGCTATCACCAGACCGGCAACGGCTGAGCGCCGGTTGGCCTAGGCGGCCGCGCATCAGACCAAAGACCAGGCGACCGGGGAGCTGCATGAGGGGAAACAGGGCTTTGAGGCGTGGCTTGACGGGGTGTGCATGCGTGTTGCTCGCCGCCGCAGGCCACGCGGCGGATTGGAAATTCGATGCCGGCGTCACGGCACGGGAGACCTACACCGATAACGTGCGCTTGTCCGCGACCGCGCGTGAGAGCGACCTCATCACCGAGATCAATCCATTTGTTACGGTCCGCCACGAGGGTGCTCGACTCAAGGTAGACGCCCGTTACACGATGAACAACGTGTTTTATTTGCTTGGCAACGCCGATGACCGGGTCAACCACCAGCTCGGGGCCAGCCTCCGCTCAGAGCTGATCGAAGACCGTTTCTTCTTCGACGCGACGGCGTCCTACAGCCAGCAGTTGCTCTCGGCGCTGGGGCCCTTGGGCGTGGGCAATACGGCGACCGCGGCCGGCAATACCACCGACGTGGGCGTTTACACGTTGACCCCCTACTGGAAACAGCGCTTCGGCAGTTTCGCCAACGCCGAGCTGCGCTTGAGCCAAAGCGGCACTTTTTTCAGCTCGGGCGCCCTGGAACGCAGTCAGCAACAGCGCATCAGCGCCGTGCTTTCGAGCGGTGCGGATTTCAAGCACCCTTGGAGCCTCGGCTACAGCTACGCCACGACGACGTACCAGACTCGTGGCGATGCCACCTTCGAAAACGTCTATGGCACCCTGGGCTATGCCATCACGCCCCGGCTGCGCGTGAACGGCACCCTGGGTTACGAAAACAACGACTACGCCACCAACACCGGCAAGCGCCCGGTCGGCGCCTACTGGAATCTCGGCGTGAGCTGGCGCCCGTCCAGTCGCACGAGCCTGGACGCGGGTTTCGGCGATCATTACTGGGGCAACAGCTGGAACCTGGCCTTTCGCCACAAACGTGTCTCCAGTGATTGGACCTTGACCTACAGCGAGGCCGTGAGCACCACGACGAGCCAGCTGGGTAGCCTGCAGCCCAACGTGGTGCCTCCCGGGGGTGCGGTGGTGGGCAGTGGGCCGCTGCTCAACAACGCGGTGTCCAAAAACGACAGCCTGCGTGGCAGCGTGAGCTATCGGCACGGCAAGAGCGACTACGGCCTGAATGTCTTCATGACCCGTGCGCGCTCCCTGGATACCCAGCCGCTGTTGCTGCCCGGGCCGGCGACCGTCCCCACCAACCAGGTCCGCACTTACGGCCTCGGCTTCGACTGGAACTGGCGCTACTCGCCCCTCATCCGCACCACGCTGCGCCTGCAGGCCACCCACAACCGCTTCGAGGATCTGGACCGCACCGACGACTACCAGCTCGTGGAATTCGGCCTCACGCGGCGCTTCAATCCGCACCTGAGCGGTGAGGTGCGGGTGCGGCATCAGCGACGGGCGTCCGACGCGGCCAATGCCGATTATGACGAGAGCGCCCTGATCGGCGGCCTCACCTACACCTTCTAATCGTATCCGGTCACCATGTACGAAGCTTTCTACAAGCTGCGCGCCAAACCTTTCTCGCTCAATCCGGACCCGAAGTTCTTTTTCGGCAGCAAGGGGCACAAGCGCGCCATGGCCTACCTGGAGTACGGCCTCAGCCTCGGGGAAGGCTTCATCGTCATCACCGGCGAGATCGGCGCCGGCAAGACCATGCTGGTACGCTCCCTGTTCAAGAAGCTGGAGCACGAGAACGTCGTCGCGGCCCAGCTCGTCTCCACCCAGCTCGATGCCGACGACATGCTGCGTTCGGTCACGGCAGCCTTCGGGCTCGAGCAGGAGGGGCTCAACAAGGCCTCGCTGCTGAAAAAGCTGGAGAGCTATCTCCTGTCGGTGGTGAAGCAAGGCAAGCGCGCGTTGCTGGTGGTGGACGAGGCGCAAAACCTCTCACCGCGGGCGGTGGAGGAATTACGCATGCTGTCCAATTTCCACCACGGTGACAGGCCCCTGCTGCAAAGTTTCTTGCTCGGCCAGCCGGAATTCCGCGTCACCCTGCAAAGCGAGGCCATGCAGCAGCTCAAGCAGCGAGTGATCGCGTCCTACCACCTGGGGGCCATGGACCAGTCCGAGACCCGGGCCTATATCCAGCACCGCCTCGACCTGGTGGGCTGGCAGGGCGACCCCAGCATCACCGATGCGGCCTTTGCCCTGATCCATGAATACAGCGGCGGCATTCCGCGCAAGATCAACACCCTGTGCGACCGGCTGCTGTTGCTCGGTTTCCTCGCCGAGAAACACCAGTTCGACCGTGCCGACGTGCAGGAGGTGATTGACGATCTCGGCCAGGAAGTGGCCCATGCCGCGCTCCCGCCGACGGGCGTGAAAGGCGGTCTCGCCGGCGGCGTCGGGACGTACGAAGCACGCAGCGCCGGCCTCACGGCGCTCGAGGACAAGATCGACGGCCTCGAGCGCACCCTCAACCGCGTCCTGGCCCTGCTGCGCAAGGTGCTGCACGCGGTGGACGAGGTGCGGTGCAAGCCGGAGCGCAGCGATGTCTAGGCCGGTGCTGTGCGTGGTGGGCGCGCGCCCCAACTTCATGAAGATTGCGCCTATCATGCGGGCCTTCCGTGGCGGCCCCACGCCGGTGCCCGCGCGGCTGTTGCACACCGGACAGCACTACGACGAGGCGATGAACCGCCGCTTCTTCGACGAGCTGGGCATTCCCGCGCCCGACATCAATCTCGAGGTGGGTTCCGCCAGCCACGCAGTGCAGACGGCGGAAATCATGCGCCGCTTCGAGCCCGTGCTGGATCAGGAGCAGCCGGCCGCGGTGCTGGTGGTGGGGGACGTCAATTCCACCATCGCCTGTGCCCTGGTGGCGTCCAAGAAACACGTGCCGGTGATCCATGTCGAGGCCGGGCTGCGCAGCTTCGACCGCAGCATGCCGGAGGAAATCAACCGCGTGCTAACCGACCAGATTTCCGACCTGCTCTATACCACCGAACGCAGTGCCCTCGACAATCTGCGCCGCGAGGGCATCGATGCGGACAAGGTGCACTTCGTCGGCAACGTGATGATCGACACCCTGCACCACAATCTGCCGCACGCCGTGCCGGCGGCCGCGACCCTGGCGGGCACCGGCGTCGACCCGGCGCAGGGCTATGCCGTGCTGACACTGCATCGGCCCGCCAATGTGGACCACGAGGCGGCGCTCAAAGGGCTGCTGCAAAGCATGGTGGAGATCAGCCGGCGGCTGCCGGTGGTCTTGCCCCTGCATCCGCGCACCCAGGCGCGCATCGACGCCTTCCGTCTGGGCGCCCTGCTGGCACAGGGACGTATCCATGTGCTGCCGCCGCTGGGCTATCTGCACATGCTGGGCTTGATGAAGGACGCCAGGGTGGTGCTCACCGACTCCGGGGGCATTCAGGAAGAGACCACGGCGCTGGGTGTGCCCTGCATCACCCTGCGCGAGAACACCGAGCGGCCGATCACCGTCACCGAGGGCACCAATGTGATCGTGGGCCAGTCCCGCGAGCGGCTCGCCGCTGCCTTCGAGGAGGTGATGACCACCGGCGGCAAGCGTGGCCGCATACCGGAATACTGGGACGGCCGCGCGGCGGAGCGCATCGCCGCCCATCTGCGCGCCTGGCTCGACGCGCGCGCCGCACGCAAGGCGGCGTGAGGAGGTGGCCATGATCAGGAACGCGATGACCATCGATGTGGAAGATTATTTCCAGGTCTCCGCCATGGCGCCCTACATTCCGCGCGAGCACTGGGACCGCATGCCCTGCCGCGTGGAACGCAACGTGGAGCGCATTCTCGAGATCCTGGACCGACACCATGCCAAGGCCACCTTCTTCACCCTGGGGTGGATCGCGGAGCGTTATCCGCGCCTCGTACGTGCCATCGTGGACAACGGCCACGAACTCGCCAGCCATGGCTACGCCCACCGGCGCGCCTCCGAGCAAAGCGAGGCGGAATTCCGCGCGGACGTGAGCCAGGCAAAGCGAATCCTGGAGGACATCGGCGGGGTCGCGGTGCAGGGCTATCGGGCGCCCAGCTTCTCCATCAACCGGCACAACCTCTGGGCCTTCGACGTGCTCGCGGAGGCGGGTTACCGTTACAGTTCCAGCGTCTATCCCATCCGCCACGACCACTACGGCATGCCGGAGGCGCCGCGTTTCGCCTTTCAGCCGCGGGAGCGCTTGACCGAGCTGCCCGCCACCACCGTCAGGCTGCTGGGACGCAATCTGCCGGCCTCGGGCGGCGGTTATTTCCGCCTGCTGCCCTACGCGGCTTCGCGCTGGCTGATGCGCCGCGTCAATGCCCGCGACGGCCGCGCCTGCATTTTCTACTTCCACCCCTGGGAGATCGACCCCGAGCAGCCGCGCCAGCCCGGTCTCGGCTTCAAGACCCGCTTTCGCCATTACCTCAATCTCTCGCGCATGGAGCAGCGGCTCGTGCAGTTGCTGCAGGATTTCCGATGGGACCGGATGGATCGCGTCTTCCTGGGCTCGGCGCCGTGAACGACGCGCCCATCGTCGTGCGCGCCCTGGACGAGGCCTCCATGGCGCGGTGGGACGAATTCGTGTTCGGCTGTCCCGAAGCGACCTTCTTTCACCGCGCCGGCTGGAAGCGGGTGATCGAGCGCGCGTTCGGTCATCTCACCCATTACCTCTATGCCGAGCAGGATGGCCGCATCGTCGGCGTCCTGCCGATGACCGAGATCAGGAGCCGACTGTTCGGCCATGCGCTGGTGTCCAACGCCTTCTGCGTCTATGGCGGCATCGCCGCGGCAAACGATCAGGCGCGCCGGGTGCTGGACGAGACCGCGCGCGACCTGGCCCGGGTCCTCGAGGTCGACCATCTGGAATACCGTCAGCTCAAACCCTTTCACACCGATTGGCCGCTGCAGGATCTCTACTACACCTTTCGCAAGCCGATCGACCCGGATCCGGAAAGGAATCTGCTGGCGATTCCGCGCAAACAGCGTGCCATGGTGCGCAAGGGCATCAAGAACGGGCTGAGGAGCGAATTCGATTCTACCGTGGACCGCTTCTTCAAGGTCTTCGCCGACAATGTGAAGCGTCACGGTACCCCGGCGCTGCCCAAGCGTTATTTCCAGTTGCTGCGGGAGGAATTCGGCGCAGACTGCGCCGTGCTCTCCGTCCTGCACGAGGGGCGTGTGGTGAGCAGTGTGCTGACGTTCTACTTTCGCGACGAGGTGCTGCCCTACTATGCCGGCGATCTCGAGGTGGCACGCCATCTGGCGGCGAACGATTTCAAGTATTGGGAGTTGATGCGCACTGCCTGCGAGCGCGGCTGCCGCTTGTTCGACTACGGCCGCAGCAAGCGCGGCACCGGGCAGTTCGACTTCAAGAAGAACTGGGGCTTCGAGCCACAGCCGCTCTACTACGAATACGACCTGGTGAACCGGCTGACGATCCCCGAGCACAATCCCACCAACCCGAAATACCGTCTGTTCATCGCCGCCTGGAAGCGGCTGCCCACGCCGATTGCCAACCTGATCGGACCCCACATCGTCAAGCATCTGGGTTAGCGATGGAAGAGCTGCTGTATCTGGTCCATCGCATTCCCTATCCGCCCAACAAGGGCGACAAGATCCGCTCCTTCCATTTGCTCAAGCACCTGGCCCGGCGCTACCGGGTGCACGTGGGCGCCTTCGTTGACGATCCGCACGACTGGCGCCACCGGACGGCGCTCGCCGAGCTCGCCGGCGGGGAGGTGAAGCTGCTTCCGATCCGGCGCCGCCTCGCCACCCTGCGCAGCCTGCGGGGACTGTTCAGCGGCGAGCCGCTGACCTTGCCCTACTACCGTGATGCACGCATGGCGGCCTGGGTGGACGGCCTCCTGGCCACGCGGCCGGTGCGCCGCGCCCTGGTCTATTCCTCCAGCATGGCGCCCTATCTGCTGCGGCACCCCACGCTGCGGCGCGTGATCGATTTCGTCGATGTGGATTCCGACAAATGGCGCCAGTATGCGGACACGAAGCCCTGGCCGCTGTCCTGGGTGTACCGGCGCGAGGCGTCCACCCTGTTCGACTTCGAGCGCCGTGTGGCGGCAGCCTTCGATGCCGCCACCTTCGTCTCCGACGCGGAAGCGGACCACTTCAGTCGGCTGGCGCCAGAGTGTGCGGCGCGCGTGTTCGGCTTCAGCAACGGCGTGGACACCGACTACTTCGATCCGGTCCAGGTCAACGTTTCGCCCTATGGGCCCGCGGAGCGCGTCGTCGTCTTCACCGGTGCGATGGACTACTGGGCCAACGTGGACGCGGTGGTGTGGTTCGCCGAGGAGGTTTTTCCGGCCGTGCGCGCCCAGATCCCCGAGGCCCGTTTCTACATCGTCGGCGCGCGCCCTGCGGCCGCGGTGCAGGCGCTGGGACGCAAGCCGGGCGTGGTGGTCACCGGTGCGGTTGCGGACATCCGCCCCTATCTCGCCCATGCGGCCCTGGCGGTGGCGCCCCTGCGCATCGCGCGTGGCATCCAGAACAAGGTGCTCGAGGCCATGGCGATGGCCAAACCCACGGTGGTCTCGCCCCAGGCGTTGGAGGGCATCGTCGCCGAGGTGGGGCGCGAACTGCTGCTCGCCCATGATGCGGCGGCGTTTGCCGCGCATACCATCGCGCAACTTATTGCGCCCGATCCGGCGATCGGTCGGGCCGCGCGGGCACGGGTGCTGGCCGACTACAGCTGGCACGAGCACCTGCGCCGCCTGGATGCCGCCCTGGCCGCGGATGCGTCGGTGGCGGTGCCCGCGACGGCAGCCGTGGCCATGGAATATTTCACGGAGACACTGTCATGAACGGGATGGGCTGGCGCACGGCCGGCAGCGCCACGGTGCTCGCGGTGGTGGCCCTGCTGCTGGTCTTTCACGACACGGCCGCTTCGATGGTGAAGATCTGGCACCGCTCGGAGACCTTCGCCCATGGCTTCCTGATTTTTCCCATCGCCATCTACCTCATCTGGCGCAAACGCAGGGAGCTTGCCGAATTTCGTCCCATGCCCGACTGGCGCGCCCTCCCCCTCCTCCTGCTTGCCGGGATCGGATGGTGTCTTGCCTATTTCGGTAGCGTGCTGGTGTTCGAGCAATATGCGTTGATCGCCATGATTCCCCTCACGGTGTGGGCGGTGCTGGGGTGGCGTGTGGCCTGGCATCTCGCGTTTCCGTTGGGGTACCTGCTGCTCGCGGTGCCGGTGGGGGAGGCGCTGATTCCGCCGCTGATGGAATTCACCGCTGACTTCACCGTCGCCATGCTGCAACTGACTGGCATTCCCGTCTATCGTGAGGGCACTTTTTTCATGATACCGGGCAGCCAATGGTCGGTGATCGAAGAGTGCAGTGGCATTCGCTACCTCATCGCCTCCTTGACGCTGGGAACACTGTACGGCTACCTCACCTACCGCAGCAATACCCGCCGGGTGATCTTCGCTTTGCTGTCCATCGGCGTGCCCATCCTCGCCAACGGTTTTCGTGCCTACATGATCGTGATGATCGCGCATCTTTCTGACATGAAGCTCGCCCTGGGCGTCGACCACTACATCTACGGCTGGGCGTTCTTCGGCCTCGTGATGTTGCTGCTTTTCTGGATCGGTGCCTACTGGCGGGAGGACGATGCGGAGAAGGATCTTGCAAAGGCGCGGGTGGCGGCGGCGGGAGAAGGTCACGGCCGGGCGTTTGCCCCGCCCGCGGCGGCTGCGCTCGCCGCGGTGCTGGCCGGGGGCGTGGGGGCCGGTTACGCCGCGCTCCTTACCCGTATGGCGCCGGCGGTGACCGCCGTCGCCCTGAGCGCGCCCGCCGGCGTCAACGGCTGGCAGGCGGCGGAAGCCTTCACCGACTGGCAGCCGCGCTACCTGGGCATGGATGCGGAGGCGACTGGGGTGTACGAAAAGGACGGACGCCGGGTGGTGCTGCACCTCAAGTACTACCGCTACCAGCGCCAGGATGCGGAGCTCGTCAACTCGCAGAACGTCATGATCGTGCAGAAGCACGAACGGTGGCACAACGTGGGGGAAACGGTGCGTGCCGCCAGGTATCCGGACGGCGAAGGCCGCCTCATCGAGACCCGCCTGCGTGCGCCGGACCAGCGGCTGCTGGTGTGGCACTGGAACTGGCTCGACGGCACCCGCACCGTGAACCCCTATGTCGCCAAGCTCGTCGAAGCACGCACGCGCTTCTTCGGCGGCTGGAACGACGCCGCCGGGGTGATCATCGCCACGCCCTACGATGAACGCCCCGAGCAGGCGGCGGCCACCCTGCAGGCATTCATCCAGGACATGCTGCCCGCCATCGAGGCGACACTGGACCAGGCCTCCGGCAGCTGAAGCTTTATGAGCGCTGCACCCCTCATCGCGCACGTGGTGCACCACTTCGACGTCGGCGGGTTGGAAAACGGCATGGTCAACCTGTTGAACCGCATCGCGCCGGAGCGCTACCGCCATGCGGTGATCTGCCTGTCAGGCTTTGGCGACTATGCGCGGCGCATCACCAATCCGGCGGTGGAATTCTTTGCCCTGAACAAGCATCCCGGGCAGGACTGGTCGGTCTACGCTCGGCTTGCGCGCCTGCTCGCGCGCCTGAAGCCCGCGCTCGTGCACACGCGCAACCTGTCCGCGCTGGAAGGGCAGTTCGTTGCCACCGCCGTCGGCATCCGGGCGCGGGTGCACGGGGAGCACGGGCGCGACGTGTTCGACCTCGCCGGGCAGAGCCGCAAGTACAACCTGTTGCGGCGCGCGGCGCGGCCTCTCGTCAAGCGTTATGTGACGGTGAGCCGTGACCTGGAGCGCTGGCTGATCGAAACCGTGGGTGTGCCGCCGGAGCGCGTTACGCAGATCTACAACGGCGTGGATACCGGGCGCTTCCGCCCGCGCGAAGGGGCGCGGGTGCTCCTGGGCCCGCCGGGCTTCATGCGGGGTGATGAAATCGTCATCGGAAGTGTCGGCCGCCTGGCGGCGGTGAAGGACTTCCCCACCCTGATCCGGGCCTTTTTCCGCATGATGCGCTTCGAGCCTGCGCTGCGGGACCGGCTGCGCCTCGTGATCGTCGGCGACGGCCCGGAGCGGGCCAAATGTGAGGACTTGCTCGTCGCAAAAAACCTGGGCCGGCATGTCTGGCTCGCCGGCGAGCGCGACGAGGTGGCAGAGATGCTTCGCGGCTTCGACGTCTTTGCCCTGCCCTCGCTGGGGGAGGGGATCTCGAACACCATCCTGGAGGCGATGGCCAGCGGCCTGCCGGTGGTGGCGACCCGTGTCGGCGGCAATCCCGAGCTGGTGGAAGAAGGGGTGACGGGAGCGCTGGTGCCGCCGGGGCAGCCCGACGTCATGGCACAGGCATTGCTAAAGTATGCCGCCAAAAGGGAGCGCATCGAATCCCATGGCCGTACCGCGCGGCTGCGCACCGAGGTGCGCTTCAGCATGCAGGCCATGGTGGAAGCTTATCTGGACGTGTACGACGCCGTTCTGGCCCATTGAGCCGGCGGACCCATCGAGCCATGTGTGGCATTGCAGGCATCTTCGACACCCAAACCAGACGCGAGATCGACCGGGCGCTGCTTGCGCGCATGAACGAGGTGCAGCACCACCGCGGGCCGGACGAGACCGGTCTGCATGCCGAGGCCGGCCTGGGCCTGGCCCACAAGCGCCTGTCCATCATCGATCTCTCCTCCGGCCACCAGCCCCTGTTCAACGAAGACGGCAGCGTGGTGGTGGTGTTCAACGGCGAGATCTACAACTTCGTCGAGCTCATGCCCGAGCTGCAGGATCTGGGCCACGTGTTCCGCACCCACTGTGACACCGAAGTCATCGTCCACGCTTGGGAGCAGTGGGGCGAGCGATGCGTGGAGCGCTTTCGCGGCATGTTTGCCTTTGCCCTGTGGGACCGCAACCGCGAGACGCTTTTCCTCGCCCGCGACCGCCTGGGGGTGAAGCCGCTCCATTACGCCTTGCTGGAGGACGGACAGTTCATCTTCGGCTCCGAGCTGAAAGTGCTCACCGCGCATCCGCAACTCAAGCGTGACATGGACCCCTTCGCGGTGGAGGAATACTTCGCCTTTGGCTACATTCCGGAGCCGCGCACGATTTACAGGCAGGCGTTCAAGCTGCCGCCCGGCCACACGCTGACCATCAGGCGCGGCGAGCCGCTGCCGCAGCCGCGACCATACTGGGATGTGCCATTCAGGCCGGTGGGAGCGATGTCGTTCCAAGACGCGCAGGCCGAACTCATCGACCGCCTGCGCGAGGCGGTGAAAATCCGCCTCATCTCCGAAGTGCCGCTGGGCGCCTTCCTTTCCGGCGGCGTCGATTCGAGCGCCGTGGTCGCGATGATGGCGGGCTTGTCCAGCGATCCGGTCAACACCTGCTCCATAGCCTTCAAAGACAAGGCCTACAACGAATCCGAATTCGCGGCCATGGTGGCCAACCGTTACCACGCCAACCACCATGTCGAGACCGTCGACACCGACGACTACGACCTCATCGACACCCTGGCCGGGCTATATGACGAACCGTTCGCGGATTCCTCCGCGCTGCCCACCTACCGGGTATGCCAGCTGGCCAAGAAGCGCGTGACCGTGGCACTGTCCGGGGACGGCGGCGATGAAACCTTCGCCGGCTACCGGCGCTATCGCTGGCATGCCTACGAAGAGCGCCTGCGCGGCCTGCTGCCGCTCGGTCTCAGAAAACCGCTGTTTGGCCTGCTCGGCCGCCTCTACCCCAAACTCGACTGGGCACCGAAGATCCTGCGCGCCAAATCCACCCTGGAAGCCCTGGCGCGGGATTCGGTGGAAGGCTACTTCCACAGTGTCTCGGTGATGGGCGACCCGCTGCGCGAGAAGCTTTTCAGTGCCGGTTTCAGGCGCGAGCTGCAGGGCTACCGCGCGGTGGAGGTGTTGCGCCGCCATGCCGAGCGGGCGCCGGAGGAGCCCGTTGCACGCGTGCAATACCTGGACATGAAGACCTATCTGGTGGGGGACATCAACACCAAAGTCGACCGCGCCAGCATGGCCCACGCCCTGGAGGTACGGGAGCCGCTCATGGATCATCCGCTGATCGAGTGGGCATCCGGCCTGCCGCGCGAATTCAAGCTCCACGGGCGAGAAGGCAAATACGTGTTCAAGAAAGCGCTCGAGCCGCACCTACCGGCGGACGTGCTCTACCGCCCCAAGATGGGCTTTGCCGTGCCGCTCGTGGCCTGGTTTCGCGGGCCGCTTAGGCAGCGGGTGCGTGGCGCGATGCTGGGTGAAACCCTCGCCGCCACCGGCATTTTCAACCAGGATGTCCTGCGTGACATGGTGGATCAGCACCAATCGGGCGTGCGGGATTACAGCGCGCCCCTGTGGACGCTTTTGATGTTCGAGGCCTTTCTGCGACAGAGTGCGGTTACGTCGAAATGAATGGCATGAACGAGAGTAAAATGCGGCGCGAAATCCCCACCCCAACCAATGGCGCGAGCTTTGGCCCTCGGGGTGGTGACCGCGCCACGGACGTGCCTTCTCTCCCTGGATGGGCGAGAGCTGGGGAGAGGGTGAAACCCCGGCACCCCGGATGTGACCCCCTCACCCCCACCCCTCTCCCACAAGGGGCGAGGGGCTATGGCGCATCCAGGCAAGTGCGGTTGGTTTCATCTCCTTTTTTTGGCGGCGAGGCGTAGACCCCCCATGCGCATCCTGCACGTCCTCGACCACTCCATCCCGCTGCATTCGGGCTACACTTTCCGCACCGCCGCCATCCTGCGCGAGCAGCGTGCGCTGGGCTGGGAAACCTATCACCTCACTGGCCCGCGCCAGCTCGACTGCGAACACCTCAGCGAGGAGGTGGAGGGGCTGCACTTCTACCGTACGCTCCGGCCTGAAGGCTGGCTGGCCCGTTTGCCGGTGTTGAACCAGCTCGCCGACATGCGCGCGCTGGAAAAGCGCCTCGACGAAGTATGCGAAATGGTCGAGCCCCACATCATCCATGCCCATTCGCCCCAGCTCAACGCGTTGCCTGCACTGCGGGTGGCGCGTGCACGCGACATCCCGGTGGTGTACGAAGTACGTGCCTTCTGGGAGGACGCGGCGGTGGACCACGGCACCACCACCGAGGGCAGCCTGCGCTACCGTCTCTCGAAAAGTCTCGACACCTACTGCTTCCGGCACGTGGATGCCATCACCTGTATCTGCGAGGGGCTGCGCGGCGACATCGTCAGCCGCGGTATTCCGGCGGCGAAAGTGACGGTGATTCCCAACGCCGTGGACATCGACAAATTCACCCTCGGCGGCCCCCCGGACCCGGCGCTCAAGGCGCGGCTCGGGCTTGCCGGCACCCGTGTGCTGGGTTTCATCGGCTCGTTCTATGCCTACGAGGGCCTGGACCTGCTGCTCGCCGCGCTGCCGCAGATCCTGCAGCAGGCGCCGGACGTGCGCGTGCTGCTCGTGGGCGGCGGGCCGCAGGAGGCGAACCTGCGCCAGCAGGCCCGGGATCTCGGCATCGCGGACAAGGTCGTATTCACCGGCCGAGTGCCCCACGGCGAAGTGAACCGCTATTACGACCTGGTGGACGTGCTGGTGTACGCACGCCGCTCGATGCGGCTTACCGAGCTCGTCACGCCCCTGAAGCCCCTCGAGGCCATGGCTCAAGGGCGGCTGTTCATCGCCTCCGACGTGGGTGGACACCGGGAGCTGATCCGGGACGGGGAGACCGGTGTGCTGTTTCGTGCCGGCGACGCCGCAGCCCTGACGCAGGCCGTGCTGGGCCTGCTCGCGACGCCGGAACGCTGGCCCGCGATGCGTGCCGCCGCGCGGCATTTCGTCGAGACCGAGCGCAACTGGAAGGTGAGCGTGGCGCGTTACGGCATGGTCTACGCCCACGCCCGGGAGCGTCACGCCCGTGGCTGACACCAAACCCCGCGTGGTGGTGTTCTCCACCCTGTTCCCCAGCAACGCGCAGCCGGGCGCGGGGCTGTTCATCCGCGAGCGCATGTTCCGCGTGGCGCGCCTGCTGCCCCTGACCGTGGTGTCGCCGGTGCCCTGGTTTCCACTGCAGGGATTGATCCGGCTGTTCCGGCCCCATTACCGGGCGATGCCGCCGCGCCGCGAAGTGCAGGACGGCATCGAAGTATGGCACCCGCGCTTCTTCTCCGTGCCGGGCTTGTTCCGGGCCTGGGACGGCTTCTTCATGGCGCTGGGCTGTTTTCCGCTCATGAAGCGTCTGGCGCGGCGCTACCGCTACGACATCATCGATGCCCACTTCGCCTATCCGGATGGCTACGCCGCGACCTTGCTCGGCCGCTGGCTTCGACGACCGGTGACCATCACCCTGCGCGGCACCGAGGCGCGCCACGTGCGTCATCCCCTCCTGCGCCGACGCATGCAGGCGGCACTCCTGGCGGCCGGTCACGTGTTTGCGGTGTCCGACTCACTGCGGCACCTTGCCCTCGAATTGGGGGTGCCGCCGCAGCGCACCCAAGTCGTCGGCAACGGCGTCGACACGGCGCGCTTCCAGCCGGTGGACCGCGACGCGGCGCGAGCGAAGTTTGGCCTGTCCACCGATGCGAAAGTGCTGATCTCGGTCGGCGCGCTGGTGGAGCGCAAGGGCATGCACCGCGTCATCGAGGTCCTGCCGGCGCTGCTCGAGCGCCACCCCGCGCTCCACTACCTCATCGTCGGGGGCGCCAGCCCCGAGGGCGACAACCGTGCCGAACTCGACGCCCAGGTCGCGCGGCTGGGGCTTGCTGACCGCGTCCACTTCCTCGGCGCGCTAACGCCGGACGAACTCAAATGGCCGCTCTCCGCCGCCGACGTGTTCGTGCTCGCCACCCGCAACGAAGGCTGGGCCAACGTGTTTCTCGAAGCCATGGCCTGCGGTCTGCCGGTCATCACCACCGACGTCGGCGGCAACGCCGAGGTCGTCTGCCGCCCCGAACTCGGGCGCATCGTGCCCTTCGGCGACGCCGCCGCCCTGACGCAGGCCCTGGACGAGGCGCTGGCGCGTGAATGGAACCGCCAGGCCATCCTCGACTATGCGCAAGACAACCAGTGGGACAAGCGCGTGGCGCAGTTGCTGAGGGCGTTCGACAGCCTCGTGACCATGCCGGCGCGTCATCCGGAGCTTGCCGTCAAATGACCGTCCCCGCCTGGTTCGCCCGCAGCGTCTACCGTGCCCAGGAAACGGCGCTGCACCGCCCGACCTTCGCCATGCTGGCCGAGCTCGAACGCACGCAATGGCTCACCCGCGACGGCATCGAGGCCTATCAGACGCAGCGCCTGAACACGCTGCTGCAAACGGCGCTCGCCCACAGCCCCTGGCATGCCGAGCGCATCCGCGCCGCCGGGCTGGCGGAAGCCGTCGCGGCAGGCCAGGTCACGCTCGCCGACCTCGCACGCCTGCCGACCATGGACAAGCGCGATGCGCGGGAGAACATGGAGCGCCTGGTGTGGCGCGGTGCCCCGGGCGGGGTGTTCCAGTACACCACCGGCGGCTCCAGCGGCGAGCCGCTGATTTTCTACTTTGGCCGTCTGCGTCAGGCCTCCGATGCGGCCGGACGCATGCGCGCGCGCCGCTGGTGGGGTGTGGCGCCCGGCGAGCGGGAGGTGTATCTCTGGGGCGCGCCGGTGGAACTCAGCAAGACCGACCGCATCAAGACCCTGCGCGACCGACTCGTCAATCAGCTGGTGCTCAACGCTTTCGCCATGTCACCCTCACGCATGGACGCGTATCTGGATGCGGTGGAAGCCTGGCAGCCGAAGTGCATGTATGGTTACGCGTCCAGCATTGCGCTCCTGGCGGCTCATGCCGAGGCGCGATCGAAAAAACTGCGACTGCCTAGCCTGCGGGTGGTGTGCACCACCGGCGAGCCGCTCTATCCCCACCAGCGCGAGCTCATCGGCCGGGTGTTCGGTGCGCCGGTGGCGAATGAATTCGGCAGCCGCGACATCGGCTTCACCGCCCACGAGGCGCCAGGCGGACAGATGCTGCTGATGAGCGAGAGCCATATCGTGGAAGTGCTCGACGACACGGGCCGCCCGGTTGCACCCGGTGAACCGGGCGAGGCGGTCATCACTGGCCTCACCTCCCTCGCCCAGCCCTTCATCCGCTACCGTACCGGCGACGTGCTGCGGCTGTCTGCCGAGCCTGCCAAAGGCGGGCAGGGGCTACACGTCATCGCCGAGGTCGCCGGCCGCCAGACCGACTTCATCATCGCTCCCGATGGCCGGGTGATACATGCGCTCGCGGTCATCTACGTGCTGCGTGCAGTGCCCGGTATCGCCCGCTTCAAGTGCATCCAGCACGCGACCGACCGCATGGAGGTGCAGGTGGTGCCGGCTGCTGGCTGGGATGAGGCCGCCCATTCGGCCGTGGTGGCCGGGCTGCGCGAACGTCTCGGCGAGACCCTGCAGGTCGAGCTGAAGGTGCTGGATGACATTCCTCCGGAGACCTCGGGCAAGCACCGCTACGTGGTCAGCCACGTGCCGCTTGCGGATACCCTGAAGCAGGCAGCCGCCTGAATCGAACCGGATCAATTTGACCGCAACATGAAACTCTCTGCCCTGATCGAACTGCCGCTGCGCTACAAGCCCTGGAAGCCACGCCATGTACGTCTGGTGATGCAGGATCTCGCCGGGGTCGCACGCCGGCCCGAGCAGGACCACCGCACCCACCTACGTGCCGCCATCGACTGGCTGTGCCGCGCCCAGGACGTGCGCGACGGCAAGCCCGACGCCGGCGGGGTCGCCGCGGGCTGGAGCTTCGAGGACGGCTGGCTGCCGAGCTATCCGGAAACGACCGGCTACATCATCGAGACCTTCATTGCCGCGGCCGAGTACCTCGACCGTCCCGAACTGATCGAGCGTGCCAACCGCATGCTCGACTGGGAGCTCTCCCTCCAGGCCGCCGACGGCGCTTTTCCCGGCCATTTCGGCGAACCCGGCAGCCACCCGGTGATTTTCAATCAAGGCCAGATCCTGCACGGCCTGGTCGCCGGCTACGTGAGCTTGAAGCGGCAGGATTGTCTCGAGGCGGGTGTGCGGGCCGGGCGCTGGCTCGTTGCGCAGCAGGACGACGATGGCTGCTACCGAAAGTTCGAGCACAACGGCGTGCCCCACGTCTACAACACCCGCGCTCTCTGGGCGCTGGCGGCGATCGGCGTGGTCGCGAACGAGCCCGAGTTCATCGCCGCGGCGCGGCGCAACCTCGACTGGGCGGCAACACAGCAGACCGCCAGCGGCTGGTTCGCCACCAACGCTTTCGTACCCGAGCGAGACCCCTTCACCCACACCATCGCCTATGCCATTCGTGGCTTCATCGAAGTGGCCGTACTGTTGGGCGAGGAACGTTACCTGGCCGTCGCCGACAAGGCCGCGCGCGGCCTGATGGCGAAGCAGCGCGCCGACGGCTGGCTTGCCGGCACCTATGGCGACGGCTGGACGCCGAGTGCCGGCTACGCCTGCGTCACCGGTGTCGCCCAGATGGCGCTATGCTGGCTACGCCTCGCTCAGATCACCGGCGACGAGGCTTTTCGTAAAGCAGCATCGAAGGCGATCGGCTACGCCAAGCGCACCCAGCGGCTCGAGGACGACGACGCCATCGTGCGGGGGGCCATCCCCGGCTCGGCGCCGATTTGGGGGGCATACTCGCGTTTCGAATTTCCCAACTGGGCAGCCAAGTTCTTTGCTGACGCCCTGATGATGGACATGGCCAACGTCCCCGTGCCGCCGGTGCCACCGGGTGCCAAAGGGTTGCGCCAATGAGCGGGCTGCGGCTGATGATCCTGTGCGGGCGCAGTGCCCGCCACCTGTACGTGGCCAATGCGCTGTGCCGCGCGGGCGAGCCACTCGCCATCGTGCAGGAAACCGGCGGCGATTGGAGCTTGCAGAAGACGCTCAAAAAGCTGCGGCCGGGCAACCTCCTTCGCAAGGGCTGGCGCTGGCTGCGCGACCGCCGTCGCTACGTCGGCAACCCCGAGGCAAAGTTTTTCTTCCCGAACGGTGAGCCGCGTCTCGATCGTCCCGAACTCGTGCGCGAAGTTCCGCACATCAACCACCCGGACGTGGTGAGACTCGCCCGTGAACTCAAACCCGACCTCATCTGTGTGTTCGGCACCTCACTCATCCGCGGCGAGCTGCTGAAGGAAGGGCGGCTCGGCATCATCAACCTGCACGGCGGTCTCTCCCCCGAATACCGTGGTGCCGACTGTACCTTCTGGGCGCTCTACAATGGCGAGCCTGAAAAAGTCGGCTGCACCCTGCACTACATCGATGCCGGCATCGACACCGGCCGCCTCATCGCCCACGTGAGCCCCGCAGTGCGCGAGGGCGATACCGAGCTTGTTCTCTTCTGGCGCGCAGTGCAGGACAGCGCCGAAGTCTATGCCGAAGCGGTGCGACGCCTTGCAAAGGGCGAAGCGCTGGGCGTGCCCCAGCCGAGCAAGGGACGCCTGTATCAGGTCAAGGATCGCGGCCTGCGCCACGAGCGGCAGCTCGCCGCGCGCCTGCGGGAGGGGATGCTGCGCGGGCTCGATTTACCCAAGCGGGTACACTGGTTCCATGGGAGCACGGCCGCATGAGGGACATTCTCGTCACCGCGATCGTCGTCGTCGCGCTGTTTCTCACCCTCAAGCACCCCCACTATGGCATCTATCTGTGGGGCTGGCTGTCCTACATGAATCCGCACAAGCAGGCCTGGGGGTTTGCGCAGACCATGCCCTATGCGGCCATGGCGGCCGTGGTCACGCTCGCGGCGTATCTGTTCTCCAAGGAGCCCAAACGTGTCCCCTGGTCGCCGGAGGTCGTGCTGTTGATGGTGTTTTTCCTGTGGGTCACGTTCACCACCTTCTTTGCCTTCTATCCCATTCTCGCGTGGCAGCAGTGGGACAAGGTGTGGAAAATCCTTTTTATGACCCTGGTCACGGCCATGCTTCTCACCAACCGGGAACGCGTCACCGGCTTCGTGTGGATCATCGCGCTCTCCCTGGGCTACTACGGCATCAAGGGCGGCATTTTCACCATCGTCCACGGCGGTGCGTTCCGCGTGCAGGGGCCGCTGGGGACCTTCATCGGCGGCAACAACGAGATGGCCCTGGCCCTGATCATGACCGTGCCCCTGATCCGTTTTCTGCACCTGCAGGAGCAACGCCGCTGGCTCAAGTGGGGCCTGGCCGGCGCGATGGTGCTGACCGCGGTGGCGGCCATCGGCAGCCAATCGCGCGGGGCGCTCGTCGCCATCGCCGCCATGAGTTTTTTCCTGTGGCTCAAGAGCCGGCAGAAGATCGCCACCGCGTTCTATATCCTCATTACCGTGGGCGCCATTCACGCAATCATGCCGCAGGAATGGTATGACCGCATGTACTCCATCAAGACTTACCAGGAGGACGCTTCCGCCCTGGGCCGCATCAATGCCTGGCACACCGCCTTCAATGTCGCCAAAGACCGTATCACCGGCGGCGGATTCGAGATGTTCCAGGCGCCTACCTTCGCGCGCTACGCGCCTGAGCCGGCACGGGTGCACGATGTGCACAGCATCTATTTGGAAGTCATGGGCGAGCACGGTTTCATCGGCTTCGCCCTGTGGCTGCTGATCGGGCTCTTTGCCTGGCGCACCGGCAGCAAGACCATCAAGGCGTGCAAAAACGACCCAAACCGCAAGTGGGCGGCCGATCTGGCCGCCATGGTGCAGGTCAGCCTGGTGGGCTACGCGGCGGGCGGGGCTTTCCTTGGGCTTGCCTATTTCGATCTTTACTACCACCTGGTGATCCTGCTCGTGCTCGCCCACAAGATCGCGGTGGACAATTTCTGGAGCACGCAGGTGGCAAGCGTCGGGGCGCGCAGCGCGTCTCGGGCCGGCACGCAAGGCGCTCAGCGGGGTGAGCCGTGATGCCGCAGCCACTGTTCCAGCATCATGATGACCCAGATCATCACGCCGTAGTAACTTGCGTGCTCGCTGCGATGCAGCTCAAGAAGCCGGTCGAGATAGGCGGGTTTGACGATGCCGCGCGCGCCGAAGGCGCGCAGGCTGTCCTGGGCGAGTTCGCGCAGGGGCGCGTGACTCTGCATCCACAGGCCGAAGGGCAGGCCGAAACCATGCTTGGATTTGCTGATGATTTCCGCAGGGAGGAAGTCCCTGAGCGCCTGCTTGAAGAACCAGCGCAGGGTGGTGCCGCGTACCTTGTAATTCGGCGGCAGCGCGGCGGCGAAAGCCACGATGCGCTCATCCAGCAAGGGGTAGCGTACTTCGACGCCCGCGAGCTCCGTCATGCGGCAGACCTTGCGCAGATCGTTGTCGGCCAGGGTCTGCTTCCAGTCCAGATGGAGCATGCGGTTGATGTAGGAGGAGGATCGGGTACGCGCATACGGTTCGCGCAACAGCGCGAGGGGCGCCTCGGTGTCGATGCGCGTCAGGAAATCCGCGCTGAAAATGTCCTCCAGCGGTTGCGTGCGCAGGAAATTGTAGCTCTCCAGCCGGTCGGGCAGCGGAATGCGCGCCTGGCGCACATAGCTCTGCGCCTTGCGCAGCGGCGGAATGAAACGGCTGCCAGGCAGGTTCAACAGCAGCGGTTCGATCAATCGCCTGCGCGCGGCAGCGGGCAGTTTCCAGTACAGGTCGAATACCTTCTGCTTGGCATAACGGGCATTGCCGCCGAAGATTTCGTCGCCGCCGTCACCGGCGAGCATGACCTCGATCCCCGCCTCTTTGGCCATGAGTGCGCAATAGTAGGTGGGTACCGCCGAGGCATTGCCGAAGGGTTCGTCATAGGCCGTGGCGATCAGCGGTATGGCGCGCACCACGTCGTCCGGCGTCACGTAGTACTCGTGCGGGTTGAGGCCGAAATGGCGCACGGCGATGCGCGCGTATTCCATTTCGTCGAAGCCCTCGGCCTCGAAACCGATGGAGAACGTATCAGCGGGCTTGCCAGTGACTCGCGTCAGCATGCCGGCGACGGTGGAACTGTCCGTGCCGCCGGACAGGAAGGCGCCGATGCGCGCCCCGACCGCGGCGTCCTGCACCGCCTGGCGCAGCAGCCGCTTGAGTTCGGCGGCGCGTTCGGCAAAGTCCGCGCGTTCCCCGTCGTGCCACTTGCCCTCCCAGTAGAAACCGCGTGTCAGTCGGCGGTGTTCAAGCCAGGCATACTGCGCGGGCAACAGTTTCTCCACCCCCTCGTAGAGGGTGCCCGGCGCCGGGACCATGTGATAGAAGAGATAATTGAACAGGCCTTGGTCGCTCAGGGCGGCGCCCACGGACGGGTGCGCCGCGACACTCTGCGCATGCGACCCGAACACGAGGGTGTCTCCCCTCAGCGCGAAGCACAGGCGCGCAATGCCGAGGCGGTCGACCGCGAGCAGCACGCGACCATTTGCAGGTTCCAGCACCGCCAGCGCGAAGCTTCCGGAAAGCCGCGCAAGACAGTCCTTGCCCAGCCGTCGGTAAGCCGCGGCCAGCGCCGCAGCCGGAGAGATCTCCCGGGCAATTCGGGCAAGCTCGGTGTCATCGAAATCCACCCGTCCGTCGACAGCGGCGAGCAGTGCCGGCTCGGCATGCATACTGGCGGCGCCGAAGGGCGAGAAGGCAACGAGGGCCGCGTCGCCCGCCGAGCATGTGGCGCCATCGCCGCCCAGCGCCCGCGCCATGGTGGCCAGCGTGGTTGGGGCGTCGAAGTCTCTGCCGGCGGCGCCGAGCCAGCCTGCGATTCCCGTCATGTTTGTGCGTTCCGTGAGTCGGTGCCAGACAGAATGCGGCTACGGGCTTCGAACAGCCGCGAACGCCGCTCATTATCAAATCGAATTGTGATGGAGTTGCGGCACGAAGTCGATCACTGCTCATTGACTTTGGTTATTCGTTCCAGAGCGACGGGCCACCGGCTCACAGCGCGGCCGGTATGGCGATCCAGGAAGCGCCTATGAGCCATCTCGGTGCCGTCGTGTTGCTTTTCTGGCTCGCTGCCGTTGCGGCGGCCTTCTGGGCGTACCGCCGTGAGCTGGCGGCGCTCTGGAACGAACCGGTCCTAAGGCATCCTGTTTTGATCATCGAGAGCGACGATTGGGGTGCGGGACCAGTCGACCCCCAAGTCTCAGCTTTGCAACGGCTTGCGCGTATCCTCGTGGCCTACCGCGATAGCAGCGGCAGGCCTCCGGTGATGACCTTGGCGGTAGTGCTGGCCGTGCCAGATGGCGCTGCGATACGGCGCGACGGGACCTATCGCCGCCAGTCGCTCGACGCGCCGCTCTTTGCGCCGCTGCGCGAGGTCTTGCGCGACGGCCGCAGGAGCGGCGTGTTCGCGCTTCAGCTGCATGGATTGGAACATTACTGGCCGGATGCGCTGATGCGCTGCGACGACCCTGCTGTTGCAGCTTGGCTGCATGCGGAAGCGCCGCCGGCAACCGAGCGGTTGCCGGCGCCCCTGCAGAGCCGCTGGGTGGATGCATCCACCCTGCCTTCACGACCGCTGGAGACGGCGACGATTGAAGCAGCTGTGCGCGAGGAGGTACTGCTGTTCGAGACCGTTTTCTCCGAGCGACCGCGTGTGGCGGTACCACCGACTTTCGTGTGGACCGAGGACGTGGAGCGCGCATGGGCGCGCCAAGGCATTGACTATGTCGTCACACCCGGCCTGCGCAGCGCCTGCCGCGACGCCACGGGGTGTCCAGCCTGCGATTCCGGACCGCTGCTCAACGGGCAGTGTGGTGCCGGGGTGACCTACCTGGTACGCGATGATTATTTTGAGCCGGAACGGGGTCATCATGCTCAACATGCGCTCGCCGCATTGGCGTCGAAGATCTGTCAGGGACGGCCGTGTTTGCTGGAAACGCATCGGAGCAATTTCATCGGGGACGCAAGCGTTGCAAATGACGCCTTGCGCGAACTTGATCGCCTGTGTGCGGCGGCGCTCCAGGCCTATCCACGACTGCGTTTTCTCACCACCGCCGAACTCGGGGACGCCTTGCGATGTCGGTCGCCCGAATGGGTCGAGGCACGGCTTGCGAGGCGCATTTGCGCGTGGTGTGCCCGGACGGTGCGGCTGGCGGGCTTTTCCCGCTGGGCGAAAATCACGGGAATTTATTGGCTGCTCAAACTGCCACAGATCACGCAACGAGCGCGACGCTAGGGTAGGATGTGAAACGCTTGGAATTTGCCCGCGGCGGACTCAGAAGGCGCTGCTGAAGAGGAGACGAAGAGATGCAAGGTTACCTCGCCATGTTGTTGGCCCTGGTGTCCTTTTGGGCGCAACCGGTCATCGCGCGCAGTTGGACGCCCGCCGAAATCCGTGCCATGCCACCCTACTGTGCTGGCCGTTACGCGCGGCACGAGAACCCGGCCGAGTACAGGCGCTGGGAGGCGCAATACGGCCCCGATTTCCTGCACACGCACCATTTATGCGACGCAATCGGTCTGCTCGACAGCCTGCATCGTGCAAGAAACCCAGCCCAGCGCAACACCATGCTCAAGGACGCGATGGGGCATCTGAACTACATGATCCAGCATGCCCAGCCCACATTTCGACTCATGTCCGATGTCTACCTTTATCGGAGTCGGGTGCTGTTCCTCAGCGACAGGAAGTCGGATGCCTTGATTGATGTGCGCAAGGCAATCGAACTGGATCCGAAGTCCACGCGCGCCTACGTCCAGGCCGTAGATTATCTGGAGCAGGCCGGGCAGCGCGACCAGGCCCTAGCCCTGGTGAGCGACGGCTTGCGGCATCTGCCCGAAAGCCAGACCTTGCAGCGTCTTTACGCCAAGTTCGGCGGCAAGCCGCCCTTTCCCGAGCCTTACGGGCATACCGTTGCGGATGGCGGCAAGACGTCAACCGAAGCGCAGGCCCCCGCACAGCAAACGGCAAGCGGCCCCAAGCTCGCGGTATTCGATCTCAGCCGGATGCTTGGGGGTGGCCGCAATTCCCTGCGCGAAGCCGGCAGCTACTTTTTTGTCGAACTGCGCGAGCATCCTGGCGATCCCGCTGGCAAGGTGCAGCTGCGCCTCGTGTCGCGGATGCCGCAACCTGCTACCCGCGTGGCACGCATCGGAATCGATATGGGTGCCTACCGCCACCTCTTCGCCGCACTGCAGGCGGACGATGCTCAGTTCGGCAAATACTATCCGGTGCAACGTGCGGATGGCGTATTCCAGCATGCCTTCTGGCAGGGGTTCAGCCCAACCTACCTCGCCACCTTCACCATCGACGCCAAGCAAGCGAAAATGTACGATCCAAAAGCCTTGCCGCCGGGCAGCAGCCTCACCCTGGTCGCTACGCTGGGGCCTGGCGTACGGTACGAGGATGTGCTGGCCGCCATGCAGGAAGGTCTACGCAGTCCCACCGGTGTGCGTGTCGGCATCATCGCCCACCACACCAAGGGCTATCGTCCGGATCCCCGGCAGACGATCGAGGACGATGGCGGGTTCGTGACCGGCAGCCTGCGCAGGCTCACGGGTGTCGGGACCGCAGAGACCAGCACGGGCGACAAGCGCGTCGCGCCATCTGGCAAAACGCCGGACGGACCGAACGCAGAAGTATCCGCAGCGACGGCAAAGCCGGTAAGAGAGGACACGGGCACATCGGCCGCCGATGCCACGACGCCACCGCGCCTCGGCACGCCACGTAATCCGTGGTGTCGCTTCTGTCCGGACGAATGAACGGCGCGGCCGCTCAAGCCAATCAGTGGGAGTCAGGGCGGGCCATGCGGCTCTTGATGATCACGGAATTGTTCCTGCCCACCAAGGGCGGGACCGCGGTTTCCTTTGACGATGATTTCCGTCGGCTCGGGGGCAAGGAGGTGCACATCGTCACTGCGGACGTGCCAGGCGCCAAGGAGTTCGATCGCGATCATCCGAATACGATCCATCGACTCACGCTCAAGCGCAGCCCATGGTTGCGCCCCGAGTCCCTGGTCATTTACGCGAAACTGTTTTTTAAATCCATTAGCCTCGCACTTAGGAAGCGTTTCGCTGCGGTACTTGCCGGCCGGGCGTTGCCGGAAGGGATCGTGGCCTGGGCCGTGGGTCGTCTGAGTGGCGCCCAGGTGCTGATTTATGCCCATGGCGAGGAGTTGACGGGATGGGGGCGGGGGTGGAAGTTTCGCGCCATGTGCTTTGCACTGCGCCGGGCCGATCGCGTGCTGTCTAACAGTGATTTCACGCGTGACACGCTCATCTCCCTGATCGGCGTGGCGCCCGATCGCATTGCGCTCACCTATCCTACCGTGGACGTCGAGCGCTACCGACCAGGCCTTCCTTACGAGGATCTGCGCCAACGGATTGGCCTGCGCGGCGATCAGCGACTCATCCTCTCGGTTGGGCGATTACAACGGCGCAAGGGCTTCGATCAGGTCATCCGGTCAATGCCCCACCTGCTCAGGCAAGGCCTGGATGTCCACTACGCGATCATCGGCATTGGCGAGGACTGGGGGTATCTGCAGGCGATTGCCGCGGACCTGGGCATTTCCGATCGGGTGCATCTGCTTGGTCACATTGACAGCGAAGATCTGCCACGCTGGTACAACGCCTGTGACGTGTTCGCTATGCCCAACCGCGACATCAATGGTGACACGGAAGGGTTCGGCCTGGTATTTCTGGAAGCTGGTGCGTGCGGCAAGCCGGTGGTCGCAGGACGGGCCGGCGGTACCGGCTCCGCGGTCGTGGAGGGGCAGACGGGCCTACGCGTGGACGGGGAACGCGTGGAAGACGTGCAGGCGGCACTGGCCTACCTCCTCAGTCACAGCGCTGAAGCGAGCGCAATGGGAGATCGGGCGAGGCACAGGACATCGACGCGATTCACGAGTGATCAGCGCGCCGCCTTGATCCGCGACCTGATTACGCGGCCACGGCCGCCGCGCGTGCTCATGTATACAGCGTATTTTCATCCGGAGTACAGCGGTGCTGCCTTGCAGGCCCTTACGCTTGCTCGCGCACTGCGGGACAGGGGTCATCACGTCGAGTTCGTCACCAACCGCTGGCCCGGCTTGAGCGACACCTGCGAAGTCGAGGGCTTTGCCGTCAGGCGTATCGAGCCGGGCCGTTGGCGCAAACACAGGGAATTCAGGCTTTGGTTCCATCTCTGCCGTTATGTGTGGAAAAGACGCCGCGATTTCGACATCCTGCACAGCCATGGCGCGTACTATTCCTGTGCGTTCATTGGCCCCCTGGGCAGGGCCGTCGGAATGAAATCCCTGGTGAAGGCAAGTTTGGCCAACGACGACTTGCAGGACCTGAATCGTCCGGTCGTCGGAGCCATCCATCGGCAGATGTTGCGGTGTGTGGATGCGTATGTGGCCATCAGCCGCGATCTGGTCCAGGAGTTCCACGACGGAGGACTGGATCCCGAGAAGATCCATTACATACCCAACGGGGTGGACACCGAGCGTTTTCGTCCCTGTGCCGCGCACGAGCGCGCAGCATTGAGAGCAAAGCTCAATTTGCCTGCCGACCGGCCTATCGTGCTGTATGTGGGCGTTTTGGATCAACGCAAAAACATACAATGGCTGGCCGAGCAGTGGGTTACCGGAGCCGCGTTCGGCAGCGGAGCGCTGCTGCTGGCGGTGGGGCCGCAGAGTCGCGACGATGTGGACGGTCCCCTGCGGAGGCGCCTGCGCGCACTTTCCGAGACGAATCCGGATTACTTTGCGTTACATGATTTTCGCGCCGACATCGTAGAGTATTATCAGTGTTCAGATATGCTGATCCTGCCGTCCCTGAAGGAGGGTTTGCCCAACGTCGTTCTGGAGGCAATGGCGTGCGGCTTGCCCTGCGTGGCAGCGCGCGGAAGCGGCAGCCGCGAGCTGGTGATCGAGGGCGAGACCGGTTACACCTATGCCCATGGCAATGTCGCCGAGATGGCGGAAGCGGTGCGCCGCTGCCTGTCTCCGGCAGGCCGGCACCTCGGTGCCAATGCACGGCAGGTTGCACAGACAAGATATGCGATCCCCGCCATCGCCGCACATTATCAAGCCTTGTATGAACAACTGCTGCAGCGAACAACACGTGCGGGCGTCGCGGCCAAAGCGGCTTAGTCTACCGAGGTTGTGTGAATGATCATTAGAGCGCGTGCGCCCCTGCGACTGGGTTTGGCTGGCGGGGGCACGGATGTCTCGCCGTTTTGTGATCTCCATGGCGGGCTGGTCCTCAACGCGACCATCGACAAGTATGCCTATGCCGTCATCGAGCCTGCTGCCGACACGCAGGACCTTAGATTCATCGCCGCGGACCGCCAGGAGGCCTGGAAGGGGCCGGCGCTGCCGGAGATACCCTTGGACGGCACGCTGGACTTGCACAAAGGCGTGTACAACCGCATCGTTCGTGATTTCCATGGCGGGAAGCCCCTGCCGTTGACGCTGACGACTCATACCGACGCCCCGCCGGGTTCGGGCCTTGGTTCGTCATCGACACTCGTGGTAGCCATGGTCAAGGCCTTCGTCGAGTGGCTCAATCTACCCCTGGGCGAGTACGACATCGCGCGTCTGGCCTATGAAATCGAGCGCAAGGACGTGGGGCTCTCCGGGGGGCGCCAGGACCAGTACGCAGCGACCTTCGGCGGATTCAATTTCATGGAATTTCATCCCGAGGAGCGGGTGGTGGTGAATCCGTTGCGTATCAAGAATTGGATCATCTCGGAGCTCGAGGCCAGCCTACTGCTTTATTTCGGTGGGGTGTCACGGGATTCCGCCAGCATCATCGATGAGCAGACCCGAAACGTCGCGCGCAACGACAAGAGTGCCATCGAGGCCATGCATGCGCTGAAGCAGGAAGCCATCGCCATGAAGGAAAGCCTCCTCAAGGGCGACTTCGAAGGTCTGGTCGCGTCCATGGAATCTGGCTGGCAGGCCAAGAAGCGCATGGCGAAAAGCATTTCCAATCCCGATATCGAGGCCACGTATGAACTCGCCAAGGCGGCAGGGATGCGGGCCGGCAAGATTTCGGGCGCCGGCGGCGGCGGCTTCATGATGCTGCTGGTCGATCCCGTGCGGCGCATGGATGTGATTCGTGCCCTTTCCACCACGCAGGGTCAGGTATTCAACTGCCACTTCACGGAAACCGGAACCCAGGGATGGAAGATTTACTGAATGAGGCCACGGGAAAGCGGTGCTTATAGACCGGTGATGGTTTTACATCGTGAGCTGTTTGGCCGCACGATGGGCCATCTAATGGGCGCATCCCTCACCTCGCGGGGAGGCTGATGCAGGCCATCGTACTCGCTGGCGGGTTCGGCACGCGGTTGCGCAGCGTAATCCCCGACTTGCCGAAGCCCATGGCACCGGTGGCCGGGCGACCCTTCCTGGCCTGGGTGCTGGAGGGTCTCAACAGGGCCGCCTTCGAGCGCGTCGTCCTCGCGGTCGGATACCGGCACGAGGTGATACACGGCTACTTTGGGGACGCGTACGGTGGCATGGCACTGGCCTATTCGGTCGAATCGACCCCCATGGGTACGGGCGGCGCCCTACGGCTCGCCGCCGAGTATGTCATCGAAGATCCCGTATTCGTGCTCAATGGCGACACGTATGTCGAAGTCGACTACCATTCGATGCTGGCTGCGCATCGGCAGGCAGGGGCCAGTTTGAGCGTTGCCGTGCATCACGTCGATGATGTCAGCCGATACGGTGCGTTGGAACTGCAGCGCGATCTGATCCAGGGGTTCGAGGAGAAAGGCCGGCGGGGGCCCGGCTTCATCAATGCCGGCGTGTATCTGGTGGCGGCGGAAATCCTGCGACAGATTCCGGCCGGTGAGGCATTTTCCTTCGAGCAGCAGCTGCTGGTGCCACAGGTTCGCGCCATTCGGCCGCGTGCGTTTGTCACTGCAGGACGATTCATCGACATCGGTATCCCCGAAGATTACGCACGTGCACAGGCCCTCTTTGGAAGCGCGACGGATGTACAAGATTCGGGTTGAGGCATCCGCCTTGGGGCTGGGAGGGTTAACTGTCGAAATGCCCCTCCATCCATGCAGCCAACACGACCAGCGCCCACACTTGGAATCCGACGCCCGCTTCGCCCGAAACGAAGCGCCGCGCATAACTGGCAACGATATCCGGATCGAGGAATCCCCAGCGTGTCCAATCGGTTTCCAACAGGTACCGGCGCACCACCCGGTAGTCGTCGGTGGCAAGAAAGTCCCACAGGGGAAAATCGAAACTGTGCTTGGGAAAATCCCAGAGCGCGCGCGGGATGTGGCGCGCCAAAGCCGCGCGCAGGATGCGTTTGGGGGCGTCTTCACGCCAGCGGTAATCACGCGGCAACCCACGCAGATGAGCCTCCACTGCCGGGCTCCACAAGGGTAAACGCACGTCGAGGCTGGTGAGGAGGGCAGCCTGCGCCAGGCGATCGCAGGGCATGGCCTCGAGCAGCGCAGAATAGCGTTCGAAATGTGCGTCAGCCGGGAACTGATCAAAAACACGCACGAAGCGCAGCGACGAATAATCGAAGGGCGCGCCCGTCAGCGTCTCGATCTCCTCACGCCGAAATCCATGCCAGCGCATCAACAGCTCCGCAGGGTGTTCGAAATCGAAAATGCGTACGTAGCCTGCGAATGGGGGCAGGCATGACAGACGCGCTTTGACCCAACGGCGCAGCACGGGCGGTAGCCGTGCCGCGTACTCCACCCCGATTCTCACGTGCCGTGGCGGCATCGCCCCGACCAGCTCGTCCGCGCCCGTTCCATCCAGCACCGCGTCGAAGTGGCTCCGTGCGTAGTCGAACGCCAGCAGCGTGACAGGCTCTGCGGGGTCGGCCATGGGTTGTTCCGCTTCCTTACCGGCAGCCGTGATAGTCCTGAGGATTTGCTCATGCTCGAAACGCAGTACCGTATGCCCAATCCCCAAGTGCTTCGCGATACGCGCTGCGGCAGGGGCTTCATCGTATTGGGCCCGGGCAAATCCGACCGTGAGCGCATGTAGATCGGGCCGGTCCCTGGCAGCAAGGGCGCAGATCAGCCCTGAATCGACACCACCACTCAGAAAGGCTGCAGGCCGTGACACGCCATCGAGACGGGAGCGGATGCTTGCGGACAGGTGTGAATCCAGTTCGGCGACCGCGTCGTCAAAATGCAGGTCGGTCGGCCGAATGCTGCGAGGTGGCAGCATGAATTCGATATTGGGTTGCATGGCATCCAGCACTACTCCTTCACCCGCCGGCACCGCACGTATGCTGTCGTAGATGGTGTTTGGTGGCGCGATGTCCAGCAGGCACAAGAATTCATGCAGGCCACGGATCGAAATCCGTCTCGTCACGCCGGGGAGGCGCACCATCGTAGCAAGTCGCGACGCGAAGGCGATCTGACCGTGTGCTGTCCTCCCATAGAACAGCCCCATGAGCCCCGATGGATCCCGCCGCAGCACGAGCCTGCGTTCGTCAGCGCTCCAATAGGCCAGGGCGCAGGGCCCATCCAGCCGCCCGGTCCAATCGTTGGGCCAGCGCGCCCATCCCCGAAGAAGAATTTCATCCAGGGAACTGGTCGGCGGCAGGTCTAGCTCGAGTTCCAGGGCCGCCTTGTTGTAAAGCGCTCCATGGAATGCGACCCAGCGTTCCTCGTCGGTGGCCAAGACAGTTTCGAAAGGCGCGCTTCCTCCTGCGGCTCCGACCCATGCGCCGTACGATAACAACTGGGGCGCGGGCAGGGCCTGGCGCTCGAAATCGCCATGTCGCAGCATGCCGCGGGTATCCAGTATCCCGTAGAAGCCACTCATCTACGCCCCGCAACGCCCACGCCTAGAGCGGCTGCCCCAGGAGCATGTCCTTCAATAGACCAAGCCCAAGGCGGCCGCGCGCAAGCGGTGCCAGTATGAGAACGTGTGCAGCATCGAGCATGGCAGCGCCGCGTCGGCCGGCACGATAGCGCCACTTTGCATAGTCGGCATAGGTGCTCGCGAGGCAACCCCGCCAGAAGCGTCCGCGATACTCGGCGGGCAGCAGGCCCCGGTTCTTGTGCATCACCCGTATCGCCCCCCGCCGCATCGCCTCCACGTTACGGCTCACGCTGCCGCTGCGCCGCAGGACCACCACCAGGGGCTCCTCCAGACAGGCGTATTCGGAAACGGCGGCTAGGCGCATCCAGAGATCCCCGTCCTCCACACCGCCCAGGCCCTCGTCGTAGCCGCCGACGCGTTCCAACAGGTCCCGGCGCACCATGAGGGCCGAGCTCCCGCCGGCGATGCCGGCATTGCTGGCGAACAGGGAAAGCAGGATGGGCTGGTCCTCGCGGTCGCAGGTCCAGACGTTGAGCAGCCGGCCCTCCGGGTCCTCCACCCGCGCCGCGGTCGAGGTGAATCCCAGCGCCGGGCGGGAGCGCATGAGCGCTACCTGGCGGAAGAGCTTGCCCGGCAGCCACCAGTCGTCCGCATCCAGAAAGGCCACGAACTCGCCGCGTGCCTGGGCGATGCCGGCATTGCGGGCGCTCGACATCCCCCCGTTCGGTTTGCGGATCACCCGGATGGTGTCGCCGTAATCGGCGAGGACAGAGGCCGTGTCGTCAGTGCTGCCGTCGTCCACCACGATCAGCTCGAAATCCCGGAAATCCTGCGCCAGCACGCTGTCGATGGCCTTGGCGACACACCAGGCGGCGTTGTAGGCCGGGATCACGACGCTGACGGCAGGTAGATCAGCCTTCCGGGTCATAGCCCAGCTCCCGCATCATGGGCGCGATCATGGGCAGGATACGCTCGATGGCCTCGGGGTTGGAGTCGCGCCACTTCTGCTTCTTGGGCCTGCCACGTACCACGCTAGTGGGCTGAAGATTCGCGCAACGTGCCTTGATCTCCGGGGTGAAGGTCACCCCCAGCCGCTCGAAGGCCTCGCGGAACATCTCCACCGGCCGCTCGAACACGTCCTCGTAACGCAGATGGATCCACTGGTCCGCAGGCACCATCTTCTTTGCCTCCAGGGCCAGGCGGTTGGCCGAGATCCACTGGAAGGCGCACACCTCCTCCAGGCGGGACCGGTTGTAGTCCCGCCAGCCCGGAGGCAGAAAGAAACACCACTCCCTGAACTCGCCCCCGTTGATGGCCACCTCCTCCGGAAAAGGGCCGAAGAACTGGGAAAGCTCGAAGCGCCCGTCCGTGCGCCCCATACGCCAGCCGTCCATCATGGAGCTCACGTTGTCCCGCCCATCGCGCTGGATGAAGACGAACTTCGCCTGGGGGAAGAGCTTGTAGAGGTAGGGGATGCGCATCACGTTGATGCAGGTCTTGTCCAGCACCCATCCTGGGCCGAGGCGGGCGTAGAAATAGCGCAAGGCGGCATGACGGTGCTCGGGCCGCGCCTGCTCCATGCCGGCCGCCTCGGATTCCCAGCCGTTGTTGAGGGGCCCGTAGAGCCCGTCCCAGAACTGGGGGATCTCCCAGCCGAACTTAAGGAACTGGGGCGAGGCGGCCAGGGTTTCGTAGGTGATCGTGGTGCCGGAACGGGAGCAGCCCACCACGAACACCGGGTCGGGCATGGTCGGGCGCGTGAGGTCATACCAGAGGCCACGCAGCTCCCACCGGAGGGCGCGCAGGTTTTTGGCGCGGATCTCGGGGTCGAGGAGCTTGTGGACGCGGGTGAGACTGGGCATGGTGTTTCAGCTTCGCCGGGGTCGGATCGTAGGGACGGCGGCACTGTTTTCCGACGGACTGGCGAAGACGATGTCCAGGATCGCGCGCGTGACATTGGGCCAGGACATCACCTGCGCAGCGGGTTGGGTGGCTGCTTCAAGCCTTGCCTGCTCGCTGCGGTCCATGCTCAGGAAACGCCTGATCACGGTCCGCACCCCAGCAACGTCGTCGGTGGGGGTCGGTAGGCCAATCCCGTGTATGCGGCACAGTTCTCCACTCTCGGAGGACGAGGCGCAGATCGGAAGGCGCGCATGGGCGAGTGTCTGCGCGAACACCCCGGAAGCGCCTTGGAAGGCGCCGTAATAGGCCCATACGGCGTCGGCGGCGGCAAAATATGGCTTCACCCTGTCGTTAGGTATGAAGGCATCCTCATGGCGCACGTGAAGGTTGACCTTCGTGGACAGCGCGGGCTCGTCGAACGGGTGCGGTTCGTCACTAAACCTTTTACCAACGAACAGGATGACCAGGGGCGCGGCTAGGGGTAGGTCGCGGAGGGACTCGGCCAGGGTGTCGATATTCTTGCGGCGTATGGCCTGCATGCCAAAGACCAGAAGCACCCGCGCCTCGGGGGGAATCCCCAGGGCCGCCCGGGCGGCGGCCCGGTCCTCGTCATCAGCCGGATCGGGCCATAGACCCAAGGGCAAGTAGTGGCCCTTGTCCGGCCATTGCATGTTCAGCCTGATCCAGTCCAGCAACTGCCTGGAATGGACGAACAACTCCAGGTGGCGCAGCCGAATGCGGTCGAGCCGGAATAGCCTTTGCCAGCGGTGCCGGCTCCAGCTGAAATTGTAGTGCTCGGTGAAGGCAGTGCGGTGTCGATACAGCCCAAGAAGCGATCCGAGGCCGAGGGGCCATGTGCTTTGCTGATTGTCCGGCTCGAAATCTGTCCAATACACGAGGTCATAATCGCCTTTGCGGACATGGAAAATGGTCCACGCAAGACAAAGCAGTATTGGATTTTTCTTCAGCACGTTCCAAGACAGAGACATTAGAGGGTTGAATTTACGTGTCTGCTGTTCCAGACAAATTGTTTTGAATTGCTCGGGAACGGCATGTCCGGCAACGGCTACAAACGGGTGTAGAAGTGTGACGTTTGCCCCATTCAGTGAAAAGCCGCGAGCGAGGTCTGTGGGATATATGGCAAAATGCCCTTTCCTATGCATGAACGGACCCACAACCAATATACGAACTGATTTGTGCTTCATAAGTCCAGTGGTAAATTGGCCATAGCGGTAACCGATGATGCCGTTGAAGATGCATTGAGCCAGTCTACGAGATTGTGCAGGCATTCACAGGGATGCGTCCGAATCACACGACAGAACTCCGGAATATACCGATGCGGTGACTTTTCAGGATTTTCTCATCCGCACAGCGCATTGGGGCTACATTGAATGCCGTGATTGAAAATCGGCATATGCGGCTGTTAGACCTTGCTGTAAGCTGGTGCTCGCTAACCATCCCATAGCATTTAGCCGGCTCACATCCAGGAGTTTCCTCGGCGTGCCGTCCGGCTTCGTCGTATCGAACACGATCTCGCCTTGGTAACCCACCACCGCCCGCACCCTCTCGGCCAACTCGCGGATGGTCAGGTCCTCCCCCACGCCGATGTTGACGAGCGGCGGCATGAACAGGCCGGTGGCGGCCTCGTCGCTGCCCAGCAGGGTGTCGAACTTGTCATCGGGCAGGTTCATGAGGAAGACGCAGGCATCGGCCATGTCGTCGGAATAGAGGAACTCCCGCCGTGGCGTGCCGGTGCCCCATACGCTGACCGTGGGCTGCCCGTTGACCTTGGCCTCGTGGAACTTGCGGATCAGGGCGGGGATGACGTGGCTGTTCTCGGGGTGGTAGTTGTCGCCGGGGCCGTAAAGGTTGGTGGGCATCACCGCCAGAAACTTCGTGCCGTATTGCCGGTTGTAGCTCCAGCACATCTCGATGCCGGCGATCTTGGCCAGGGCGTAGGGCCGGTTGGTGGGTTCCAGCGGGCCGGTGAGCAGGTATTCCTCGCGCATGGGCTGGGGACACAGCTTGGGGTAGATGCAGGAGGAACCCAGGAACAGCAGGCGCTTGACGCCCGTTTTCCAGGCGGCGTGGATGACGTGGGTCTGGATGGCCAGGTTGTCGCGGATGAACTCGGCCGGATAGGTGTTGTTGGCCAGGATGCCGCCCACTTTCGCCGCTGCGAGAAAGACGTACTCAGGCCGCTCGTCGGCGAAGAAGGCCTCCACCGCGGCCTGATCGGTGAGGTCCAGCTCAGCGTGGGTGCGGGTGAGGAGATGGCCGTAGCCCTTGGCGTGCAGATTGCGCATGAGGGCGGAGCCGACCAGGCCGCGGTGGCCTGCGACATAAATCTTGGCGTCTCGGTCCATAGGGTCACTCGTGATAATCCAGGGCCTTGTAGCCGTGCCGCTTGAGCAGTTCGTCGCGCTCGGCGGCCTTCAGGTCCTCACGCAAATAGTCGAGGAGGGGGGCACGGTAAGGCAGGTGCTCTGCGGCGATACCGGCCCTAGCTGCGATGGCTTCCTTGAAGCCGGCACGGCCCTTCATGAGCCAGAAGGGCAGACGTAAAAGGTTGAGGGGGGATTGCTTGACCACCTTTATCAACAATTCCGCAAGCGTGTCCGTCGGCGTCAGGGTGCCATCCAAATCGACCACAAGGGGCAACTTCGTTGTCGTCGGGCTCATGAAGTCTCACTGCCTCTCAAGCCATCAGGGATGCGCATCACGTTGATGCAGGTCTTGTCCAGCACCCATCCTGGGCCGAGGCGAACGTAGAAATAGCGCAAGGCGGCATGACGGTGCTCGGGCCGCGCCTGCTCGGCCCCTCCCGCCTCGGATTCCCAGCCGTTGTTGAGGGGCCCGTACAGCCCGTTCCAGAACTGGGGGATCTCCCAGCCGAACTTAAGGAACTGGGGCGAGGCAGCCAGGGTTTCGTAGGTGAGCGTGGTGCCGGAGCGGGAGCAGCCCACAACGAACACCGGATCGGGCATGGCCAGGCGCGTGAGGTCGTACCACAGGCCGCGCAGCTCCCACCGGAGGGCGCGCAGGTTTTTGGCGCGGATCTCGGGGTCGAGGAGCTTGTGGATGCTGCTGAGTTTTGGCATTACTGCTGTGTTGTGATGATGTCTTTTAGAGCGGTGAGCAGTGCCTGTTCAGACTGTTTGCTGTGATTACAAATATTATTGTGTATCGATGAGATTAGTGATTGACCTGAAAGAATCAGGTGTTGTAAATAGTCTACCGCTTGCAGTCTTGTTGACTTGTTCATGATGTTCTCGGTAAAAACATAAAACGGCTGCGCATCATAGGTGTAGAAGAATGTCTCCTTTTTCTTGTCGCCCAATGTGTGTTTGGAAGAGCGTGCGCCAAATCCGACACAGATAGCAGGTATGCCCATGCGCCAAGCGATGAGCGATAGGTGATAGGTGTCCGTGATGACGAGGGCGGACCCCAGGAGGTGTCTGATCAGCTCTGAGTAGTTGCGTGGCTGAAGTGCGGATAACTCGGAAAGGGATGTCAGATTTTTTCTGCCAATGCCGCTGCCGATCAACCTGCCGTATTTAAGCGAGCGATAGGTTTCTTCCGGCAATGAATGTAACCAGGGTAGCCATACGATCTTCTTGTTCACACGCTCTGCCACTTCGACTGCGAAGGCGATCAATCTGGGCTTTAGGTTTCCGCTGCTTCTGCCGAAAAAGGTTGAAATGTAGTCGCCGGGCATACCTCGGTTAACGTCGAGCATCGAAATTTTCTCGGCATCACTGCGATCGAACAGGAGCGCGCAGTCGGTTGCGAGGTGGCTGTTGCTGTAATCGTTGAGGAGATGGCTGACCCTCATCGCCGAATAGACATCCCGCATCCAGATATTCCGGATGCTGGACAGAAAATGCTGCAGTGCAGCCCTGTATTCCTTTGAAATGTCTAGATCGATTGCATTGTCGCCCATCATTGTGGTGCCATAGCTTATTGTTTTTAACAACACAGATTCTGGAGCGGAGCGGAGTAATAAGTGATCGTAAATGATGTTATCAGTAAGTGGTTCTGACTTGTGTTTCGATTGTTTCCAATGGCCTTTCAAGTCCTGCTGCTGATAGTTCCACGCATGATGGAAGTCGCCCCAGTAAACGATCGCGTCGCTGGCGTAGATTTCTTCCAAGTGCCCAAGCATCGGCTTGTAGGACAATTCTGTGCCGTCTGCGAAGGGTGGGAAGGAGGGTGGGTCGAAGATGCAGTAGCGACTGAATTCGATCTTGTCGGCAAGGCCATTTCTGCGGACAAAGGCGTCAAATGCAAGGTCGACTGTCGCCATGCCAGGGTTAAAACTTGTCATTCGCGCGGCGATGACGGAGACTGTGGCTTTCTTTGTCATGGTCGAATCATTAGACAGGTTTGGTTGTTTTTTATTGATTGTCGGTCATTGCCTTGCGATGTGAATGGCGTCGAGCCATTCCCGGATATGCTTTCCCTCTGTCCGCATATCCCACCGGTATCCAGTGCGCACGAAGGGATATACGCCCTGTTCCACCGCCCAGATCAGGTCGTCCAGGTAGGCGATGTAGTTGTCGTCGTGCTTCCAAGGATGGATGGACCAGTTCTCGAGACCCGTTGTCGTCCAACGCTCCAGACCGCGTAGCCGCAAGGTGTGCGTGAGAGAATCTTCCAGAGGTTCACCGGAACGAGCTTGTACGATGGGCAGCACCCTGTCCATGAAGCGTTTGCGGTCCATGAGGAAGTAGCGGGTGGAGACCGTGTCTGCCTTGGCCCAGCCCTTGATTGGCTTGCGCCCCAAGGGGCGTTTGAGCACACGTTCCAGCCAGTTGCGCGCCTGCGGCGGGCCGCCCCTGCAGGTGGCGAAGACTACGTGCGATTCATGCTGCATCAGCTCGATGCCCGCAGCGATCCAAGACTCGCCTGGGGTGGTGTGGAAGAGCATGTCCGAGTCCATGTGAAAGACATAGTCGCCCGTGCATTGGTCCAGCGCATAGAGGTACTGGTAGATAGGGGCGCCGGAGAAGTCTTTGAGCGCGATGTCGTCGCGACCGAAGTATTTCTTCAGGATGGCGGCCTGGCTTTCCTCATCCCAGGGGATGGTGTCGACCCGGTCGATGAGGCCGTCGGCCATCAGCCGGTCGAGGATGGCCAGCAGTTCGCCCGGGTCGCCCCGGCGGCGGCTGTCGTACTTGCCCATGGGGTTGCCCGGGTCGTAGGCGACCAAGCGCTCGGAAAACGGAAAATCCAGACTGCGGAAGACGTGCCGCAGGGTCTTTTCCAGAAAGGGCACGTCGGTGACGCAGGTGTTGACGGTGAAGCTGACGGTGGGGGTCATGTCGCTGGCCCGGTGGGTTTGCGGTCGGTGTGGGCGGTGAGCTGGGCTCCCGTCTCGGCAAGAGCATCGGAGCTCTCGCTTTCGGCGGTTGGCGGACGACTGACGGGACCGGGGCGGAGATCCATCGCCGCGCGCAGTTCCCCCAGGGCGGCCGCCATGCGGATCAGGTAATGGAAACGGCGGTTGGCATTCAGAGTCAGCAGTGCGTAAAGGCCATACTGCACGGGCTTTGTCACCAGGTAGGGGCGTAGGCCCTGGGGCGGCTCGCCACTCATACGGCGTGCCGAGAGCGAGCGCAGATAGCTCTTGCGTAGCATATAGCATGTGCGCATGCGTTCGGGCTCAATGGCGTGCAACTGTTTCAAGGCCGGAACATAGAGGATGCGCACGCCTTGCGCCAGGCAGCGCTGGATGAATTCGTGATCTTCCCCGCCCATCAGGTTGTGTCCCCGGGGGCCCAGCTCGGTGGAGAAGGTGCCCACTTGCTCAAAGACCCAGCGCCGCACGGTGATGTTGCCACCGCTGGGCAGCTTGTGGTCGGCGGTGATTTCCTTGGGCACATCACCGAAGTCGTATTCCGGGAATGGACGGATGGGGATGTGGTAGCGTCCGGTGGCATGCACCCAGGCGGGCTCGCTCCCGTCCCAGGCAGGCCGGATGCGGCCGCAAAGGATGCCGTACTCCGGATAGTTCGCCAGGGCTTCTGCCAGTGTGGGAAGAAAGTCGGCCCAGACAAACTGGTCGTCGTCGATGAAGCACAGCGTATCTGCCTTGGTTTCGGCAATGGCCCGGTTCAGCGCGAACGACTTGCCCGGCCGGGGTTCCGCGATCCAGCGCAGGGAAAGGTCCTGCCATGCCGGGTCGGCCTGCGCTGCGGCCAGCAGGGCATGGGTGTCGTCGCTGCAGGCATTGGCCACCACCAGGACCTCGGCCTTCAAATCCTCAGCCCGCCGCGAACTGGCGAGGGTGTCCAGAGTCTGTCGCAGCAGGGCCGCTCGGTTGTGGGTGCAGATGACGATGGTTAAGTCCATATGCGTCCGATCAGGTACGCGGCCCGAAGGCCCAGCCGTGGATCTGTCCCAGGAAATAGGCCACGTTCATCTCCCGGCGCAGGGTTGCCACGCGGCCCTCGGCCCACCATTGCTCCAGCACCGCCCGGATGGCTCGCGCAAGTTGGCCGAACAGGTAGGGTGGTGGCAGGCGGGAGCTTCGATCACGCCGGCGGATCGCTTCCATACGCCCCTGCCGGTAATGCAGGTCGAGGAAGTAGCCCCGTGTGAGCTTCTCCGCCTGGATGCGGTGGTAGATGATGGCCTCGGGGGTCCACCATACTTTGAAACCCGCCGCCAGTAGGCGGCGGTAGAAGTGCACTTCCTCGCCGCCGGTATTGTCGCTGCCCTTACGGCCCAGCATGGGGTCGAAGTTGCCGACCCGCTCGCATACGGCCTTGCGGAAGCCGAAGTTGCCGCCATAGAACGGCGTGTAGGGGTCGGAGAGAGGGCAGATCTCGTCCGAGCGGTTGAGCTCACCCAGGAAGCCCAGCAGTTCGTCTTTGAGCCAGGCCGGGCGTGCATCCTCGAACAAGACCACCTGGCGGCCGCCGAAGGCGTCCGGATCGTGGGCGCGGATGAGCCGCTCATAGGCGCACAGCCAATCCGGGTCAGGGGTCTCGTCGTCGTCGATGAAGAGGAGATAGTCGCCACGCGCCTCGGCGATGGCGCGGTTGCGGGCGTTGGACAACCCCAGCTTTTCCTCGCGCACCACGCGCACCTGCCAGCCTTCGGGCCAGGCGTGTCTCGCCAGCAGCTCGGGCGTGCCGTCCGTGCATCCGTTGTCGATGATGAGGAACTCCCACGGCGCCTCGGGCTGCTTTAGGACGGCCACATCAACCAACGTGCGCGCCAGGCGGTCGGCATGGTTGTGGGTGCACAGGGCGACGGTGTAGGCGACGGTCATGGCGCCCTCCCCGGCAACCGGGCGCGCAGACGGTCCATGTAGTAGCGTGCGGCGTGAGCGAGGCTACCGTCGTTGGTGCCCAGCCGGATCTTGCGCAGCAGCATGGCCGGCGTGTCCGTGCCGTAAACGTCGATCCTGCGGATGAGGTAGCGGTCCACGTCCCGGCGGTTGAAGCCCGAGCGCGTGGAAAAGGCGGCACGGTAACCGGCGGCGCGCGCGGCCTCCTGCACGCGCGCGTCTACATGGCCGAAGGGATAGGCGAGATAACGCACCTGTCGGCCCAACAGCTCGTCCAGCCGCGTTCTGGACCCCGTCAGCTCCTCGGCGAGGTCGGCGTTCGACAGGGTGGGCAGGCTGGCGTGGGTGCGGGTGTGGGAATGGAAGTCCACCCCCCGCCGCTGCATGTCGCGGATCTCGTCTACATCGAGGAGCGGATAGGTCACGCCGTCGGGATTGGAAGCGCGCGTCCAGTGATCCTCCTGGCCGAGCAGGTCGCTCACCAGGAAGACGGTGAAAGGCCAGCCCATGGCCTCGAGCACGGGCAGGGCGTGCTCGCGCACCCCCCGGAAGCCGTCGTCGAAGGTGATGACGAGCGCCCCCTCGGGCAGCGGCGGGCCGCCTTCCAGCCAGTCCACCAGGGCGTCGATGCGCACCGCCCGGTAGCCCTTGCGGGCCAGGGCCTGCATGTGGGCGGCGAAGGCGTCGGGCGCGATGCAATAGCGAGCCTCCCAGGCGTTGTGGGCCGTCCCCACCCGGTGATACATGAGTACCGGCACCCGCTGGGCCGTGGTCATGAGGCCCTACGGTCCATCAGGCCCACGAGACCGCTATATATGCCGAAGGGCAGCAGGGCAGCGAGGATGTGGCGCAGATCCTTCATCCCGTAGCTGCCTTTCGCCGCCGCATGGCGGAACAGTTTGTGGGCGGAGTGCAGCTCGCGCTTCCAGAAGGCCCGGTAGGCCTGGCGCAGCACCTGGCCTTCGGTATAGTCCCGCAGCTGCTGCGCCGACAGGTGGGCGACGCGCTGCGGATGGGCGCGAATAAAGGCCTGCTGGGCCTCCAGGGCGTCCAACACCTGGCGCCATTTCACCGACGAGACCTGGCCCAGGTCATGCCAGCGGTAGAAGGCCAGCACTTCCGGCACGCGCTTGATGCGCGCCCCGACGCCCAAGGCGCGCAGCCAGAAGTCGTAATCCATGGAGGCGAAGCGGCGTTCCGAGAACCCCTTGAGCCGATCCACCAGTTCGCGCCGCACCAGGGCCGCGTGGATGGGCCAGGGACAGGTGCGCAGAAAGTGGGCCACGGTGTCTTCCTCCTCATAGGCAGGCGGTAGGTAGGGAGCGGCGCGGACGCCCTCGCCCACGTTCTGCCAGCCGCAGTAGGCGATGTCCGCGCCTTGGTCTTCGACGGCATGCAATAGCCTTTCCAAGGCCTGTGGTGCCCACCAGTCGTCGGCATCGAGAAAGGCAACGTAACGGCCCTCAGCGTGCCGGAGCCCCTCGTTGCGGGCGGGATATGGTCCCGCGCGATTGGTGTGATACAGGCGCACCCGCCGCGGATGCTCGCGGGCAAGCCCGGCCACGATGACCTCAGAGCCATCGGTGGAGCCGTCGTCCACCACGATCACCTCCACCGCCCCATGGCTTTGACCAAGAGCCGACGCCACCGCCTCCGCGACATAGGGTGCGGCGTTGTAGCAGGGCATGATGACAGAGACGAGGGGTGCTGCCATGTCAGCCATGTTCCAGCGCCCTCACCCGGTGATTGGTGTGCGCCGCCCAGAACCGCCGGAGGATGCCGGGAGGACGCCTTTGCCAGGTCCCCTGCAGCAGGATGGAGTAGCGCCCCAGCTTCTTGGGATGGGCCCACATGTTGTGCTCGGTGTACATCAAAATCGGAAATTGCCGATCCGGGTGCGCCTCCACCCGCGCCACGAAGGTGTCGGGGCGCAAATGCCTTTCGTAATAGTCGATGACGTGGGCGCGCATGGCGAGGATCTTCCCCTGGTCCATGGCCAGTGCCTGGCGGATTGCCTCCATGAGATCGCCCTCAGTGTCGAAGGTGAGACAATCATGGCCTGGGCGCAGGGGCGGATCCATCCATTCCGGATAATTGGTGATGGGGATGGTGCCCACCGCCATGGCCTCGGTGATGTTGTGGCACATGGGCATGATGATGCCCGGCGGGCTCAGAAAAAAGTCAGCCCGCGCCAGCGTGGGCAGCCAGTCTGCGAACTCGATGCGCACCTCGCTGGAGGCGGTCAGCGCAAACTTGTTGGTGTAGGGCGCGTGCCAGAGCGCATCGAGCTCCGCGGCATCCTGGATGAGAATGAGCGCCTCGCCCAACCGCGCCTTGATGGTTTCGACGATCCTCTGGCGCGGCAGCTTGGGGCGCGGATAGGGCACCCGCACCCGGTGATAGTTCACGGTGTCGCCCGAGAAGAAGATGCGCACCTTGCGTTCTGAGGTGCGCAGCGCCGCGATGTCGTCGGCCGTGAGACCGGACTGCATCGGGTGCATGGGAAAGGGCATGATGATGGGATTGGAGGTCCAGAAGGGCGAGAACAGGTCAAAGCGGACCTGGATCATCTTCGCCCAGGGCAGACGCATGAGCGCCGGGTCAGGCTCGTCGTAAAGCAGGAAGGCGCCCTCGGGCTGGGACGGTGCCTCACGGGTGAGACTGAGGGCGGGGAGGGTGTGGATCATCTGTCCGTATTTTTCCAGCGGCGTCTCGCCCAGGTAGTCGAACAGGTCGATCCTGTAGCCGGATCGGGCGAATATGTGCATCAACGCGTACAAGAGCCGCCCCTGTTCCCTGAAGATGTGGGGCCCAGCGAACTTGGCGTAGATACGTTTATGGTTGTTCATGGTTGCCATGTCCGCGCCATCGCCTCACAAGACCTTCAGACACGGGTTCCCCCAGTCTGGCTTGTTGTACACCAGCTCGCCTGCGTCGTCGCACCGGACCAGCCGCCGGCCCAGGAAGCGCGCCAGCGCATGGGGGGCGGCGCTATGCCATTCGCTGGTGCCCTCGTGACGTCCGTCTGGCGGTGCATCGCCGACTGCCTCCGCACAAATGGCCAGCGCGCGGCTGGTATACGGTTGCCAGGTGCCCGGGGCACCGACCTGCCCCTCCCCTGGGCGCTCGATCCGTTGCGGTGGGGTGTCCCCGTCGTGGCGATAGACCCCCTTGCCGATCATGGTGTACCAGGCTAGTCCCGAGGCGGGGGCGTAAACCACGCCCGCCACGGGGCGCCGGTCTTCGATGAGGGCGATGTCGATGCTGAACTCCGCTCGAGGAGAGCCCAGCGCCGCTTCGCCATCCAGGGGGTCCACCAGCCAGAAATGATTCCAGCCTTTGCGCACGTCGAAGGCGACGTCGGACTCCAGCCGCGTAATGACCGGGATGTCCTTGTTGAGCGCGGCGAGTCCATCGCGGATGACACCCGCGACCGCACGGGTGACGGACGCCACCGTGCGTTCGCGCCCCATGAACAGCACCTGGAGCCTCAGGGGTATAGATGCGAGCACATCGATGGGTGTGAGCTCCGACACTGGGCGCAATGCCTGATGTAGGCGCAGCAGAGGCCGCCCCTCTGCGCGGGCGATGCGCTCCAGCGAATGCACATCCATCCAGCGGATGCGAGTGACATTGGCCTTGGGAAAAGGCATGTCCGGCATCGGTTTGCCCAAAAAGGGGCAGAGCTTCTCCCAGCCCTCGCCGGCAGTGATGTTGAGGACCAGCAGATCCTGCGGGCGGTCGGCGAAATAGGCCATCACCCCCTGCACGAAACGCTCATAGCCGGCGCGGAACTTGTCCTCGTCGAAGGCCGTGGTGCCATAGAGATCCAGAAACAGCTGCCTGTGTGCCTCGTTCATGGCATTGGCGTGGTTGACGGTGAACTGCTTTTTACACGACAGCAGCCAGCCGTCCATGTCGCGGACGGTGAGGATGAATTTGGAGCCCGGAAAGGCCTGGTCCAGCTCCCGGTAGAAGCTGGGGATGGGCGTGTCGGTGAGGGCGTCGTGGCTTTCCAGGACGGCAGGGTCGATCGAGGATAGATCGCCGGGTGAATAGTGCTGGATGCCTGGATAGTCCTTGGTGCGGTAGCCGAGGATTTCCAGGGCGTGTGCCAGGCTGCTGGTGCCGGTCTTGGACAGGCCGATGCCGAAGATCTTCATGTTGTCAGCGCGGTGTGCCTTGCCGAGCCCGCAGGGACTCGATCTGGGTGAGGTAGATGGCGGTGTAGGGGGCGGTCCAGCGCATGCGCATGCGCAGGTTGCCGCCAGAGACGGCCAGGCTCAGCAACCGCTGCATCATCTGGCCCCGACGCACCAGTTCGCCCGTGCCATGGGCGGCCAGGTAGGCCAGGGTCTCCAAGAAGAAACGGCGATAGTGGCCGTTGCTTTCCGTCGGGGGCGTGGGTGTGCCGCCGGCATAGGGCATGTCGCGAAAGGCAGGGTAACTAAGGCCAATTGCGGCGTCGTGAAAGTCCTTGTCGACGTTGATTGCTGGCGGTAGCGCAAGCCGGAAGTCCAACAGATCCTGGTCCAGAAAAGGGGTGACCGCCATGACGCCCGACCGCCGGGCGATGGACATTGGCTGCATGGCTGAAACGTGCCGCCCACGATTCCAGAAGTAGAAGGAAACGAGGGGGTTGGGGGCATCCTGGTGCCGGGCGAGCTCCCGCTGCATGCGCTCCACGGCCAGGTCGGCGCTGAAGCGGGAGGCCGCCGCCGGCGTCAGCACCCGCTGCAGGGCCTCCTCCGAACCCTGCCAGCTGAGCCATTTGCCCAGGATGTCACGGGCCACCTCCGCCCCGCGGTCCTGTTCCAGCAGGCGCAGGTGCTCGGGTTTGCAGTACTGGCTATAGGTCGTGCCACCGGGGCTGCCTTCGTAGACGATGGCGCCGGGGTGGCGGCGGGCGATCTCGCCATAGAGGCTCACACACCAGACGTTCTCGGCGGCGCCGAAGTTGTTGAGACGGTTCTTCGCGAGTTCGGCGGCCAGTCGGGAGGGTGGCTGCCCCAGGGACTGGTGCGGCAGGTCGAAACGCCGGGCGAGCAGGCGGGCGACCTCGATGTTCTGGGTGCGGTAGGGCGGAAAATCGTGGTTGGTATAGCAGACCTGCGGGCGACACCCCAGCTCCATCAGCTCCAGGAAGATGCTGCGCGAATCCCGCCCACCGCTCAGGGGCAGGACGTAGGGCACCTCCGGCGAAGCCCTGCGCCGGACCGCCTGGCGCACCAGGTCGGCAAACGTGGCGATGGCCTCCTCGCGTGAGATGCGCAGCGGGGCGGGATGGCTCACCCCCCCCGAGACCCGCGCCTGACCACCCGACCAGCGTACCGTACCCCCGGGGGGAAGCGCCCGGATGTGCCGGAAGACGGTGTCCTCCCCCAGCGTCCAGCCCAGCCGCAGGTAGACCGCCATGGCCGCGTCGTCCAACTCAGGCGGTGCCCCGAGGGACAACAGCCGTTCGATGGAGGGGGAGACGCCGAAGACCTTGTCCGTGGCGTAGTAATAAATGGGAAAGAAGCCCAGGCGACAGTTGCGCACCACCACCTCGCGGCCGTCCCATTGCCATTCGGCATAGACATCGCGCCCGGTCTGCAGCGGGGCGGGTAGGTTCACCTGGCCCAGGCGGGCGTTCATCACGCCGGTCAGCTCGGCGCCCGTCTCCCCCTGGCGGATCCACAGATAGGGTTCCCTGGACGTGGAGGTCTCCACATCGGGCAGAACGGGGCGGGTGTGGCTTTCGGTCATGGCAACCGCCGGTCACCCTTCACGCCGCAGCAGGCAGGTGCCCGGTACGGTGTCATACATGGTGGGCGCGTAACCGGGATATTCCCGCAGCCAACGATCGATCATGGCCTGCTCCTGGGGCCGTCTGGCATCGTCCACATAGACAATGGCCTGTGGTGAGAGCAGGTCCAGGAAGAAGGGCAGTGCCGGATAACGGGGCATGCCCTGCGGATTCAGGGCGGCAGGGGGGCCATCCACGATGAGCAGGTCGATCGGGGCGGCATTACGTACCTGCTCTGGCACCCGATACCACGCAAATTCCTCCTGGCCGAAACGCTGCTTCGCCAGAGGTGCGTCCAGCACGTGGACATAGTCCTCCAGTCCACTCGCCCGAATGTGCCGGCGGGTCTGCTCGGCCCAATGGGGATCATGGTCCAGGGAGAGGAGCCGCCCGCGCCCGGCCTGCTTGAGCATGCGGCCGATGAGGATGGTGGAAACCCCTGACCCCAGTTCCACGATGGTCGCGGGCTGGGCCAGGGCAACCT
>FWPV01000332.1_pt1 | contig 155643 bp, 148 predicted proteins | sample 2228371 | NCBI WGS metagenome assembly FWPV01 (sample SAMEA103939776, study PRJEB20133) | metagenome
CGCAAACTCAAACTCTAAACCTTAACTCAAGGCCTATCAGCGTTTGTGGACGGGAATTATAGGGGAATTCATCAAAGATGTCAAGAGGTTTCCAAAAGAATTTCGAAAAACTTAATAGGCAACGCTTACATACCCCGTTTCTGGACGAATGGTAATGGTTGCATTACCTTCAGTGACGTGCTGTAGTTCCACTGTACAACCTCCAGTTGGTATCGCATTTGAATATAATCCAGTATATGCATCCAAATATGGGCGTCCTAAATTGTCAAATGCAATCGTAGGATAAGCTCCCCCAATCACACATGTGCCACCTACTAATTCGATTCCAAATTTCTTAGTTAAATTCACTAATGATTTATCTGGTATAGCCGCTACTGCATTCAATCCATCTCCAATAGTTTGATTAGTTAACGGATCTACTGCTTCTTCGTTTATATTAGAATTTCCCGCTTTATTTTCATCTCTAAAAACTTCATAATAATAGACGACGACACCATTGATGGTAGTATGTGGAAATCTTATTTGCCAACGTTTTTCCCACCATGTAGGATCATTAGAGTCAAATTTATCATCGGACATAGCCAAGTGCTGGGTATAACGAATATGGCTTGCAACTTGTTCCGCTGCTTGTTGAAGTGGATTGGTTCTAAAATCAGGCATTGCCAATACGGCTAGAATTCCTATGACAATAATCACAAATACCAATTCAAGCATCGTAAATGCATAGCGTTTCATTGTTTTCACTTTTTAAAAAATAAATCTGCAATGATTATAACAAGAAAAAGAAAAAAATGTGGAAGATTATGGGGATAAGGGATCCCGCCAAAGCGGGAAAAGAAAATTAGATTTCGTCTGCCATTTGCACATCGTACAAGATATCATCCATCGGATGACGATACATCGGCATGTCAAGACGTTTTTCATCAAGGACGTGACCGATGAATCCGATAGTACGACCCGCGATGAAAAACGCGTTCAATGTTCCAGATGCGATGAACTCATTGATCTCTTGCTCAGAGTAACCAAGCGCACGCCACATATCGACCATAAGAATACCAATAGTACCGTCAACGTTAAGGATCAAGTTCTCTTTCTTAGAGGTTGTCAACGCTTCAACCGTTCTTGCATAGTCAAGAAGCGGAGTTGCCGGGAAATACTCTTTCGCATAATCCATCAACCCTTTAACACGAAGGTCTGGGTTTTTAAGCGATTTGATACGGTGACCGATACCTGGGATTGGAATACCTAATTTTTTCATATGGTTTAGGAATTCCGCAGGGCTCAATTTGTTGTCATCCGCATATTTGAAATGCTCAGCAGCACCGTCAATCGCACCACCGAAACGTGGTCCGATAGTGAGTAGTCCTGTTACCAATGATTCAACAACCGATTTACCGGCACGAGCAGTAACTTTCGCATTGTGTGCACCCGAAACCGCCGGACCATGGTCGGCAACTGTTTTGATAACTGTTTCGATAAAGTCGGTTGCCCATTTAGGGTACTGTTTTTTGAACCATAAAAGTGAAATAACATCACCGATCCCTTTACCCGTACTTGGAAGTGCAACCGAAGAGATAGGGAAACCAGCATAAGTCGCCTCATCTCCGCGATCATCTGAAATCGTACAGATGAACTCTTTTTTACGACGTACTTTTGGTACTACGTTCATATCCGGTTCTGGGATGTTTTTGATCACACCGTCCGCTTTCAATTTACCATATACTTCAGCGATTTTTGCCGGAAGGTCATTGAAGGTTGCAGGAACATAGATACCCGCATCCGCCATCGCTTTATTTTTCGCTTCAGCCGTTTCAGCAGCAGCATTCGCAGATGCACCTGCGTGACCGAACTGTACACCTGAATCGTAATATTTAGCGATTGTACCGATACACCATGCGATGATCGGCTTAGTGATACGTCCAGATTTAACGGCATCGATCACTTTGTACTCTTCTGTACCACCCACTTCACCGAGCAAAATCATGTATTTTACTTCCGGGTTGTCTTGCATTCGAAGAAGGTTGTCGATAAATACTGAACCAACGAAACGGTCTCCACCGATCGCAACACCCTCAGCAATACCATCGGCATTGATCGCGATGATGTTTGAAAGTTCGTTGAACAATCCGCCAGAACGGGTTACAAGTCCGCAAGAACCTGCACGGTGCAATTTAGAGTTCACGATGTTTTCGATGGTTCCACCGACGTTTGCAATTTTGAATGCACCCGGAGCGATACCACCAACGGTTGCTGGTCCGATAACGATGACGTTTTTATCACGTGCCGCTTGGTTCATACGTCGCGCAAGACGCTCAGGAATCCCTTCTGCCGTAATCATGATCGATTTGAAACCACCGATTTGCAATGCTTCCATCGTGACATCATACGCCGTACGCAATGATGCAAAGTTCAAAAGAACGTCTGCTTGAGGCTGAGCTGCTTTTGCTTCCGCCGTGTTTTTATACAACGGGATCATCACTTCATCCGGACCCCAGAAAAACTTCTCAAACTTGTTACTGCTTGTCGGCGCAACGATACCTGCTACCGAAGGTGTTTTTCGCTTGATTGTGTAATCGTAGTCAAGCATACGCTGGATTGCACTTGCATTGTTATTCCAAAAAATAGCCTGTGTGTCTTTAGTAAATAGTTGTGCCATCTTTTCTCCTTATGCCTCTACTGCCATACGAACAATGTCAGTTACGTGTGTTTCAGGACCGTAAACATCGATCCAAAGACCCATTCTATCCGCCGCTTCTTTAATATCTTTAAGACCTTTTTCATAATTAGGACCACCACGGCGAACGTAGATTTTGATTCCCACTTCTTTCATTTTCTCTTGATACTCTTCGAATGCTTGGATGATACCGGTAAATGTTTTTGCAACGTCGGTAAAGTTTGCAATCGCACCACCGATGATAAGGATCTTATCACGGCCTTGTGCATCTTTTTTGCGCGTCATAAGATCAAGCAATGTTTCAGCGTAGAACTTAGTTTCACCCGTAGTTGGACCACCGGAATACTCACCATAGTTCGCCAAATCTTCGATACCTGCAAGGTCAGCGATCGTATCAGCGTAAACCACTGACGCACCACCACCGGCAACCATCGTCCAGATACGAGCGTCTGGTTTTAGAAGGGTAAGTTTCAATGACGCACCGGTTTTAGAGTCTGCATCTTCAATTGCCAGAACTTCCGGAGATTTTTCTTCCATACCGAATGCCGTTGGATACTCAACATCCCCCCATGCATCCGCCATTAAGAAGCCAGCTGTATCGTCAAGTTTTGCAACCATATCAAGCAATTCGATTTTGTTGCCTTGCATAACGAACGGGTTGATCTCAAGATACGCGAAGTTTAGTTCACGGTATGCTCTGAAAAAACCGATTGCGAATTCTGCGAATGCAGCCTTGTCTTTTTCTGCAACATCCGCAGGGATGTTAGCTCTGATTTTTGCGGCGATTTCATCTTCGCTTTCAGTGATTTTGAAAGAGACTTCCGTCACTTTCTCTTCCCATCCCTCTTCAACTTCCATTCCACCTTCGGCAGACATGTAAAGAACATCGTCATCACCGACTACCGTAGCGGAGATGTAATACTCTTCCGATTGTTCATGCGGAGTGAATGGCTCAACGATAAAATGGGTCAAAAAGTCAACCGAAGGGTTACCTGTCGGTGTGTCACCGTCAAATGAGAAATAAACTTCTTGCTTCTCTTTCGCTTTGCTATCGATCCAGTCAGCAGCTTTTACCAATGTGACATCACCCGGTTTTTGGTCCTTGAACAATACAAGTCCATTTTTACCGCGCTTACCAAAAAGCATATCCGGCTTAGCTACCAGTTTTTTCTCATTTAGCCACGCATGATCGATCGCAGCTTCTCTAAGTCCTGGTCCGTTTTTGACCATGACGGTTTCATATGCATATGTAAAATTTGGAAAGTATTTATTCCAGTGCTTTGCCAAAATTGACTTCGCATCAAATTCACGAATCGCTTTTTGAGCCATTGCAACCCCTTCTGAAAATATTTTGGAAGGAATTATATCATTAGTAATCTGTGATATATAACTTTATCTACCGTTTTTTTATCTAGCAAGGCTTGAATTGCTTATTTTAGTAACATATTTTTTATAAACAGTTTTTCCATTGTAACGAATTGTAACTTTTTTGGTACCTTTTTTGCGATGCTCACTTAAGCGAACATAAGGGCATTGTTCTATTCCGTAAAAATGCAAACGTAATTGTATTTCATTATCCTGAGCATCAATACATCTTATGCCATTCTTTTTTAGCTCCGTGGCAAGATCCTTTGCAATATGCATCGGATACGCAAAGTGGTGCGTCGGTTTTTTAAGCCATTGATATCCATAAGTATTAAAAAAAACAGCGACCGTATTCAGCAATAATATTGCCAATGCCGTATAAAAAAGCCAACGATACCGACCTCTAAATTCTCTTAAACGGATTCGATAGGTATGTACAAATGTTTGCGCCGCAAGTGGCATAGCCGCCATCAAAAAGGGGGCAAAAAGCTGTATCTCCATCTTCTGGCGAAAGGAGAGTATAAGGGATAAGATAAATGCAACCGTTGCGATCATCCAGACTAAATCGCGTTCTTTGCTGATAAAACGACGGTATAAAACGTAAAAAATATAGATGAAAATAATCGGTGAGAAAATGGCCGCATATACGCCGATTGCATCAAAAAATCTCCCCTCAGGACTCCCTCCGATTTGCAATCCCCCAAGCCAATACCCCAATACGGCAAGCAGAGTCAAGACTAAAGCATTTCGATATTGCTTTTCCACCCCTTCAAAAAGAGCGACTGCAATAATGAGCGGAAGGAATGTAGCATCTAGCCATACATAAGCAGGCAGTAAAGCATAACTGTATTTTCCATATCGCAAGTAGCCGTAAATAAAGAAAAATGTTAGCGCTATTTTGATCCCTGCCAAATCAACAACCAAAGCAGCACTTGTAACACCCGGCAGTAACAGATAAATCAATATCAGCCACAATCGATCATTATCACGAGAAAGAAAGAAAAAACTGATCTTATAGAGTAATAAAACACTGATCAGGTGTACACCGACCATCGGCAACCGTAATGCATAATCGTTTTGACCGAATAAGTGGATAAAGAACTGAATGAAATAATGGAAAGGGTGCTCGCTCTTATAAAGCAGTTCCGCTTCATTAAAACTAATCGAGAGTGAACTGATCTGAGCGATTAAAAGGAGTGTATGGGAAAAAAGTAAAACAGCTAAGAGAAGTTTGGCTCTCATAACTTTAGAAAATTATTGAGGATTTCATGTCCGAAATCACTCATAATCGATTCAGGGTGAAACTGAACTCCGTAGATCGGCTTGTCTTTGATCTCCAGTGCCATGATCTCATGATCATCTTCGCTGTACGCGGTCGGGATGATCGCCTCTGGAAGGCTCTCCTGCTCGACGATTAACGAATGATATCGTGTCGCTGTAAAAATCTCCGGAAGCTTGTTAAAAATCTTCGTCTCTCCGTTGCGAACCATTTGAGACGTCTTTCCGTGCATCATGCGATTAGCACGAACGACTTTGCCACCAAACACCTGTGCAATACTCTGATGTCCTAAACAGATCCCCAAAATAGGTACCTTATCCGCAAAGTGCTTGATTACTTCAAGCGTAACACCTGCATCATCCGGAGTTGCCGGGCCTGGAGAGATGATGATCTTCTCCGGATGGAGCGCTTCGATCTCTTCAACGCTCATCTCATCATTTCGAATGATTTTAAGATCCGCCCCCAGTTCAAGACAATACTGAACGATGTTGTAGGTAAAACTGTCATAATTATCAATCATTACGATCATAAGGCTCTCCTACCAAACTTTGATGACATTATACAAGCTGTCACGCTCAACCGGAGTAAATCCGCTGTTTTTTATCAGTCCAACATACTCTTGAAGGTTAACACCATGGGCACTTTTGGCACCTGCAGCAGAGTTGATCGATTCTTTTTCGATCGTACCATCGAGATCATTCGCGCCGAATTCCTGAGCTACCAATGCCAGATTCACCGTCGAAGTAACCCAATAGGCTTTGAGGTTCGGGACATTATCCAAAACGATACGGCTGATGGCGTAGGTTTTGAGAATCTCATGCGCCGTGATGAACTCTTTGACATTCAGGTAATTGTTTTCGGTCTGATATACAAGCGGGATAAAGCAGTTGAATCCCCCTGTCTGATCTTGAAGATCACGGATACGCATCATATGGTCCACACGGTGGCGCCGCTCCTCGACATGGCCGAACAGCATGGTGACATTGGACTTCATCCCCCGTTCATGCCATTTACGGTGGATCTCGAGCCATTGATCCGAGGTGACTTTACCTTTACAAATATAATCACGTACCCCTTCATCGAAAATCTCGGCACCGCCTCCCGGCATCGAATCAACCCCGTTGGCGATCATCAGATCGATGATCTCATCGTAGCTTTTGCCGTACTCTTCAGCTAAGAAATGAACCTCAGCCGCCGTCAAAGCTTTGATGTGAAGTTCAGGATGACGTTCTTTGATCTTTCGAAAGACTTCCAGATACCACTCCAAGCCCGTGTCAGGATTGTGGGCGGAGACAATATGGACCTCTTTGATGTCGCGGGAAATAATGTCGTCGGTGATCTTCAAGATATCATCATGACTCATAGTATAGGGATTTGGATTTTTACGGCTGGCGCTGTACGCACAAAACTTACAGACGTCTTTACAGATATTGGTCGGATTGATGTGTCGGTTGATATTAAAAAAGGTTTGTTTTCCGTGCAGTTCTTGGCGTCTCTCATCCGCCAGTTCACCGAGGGTGAAAAGGTCCACATCATACAGCGCTGTCGCCTCTTCGAGAGTTAGCCGTTCACGCCGTTTTACTTTTTCGATCAAATCCATGGTCAATCTTTATAGAGCTTATTTTTGCCGCATTATAGCAAATGTTTCTAAGCTCTCTTTTCGAATTTACAGATTACTTCGATTCCATCTTTTTCTCTAAATAATTGGCTGTCGGAGCATCGACGGTATTAACATGGATGAGAATCCATTCGGGGACTTTATAGATAAAATTGATGATCTTCTTGATATTCCCATTTTTCCACTGCTGAATAGCTGAATCCAAATCCCATAAAAACATGTCATGCGCCGTTTTATGCATATCATAGGATGGGAAACCATGCTCTTGCATCAGACGCTCTTCGTTGGCAAAATGTTTTTTGACATGGTAGATGTATTCATCGAGTTTTTGTTCCAGTTCTGGAAGATTAGTTTTCTCACGCTCGTATTTATATGCCAGTTTTTCGATCTCATTGAGAATTTTGATCTCATTCTCATGAGTCTCCTGCATCTCATCAACATCCATATGCTCGACTTGTTCAGCATAGATCAATGCCATAAAAACTCCCTATCCTTTTAATGTGGGAAGTATAGTGTGATCTTGGTTGTAAAATATTGATTCATATCAAGTTCTATACGGATTTATATTAACCGGCTTTTTCCAAATGCTGAGCCAAAAACATTTTCATAATAGCTTGTCGGGCAACTCCTAAGCGTTTTGCTTCCTGATCAAGCCGCTCGATCATCCATACTGGCAAATCGAGATTAACCCTTTTTTGTTCAAGATTTGGTCTGCGCCCTTTGGAATAATCGACAAACGCTGATAGATCCTCACCGTTATCAAATGCTTCGTCAAATTCTTTAGCTGTTTTCATAATGTTCTATCTCCTCTTTACGTGATCGGCGTACCGATATGATTCGGATCGTCTCTTGCCGGTAGGTGATGACTGCCGACCAGTGTTTCCCTTCTATCTTTCCGATACATAGATAGCGTACTTCATCAGGAAACTGTAATGCGATCTCTAGCAAATATTCATCTTGCCACAACCCTTTTGCTTCATCAAAATCGATGCCATGCTTTTGTGCATTTACTGATGATTTATTGCTATCATATTCAAAATTCATACCAACAGTATACCAAAAAGTATTGAGACTAAGTAAAAATCCTAGTTCTTCAAGTTAATTTGTTTGTGGAATTTGTTGTACGTTACATCATCAATCGGAACCGATTCACCTGATGATGTTTTCATGTAGAGATATTTACGAGATTCAGGTGAACAGTCGAAGTATCCTTCAGGAGTAACAATAAGCCATTCGTCATTATCAAAAACATACAATTCAGCAATTTTATTATCAGTGTACTTTTTATAAAATTCAACGACACCATCTCTAATTTGTATAGAAACATTATTACTTTCATTTTGAATTGAATTATTATATTTTATTGCTCTTATATGTTCTAACGAAGAGATATGTTTATAAATCCAATCATCAGGAATTTTTTCTACTTCACCAACATTAATGTCTAGTTTATAATCTCCAGAAAGTGAACTGGTATAAATAATATACGGATCAGAGCTCATATAATACTTTTTAGCAGTAAAATCAAGTTTTTTGCTAGGTTCTAATGTTGTACTATCAATAAAATGAATGGTTTCGGTACTGAGTATGACAAATGTTTCTTTATCTTTAGTAAGCATAGTAAAAAAAGGAGCATCAGTTATAACACATCCATAACCATTAACAGACAGTTTTCCATATCTAATCATTTTTAATGTATTTACATCCCAAAGTTCCATATTACCCATTACATCAAGCAGTAAAATTCTATTATCTACATAGTAAACACTCCTTGCATAATTTAAAGAGCTTGTCCCCTCCGAATTATTTTGAATAATATGATTATCGACTATCTTTTGGGAATAAGTATCCCAAACACTGTAAGCGGTAATTGATCTTTTACCACTTTTATTCAAAAGTAGAATCTTCCTATCGTTAGACGAAGATAAGAGTTGTGACCAATATCTATTTTCTAATTTATTTGATTCAATAAGCTTAAGAGGAGAAAAGTTCCAACGCAATAACTGATTATAATTTTTTAATGTATAAAAATTTGTTCCGTTTGCAGTAAAAACCGCATCAGATAATTCTGATCGAGGTGCATTTAAAACATATGGAATCCCAACTTCCTGAGCTAAAATACTCCATGTAAGTAAGAGCAGTAAAATAATATGCTTCATGCAAGTGCCTAAATTTAAAAGTAATTTTTTTAAACAATATTAAATATATAAATCGCCATTGTATCAACGGATACTTAGCAAAATTTTAGCCTCACTCCTTTTGTTAGCCTCTAACCGTAAAATAGTTTTAATCCGAGACATGTTATACCTCATCTTGTAATTTGTACCATTCTAACTATTTAAGAGAAAACTATGACCGATAATGATGCGAAGCTCAAAGCTATATTCGAGAAGTACGATGAAAAGGATGATGACTCAGATTCGTTTGATATGCCCGTCATCGCTTCGCATGACAATCTAAAACTCGCCGCCACCCTCAAAACGGAACTCTCCAAAGAACTGTTCGGTCAGGATCAGGCGATCATGACGGTCGTCAACAGCGTCAAAAACAGCGTCCGTGACCAAAAAGGGCCAAAAGCAACTTACCTCTTCCTCGGTTCTGCCGCAACCGGCAAGACCTACCTCGCCGAACTCATGACGAAGCACCTCCCGAAATACAAGATCATGCAATTTGACATGACCCAGTACCATGAACAAAACGGGGGAGAGCTCTACGGTTATCCTAAAGGGTGGAAAGGGTACGGGGTCGGTCAGCTCACCGGATTCGTCCACCGAAATCCCAAAGCGATCATCGTCCTCGATGCGTTCGAGAAATGTGACAACATCATCCAAAGCAATCTCCTCTCGATCTTCGAAGGCGGGCGTATGCGTGATAACTGTGGATGGGACCGTGTGACGGATGATCCGTGTAATGAAAACGAAGACACCACCTACAATGAACAGACGGCTAACTACTGGGTCGATTTCAGGGAGTGTATCTTCATCATCACGACCAGTCTGGGAAAAGAGCTCTATACCGACTACCGATTTAAAGAACTCGTCAACCGTGACTACATCCAAGCCGAATCGATGATCCTCGAAGCGGTCAAGCGGGAGAAAAAACGTGACGGACGCGGGGGGATGGAAGATGCTATCGTCCCTGAACTCGTATCACGATTTTCAAAAGCCCATATCGTTCTTTTCAACAAACTCGAATACGATGCCTATGAAAAAATCGCTAAAAAAGTGTTTCTCGAATACACCAAAGAGTTCGAAAAACTGTACGGCATTGTTTTTAACGACACCGTCAATTTTAGTAATTTTCTTAAAGTCCAGATTCTCAACTACGCGCCTGAACTCGATGCACGGCGTATTAAAGATAAAGTTAGCACCGTCTTTTTCAACCGCATCACCGAGCATATCCTCAAAACCGGAAAACCGATCGAGAGTTTCAAACAGATCAATGTATCTATCAGCAAAGAGGTTTTGAAATTTCTAAAACAAAAAGTCGATCCTCTGATCGAGGATGAAGAGCTGGTACGGGAAGTATTTCGTAAAAACCTCACCCTCGAGATCGATGAGATAATTACCAGTAAAAACGACATCATCACCTATAAAATCAACCATTGTAAGTTCAAACAAGTCGTCCGGATCAAAGACTTCAGTGAAGATGGCTTGGTGTTCGACATCCCCCGCATCTCGTTCGAAGACATCGCGGGCCACCATGTAGCCAAACAGCGTCTGCGTGAGGTAATCAACTTTTTCAAAGATCCTGAGCTACTGGAAAATTTTAAAATTTCACCGCCAAAAGGAATGCTCCTCTATGGCCCTCCCGGTACCGGTAAGACGATGTTGGCAAAAGCTTTTGCCAAAGAAGCTGAACTACCTTTTATCTCCACCACCGGTCTGGAACTTCTCGAGCCGGAACGGACACGCCAGATTTTTAGAAAAGCCAAAGAATACGCTCCGGCCATCATCTTCATCGATGAGATCGATACCATCGGACGCCGTGGCGAAGGAAACGGCAGAGAGGTGCCGATCAATAAACTTCTCTCCGAAATGGACGGGTTCTCGGCAGGAAAAAATGAAAATATCTTCGTCATCGCCGCGACCAACTACAAAGAGAACATCGATCCCGCGATCATCCGTCCGGGGCGTGTGGAGATCCATATCGAAATCAACAATCTCGATAAAGATGCCCGAAGCTATTTTCTCGACCGCATCATCCATAAAAAACCGACCAGCGGCGAATTCGACCTACACCGCCTTCTCATGTACACCACCGGTTTTACCGGTTCTCAACTCGAGTTGCTCGGAAAAGAGGCCTCGTTTTATTGCCTCCGTCATGGGCTTAGCACGATTACCCAAGAGATCTTAGTCGATCAAATTAATCGGATCAAATACGGAGATCGCCGCTCATACCTCTCTCCTGAAGAGCTGTTCGAAGAGACAGCAATTTATGAGTCGGGACGAGCGGTCATTTCTAAAATACTGATGCCGCATATTCACATCGAACACATCAGTTTGACCCCAAAAGCGAATCATGAACATTTCGTCTCCGAAGACTACAGCAATCTGCAAGAAAATATGACCATCAAAGATTTCAAAGACAAAATCTGTGTCGCGCTTGCCGGAAGAACCGCCCAAATCAAAAAATTCGGTGAAATCGACGGACTCAATACCGGTGCATCGAATGATCTACAACAGGCGACCCGAGATGCCTACATCGCTATCGCCCGATATGGGATGGATAAAGAGGTAGGATACATCAACATTAACGGCGTGATGGATGCCAAAGCAGCACCGATCCACTCTAAAGATACCCAACATTATCATGAAAAAATCGATGCCGCATTAAAGCGCTGGATGGAAGAAGGTGAGCAAAATACCCACCACCTCATCAACGAGCACTGGGATACAATCGAAAAACTCTCCGCATTGCTTCTCGATAAAGAGATCATTTATGAAGATGAGCTCAACGAGCTTTTAACGTGAGCATCACCCTCGACACGCTCAAATTTCAGACCCCTTATCTAGCGTTGGATGAGGAGTTTTATGATCTTTGTACGCCGATCCCGCTTGAAGATCCTTATTTGATCCACTTCAATGCCGAAGCGGCAAAGCTGATCGATCTTGATCCTAAAAGCAGTGATGATCCCCGTTTTGTCGAACTGCTCAATGGTACATTTTCTCCCGAAGGATCTCGTAGCTTTTCGATGTGCTATGCAGGACATCAATTTGGCAATTATGCCCCCCGACTGGGAGATGGACGCGCCCATAATCTGGGACGTGTTAACGACTGGAACCTCCAAACCAAAGGAAGCGGAGAGACGCTCTATGCGCGTATGGCCGATGGCCGATGTGCACTCCGTTCTTCAATCCGCGAGTACCTGATGAGCGAAGCAATGCACTATCTGGGAATTCCCACGACCCGTTCGCTGGGGGTCATCGGGTCCAAAACAAAAATTATCCGCAATCACATCGAATATGGAGCCATTGTCATGCGGATGTCGAAGAGCTGGGTCCGTTTTGGCACCTTCGAATATTTCTACTATACAAAACAACACGCCAAACTCAGATCCTTGGCCGAATACGTCATTAGTGAATCGTATCCCCACTTGATCAACGATGAAGACCGCTTCTATAAACTCTTTTGTGAAGTGGTTGATCGCACCGCCAGACTCATTGCCCAATGGCAGGGGATCGGTTTCAATCACGGTGTTATGAATACCGATAATATGTCGATCGCAGGGCTCACGATCGATTATGGCCCTTTTGCGATGATGGATGACTTCAAATACGGCTATATCTGTAACCATACCGACCGCGCCGGCCGTTACAGCTACGGCGAACAGCCCAACGTCTCCTATTGGAATCTCACGATGCTCTCCAAAGCGCTCTCCCCTCTCATTTCTCAAGAGCGGATGCAGGCCAAACTCGATGACTACGGAGCCTTCATCTATCCCAATGCCTATATCGATGTCATGCGCCAAAAACTGGGGTTGGAACATCCCTTAGAAGAGGATAGTGACTTGATCGAAAAGCTGGTCATCATGCTCCACGACGTACTGGTGGACTATACCCTCTTTTTTCGTACCCTCTCCCGATACGATGGAGATCGTACCCCTTTGTTCGATATCGTGATGGAGCCCATCATCCTCGATGAATGGCTCAATCTATACGATGAGCGGTTATCCAAAAAGTCGCGCCTGACCGATGCGCGCCAACACTCGATGCTTGCCATCAATCCCAAATACGTACTCAAAAACTATCTACTGGACAAAGCGATCACTCAAGCGTTACAGGGAAAGTATTCGATGATCGACACGCTGCTCCATCTCGCGCGACACCCCTATGACGAACTCAGCGAATTGGATCATTATTCCCACGAGACCCCGGAAGAGTATAAAAACATCGGCCTCTCCTGCTCGTCTTAGAACTTCACCACTCCAGCAGATAGGTACAGTTTTTATTCGATTTTTTAGCACAAAACAGGGCTTTGTCGCAACGCCCCATCAGCCTTTCGAGGGTGTCGCCGCTTTGATGGATACTTACCCCGACACTCACCGTCACGTACACCCGCTTACCCGAATAGATAAGATTCGCATGTTCAATTTTTGAGCGGATCTTATCGGCCAGTTCAAACGCTTTGGTCTCATCACATCGGTTTAGTACGACGGCAAACTCTTCTCCCCCGTAGCGATAGACATTATCCCCCTCACGAATCATCGATTTGATCGTCTGCGCCACAAAAAAAAGCATTTTATCCCCTGCAAAATGGCCGTATTCCTCATTATGATATTTAAAATCATCGATATCGATCAGCATCATCACCAAGGAGAGTTTTTTTGCTTTCCCCGCTTCCAAAATCGGTTCGATCGCCTCAAGAAATCCGCTCCGATTTCCCACTTTGGTCAGTGGATCGATTGTTAGACTCTCTACCGCTGCTTGCAGTTCCAGTGTCAAATGGGTGATTTTGGACTGTGCCTTAGCTAACTCGTGCGACATTTGAGCATTCAGAGAACTTAATGTCTCGATGCGAGCCTTATACTCTTCGAGCGTATCCGATGAAGCTTGTTCGATCTCGCGCTGCTGTTTTTGGGCTACCGTCGAAATATCCGCATGCGATTCGACGAACGACATCACCGAGCGCTGAGCCATATCGAGATGTTTGGTTTGATCGTCTTTGACACTTCCCACCACGCTTTGTTCGGCATCCAACTGCTCTTGACGCAACGTGGAATCGGCTATTTGCAAAAACAGATCATCAAAATATTTTTTATAGTGGACCGGATAAGGCGATATCTCCATCGAACGCAAGAGCCCAAGTACCTGATCATGGATAGCAAGCACTTTTTTAAAATTCTCCGTCATAGTCCATCTCCCACGTTTATTAACAGATTGTAGCATTTTTGCATTAACGAATTTGTTTTCCTCCGTCTGATGATTTTTTAGACCACCGCATCTGCGGATTCACTTCGATTTGCGCTACAATTAAATGAAAAAGCGACACTACATGAGTATTAGCGAACAAATAGAAGAGTTAATCGATAACAAAGGGAGCGATTTTCAAATCTCTAAAATTTTTAAATCCTACATCACTGAGTATAAAAGCTCGCTAGGAACCCTTTTCGAACGCAATCAGGGAAAAGATTTCCTCGTCACCCACACCAAAACCCTCGATTCTATCATCTCTTTGATGTATAAAACCATCTTGCGGCGGCAATTTGGAAATTACCTGCCGATGCGCAGCAACATCCCGATCGCTTTTATCGCATTGGGAAGCTACGGGCGCGAACAGCTGTGTGTTCACAGCGACATCGATCTGATGATCGTCTATGAAAAAGTCGAAGGGTACAACACCGATGCCATTATCGAAAAATTTCTTTATCTGGCATGGGATTCGGGGTTAAAACTCGGTCATCGTGTCCATGAAGCGAATGATTTGCTCAAGGCATCCCGTGAAGATATCACCATCAAAACCGCCATGATGGAATCTCGCTTTATCATCGGATCGACGTTTACCTGGAATGCAACCCAAAACCGTCTGGCTCAAATCCGTTTGGACAACCCAAAAGCCTACATCCTAGCAAAAATCGAAGAGGCTCAAATCCGCCGGGAAAAATTCCCTTCTTCGATGCAACCGAATATCAAAGAAGGGGTCGGCGGATTACGGGATTCTCAGTTACTCTATTGGATTGCCAAAACCGTGTATGCCGTCCATTCACTCAAAGAACTGATCGGTATCCTCTTTAACGAAGAGCAGTACCGAGAATATCGAATCGCCCTTGAGCTACTCTTTCGCGTCCGCAGCGCACTGCATCTGCTGTGTGCCAAACAGCAAGATCAACTCGCGCTCGAATACATGCCCTCCATCGCCAAAATGCTCGGCTTCAGTGATGAACGCCGACTGGTGAGTAAACTCCTTGAAGCGCAATGGCGTATCAACAATTTCACTCAGATTTACGTCAAAAAAATGGCGCGCCATTACCTCTACGATCCCTCTTTAACCTCATCGATTCGGAGCGGACGGGTACAAAAAGGATTTTATACCCTTAATGACACCCTCTACGCTTCCTATCACATGACGACCCCTTCCATCGATCATTTGCTGGAGATGCTCTTAAGCTTGGAAGACAAAGAATGGAATTTCGATTCGAGCGTTTTGTTTCATTTTACCTACACCTCGATCAAACATCCACTCCGTGCCAAAACTCACACCCTGATCCGTAAAATATTTGAACGCAATCATCTCTACGTCATCTTAAAACTCTTTTACGATGCGGGAATTCTCCATCACCTCATCGGAGCGTTTAAAAAAGTGCTCCATTTGCCTCAATTCGACGGTTATCACCATTATCCGGTCGATCTGCACTCCATCAAATGCATCGAAGCCCTCGAATCAATCTACGATCCCGAAGTTGAACGACTCTACGCGACTCTTGCTCCTCACGACAAACTCTTTTTAAAAGCGGTGATTCTTCTCCACGATACCGGCAAAGGACGCAAGCAAGACCATAGCGAAGTCGGCACGAAGCTCATCGTTCCGTTTCTTAAAAGCCTCAAAATACCTGCACCCTACCACGAACGGGCGATTCTCCTCGTGCGCCATCATGTCTTAATGACCAAAGTCGCGTACCGCGAAAACCTGTACAGTGAAAAAACCTTATACCAGTTTATGTCAAAAATCAAAACACCTGAAAATCTTAAGCTCCTCTACATCCTCACCTATGCCGATGTTAACGGCGTCGGAAAAGGAACCTATACCGGCTTTGGCGCTAACCTTCTGCACGAACTGTATGAAGCGTCACTGGAAATCGCTTCTCAAAACGACCGCCTCACCGATGCGGTTAAACGTCAAAATAAAGAGAAAAAACTCCTCCATGATCCCGAGTTTTCACAGCTTAGCCGAAACGAACAAAAAAAGATCCTCTCGATCGAGTCCAATCTTTTCTTTTTTAAACACACCCCGAGCGAAATCATCACGATCTCCAAAGAGGCGCTACAGTGCCAGACGTTTACCTATCAGCTCAACATTGATGGGGGGCTCGTCATTCACATCTTCCGTAAAATCCCTCTTAACCTTGGCTATCTGCTGGGTAAACTCAGCTACCTTGATGTCGCTTCGATGGATATTTTCACTTTGTTCGACGGTATTAAATATTTCAAAATCGAATTTCTGGAACGTCCTAATGAAGGGACCATGGAGTCGATTGAGCAGATCATCGAGGAGGCGTTCGATATGTCTAAAAAGCTCGATCTCCCCAAACCGGTGATCAAACCCCATGAAATCACCCTCGATTGCGATCACTCCATCCAGTATGCGCAGCTCAACCTCAACACCGCAAACCAGCGGGGACTTCTTGCCTATTTCGTCCAACTCTTCGATGAAGCTTCCATCAATATCGCTACGGCTAAAATTCACACCAATAAAAACAGGGCACGTGACCACTTCTTAATCGAAAAACAAAATAGAATGTGCGATAATGCGCGCGGAATAATAGATAAGATTGTAGGAGTGTGAATATGTGCGGTATCGTAGGATACATCGGAACCAAACCGGTTAAACAAATCTTGATCGACGGTTTAAGAGAGCTGGAGTATCGGGGTTACGATTCGGCCGGTATCGCGGTACTGCAAAATCACCAATTTTCGCTCTACAAAGCGGTCGGGAAACTGATCAACCTCGAAGAAAAAGCCAAAGATTTCGAAACCACCTCTTTTTCCGTTGGAATCGGACATACCCGCTGGGCCACTCACGGTAAACCGACCGAACTTAACGCCCATCCCCATCTAGGACAAAACTCCTACGTCGTCCATAACGGTATCATCGAAAACTACCAAGAACTCAAATCGATGCTCTCAGAAGAGGGAGTTCAATTTTTAAGCCAAACCGATACCGAAGTGATTGTTCACCTTTTCGAACATCAGCTCAAAACCGCCGCTAATGCCTTTGAAGCCTTCGAGCAGACACTGGAACAGCTCGAAGGTGCTTACGCCGTCTTACTCGTCCATGCTGCCACAGATGATACGATCTTTTTTGCGAAACACGGCTCTCCAATGATCATCGGGCGTAATGAAGAGGGAGAAGTGCTATTCGGCTCTTCCGACGCCGCTATGATCGGAAAATGCAAAGAGGTGATCTACCTTGAAGACGGCCATTACGGTTCAGCGGCAATCGGTTCGATTAAGCTGTATAAAGGAAAAGGCCAAGAGGTAGGGCTCCATTTTGTCCCGCTAAGCGAAAACAAACTCTCCGCACAAAAAGAGGGATACCGCTTTTTTATGGAGAAAGAGATTTATGAACAAACCACCGTCTTAAGCGATACGCTGATGGGTCGTCTCAAAGACGAAAGCATCCACTTCGAAGAATTAGATCCGACTCTTTTTGACGGCATCCATGAAATCAAACTCTGCGCCTGCGGCACGAGCTATCATGCGGCGCTGGTCGCCAGCTATCTGTTCGAGCGCCATGCCAAGATCAAAACCTCCGTAGAGATCGCCAGCGAATTTCGCTATCGTGAGCCATTGCTCAGCTCTGATACCCTCTTTGTCGTCATTAGCCAAAGCGGAGAGACCGCCGATACACTAGAAACATTGAAAATGGCTAAAAATGCGGGGCTCAAGACCCTCGTCATCTGCAATGTCGATAACTCTTCGATGGTTCGCCTCTCCGATGCTTCGATTCTTACCCGCGCCGGTATCGAAAAAGGGGTAGCCTCGACCAAGGCGTTTGCCACCCAAGTGAGTGTCCTGTGGATGCTCACCCTCTATCTGGCTCAGGAACGATCCACCTTGGATAAAAGCGAAATCAAACGCCAAATCCATCTTTTGCGTACCCTCCCCTCCACCGTAGCCGTCGATACGGCGATGCACGAACAGCTCCGCCGCCTCTCCAAACGCTACCTTCACGGACACGGTTTTTTCTTCATCGGTCGCGATGTTTTCTTCCCGCTGGCACTTGAAGGAGCGTTAAAACTCAAAGAGATCAGCTATCTCCATGCCGAAGGGTATCCGAGCGGCGAAATGAAACACGGCCCCATCGCCCTCGCCGATCCCGAACTCTTCACCATTGCCCTCCTCCCTGAACATAAGCTCTATGACAAGACCAAAAGCAATGTCGAAGAACTAAGCGCGCGTGACTCCACCATCTGTTCGATCAGCCCACTCGAATTTGATAAAGCGGATGATCATATCCGTACCCAGCGGCATGAGGATTATATGCTCGAGTTTTTTGAAATGATGGTCGTCTTGCAACTTCTTTCAATGGAGATCGCTATCCGATTAGGCAACGACGTGGATATGCCTCGCAATCTCGCAAAAAGCGTCACGGTAGAGTAAGGAGTGCTGATGAATACCAACCGAAAGATACAACTCATCGTCGCGCTGATGCTCATCGGCTTAGCCGTAGCTACCATTACCAACGTTGCTCTTAACTTTAGAGAGTATGAATACAACAATGCGATTGAAAAATCGAAAATGACCGCTGAAATCGTCCGTGACGGCTTAACTGCCCACATGGTCAACGGCGTGATGGACAAACGACAATTTTTCCTTGACAACATTTCCAATCTCAAAAATGTTCAAGCCCTCTGGATCGTACGTTCCGATAACGTGATTGCTCAGCACGGTGAAGGAATGTCCAATGAACGTCCTCGTGACTCGATCGATGAAAAAGTTCTCCGTGAAGGGCTTTTGGTCCGCGAAATCCGAGAAGATTCCAAAAGTGCCGTCTTACGCGTGACCATCCCCTATATTGCCTCTTCTTATGGAAAGACCAACTGCCTGGCCTGCCACAATGCGCAAGAGGGTGATGTACTCGGTGCCATCAGCATGGAATTCAATGTCAATGATATCCGCCAGACGAGAGCCGTGACCATCGCCAAAATTTTCGCGATCAATGTCATCTTCATTATCATCGCACTCTGGGTCACCAACCACTATTTCAAACCCTACATGAAACTCTTTGAAAATCTCCAGCAAGGGATCAAACGAGCCCGTACGGGAGATTTCTCGTTCCGGTTCTCCACGACACTCAAAAATGGCGGGAGCGAAGTCGCCGAACAAATGAATACCCTGTTTGAAAAAATGGAAGAGACGTTTGAGGGGATCAAGCAAAACCTCAATACCTTCGTATCCCGTTCCAATATCTCTTGCGCCGATCCGCTCAATAGTGCCGGAATGATCATACGCGAACTCTCCGATGTCTATAAATTTAAAAAGACAATCGAACTTGACAACTCCAAAGAGGCGATTTATGACCGCTTCATTTTTGTTCTCAAAGAGAAATTCAATTTCCACCATTTTGCCCTTTACGAAGTGGATAAGATCACGAAAGAGCGCCGACTCATCTACATCACCGATCACGAAAGTTTTTGTAAACCGCTGGTCGATACCGATGCGATGGAGTGCCGCGCGTACCGAACCAATACCGACATCTATTCGACCGATTTCCCGAATGTGTGTCAAAACTGTGCCGTATCGGACAAAGAATACACATGTATTCCGTTTAACATTAACGATGATTTGGCCTTAACCCTCTCTTATTCCGCCAATAATCTCAAAACGATTGAAACACTCAATAATGCACTGCCGAGTATCAAAAACTATTTCGAAGCGGCCAAAGCCGTGATTGAGAGCCGTACACTCATGGACAAGCTCCGCGACTCCTCCTTACGCGATGGAGCGACGCGATTGTACAACCGCCGATTTTTAGAAGAGTTTATCGATCGCACCGCTCAACAGGCGATGCGGGTGAAAGTCAACTACTCCATCTTGATGATCGATATCGACTACTTTAAGATGGTCAACGACACATATGGCCATGATGCGGGGGATATCGTTATCAAAACACTGGCGGAACTTCTCCAGACAACGGTTCGTAAAGCTGACCTTCCGATCCGTTACGGCGGTGAAGAGTTCCTTGTTCTCTTACACAATTCAACCGTCGATGGCGCACTCTTTGTGGCAGAGAAAATCCGTACCGAATTCGCGACTAAAAAATTCCAATTCGGCCATGATAACGTCGAAAAAACGTTGAGTATCGGGATCTCGCATTTCCCGAGTGATGCCGATTCGATCTGGAAAGTGATCAAATTTGCCGATATCGCCCTCTATGAAGCCAAACACAGCGGTAGAAATAAAGTCGTTGCCTTCGAGCCTCGCATGTTTACCGGCGGAGATCAGTTTTAACCGAACTGTTTTCGCTACACTCTTCTTCTACTTTAATATACACGCCAAATATAAATCCATGATTGACTTTTCAGTAGGAAAGAATATGGTGTAACGGTTCCAAAGAACCGAAGCAGGAGAATTTTAGAGGCTTAGCTGCATCCCTTCTTTATAGAGGGTCGTCATATTCCCCCCCTCCGCTTTGGAAACCTTCATAGCGAGGGTAGCGTATTCGACGCATTCCAAAATATTTTTATGATGATGCGGGAAGACCGATGCTCCGACGCTCACCGTTTTGATAAATCCGCTCGGATGGGCTTTGAGCTTTTTCTTAGCAAATATTTCACGTACTTTTTCCCCGACATGATGGACGTATTCCGGAATACAGTCGTATAAAATAACCACGAATTGATCTCCCGTTTCACGAACGATGAGATCCGTTTCACGGAGAGAATCAAGTAGCGTACGCCCGATAATGCGAATCGCTTCATCGGCAACTTTGGTACCATAGACGTCATTTACCGTACTAAAGCGGTCCACGTTGATCACCAGCACCCCGTATGGAATCGCAGTACGCTTCGATTCACGATTGATCTGAAAAAGCTGCTCATGCAGGTACTGACGGTTATAAAGCCCGCTCAGAGGATCGATACGCTGTAGTGACGCGATGCTTTCACTCAAAATTTGCTGTGAAATCTCTGAGCGGATCCCCTCCATCGTTTCATCCATGAGATGTTTACCCGATCGGATTGGAAGAAGCTGATTTTTCTTATCGCTGATGGCCGACATTACCAGCGTCGTGGTACTGCTGATCGGATAAGGGACACAGAAATAATGTTCATTCGGGGTGATCATTTTGGGACAGATCCCCTCCATCAATGAAGAATCGACAACCTCTCCGGTACGTGCCGCGCGACATCCGCTCATAGCATCGCACAAAATCGCTTTTTTCTCATACGCTACCTGAGTCGCTTGGGAAAGCGGATTGTACGCGATGATATTAAAATCATCCACTCCGAATTGTTCGCAGAAATGATGGCTCACATGTTCATAAACCTCTTTGGTATCGGCATCGAGTTGCAACGTCTTGGCCAGATGGGTGATATGGCTTAGACGCTCACTCCCATCGCGTAACTCTTGCAACGGATCGGCAGTATGCCCCATCTGAATAATGCCGTTAAAATTTGCTTTGATGCTGTCCAGCGCCCACTCAAATTTATCCAACAGCCGGTTCAATGCTCTCGCATCTTTATCCTGCGCATACTCACTTGAAACCCTGCTGGTAAAATCCCCCTGCTCTACATCGCGCGCGCACTTCCCGATCGCTTCAAAGCGGTCAAAATAGATAATGATCTGCTTGCGTATAAAATAGACCATCCCTGCGAATAACAAGAGGAGTAAAATCCCTGAAACGATTATATTTTGAAAACTGAGAGTTTTCAGATCGTTGGTGGTCATCTCAAGGGAAATCACCCCGAGTGTATCTCCCGGTTTCGCATCATGACAACTGAGACAATCGAGTTTTCCTTTCTCGACCGCTTTATAAGGATACGATAGACGCACCGTTGCATCCTCAAAGATCCCGCCGGTACTTTGGGTCACAACCTCACCCTCTTCCAGCACCTTGCGGTCGATCCCATCACGCGGATCATTCCCTAAAAGTCCTTTCCCGTATTGATTGGTAACTTTCAGCGACCTGACCAACCAAAGCTTTTTAACATTCTCCATCCCTTCGATTTGGGTCGTAAAGGCCTCACGCTGATCCATCGTTCCCGCGACCATGTGGGCTGTAAGTCCCGCTTCGATCACTTTTGCCGTAGCAAGCGCCTGAGACTCGGCACTTTGAGCCGATGCGTTACGTAAGTCAGAAAGTGTATTGATAAAAATAACGGTGAAAACAAGAAAAAGTGAGGAGAATAGAAGAAGTGATATTTTTGTTTTTAACTGCATCGATAATTACCCTTCGTGATAGAAGGGTAGATTATAATCGGTTTTAAATAAATTTTGCGTAAAAGCGATTAGTTTAGTGACAACCGCATCCGGTTCCGCAACTCCCGCCACTGGAGGCTTGAGGCTGCGGAGCTGCCGCGGTAGAGCACGCCGATACGCCCGGAGGGGTTGTCGGCTGGATCGCTTGGTTATCCACGCCACCTTCTTCGTTAATTTTCTCAATCGTCGCCCAAAGATCTTCTGCCGCTTTCATATAACGTTTAGCGGTTTCCGATGTCGGGGCATGATAGGTGACCGGTTTACCTTCGTCCCCACCGGTACGGATAGACGGTTCAATCGGGATTTGCGCAAGAATATGGGTATCGAACTGCTGAGCCATTGCTTCAGAAGTCCCTTTACCGAAGATGTCATACTCCACACCCGTATCCGGTGCGATAAAGCCTGACATATTTTCAACCACACCCGCGATCGGAATGTTCAGTTTTTTGAACATATCCAAACTACGGCGAGAGTCATCCAAAGAGACTTTTTGCGGCGTCGTAACCGTCACACCGACCGTTACCGGAACGCTTTGCGCCAATGAAAGCTGCGCATCACCCGTACCCGGAGGCATATCGATGACCAAACAATCCAAATCTGACCACATGATGTCGCGCAAGAATTGCTCGATCGCTTTAACGATCATCGCACCACGCCAAATAAGCGATTGCCCCTCTTCCATAAGAGAACCCATCGACATCATCTCGATACCGTACGCTTTAATCGGAAGAACTTTGTTCCCTACAACTTCAGGTTTTACCCCATCAACACCAAGCATACGCGGGATATTCGGACCGTACAAGTCAGCGTCCAAAAGCCCTACTTTTTTACCCTGCATCGCAAGGGCTACAGCCAAGTTTACCGATGTTGTCGATTTACCGACTCCCCCTTTACCGGAGCTAACCATGATAAAGTTTTTCACTTGCGGAGCGATATTTTTCCCTTTTGAAGAGCTTTCGCGCGGCAGTTTTGGAGAAGTTACATTGACAATAGCATTCGCCACACCTGCACCTCTAAGCGCTTCGCTTGCTTCAGTCATGATCTGCTGAGCCACTTCAGGAGCACTGGAAGTGATATCGATCGTGACATTAACATTTTCACCCGTAATTTGGATCTCTTTGACGAATCCAAATGCAACGATGTCTTTCGTAAATCCTGGATAGATTACTTTAGATAGAGCCGATTTTACAATTTCTTCTGTCATTCTAATTCCTTAATAGTTAACTTGCGTTTTTAGCATCCGCAGCGATTTGTGCAATCGCTTCAGGGTTTTCCATAATTTGCTGAGTAATCTTGTAACTACAAAATTTCGGTCCGCACATCGAGCAGAATTCCGCTTCTTTGAAAACATCCTGAGGCAATGTTTCATCGTGATATTCACGCGCCCGTTCAGAATCCAACGCCAATTCAAATTGTTTGTTCCAGTCAAACGTATAACGCGCGTCACTCATCGCATCATCGATATCACGAGCGCCTTTACGTCCGCGTGCGATATCCGCCGCATGAGCTGCGATTTTATACGCGATGATCCCGTTACGGACATCTTCAGCATTCGGAAGTCCCAAATGCTCTTTCGGCGTTACGTAACACAGCATCGAAGCACCGTGCCATCCGCCCACAGCCGCACCGATCGCCGAACTGATATGATCATACCCCGCAGCGATGTCGGTGACCAATGGTCCAAGAATATAAAACGGTGCTTCGTGACAGTATTCACGCTGAATTTTCATATTACGTTCGATTTGGTTCAATGGAACGTGTCCCGGCCCTTCGATCATAACCTGAACATTTTTCTCCCACGCACGGAGGGTCAACTCACCCAATACTTTTAGCTCACCAAGCTGTGCTTCATCCGAAGCATCGGCAAGACAACCCGGACGGAGCGAATCCCCCAGTGAAAGCGATACATCATAACGCGCACAGATATCCAAGATATCATCAAATGCCGTATAAAAAGGATTTTCACGGTGATAGTGCATCATCCATGCGGCCATCAACGATCCACCGCGGCTGACGATCCCCATTTTCCGTTTTGCAACTTTCGGCATCGTCTCGAGCAAGAAACCGGCATGAATCGTAAAGTAACTCACCCCTTGTTGCGCTTGGCGTTCTAACACTTCAAGCATCTTTTCGATCGTCAAATCTTCGATTTTGTTGTTGACATCGTGCAAAATTTGATAAATCGGTACCGTTCCGATAGGGATTTTCGAATTGGCGATAACCGCACGGCGGATTTCATCCAAATCCCCACCTGTTGAGAGGTCCATTGCCGTATCGGCATTGTAATGCTGAGAGACCTGAATCTTTTCGATCTCCCCTTGCACATCGCTGGCGATCGCGGATGAACCGATGTTCGCATTGATTTTACAACGGGCAGCAATTCCGATTGCCATCGGCTCAAGGTTTGCGTGATTCACATTAGCAGGAATGATCATACGACCGCGCGCCACTTCTGAACGAATCAACTCCGGATCCAGATTTTCTACTTTTGCAACGTATTCCATCTCTTCGGTAATAATGCCTTTTTTTGCATAATACATCTGAGTGCGTACGGTGTCATTTTGTCGCTTGGCGACCCATTCAGTTCTCATATCGGCTCCTTCGTTTTCCTTAAAGCTATAATGGACTTATAGATAAGACCCGCTAAAAGGGTCGTATTGCTTTAAAAGTATGTTAAATATTTCAAGATTTTTATAGAAAACTATTGCGTCTTGATTTATCTCAATTTATCATAAACAAGATAAAAAAAAGCTTTTTAAGTGTATAATTTCGTAACAGTTTTTTAAAAATAGGATATATTTTGTCTGATTTGACACTTATTCTACTCGCAGCAGGTAGTTCAAGCCGGTTTAAAGTTCCTGCCAAGAAACAATGGCTTCGAATCGGACATGATCCTTTGTGGCATTTTGTTACTAACCGTATCATTGCGATGGCTTCGTTTACCGACGTGATCGTCGTCGCTCACCCCGACGAAGTTGCGTTTATGCAACGTCTAACCGATGCCCGCATTATAGGGGGAGGATCAACACGGCAAGGATCTTTACGCAATGCGATGGAGCACGTCACCACATCGCACGTTCTGGTAAGCGATGTGGCACGCGCGTGTATCCAAAGCGATTTGATCATGCGTTTGATGGAAAATAAAGATCAAGCCGACTGCATCGTCCCGGGGCTAAACGTCCATGATACCATCGTGTATGAAACGGAAACGATCAATCGAGACGCCGTAAAACGGATTCAAACCCCTCAACTCTCCCGCACCGAGATACTGAAAAAAGCGCTTGACACCTCAGTGGAGTACACCGATGAGAGCAGTGCGATTGTTGCCTGTGGCGGAACGCGCTATTTTGTCGAAGGGGATCCTCAAGCCGATAAAATCACCCGTATCGACGATCTGGCTTCACTCGAATGCCTCCAAGGACCTTCCACCCAAGGGTTTACCGGAAACGGTTTTGATGTTCACCCGTTTGAAGAGAACAAACCGATGGTGCTCGCAGGGGTACCGATCGATTCTCCCGTGGGATTTAAGGCTCACAGCGATGGCGATGTGGCGATTCACGCTCTGATCGATGCCCTTTTGGGGGCAGCCTGCTTAGGGGATATCGGCATGCTGTTTCCCGACAGCGATCAGCAGTACAAAAACATTGATTCAACCCTTTTATTGCAAAAATGCGTCCAAATGCTGCACCACTTCGGGTACGTCATTACCCATGCCGACGTTACCATTATCGCGCAAGAACCACGGATATCTCCCTATAAAGATCAGATGCGACAGACTTTGGCAAATTTCTTGCAGTTATCTCCTGCACGAATGAACGTCAAAGCCACAACCACCGAACATCTCGGTTTTGTCGGAAGAAAAGAGGGAGTTGCCGTCATCGCAACCGCTTCGTTACACTATTTTGATTGGAAAAACGGATGAACATACTAATCATCGAAAATGAGATTTATCTCGCACAAAGCATCGCCTCCAAACTCAGCGATTTAAGTTACAACTGTGATATCAGCAGCTCGACCAAAGAGGCGTTCAAAGGGACCACTTATGATGTTGTCTTACTTTCGACCAATATCAGCGGTCAGGATATTTATCCCGTTATCGAAGCCTATAAAAATGCCGTCGTGATCCTCATGGTCTCCTATGTCAGTAATGATACCGTCTCCAAACCGCTTGCCGCCGGGGCAAAAGATTACATCCAAAAACCGTTTATGATTGAAGAGCTGATACGTAAAATCCAGCATTTTCAACATTTTGAACGTCTTCGCCGTCAAAATCAATCGTATGAGAGTTATCTCTCTCATACTTTCAGCACCATCAACACCTCTGAAGATATGGATAAAACCGAACTACCGTTGATCATCTGCAACGGGTATCAAAAATACGCCGATGCCTTTGCGTTCCGATATGCACAGCATCATCATTTAACATTACAGTTTATCTCCGCTTCTTCGCCCAAAGCGATCGAAGAGCTCTCATCCCTTCAACCTAATCATATCGCCTATATCACCGATGTCCAAGAGCTGAAAAAAAGCGAAACCAAAACCTTTTTTGAACTCGCAGCGCACCACAAATGTATCATCGCCAGCGCTGAAAGCATCGATTATCCTCACTTTAACATCATCGAGATCGAAAGTGAAAACCATTTGTTCGATCAAGGGGATATCCTCCCGATCGAAGAGTATGTCAAATACATCATGATCAATTTCCAAAACCGCTTTCCAGATACGGAACTCTCTAAAAAACTGGGTATTTCACGTAAAAGTCTATGGGAAAAGAGAAAAAAATATGGCATCGTCAAGAAAAAATAGAGCTTTACATATTGACCAAGAGGCTTTTTCAGCCTTAGCATTGTTGAAATCGGGAATACTCTCCCCCGTCACCAAACTCATGAATCAACACGAGAGCACCGAAGTCCTCCAAACCGGCATGATCAACGGTGCGGTGTTCCCTTTTCCTCTCATCCTCTCTCCCAATGGCAAAGTCAATGAGAGTGTTTTGCTCAGTGCCCAAAAAGGAGAAATCCTTAGTCTTATCTGTGATGATGAGCTCGTCGGAGAGATCACCGTCGATGAAGTTTTCCCGATCGATCCCGCAGAGCGTCTTCGTCAAATTTACGGAACCGAAGATCTCAGCCATCCGGGGGTAAGCGCTACCCATAAACGGCTCGGAAAATACGCCATTTGCGGCGATTACACCATCCAAACCGAAAGTATCGAATCGATTCGAAATGCGATTAAAAGCGCTCAAGAACAAATCGGGGCAAAACACACCACCGCTATCTTTATGGCCGCCAATCCGCTTCACCGTGCGCATGAGCGACTGTTACGACAAAATTTAGAACGAACTGATTTAATCGTTATCTTCTTGCTCAAGCCCTACAACAGCAGTGATCTCAAATATGAGCTTCGCCACGAAGTCGTGCAATATTTCGTCGAAAACTATCTCCCCCATAATCGAGTGATCGTTGTCCCCCTTGAAAACAGCTATATCTTTGCCGGATGCAACGAAGTGCTTCTGGATGCGATTGTGGCAAAAAACTATGGATGCGATCGACTCTTGATCGGGCAAAACCACGCTGGGATCGGTATGTATTATGATCGTAATGACAACAAATCGATTGCCAGCCGACTATCCACCATCGATATTGAGCTCAGCATCGCCAGCGAGTATGTCTATTGTAATCTGTGCAAAACGCTCGTCAGTGTTCAAACCTGTCCTCACGGTCATCACCACCATATCTCCTACCACTCCGAATCGATTTTGGAATTGATGAAACAAGGGCTCCTCCCTCCGGCGGTATTGATCCGAAAAGAGATATCGGCGATGATTTTGGCCTCGCTTTTCCCGAATCGTTTTAAAAATCTCGCCAAGCTCTATTATGACTTCATGCCGGTTAACGGGCTTTTGGAAGAACACAGCGAAAAAGACTTCTATGTGGAGCTGATGAGCCTGTACCAAACCACTTCTCTCACTTAAAAGGAGTTTCATGAAATTCGAATGGTTTTTTCTCACGCTCGCCTACAGCGGCCATGCACCAAAAGCTCCCGGAACGGTCGGGACGCTCGTGGCGCTTCCACTGGGTATTGCCCTGCTCGTCTATTTAGGACCGCAAACCCTTTTTTTAGCTTCCTTGCTTATTACGCTCATTGCAATAAAGATGATAGAGCGGTATGAAGCCCAAAACGGTCTGCATGATGATAAACGAATCGTCATCGACGAGCTGGTCGGAATGTGGATCGCCCTCTCCATCGCACCGGGGATTCAAATGGGATGGAGCGATTTGACCGATCCGTCCAACGGACTTATGATCCAAATAGCACTCAGTTTTCTCTTCTTTCGTCTGTATGATATTAAAAAGCCTTCCATTATCGGCCGGATCGACCGTGAAGCAAAAGGGGGATGGGGCGTGATGGGCGACGATATCATCGCCGGATTCGCTGCGGGCGTGAGCAGCGCATTAGTGTGGGAAATGATCCACTCGTTGAGTTAGATCACCATCGGATCAAAGGTAGGTTCAATCTCTTCGAAATCCTCGACAATCTGATCCAACATTTTCTGCGTTTTCTGAATTTTCGCTATGTTCTCATCAAAAATAGATTTAGAGGCGGGGAACGCTTCACTCAATTCTTGATAGATCAAAACGCGGCCGTTGAAATGGCGGTTAAACTCATCAAATGCGCCACGCAGGAAATCACGTGACGTGGTATGTCGGAAAAGTGCTTTGATCATCTTCTTACGTTCTTTGATCGGCAGCGATTCATCGATCGCCTCCGCGACCCGTTTGATATCCAAACGGGAAAAATAAGCCCCGCTGTGATACGGAGCCAAAAGCTTATCAGCCAATTCATCGACAAAGGCGGGCACCGGTTCATCATCCGGATTGACCTCTTCGCTAGAAGTATCACAATCACCCGTATCGCATTTTTCCCGAACAAAACGGTCAAACTCGGCTTTTAAATCACTGATATCATGCTGATTCATATTTCTCTCCTGTAACTAACTCATAAAAATAATAACATAACGAATACATGGCAATTTCATCATCAAAATCTTCGGCATAGTGCTGAAGGGCACGGTCGATGATATAATCGCCGGCTAATTGGCTCTCTTCGACCAAAATCAAATCACATACACCACGCTCTACGCAAAGAGGGGTGGCACGATCCAAAAGCCCAAAAGCCTCCTCTTGATATTCGGGTGCGATCAATGCTCCGTTGAGCTTTGAATGACGCATCTGCGATACCGTAAACGTAAGATCGTCGGGACGGATATTCATTGGGATCACCATCGCATTGATCCCTTTGCTTTTAAACAACTTATTGACCGTAACCGAAAAACGGTTACTGTGCGCCTCTTCGGCAATAAATCCAAACAGCGAAGTTTCAACCGTAATCGAATTATCATTATTCATCATCAGGCTATATCCCCCATAATTCTCTTGCTTCTTCTTCTTCCAAACGACAGCGGCGGCAAATCTTTTCACCGCCCAAAGAGCTAAACAATCCATCGCACTCGTCGCATCGTCGAACCAGATAGGTGATGAGATTGCGCTTGCTCGGTTCAAACCACTCTTTCAAGTTATACGACGGTGAGAGGGTAATCGCGTCTGGTTCACACACATCATGACATAAATGGCACTTCACACATAAAAACGGGTCAAAATCGATCTTCGAATTACGCATATCCGACACCAATGCCCCCGTAGGGCACACACGATAACACATCTCACACCCGGTACATTTCGCCTCGTCCATTAGTTTTTGCGACGTAAACGTGATTTTGGACGCATCCACAACATGATACACCGACGGCTTTTCCATCCGTTTAAGCACCGTGTAAAAAATCTTGCGGCGATCGGTAATCTTTTTCGTTTTCAATCCCGCTGTATGAGTACTACTCAACTGATATTCGACAAATTCGTCCGTCGCGGACTGAATCTCTTTTTCAAAATTGGCTTTTGCGGCACTCAAATGACGAAGATGAAACGTTTTAAAAAAATCTCTACGCCCTTTTTCTTCTTGTTGACCTTCATCCTGATAGGCTACTTTTTCTAATCTGATCCGATGCGCCGAATCCATCGCTTCGAGTAGATAGTTCGCATTCTCCGCGCATGATTCGATGAGAGGAAGTGCTTTGTGCGCAATCTCACATTCCGAACAATGTCCTATGTCCCAGACCAGTCCCGATTTAAGCTGTGCCAGTCCGACCGCGTGTTCAGGACTGATGGCACTGAGACAGGGGACATTCTTTTGGCACGACATCATCGTCTCATCTCCCGACGCAAAAGAGAAGAAAAAATCGGTCGGATTGAAATCGTCTTGTACTAAGGCTTCAGTCGGACACACCGCAACACATCCCGCACATCCGACGCACAACGAGTGGTTAATCGAAGGGAGTTTGGCCGAAATCACAATCGCGGAAGTAGGACATACCTCCGTGCAATGGGTACAAATCGAATTAACGCTCAGCGCTCGAACACATTTTTCAGGGGAAAGCGTTAAGAAAGCCATTTTTTACGAAACTTTGCTACTTAACATCTCATTATCACTCAGCATAAATTCGAGCGACATTTCAGCAACGTCATAATACAACGGCGTTCGGGCTTCATATTTCATATTGATTAAATACATCGGAGCCCAACGCAACAAATGGGTATTTAAAAATTGATGCTGAACGCGAATCAGCTCTTCTACCGCTTCTGTGTCGTTTTGTTCATACGCTTTTAGCTGCGCTTCGCATAAATGGTGCATAAACTCCATCTCAATCCCGATATGATCGGCCGATACGACACGGGCGACTTCATAATCAACGACAAAATCATACGCACTGTACATATCCGTCACCGGATTCGCCCCTCCCGTCTCGATCATCTGATCCGCACGGGTATAAAACGTTTCATACGGAACCAAATGGAGGATCGAAAGGTTGCTGAAATCAGGGTTTAAATACAACTCCAGCAACTCCTGAGAATTCGGATGCAATCGATGTTCCCATTCTCTCCAATTCGGCAAAAATTCCAAGATCGTAGGATCCGTTTGAACCGTTTTTAGTGTCTCACCATCGAGTTCTTGCAATAAAATGCGAGAAAGAAGTCCATAAATATTGCTTCTAGCGACGATTTCATTCATCCATAAGCCCTTTAAAATAATAATCGGATTGTATCGAATGAGGCTGAAAAGCTCTTATGCAAGAGCCTTTCATAATTAGATTTAAGAAAGAGGTATCAGACCAAGAAAATTACTTGATCGTCACGTCGTAAGCACTCTTATCGAGTGTAACCCACGGACGCTTGATATGGCGAGGACGTCGAATGGTTGAATTGCTATCCAATCCACGTGACAATTTATCTCTCCATGCTTGATACACTTTTAGATTGTTTTCATAATTAACGTTGATGTCACCAATCTTATCGCCCGGTTGTGCCGGTTCCAAGATAACTTTATGGTGCCAGCAGTGCATTCCCGATACCGGATCCGGATGCGGAGCCGCTACGGCATTTTGCCATGAACCGGAAAGACCATCCCACCATACGTTGTTAGAGTCACGGTTGTAATCGCCGAAACGTTTGGTTTCAAATCCTTTGATCCCCTCAACGTATTTCATTTTACCAACTTTACCGTCCATTTGAAGTTCGGCTACCGGAACCCCGAAACTATTCAGACCGGTTGTCCCCTCATAATCGTCGATAATGGTTTGGGCGCCTGCTTTACCGACATTGGCCGGAGACTCTTTCAAGAACTCTTTATTGTTCAAGTCACGCGGTGCTTTTCCGGTTGCCACTTTACCGTCACTGACGCCGTTTGGAATCGTAACCGCATTGGTCAATTTCCAGCGTCCACCGTGATGCGAACATGCCAAAGTTCCCGGCATAACCGCTTCTGTCGGTACTGCCATCGCGACGAAGTGCCCGCTCTCAAGACCGGAAACCGTATCCACGATTTTGACACGGATCGCATCTCCGCGTTTGAACCCGAGTTTTTCCGCATCTTTGGTATAGATCCAGATCGGGTCATGGTTTTGGCTAATCTCCATCAAATGTTTCGAGTTTGCCGAACGGGTATGAATGTTATACGGTAAGCGGAAAACGGTATTCAATGCAAATTCGTTTGGCGCTTTCATGTACATATGGTTGACTTGGGATACCAAGTGAACATATTTCTCTTTCTCAGCTTCATTACGCGGATAGAACGGCAATGCGTACTCTTTCCATTTCCAATCAACCGCCCATTGGGTAAAGAACTCCAATTTTTTCGAAAGGGTAGCAAACCCTTCCATTTTTTTGCCGTCAACTTCGACCCCGATTTTTTGCGTTTCACCGTGGTGATTTTGTGCGGTAATAACACCACCGGCACCGACGCTCATCGTTGCCGCATCGTATTTATGTCCGTGAGAGATAACCTCTCCCCCTTCCATGTGAAGCTCACGTTCTTGTGCATTATAGATATGATTTTCTTCCATCCATGTTCCATGATCACGTAGATACGCATACACCGGGAACTCTTCATTCGCATAGCGTGGATCGGTTGTCGCCACTTGTTTCAATTTCGGTAAGTTATCGCCAAACGCCGCATCATACCATTCAGCGATGGTAACCGGTTTACCCGGATGACGTTTGGATTCCCACATTTTTTTAATACCGAGTGTTCCTTTTGGATCGATATAGTTTACACATAGATCAAACCAAAATTCGTTTTCTTCCCATACTTCCCCCAAACCGGCTTTAATATGCGCTTCAAGGGTAGCACGGTTAGGATTTTTAGGTTTCCATCCCGATTTTTCCAAAGCTACACGCAATACCGGCTGGCGGAACGATGTCCAACGCGCTGGCATCGTTGCTTCGGAATGCTGGTCATGACGCTCTCCCGCGAGTCCTACCGGCAATACATAGTCCATGTACCAGTTTGTCTCAGACCATACCGGAGAGAGGTTCATGGTGAGTTCCATGATACTCTCATCTTTTAGCACTTCGATCCAGCGGAACCCATCCGGATTGATCCAAACCGGGTTGTACATACGTGGAATATAAACAGCCAGCTTGCTTGGAACATTAAGACCGCGATCATTCCATTTTTTCTGCCACTCTTTATCTGTTAAAAGGTGTGGTAACAAATAAGAAAGCTCATAGGTGGATAATGGCCATTCTGGTGGCCATGTCAACTCGTTCCATGTTTTAACTTTTGGTACATCGGCACCCGATACCCCTTGACCGACAGTCGCGCTTCCCCCTTTACCGGATACGGAAATAACGTGCCAGTGGTGGAAGAAAGTCCCCCCTTCTGTCCCGATCGCACCGCGAAGACCGATACAAAAATACGCAGAACGTCCACCCATCCATGCACCGCGGTTACCCGCTGCTGCTGCACGCCAGATATACGTCGAAATGGAATCTCCCGCCCAGATGAACATCTCATACAACTGCTCAAGCTTGTATGCAGGAACATGGGTCTCTTTGACGGCATATTCTAGGGTATATGGAGCGTACATATCTTTCATAAGCTCCAAATAGCTCTCAAAATCACGGCCTGAGGGAAGTTTAGAAACGTATTTTTGCTCTACCATGTAGTTCAAATACGCTTCGTCTTTCATCAACGTATCCCAGTTGAACCATTTTTTGACGAATTTTTTGTCAACCATGTTTTCGTTCAAAATACGGTTCGCGAGGTAAAGATACACCACCGCTTCCGTTCCCGGCCATGCTGCGATCCATAGATCCGCCATACCCGCAGAGTTCGACATACGAGGGTCCATAACGACCATCTTCGCACCTTTTTTACGGGCATCGGCAATGAAACTTGCTGATTGTTGGAAGTAGTGACCTGCATCCGCGGCGTGCGACGAGTTCAAGAAAATCAATTTTGCGTTCGCCCAGTCTGGACTCGTGCGGTCATCGTTCGCTGTCCAGATCGTCGGAGTACGGCCGTTGGATGAACAGATATTGGTATGTGAATTGTACGAATCGAGTCCCAACGTTTCCCATACTTGCGGTACAAATCCATTTTCATTCGGACGACCGACATGGTACATCACGGATTTGTGTGATAGTGGATCATCAGTCTTACTAAGGGTATCCGCCATCTTTTTACCAATGGTACTCATCGCTTCATCCCATGTTGTACGGATCCATTTACCTTCACCCCGTTTTGAACCCGGTGCACGTTTGAGCGGGAACGGAATACGATCCGGATCGTACATTTGAGACTGAACGGCGTACCCTTTCGCACAGTTACGCCCGCGTGAGCCCGGATGCAATGGGTTACCCATGTATTTTTTAACCGTGAAGGTTTTTTTATCAATCCATGCCGTCAAACCACATGACGCTTCACAGTTCGAACATGCCGTTGGAATAATCATATAGTCATTAACGCGGATACCATCCGGATTTTCTTCACTTTGAACACCATGACGATCAATACCGCCACCTTTCCAGTCGGTTCCATCCAATTCTTGGAATCCGTTCCATTGATCCAATGGAGGATAAAATGAAAGCGTATCAGGTGTATTAGTGAACTTACTCTCTTTTACCGATTCCGCAGCGGCGTCTGTCGAAAAGACCCCTTTAGCGATTGCGGCACCCGCTACCGTAATAGCTGTGCCTTTTAAAAATGTTCTTCTACTTTCTAAATACATCTATTTGTCCTCTTAGCTCATGTTTAACAATTGTGGAATAACCAACCAAACGTGTTTACTTACCCATAGACCGACCAAAGCTGAAATCGCAGCGATTTTAAGTAAATAGTACGATTTCTCTTTAATGCTTTTACACACTAATACCATCGGTACGATAAATGCCAAAATCTGACCGATCCAGAACATGAGGGTGTATTCGCCGCCTTTAATAAACTCTACCGTTGCAGCTACTTCTTCAGCTTTCATTGCCCCGAAGATATACTCTGCCATATAGATAATAAATGCAGCAAGAGCACTAAAGCCTAAAATCAAACCAAGATCACGTTTAATCTCATCAGAGAAAATCTTATTCCCGAACAAAATCATTGTTGCAGAACCTGCTAGGAACGCTGCAAGAATCATTTGAGCCGATTCAGTCGGCATTTGCCACAATTCGCGTGCTGTGGATTGTGCCATTAGACCTGCGGTGTAAAGAGTAACCGGAACCGCAAGGATCACAGTGTAATTCATTAATTTATCGTACAAAGCTTCATCTTTTAGCTTATACATCGCATAAGCCATTCCCAAAAGAAGACCGACGAATCCGGTTGCCATCCATGCCCCGACCGTAATCGCTGATGACCAATGCGGGTGGAAGAAAATATGCCAGAAACGGAACATTTGATGCAAATCGATAACCGTAAAAAATAGGAAAATATGGATAAAGACCAATGAGATCACTGCCACCGGAAAACGGATAAATCCGGTTTGTTCTGGATATTTTTTCAAAAGGTAAAAGGCGACAAAGATAATACCGGTTCCGATACTCTTCGCCCACATATTCATCGTAATAATCCATCCCCAAACGATACCCGGAAGGGCAACGTCAAGAACTACAACCGCGTTGGTCGCCGCAATCATTTCGTGTGCCATTAGTGGTGACCTCCTACCGGTAGATGTGTAAGATTATTAAACAATGAATGCCCTTCAGCTCTGAAAGATGCCAATGGGTTCAATGTCACATTCCCGCCACCCACGTAATAATGGTGCGGATCGGTCCCTTTTTCCGGTTTTCGGACTTGGACATTCCCTTGATGCGACTGGATATATTTGCTGATGTTCGAGGTCGGATCATCCAAATCACCGAAAATATTCGCTTCGACCGGGCATGCGACAACACATGATGGCATCATCGCACTCGCGATACGGTGAGCACAATAAGTACATTTGTCAGCCGTTTGCGTCAACGGATCGATGTAAATCGCACCATACGGACACGCCATGACACACCCTGCACATCCGATACAGCGCTCTTTATCAATATTGACGATACCGTTTTCAATGTAATGCAATGCGCTTACCGGACAGATACGTTCACACGGTGCATTGGCACAGTGGTTACAACGAAGCGGTGTGAATGTACGCTTGGTTTCAGGGAAAGTTCCCACATCTACGTATTTTACGCGAAGACGCCATGTAGATAGAGGAACTTCGTTCTCCACTTTACACGCGATCTCACAGCCCTTACAGCCCATACAGAGGCGAAGGTCTACTAAGAACCCTAATTGCATTATTTTCTCCTTGAATTCCGATGGAATCGCAAATGATTAGTATATTTCGGCATTATAATAAGCTTATAACGGCATTACTGCTGGGTGGATAATAGCTAAACTTTGGTAAACCAAATATAAAAAGACTATTTTTTCTTGATAAAATTTTGAGGTGTAACCAAACGGTAATATTTACCCGAATCGGGTAAATCGTTTAGGATTCTAAACGGCAGAGGACGGAGGCTTCATGAGCCCCAAGCCCTTCGGTATGGGCGATCAATGCACATGCCTCTCCGATCTCTTGTATCGCGGCTTTGGAAAAAGAGATAATAGACGATTTTTTCATAAAGTTTTCCACACCCAGAGGTGAGTAAAACCGAGCTGTTCCCCCTGTAGGAAGGGTATGGTTCGGTCCGGCTACGTAATCACCGATCGCTTCAGGAGTATGCGGTCCTAAAAAGATTGCGCCGGCATGCTTGATCGAAGGGAGCAATCCGAACGGATTTTCGGTAATGACCTCCAAATGTTCCGGAGCGATACGGTTCATGAGGGCAACCGCTTCCTCCATCGTTTCACTCACGATAATGGCCGCACGTTCTTCAATCGATTTGCGCGCGATCGTCTCACGTGAAAGCGTCTTAAGCCACTTTTCGATTTCGATTTCACACTGCTCGGCCACTTTTTTAGATGTAGTGATAAGAATAGAACTCGCCATCTCGTCGTGTTCTGCCTGAGAGAGCAGATCAATCGCCAAATGACGCGGATCAGCACTCTCATCGGCTAAAATTCCAATCTCGCTCGGACCGGCGATCATGTCAATATTCACCTCTCCGAATACCATTTTTTTCGCCGTAGCGACAAAAATATTTCCCGGTCCGGTTATAACATCAACTTTGGGAATACTCTCCGTCCCATAGGCCATGGCCGCGATCGCACTCGCTCCGCCTACTTTAAACACTTCCCTGACACCGCATAAATGACAAGCCGCCAATAAAAGAGAATTCGGTTCATTATCCGGTGTCGGAGTGGTAACAATAATCTCCTCAACTCCTGCGACTTGAGCAGGAATGACATTCATCAGCAAAGAACTCGGATAAGCCGCTTTCCCTCCGGGAATATACAAACCCGCACGATCAATCGGAGTCACTTTTTGCCCCAAAATCGTCCCATTGCTTTCGGTATCGAACCAGCTTTTAGGAAGCTGCTTTTCGTGATACGCACGGATACGGTCATACGCTAACTGCAATGCCGATTTTAATGAGGGGTCTAAAGCTTCATAAGCCGCTTTCATATCCGACGCGTTGATTTTCAAATCCGCTCCCGATGAAGGGCTCCATCGGTCAAATTTTCCGATATGACGGATGAGCGCACTGTCTTTTTCACTGCGAATCTCATCGATTATCGTCTTCACAGTCAGAGAGACATGTTCCATATCCATTTTTCCTCGTTCCAACAGTTCATCAAACACTGTCGAAAAATTGGTATCTTTGGTACCGATTACGGTCATAATGAGTTCCTTTACACTTATTTGGTTTTAGGATTGGCCGATTTGGAACGTTCGGCTTTAACAATATCCAGCGCTTTGATCAACTGTTCAGATTCCAGTGCCCCCATGAGCGGTTGGAACATCGGTTCGCCATCCGGAGCGATAAACCATGTTGCCGGTGTCCCTCCGACATAAAGATCATTCGGAAAAATCGCATTATCATCTACATAAGCGATAACATTGACATAATCACGGTTGAGCTTTTCGATCACTTTTGGATTCGACAATGTCGCTTTGTCATAGATAATACAAAAACGGCAGGTATGGCTGGAGATGACAAAAAACATCGGTTTATTGGATGCTTTCGAAGCCTTTAAGCCTGAAGCGTAATCTTTTTCCCATTTGATCCCTCCTGCATAGGCTATCAAAGAGGCTAGTACAATTATCAAGAACGCTTTCATCGTTTTTTTACCTTTTTAATGATCTCTTTCGCAATCATCCCGACATCTTTATCACTCACATCCACAACAATATCCGCTACTTTGAGATACTGTTCTAACCGCTCGTTATACAGGGCTTTTGCTTTTTCAACATCTTGAAACAACGGGCGCTTACGTAATTTTTTCTGCGCATCCGGATGAGCCAAAATACGGTTATAAATCACATCAAACGGAGCATTAAGCAAAATAATCGTCCCTATTTTACGCAGGGCCGGCACTTTAAAAAAGCCTCCACCCGTGGAAATGACCGTTCCATCAACATTTTTTTTCAACCAACGGGCTGTCTTTCGCTCCAGTGCACGGAAATACTCTTCTCCTTCAGAGGCGAAGATCTCTTTTACTGAGCGGTTCTCAACACTCTCGATGATATCATCGGTGTCAAGTGCCATCATCGACGTGCGTTTCACCATTTCACGGGCAACGGATCCTTTTCCGACCCCCATAAAACCTATCAGAACAATATTTTTCATCTTATTACTTACACTTTTGTCTTGAGTTACAGAATGATAGCACGGCTTAACTTAGCTCTTCTCTTCTGAAGTTATTGGACTATGTAGCGATCCCCTTCACGAGGGTGTGTCACCAAACCTTGCAACGTTTGCATCTTAATCGGGAGATTCATCGGACGGCGCATCGAAATCGGATCAACTTTTCCAACGCTGAAATGGAGGTGCGGCGCGGTACAATATCCGGTATTGCCCGAATAGCCGATCAGTTGCCCTTTTTTGATATTCTCTCCGATTTTAACCGCGGTTCCCCCCTGTTTAAGATGACAATAGTTGCCCAATGTTCCATCGGTATGACGGATATTGATATAGTTCATATATGGACGAAACTCTGGACTCGCCCCTCCTAGCGCATTACTCACATCCAATCCGACCACCGTTCCTTCTCTGGCAGCGTAAATCGGAGTTCCGATCGGAACCGAAAAATCAACCGCATAGGCCGAAAGCCCTTTGTGAGACAATCCTCCATCGTATCCTTGAGAAACTTTCACGCTCATCCCCGGTGCAAAGGGAAGCCGATAGATATAGCTATCATCATGCTGTGCCAATGCCGAGCCCTTGACCCAGCCATACGACGAGAGATAGTCGGTCGTTCCACTCATCTGCGGCATGAGCCTTAAAATCTCTTTTTTAGATTTACCGGGAAGTTCAACATACAGGGGAAGTGATTTAGGCGACTTCAAATTAACTAATTTTTCAAAATCAAGCGATAACGTCACCAAAAACGGATTCAGATTTTCGGCTTCAAAGACAATTTCACCGTTTTTCTCCTTCTCAGCTACCACAATAACACTGTTACGTGATCCAATTTTTACGTCCCTTTTTATCCCTTTGACTTCCGAACGCTTTAAAATCCGAAGATGCTCTTCATACGCCTGTTCTTGCTCCATAATATACTGAAGACTTTTCGCTTCAAGAATCTGATCCTGACATAACCGCTCTAAATTTTTGATCGAATTTTTAGGAAAATTTTTTTGGTAATAGGCAACGGCTTCGGAACGGACGCGAGGTTGCTGAAGTGGTTCAAGCGGTAGGGAAGCCAACTTTTCAAATCGTTTTTTATTCCCTGTCTCAATCGCATGGCTTAATGATTTACGATAAATTTGATAAATCTCTTCTTGACGCTTTGTCAGATCTCGTAATGTTTTCAAATAGGTGTGCAGGAGTTCGGGATCGACTTGAGCCGATTTAGCCAGCATTTCACCCATTATTAAACTGCCCTCCACTCCCTGACAAAAACTGGCGACCAATGTTTGTTCCGAGGGATCCAAATTTTCTTCTTCAATCGCCGAAATGTGTTTAACCGACTCCTCCAACGGCTCTAATAACGCATAGTAAGGGATAGTCTCTGCCGAAAAAAGAAGGGAGACAAAGATCAGCAACATAAAAAATGTTTTCATCTTTTCCTCTCCTTTTCTTTATCTTTCTTCTTCTATTTTAACATAGCTCAAGCGGATATGGGGTCAATATCGCTATAATTAACGATATTTTTTTCTGAGGTAGTTCATGTCCAAACGTATTTTAGAGACAATCAAACCGGGTGTCGTATTCGGCGATGATCTTAAAACGCTTTTCAGTATCGCAAAAGAAGAGGGGTATGCCCTTCCAGCGGTCAATGTCGTCGGTACCGATTCGATCAATGGGGTACTCGAAGCGGCCAAACTGGTCAATTCACCCGTCATCATCCAATTCTCTAACGGTGGTGCCAGTTATTATGCCGGAAAAGGGCTTAGCAACGAAAACGAAAAAGCGGCCATTGCCGGTGCTATCAGCGGAGCGATGCATGTCCATATGATGGCTGAAGCCTATGGGCTTCCGGTCGTCTTGCACACCGACCATGCTGCGCGTGAACTCCTTCCATGGATCGATGCCCTGCTTGATGCGGGTGAAAACCATTTCAAAACCCACGGAAGACCGCTCTTTAGTTCCCACATGCTTGACCTTTCCGAAGAGAGCCTTGAAAAAAACGTCGAGACCTGTGTTCAATACCTAAAGCGTATGGCACCGATGGGAATGACGCTTGAAATCGAACTGGGGGTAACCGGTGGGGAAGAAGACGGTGTGGATAATACCAATATTGATAATGCTCTTCTCTATACTCAGCCTGAAGATGTCGCCTATGCGTATGAAAAATTGATGGCAGTGAGTGAAAACTTTACCATCGCCGCATCCTTTGGAAACGTTCATGGCGTGTATAAACCCGGAAATGTGGTATTAACTCCTATCATCCTCGACAATTCACAAAAATACATCCAGCAAAAATTCAACACCGCATCCAGTAAACCGGTCAACTTCGTCTTCCATGGCGGATCTGGTTCAAGTCTCGAAGAGATTCGTGAAGCGATCGGCTATGGCGTGATCAAAATGAACATCGACACCGACACCCAATGGGCAACCTGGGAAGGGGTCAAAAATTATTATGAAAAATACAAAGATTATCTCCAAGGGCAAATCGGCAATCCTGAAGGGGAAGAGAAACCGAATAAAAAATATTACGATCCGAGAAAGTGGCTGCGTGACGGACAAAAAACATTGGTAGAACGTGTCAAAGTCGCTTTTAGCGATCTGAACGCCATTGATCGGAATTGATTACAGGAGAGAAAAAAGTCAAGCTTTTTTCTCTTTCAGAGGAAGAGACAGGGGAAAATTATTTCCCGTAAGTAATTTTAGCTTTATCTTTAAGTGATGCCATCTTCTTCTCCATCACTGCTTTAAACTTATCCATTTTCATACGCTGTTCAATAAAATTTTTAACATCATCAAATCCAAGTTTTTTTGCCGGTTGACGGTCTTCGATATAGATAACATGATACCCAAACTGACTTTGCACCGGATCACTCGACATCGTCCCCTCTTTCATCGAAAAAGCCGCGTCATTGAATGAAGGAACCATTTGACCGCGCGTGAAGTAGCCTAAATCTCCACCTTTTGAAGCACTTGGACCGGTTGATTTATTTTTTGCTTGAGCGATAAATTCGTTTTTCAATTTTTCACCGCTCAAACCATTCATACTTTTAATAACCGCATTAGCTTCTGCTTCGGTTTTAAGTAAAATGTGACGTGCACGGATCTTTTCTTTATCCACAAATTCATCGGCATTCGCATCGTAATAATTTTTAACCTCTTTGGAATCCACTTTGATCGCCGAGAACTGTTGCTGTTCCCATACTTTAGCCGCTAATTGAATACGGATTCGGCTGGTTAGTTCATCCAGTTCTTCTTTATACTGTTTACTCTCCAAAACTCCGCTTCGTTTCGCATCTTCATACACCAGTTGCTGTGTGACCAACCCTTCGATAATACGTTGCTTCAGCTCATTTTGTTTATCTGCCGGAAGCGTATCGAAACGTCCTTGTGTCCCTTCCATCAAGACTTTCGTCACATCTTCACTCGTAATTTTTTCACCGTTTACGGTAGCTACTACTGCGGCTGAAGCGACTGATCCGCTTAACAGCAATCCTAAAATCCATGCACTGTATTTCTGTCTCATTGGTTTCCTTATCACAATTATCCCTCATCGGGTTTGCTACGCGCAATTATAATACATTTATGAGCATACTGCATCAGGATAAATGAAAATTAAACGGCGATTCCAAGCCGTTTTTGCTGTGCCATTTTTAAATAACGCTCTATGGTCTGCAAAAGAAAGTTTTTATCGATCGGTTTCGCCAAATGGGCATCCAAGCCGGCGGCTACAATCCGTTCCCGATCTCCGATCAAAGCATGGGCTGTGAGGGCAATGACAGGCGTAAACCCACGATTATCACGTTTATCAATCTCTTTAATCAATCGATTGGCAGTTAATCCATCCATGATCGGCATATCGATATCCATTAAGACTAAATCAAACGGCTCTTCCAAATACGCATCAACCGCTTTTTGTCCATTATCCACGGCAGTCACTTTAAAATGCTCTTGAAGTAATATGGTTTCGAGAAGTCGTAGGTTGATAAGGTTGTCTTCAGCAACCAAAATTTTGATCTGGTGATCGACGGAAGATTCTTCTCTGTCGTCTGATCTTTCTTCTCTTGACATTTCATCCCGATGCAGTATAGAGAGAGAACGATACACCGCACTTGGTAAAATTGGTAGTGGAATAAAAGATTCTACCCCTAAAAGAGCATTCATCTCTTCATTATTTTCGACAATCGGAACCACCTGAAGCTGAGGATAGGTCGTCTTAAGCGCATCGATTTGAGATTTTGAAATATGCGGTGCATCGATAAACAAGACATCAATATCATATAAAATACGATTAATAAGCGTACTGATCGGTGTCGATTGAATTTTCAACAAATCCAAATAGCGCTGGAGTAATGCCGATTGTGCCGATGATGCATCTTGGGAATAAATGGCGGCATGAACCCCATCCAAACTTTCAAAGCCCGCTTTTTCACGAATGACATGGTGAATCCGAAAAGAAAATCGGCTCCCGATTCCCGGCTGTGATGCAAGCATCAAATGAGAATCCATCATATCGACATACTTATGGCTCAGACTCAACCCGATGCCTAAACCGTCCTTACCTCGCCGCTGATTTTCCCATGCCGAAGCAAACGGGCGGAGGAGGGTCTTCACTTTTTCACTCTCGATTCCCACCCCCGTATCGCTGATTGCGTATTCAACCTCGACACTTTTACCGTTCTTTTTCACCACAACCGCTTCGACCATCACCTGGCCACCGCTATCGGTAAATTTAATCGCGTTTTGGATAAGATTTCGTAAAATCGTAAAAATTTTATCCTGATCGCCTAATACCATCTTCGGCAATGTCGGATCAATCATAATTAAAAGCTGTATCTCTTTATTATCCGCCAACTCTTTGAACTGCGCGGAAAACGTTTCCAACGTTTCTACGGGATTAAAAAGTTGTAAGCTCGTATGGACGCTTCCACTCTCCACTTGCATAAGTTCAAGCAAATTTTCAATATTACGCATCATGGAAGAGGCACTTTTGCTTGCCATCTCAACATACTCTTTTTGCCAAGAACTCAGCGGAGTCCCTTTTAAAAGATCGGTAAATCCGATAATGGCATTCATGGGTGTGCGAAACTCATGCGAAATATTCGTCAAAAAGCGTTTTTTAAACTGATCGAAATAACGTTCTGCCGCTTTGGCTCGTTCAATCACGGATGTATCCCGAAAAACAATCCCGACGATGGGATCATCTCCTAAAATAACCGTTTCAGAACGGATTGCAACATCCATTTCATTTCCGTTGATACCGATCTTTCCACGATATGCCCCTGGTTGAGAAAGGAGAAAAAGAAGCTCAACTCCAATGGGGTGAAACCATGCTTCCATGGGGCCCATTTCTTCGATCGTTTTACAGGACAGAAAACTCAAACACAGTTCATTAACCCCTAAAATATTTCCCGAAAGCCCCACATAGAGCATAGGATCACTATGCAAATTTGCACACGAGGTCAACAGAGGAATCGATTCAGCATGTTGACGTTCAAACGATTCTCGGTACTGTATCATCTTATCCTGCCTGCGGTGCTTGCAAATATTTTTGCAAAATAAATTCCAGTTTTTCACGGGTCAATGGTTTGGAAATATAATCGTCTAACCCTTTCCCAAGAATGTATTCACGATCCCCCTCCATGGCTAATGCAGTCAATGCGATAATCGGCATTTTACCGATCCTTGCCGGCCCCTCTTCAGCCTTAATCTCCTGCGTTGCCAATATTCCGTCTTTGACCGGCATATCAATATCCATAAAAACAATATCAAACTTATGGTTGCGGCAACTCTCCACCGCTTCATCTCCGTTCGAAGCGGCAATGACGTTCAATCCATACTCTTTAAGCAACAGTTTAATCAAACGCTGATTAATTAAATTATCCTCAACGATCAGAGCATTCTTCCCGCTCTGCCGCTGTGGAACAAAAGCATCGACTTCCGGTTTTAGCTTAAAGACATCCACTAAATGCGCTAAAAGCGTGGTCGGAAGAAGTGGTTTGGAGAGTCCGTAATCGATGACATGAGAGCTACGTGCCAATAATTTTTCATGCTGATTGAGAAGCAGTACCGTTTTGCACGTTCGGTTGAGGGTCGTAAGTTTCACGATCCAATCACTTTTCTCCTGCGAAGCGATAAAATAGACCACTTCCGCATCGTTGAACACGCTATCATCGAGCAAATGCGCTTTGGTTACACTGATACCGAAGCTGCGCAAGTAATTGGTAAGATGATTCGCATCGTCAAGCCGTTTTTCATCAAGTAAAACGACTTTTACACTGTGCCCATTAATCATGCGCATCGCCTGATCCGAGGATCCTTCCAAAGTCAACGCAAAACTAAATGAGGATCCCTTCCCTTCATCACTTGATATTTTGAGCTCACCGCCCATCAAATTGATCAATCCGTGCGACAAGCTCAACCCAACCCCCAAACGGTTGTCCGCATGATCGCCGGAGACAAACGGACGGGTAATAAAACTCATCTGCGTTTTTCCGATCCCTTTCCCGGTATCTTTGATCGAGAAGCCTACATTGCTGCTCCCGCTCGTATTACGTTTCAAAAGTTTAATCTCAATCGTGACCCGCCCAGTGGGTTGCGTAAATTTCAAGGCATTGTTAAAGAGATTGTTCATAATCTGTTTGATCTTCCGGATGTCCCCTACCAAATGAGTAGGAAGCTTCGGATCGATGAAAAAGTGGGCATTCACCCCTTTATCATGCGCTAATGCGGCATAACCGCGTGCAACTTCCTCCATCTCCGTAATGATGTTAAACTCCCCTTTGCTGATGGTGAGCCGTCCTGTCTGCATCTGTGCTAAATCAAGAAGATTTTCAATATTGGACATCAGATTACGTGCCGAACTTTGCACCGACTGGATGTATTCTCGCTGGGTATCGCTCGGTGAGGTTTTGTTTAACAACTCCACAAATCCGAGAATACCATTCATCGGTGTTCTAAATTCATGTCCGATATTGGCCAAAAACTTTGTCTTGAGTTGTTCGATTTGTACCACCTCTTCTTTCAACGCCGCTAACGCGGTTTGATCCTCCAAGCGAAGCAAATAGAGTTCATGACCGTTATGACGCAATAAGGTTGCTTTGGCCACCATCGTACGTAGCGTTCCGCTTCGATCGACAATCCCAACCCCGTATCCATCCGGACAATGCGTACGGATATAATCGAGCCAACTCTTATCGTATTCAGTAAAAACCTCTTCATCTTCATAATCAAACAGTTCCCGAATACTCTCATACTTAGAACGTAACTCTTCAATCGATTCAAGAGGAACCAAGGTGAAAAAAGCTTTATTAGCCCCGATCCAACCGTTTTCTTTCGTACAAAACAAAATCGGAGAGGGATCAGCGTCTAAAACTTGATAAAACAGCTCTTTATCGATATGGTAATCACTAATCGATTCACCCCCTTTTTTACCTCTTCCAAAAATTTTTGCAAAAAACTGGCTCAGATTAAACACCTATTTCCATCCTAAATTAACATGAATTGTTTAAAACAAATATTGTAACACAAATCATTCTAAATGATACAATACGCTAAAAATTATGAGTTTACCTATATGAAAAAAGCGACCAAAAAAGAGATCGAAGCGATCAAAATCTCCCTCATCGAACATTATGGCGAAGCGGTGACCGAGCTAAATTATACCAATGCCTTCGAACTCGTCATCGCCGTAGCCCTCTCGGCACAATGCACCGACAAACGGGTCAACCTCATCACCCCTCCCCTATTTGCGGCCTATCCTACACCTCAGTCTCTCGCAAACGCTTCCTTGGAAGAGGTTAAAGCGCTCATTCAAACCTGCTCATTTTTCAATAATAAAGCGATCAATCTGATCGAAATGGCCAAACGGCTTGTAGAGGTTTACAACGGGGAAGTCCCGCTCAACGAACACGATTTGGTGACGCTTGCGGGAGTCGGTCAAAAAACGGCGCATGTCGTACTCATCGAATACACGGGCGCTAATCTGATGGCGGTCGATACCCATGTCTTCCGAGTCAGTCATCGGCTTGGGCTCAGCGATGATCTCACACCTGCCACTACCGAAGCAACACTGGTCAAAAAATTCAAAACCAATCTCCATCAGCTCCATCAAGGAATGGTACTGTTCGGCCGCTACATCTGCACGGCGAAAAACCCCAAATGCGACAGTGCATGCTTTTTAAAAGATTATTGTAAAACCAAAGAGAGCTTTAAACCCAGATAATCTTGAAGATACACATTTAACCATCCTTGTGGTTTCTACGCTTCTAAGCAACACTGCTTTTTTAAATATGATTAAAAAATAATCATATTATGTGTCTATTAATAAACCATTCATCGTATAATTTTCCCATGTAGAAAAATCGGGGGGATGATATCTCCTAATATTGTTCGACAAATGGATGCTAGGGTTCCGACTGCACAGTGCTGGTCCGAGAGCATCCGGCCTCGTAAGCGGCTACACGGAGGGATAAAAGCCCGGGAGAGAGGTATATCTCCCCGTTTTTTCTCGATAACCGTTTAGGAGGATTTCTATGACACATTCACTCACTCAGTGCACATTAGCTGCAGGCTCATCCAAACTATCATCACCAAAGCTTTCCACACGTCTTTCGTTGGCTGTACTAGCCCTGGCCGTTGCGTCAACCACTATGTTTGCCGCACCAAAAACGAACTTTAAAGTCGCTTGGACCATTTATGCCGGCTGGATGCCATGGGATTACGGTGCTCGAAAAGGGATCGTGAAAAAATGGGCGGATAAATACGGTATTAAAATCGATGTGGTTCAACTCAACGACTATGTTGAATCGATCAATCAATATTCGGCAGGGTCGTTTGATGGATGTGTTATGACCAATATGGACGCATTGACTATTCCAGCGGCAGGCGGGGTAGATTCAACCGCTGTCATTATCGGTGACTACTCCAATGGAAACGACGGGATTGTCTCTAAAAGTGCCAAAAGCATGAAAGAGCTTAAAGGGCAAAAAATCAATTTGGTCGAGTTTTCGGTCTCTCATTATCTGCTTGAGCGAGGATTGGCATCGGCCGGTTTGAGTGCCAAAGATGTGAAAACGATCAATACTTCGGATGCCGATATCGTTTCAGCATTTAATTCTCCATCCATGAAAAATGTTGTGACATGGAATCCACAGCTTGGGGAAGTGAAAAAAGCTCCCAACGCAAAGCTCTTGTTCGATTCGAGCAAAATTCCAGGAGAGATCATCGATATGATGGTGGTCAATACGCAGACGCTGAAAGATAATCCAAAACTAGGCAAAGCACTCACCGGTGCATGGTTCGAGATTATGGGAATCATGTCGAAAAATGATGCAAAAGGGATTGAAGCCCGTAAATTGATGGCGAAAGCATCGGGTACATCACTCAAAGAGTATGAATCACAACTTTCAACGACCAAGATGTTCTATACCGCAGCAGAAGCACAAAAGTTCACAGAAGATCCAAAACTGATCAGTACCATGGGCGAAGTTAGCAAGTTTTCATTTGCACATGGTTTGCTAGGGAACAAAGCGAAAAATGCAAACTTTATCGGGATGACATTTCCGGGTAACAAAGTGGCTGGGAATACCAAAAATGTCAAATTGCGTTTTACCTCAGACTATATGAAACAAGCGGCTGAAGGGAAACTGTAATCCATGCGTCTGATCAATCTGAACGCAGGACGGTTTTCGCCGCTCTTAAAAATATTGCCGTTCGTGATTCTCGGATTGGTCTATTGGGTTGCAGCGGATGCCCGTCATGCCCTAAACCCTGAAGACAAGCTTCTTCCGACGTTTGAGGTGATTGGCGAAGCGATCAAAACGATGACAATGGAACCGGATGAATTGACGGAAGAGCCGATCCTCTACACCGATACGGTAGCGAGTTTGACACGTATTGCTGAAGGGCTTGCTATTGCGACGGCTGTTGGGCTGATACTGGGGACCATTCAGGGGACACTGCCTTTGTTTCGATCACTGTTTTCGCCTTTTTCGGCGGCAGTATCGTTAATACCGCCTATTGCGATATTACCCATACTGTTAATCCTGTTCGGACTCGAAGAATCGGCGAAAGTAGCGCTGATCGCCATCGGGGTGGCTCCGTTTCTGGTACGCGATACACAGCAGCGGACAATGGAACTTTCCGAAGAGCTTTTGATCAAGGTTCAGACGTTGGGTGCATCGACATGGCAGATTATTGTACGTGTCGTATTGCCGCACGTGTTGCCGCGTCTTTTGGATGCACTTAGACTCTCTTTAGGAGCGGCATGGCTGTTTCTCATTACGGCTGAAGCGATTGCATCATCGGAAGGGTTGGGATATCGGATCTTTTTGATGCGCCGTTACATGGAGATGGATGTGATCTTGCCTTATGTAGCATGGATTACGCTGTTGGCCTTTTTAATGGACTGGATCTTGGCGTTGATCATCCGTAAAGCATTTCCATGGTATCGCAAGGAGAAAGAATGAGTTATCTGCAAATCCGAAATGTATGGAAAACCTACAAGGACAATGTGATTTTAGAAAAGCTCAATTTCATCGTTGAGAAGGGAGAGTTTTGTACCCTCATCGGACCATCCGGATGCGGTAAAAGCACTTTTTTACGGATGCTTTTGGGACAAGAGACCCCATCTCGCGGAACGATTCTTCTGGAAGGAGAACCGCTTAGCTCTGAGCCGGGTAGTGATCGAGGGGTAGTCTTCCAAAAATACACCCTTTTTCCGCATCTCAAAGCGCTTGAGAATGTGATGCTTGGATTGGAGCTTGAACACTCCCTATTACTGGGAAAAACGTTTGGAAACACACGCCGTAAAATCAAAGAAGAGGCGATGGCAATGCTCACTTCGGTAGGATTGGATCAGTCGGCGCACAAGTATCCTTCCGAACTCTCCGGAGGGATGCAGCAGCGTCTTTCTATCGCACAGGCATTGGTCAAAAAGCCAAAAATATTGCTCTTAGACGAGCCATTTGGTGCGCTTGATCCGGGAAGCCGTTCAGACATGCATGAACTTGTGCACGGGTTATGGAAGCAATACGCTCTGACGGTCTTTATGGTGACCCATGATGTCAAAGAGGCGTTTGAGCTGGGAACTCGGTTACTGGTCTTTGACAAGGTACGAAATGATCCCCATGCACCCAATGCTTATGGAGCGATGGTCGTGAATGATATCAAACTGGATAAAGAGAAACGAAAAAATAAAGGAGCAGACTATGCAGAACAATATGAAACCATTATCGCCTGAAACGATCCTCTTCGATGAGGTATTGCCTGGCGGGGGACGCTGGAGTAAGATTATCCGAAAAGGGCAAGTCCTTCGAATCGTAAATACGGAAGGGACCAGCGGGCTTTCCGCACTTTTTTATAATACACATGAACGGACTGAGCGCTATAACGCTGCGGATACGGTGAAAATCCAATACAACGCCTACCTCAAAGCCGGTAAAGCGCTCTATTCGGATATGGGACGTATTTTGATGTCGATTATTGCCGATAGCGCAGAAACCCATGATACGGTATGCGGTTACACCATGGCTGCAGACATCGCCAAACTCTGCGGAATCGGAAATTATCAAACCAAGCGTAATTGCTATTACAAAAACGATTTTGATAATTTTCTCGTGGAACTGGGGAAATACGGGATGGGACGCCGCGACATCATGCCGTGTCTCAATCTCTTCGCGGATGCCAAGATCGGTGGATCGGGAGAACTGATCTATCGTGAGGATACGGTAAGTGCAGGAAGTTTTCTCGAACTGCGCGCAGAGATGGATGTATTGGTCATCTTATCGAATACCGTCCATGTTCTGAGCAGTAATGAAATTTACGATGTCAAACCGGTCGCTCTAACCATTTATCAAGGTTCAGAAGTGGTATCCGATGATCCTTGCATTATCGACTCAGAGCGGAGTGAACGGGCGTTTGTGAATACGAGAAATTATATGAAACAGTTTGTACAAGGGGGCTGTCATGTCTGAGATGATTACGGTTGATTTAAACCTGAATGAGGCTATTTATGATGAGACGATACCGGCGGGTGAGCCGTGGTACCATGTAGTGAAAGCGGGAGAAATCTTACGAATTATCGATCTGGAGGGGTGCCAAGCGGTGGACACCCTTTTTTATAATGCTAACGACGTCACCGAACGCTACAGCGCTCCTCAGACCATCGTACGACAAAAGAACATCTTTGTCGAAACAGGGACGGAACTCATCTCCAATCTTGGAAATGTGATGATGAAAGTGATCAGTGACACCTGCGGACGTCATGATACGCTTGGGGGCGCATGCAGTGCTGAGAGCAATACCGTCCGATATGCGTTGAATAAACTCGATATGCACTCGTGCCGAGATAACTATCTTTTGGCATTGGGACAGATGGGGATGGATAAGCGCGATCTTGTCAGTAATATCAATTTTTTCATGAACGTGCCGGTTGAAGCAGATGGGACATTGGCCATCATCGATGGTATCTCCAAACCGGGGAGTACGATTGAATTGATCGCCTTAATGGATACGCTGGTATTGATCTCGAACTGCCCGCAGCTGAATAACCCGTGTAATGCGTTTAATCCTACACCGGTACGAATTAGTATCTATAAACCTTTTTAATACCAATAGTGTTCTGCCTCGTATGAGGCAAGCTTTAGTGCCATAGCGGCAAGCGCAGCATAGCGGAGCTTTGCTCCGATTGCGTTCAAATTATATTGAGTGAGGACTGAACATGTTTACCAAAGTACTGATTGCTAACCGAGGAGAGATAGCGTGTCGAATTATTCGCACGCTTAAAAAAATGAAAATTTCTTCTGTAGCAGTTTATTCACACGCAGATGCCGGATCATTGCATGTGATGATGGCCGATCAATCGGTATGTTTGGGTGAACCGCCAGCCAAAGAGAGTTATCTTGATGGTGAGAAAATCATACAGGCTGCGAAAGAGACAGGCGCAGAGGCGATCCACCCCGGTTACGGCTTTTTAAGCGAAAACGCGGCGTTTGCACGCCGTTGTGAAGAAGAAGGGATTGCTTTTATCGGACCAACGCCGAAGCATATGGAAGCGTTTGGTCTTAAACACACTGCCCGTTCCATGGCAAAAGCTCAAAATGTTCCCCTCTTGCCAGGTACTGAACTGCTTGAGAGTGTCGACGAAGCGCTGAGGGCAGCAGAAACAATCGGCTATCCGGTCATGCTCAAAAGTACGGCCGGAGGCGGAGGTATCGGTATGCAGTTGTGTGCAAGTGCCGATGAACTACGCAACAGTTTCGAATCGGTAGGACGATTAAGCACGAGCAATTTTTCGCAAGGGGGAATCTACCTCGAAAAATTCGTAGCTCACGCACGCCATATCGAAGTGCAGATATTCGGGGACGGAAAAGGAAATGTAATCGCATTGGGTGAACGGGATTGTTCCCTTCAGCGCCGTAACCAAAAAGTGATCGAAGAGACACCGGCACCAGGATTATCCGATGATATCCGAGAAGCATTGCGTAAGGCTGCGGTGAACCTGACCGGTTCAGCATCGTATAAATCAGCGGGAACAGTCGAATTTGTTTACGATACAGCGGAACAAAAATTCTATTTTCTAGAAGTCAACACACGCTTGCAGGTCGAACATGGGGTGAGCGAAGAGATCTATGGTGTTGATCTGGTTGAATGGATGATTCATGAAGCCGCGGGAGAACTAGGCGATATATTCGATAAGAGCTATCAGCCAAGCGGTCATTCGATTCAGGTAAGAATCTATGCGGAAGATCCGCTGAAAAACTTTCAACCTAGTTCGGGCGTGCTCAGTGAAGTGATTTTCCCGGAAAATGTTCGATGTGAGACGTGGATTGAGCGCGGGAGTGTAATCTCACCCTATTATGATCCGATGATCGCCAAGCTGATCGTACACGCTTCCACCCGAAAGGAAGCCATCGAAGCGATGAAAAAAGCGCTTGCGGAAACGACGCTCTATGGTATTGTGACGAATATCGGGTATTTGGAGCGTGTGTTAGGTGAAGAGGTCTTTATCCGAGGGGAACAGACGACGAAGTATCTTGGAACCCTCACATATTCCCCTAAAATTGTCGAAGTGATCAAACCAGGAACCCATACGACACTCCAGTCCGCACCTGGGCGAATTGGTTATTGGGATATCGGTGTACCGCCATCCGGCCCGATGGATTCGCTGTCATTTCGTTTGGGCAACCGTCTGCTAGGAAACGATGAACGCGCTGCGGGACTTGAAATGACCGTTACCGGAGCAACACTGAAGTTTCATTTTACGACGCGTATTGTGTTAACAGGTGCTCTGATGAAAGCTCATCTTAACGGACAAGAGGTCCCTTATTGGGAGAGCATCGATATTGCTTCGGGTGATATCCTTAAAATGGGGATTATCGAGGGAGCAGGTGCCCGTACCTACTTGCTGATTGCAGGCGGATTTGATGTGCCTACATATTTGGGAAGTACGGCGACCTTTACCCTCGGAGAATTCGGAGGTCATGCGGGGAGAATTTTACAGATTGGCGATCAGCTCCGTACGCATAGTTCTGAAGTGAAAAGCGCTCCGGCAGTTTTGGATGAGGCATTACGGCCGAAGCTTACGAAAGAGTGGAAAATCGGTGTGATCTACGGCCCGCACGGTGCACCTGATTTTTTCAAAGAAGAATACATCGAAACGTTTTTTGCGACCGACTGGGAAGTGCATTACAACTCCAACAGAACAGGGGTACGTCTGATCGGTCCAAAACCGCTTTGGTCACGAGAAGATGGCGGTGAAGCGGGACTGCACCCTTCCAATCTGCATGATAACGCGTATGCGATCGGAACGGTCGATTTTACCGGAGATATGCCGGTGATTTTAGGACCGGATGGCCCGAGTTTGGGAGGGTTTGTCTGTCCGGTGACGATTGTGAGTGCAGAATTGTGGAAAATGGGGCAGTTAGGGCCCAAAGATCGAGTCCGTTTTGTACCGATGAGCTATGAAGATGCGGTATTGATGGAACAATCTTTGGAAGCGAATATATCACGCCTGGAAGGGATCTTGCCATCCCTCCCTATGCCGGCTATGATGAACCCGATCGTTGCAGAAATACCTGCAAACACTTGCCATGATGCCATCAAGATCCGGTTGTCAGGGGACCGCAACATCTTGATCGAATTTGGTCCGATGGAGCTGGATCTGACACTGCGTTTTCAGGTACATGAACTGATGCGCCGTTTAAAAGCCGAAAATGATCCCCGTTTGATCGATCTGACACCGGGGATCCGTTCATTGCAAATTCATTATGAAAGCTTGAAACTCTCATTGAACGAATTAGTGAAAAAAGTGACCGATGAACTCTCACGTATGCCGGCTACGCGAGATATGATTGTTCCGAGTCGAACGGTCTATCTTCCGCTTTCTTGGGATGATCCCTCTACGAAACTGGCGATCGAGAAGTATATGCAGTCGGTACGCGATGATGCCCCATGGTGCCCGAGTAACATCGAGTTTATTCGACGTATGAATGGCTTGAAGAGCATTCAGGATGTCTACAATATCCTTTTTGAAGCTGAATATCTGGTAATGGGACTTGGAGATGTCTATCTTGGGGCTCCGGTGGCGGTCCCTGTCGATCCGCGTCATCGTTTGGTCACGACCAAATACAATCCTGCCCGTACCTGGACACCTGAAAATGCTGTCGGGATTGGTGGGACCTATATGTGCGTTTATGGGATGGAAGGTCCGGGAGGATATCAGTTCGTCGGCCGGACAGTTCAGATGTGGAACCGGTATAAATCGACCCAGGATTTCAAAGCTGGTAAACCGTGGTTGTTGGATTTTTTCGACCGAATCCGTTTTTATGAAGTCGCGCAGGACGAGTTGGCTCAGATGCGAAAAGATTTTATTAACGGGACTTTTTCGTTGAGAATGGAAGAGGGGGAGTTTTCACTGGGTGAATATCTTGAATTTCTGAAGACAAATAAAGAATCGATTGATGCGTTCAAACAGATTCAGCAAAAGTCGTTCAAAGAAGAGCGTGAGCGCTGGGAAGCATCCGGGATTTCAGCATACGTCAGCGAGACATTGGAGACCAGCGATGAGTCCGATTTTACCGAAATTCCGGAAGGGTGTGAAGCGATTTCAAGTTTTCTCTCCGGAAATGTGTGGGAAATCTCGGTCAGCGTAGGGGATCGTATTGCTCAGGGGGATACCCTTGTCGTCATCGAGGCGATGAAATCCGAGGTGATGATCGAGTCTCCATCGGATGGAGAAGTGGTCGAGATATTGTGTACCAAAGGGGATACCGTTCATACGGGACACACCCTTGTCGTCCTTAAAACGGAAGGTATAGGATGAACAGCTGGATATTGCTCGGATTGGCTATTTTTCTTGAAGTAGCCGGTACAACATCGATGAAACTCTCCGATGGAATGCAGAAGCTGTTTCCGACGGTGATGATATTCGTATTCTATGCGATGGCGTTTGTTCTGATGCCATTTGTGATGAAAAAAATCGAGATGAGTACCGTCTATGCGATCTGGACGGGGGCGGGTACCGTGATGGTGACTCTAATAGGGATCACCTATTTCAGTGAGTCATCCAACCCCTTTAAACTAGCCAGTATCGGACTGATCGGTCTAGGAGTCGTTGGGCTGCATTGGGCGGAAAAAAGTACACAAGGAGCACTAGGATGAGCAAGCTAAAAACAATCGAGGATTATCTTCGTCACTACCGTATCGATGGTGCTTCTGTGAGGGTAGTGATCCAAAATACCCTGGAACACTCACTCGCCTTTGATGATAAGAATATTTGGATTGCCAAAGCAGATGTAACGTTTTTGGAACCTTATTTTACCCGTTTGGAGCAGTGCGATCCCTCCTCTTTACCGCTGTATGGTGTCCCGTTCGCGGTGAAAGATAACATCGATGTTGCAGGCCTTCCAACGACTGCTGCATGCGCTGAATTTGCCTATATTCCGAATGCACATGCGTTTGTTGTCGAACTGTTAATCAATGCCGGTGCGATCCCCATCGGGAAAACCAATCTTGACCAGTTCGCCTCAGGACTGGTAGGGACGCGGAGCCCTTATGGGGAAGGGGTCAACCTCTTTAATTCTGAATACATATCGGGAGGATCGAGTTCAGGTTCAGCGCTGGCGGTTACAGCAGGGATTGTACCGTTTTCACTGGGGACAGATACGGCTGGATCAGGCCGTGTTCCGGCAGCATTTGGGAATATCGTAGGATTGAAACCGACGAAAGGAGCACTCAGTAACCGAGGAGTCGTCCCTGCATGTAAAAGTCTGGATTGTATCGCTATTTTCGCACAAACCTGCGATGATGCACAGCGTGTGTATGATCTGTGCCGTGTTTATGATGAAAAAGATCCTTTTTCACGTCATCCGATTTCTTCCCATACTTTTGGAGGGACGTTTCGTTTCGGTGTTCCTCGTGTGGATCAGCTTGAATTTTTTGGCAATCATGAATACGAAACTCTTTATTGGGAGAGTGTTCAACAACTGGAGATGATCGGCGGGATTCGAATCGAGATCGATTTTACGCCGTTTATGGATACGGCTAAATTGCTTTATCACGGTCCTTGGATCGCTGAACGATACTGCGGAATCAAAGAGTTTGCGCAAACACAAAGCGATGCCATGCTCGATGTGACTCGAGGAATCATTCTATCGGGTGCCCAACCGAGTGCTGTAGATGCATTTGATGGATTCTATCGCCTGAGTGAGCTTAAACGACTGAGTGATGGAATTATGGATTCGGTTGATCTTCTACTGACACCTACAGCAGGGACGATTTATACGCGCGAAGAGGTCCGTAATAACCCACTTGAGTTGAATACCAATCTGGGGTACTATACCAATTTTATGAATCTGCTTGATTTGTGCGCGTGCGCTGTTCCTGCCGGTTTTACATCAGATGGATTGCCATTTGGCGTTACCCTTGTATCAGCGCTATGGAAGGAACATTCGCTTTTGGGCATCGGAGCCAAGTTTCAAAGGGTATCAGGCTATGGGAGTGGTTTAATAGACGTAAATGCTCCAAAAACAGTCACATTGGCGGTATGCGGTGCCCATATGTCGGGTCTAGCTCTCAATCATGAATTGACAAGCAGAGGTGCAACATTAATAGAAAAATCGAGCACCGCTCCTCATTACCGCTTTTTTGCGATTGAAAGTTTCACCCCGCCGCGTCCTGGATTGGTGCAAGTGAGTGAAGGGGGAGGGTCAATTCAGATTGAACTTTGGTCAGTCCCGATTGAGAAATTTGGATCGTTCTTTAATGGTGTTCCTTCTCCTTTAGCATTGGGGACGTTGAGTTTAGCCGATGGTCAAACAGTGAAAGGCTTTTTGTGCGAGAATTATGCGGTTAGCGGAGCAAGAGAGATTACCTCGTTAGGAAGTTGGCGCAGTTACCTTGCAGAAAAAATATAAACTTTTCAAGAATTTTAACCCCAGATAAGATACAATCAGCCCATGATCAACTCTATGCCCCTACTTATCATCGTACTATTGCTCTTCAGCGGATGCGTGAATGAACGGGGAATTAGCCTGCGCTACTACAACGATTGTGAAGAATACTATGATCTTCAAGGGACATACCATAAAAAATGCGCTGAGAATATTGTCGATTATCACGATGTCAAAGAGGCGTTAACCCCGGCTTCTTCAACCCTCAAACCCAAAGTTTGGTAATTACTTACGAGCAATAAACGTCGCGAAATTCGCCCATCGAAAGAGAACATCACACGTCGAAAAACCGCTTTTTTTGACCATCTCGATATTTTCATTCATCGTATACGGAATGAGCACGTTTTCAAGGGCTTCACGCTTTTGGACGATCTCATATTCGCTGTAGCCTTGCTCTTTTTTAAAATCATAATAACAATCAATCAACTCTTTATTCAATTTCGGGTCTTCGCTCAGCACTTTTTCACTAAAGATAAAAACACCCCCCTCTTCCAAAGCATCGAGTATTTTTCGGATCAGTTCTTCACGTACCATCGGACGGATAAATTGTAAGGTGTAATTACAAATAACCACCTGAGCCCTTTCGAAGGGATACTCTAAAATATCCCCTTCCACCAAGAGGATTTTTGAGCCAAACGCCTCACATTTTTTATGCGCATGGGAAATCATTGCCGATGAATTGTCAATACCGATCAATTCTACCTCCACTTCTTTCAAAGAGCGCTCGATTTCTAGCAACAGTGACGCAGTGGAACATCCAAGATCAATAACCCGTCCTCCCTCATTCAGCGCATTCAGCGCAAAGCGTCGTGTAAGATTCAATGATTCTTTGTAAAAAGGGACAGAACGGCTGAGCATATCATCAAAAACAGCTGCCACATCGGCATCAAATTCAAACTGTTTGGTAATCGGTTTGGTAAAGAGAGTATCGGTTTTCATAAACCGTATTGTAGCGAAAAGAGGTTTTTTTGAGGGGATACTGCCTGACGAAACTACAAAAGCCCCATCCCCTCAACATTAAAATCTAAGCAAAAAACAGTCCACTTTTAAAAAAGCGTTCCCCCCAACTCTTGCATTTTCTTACTTTTTTGAAGGGCAGTTTTGCTTCCGCCAAAAAAATTAATTTCACTTTCTCGTAAAATACGGATAAGATTCGTCGTACCCGGAATACCGACCGGATCACCTGCGGTGAAGATATAAGTCTGCGATTTATCGATAATATTGCGTGTCAACCCACGTGAAATAATATCGCTCAGCATCTCTTCTAATTTACCTTTTTTCGTTAAATACGCCGGGACTACCCCCCATACCATCGTTAGCATACGGGCAACCTTTTCATCATGCGTTGCCGCGTAAATCGTCATTTCAGGACGATACCGGGAAAGTTTTTTTGCCGATTGACCCGATGTCGTCATAGCAATAATACCCGCCGCATGAAGCGCATCACCCAAGCGAACTGCCGATTCATTCACGATATCCATCGCATCGTAATGTTCGAATTCGGAAAATTTATCAAACGGGTATATCTCTTCAATCGACTGAATCGTATTCACCATCGTCTCCACGACCAAAACCGGATTGTGCCCGACTGCCGATTCTTCAGAGAGCATCACCGCATCGGTGCCATCCAATACCGCATTCGCGACATCACTGATCTCCGCACGCGTCGCGGTCTCTTTTTCGGTCATCGACAAAAGCATCTGCGTGGCGGTGATAACCGGTTTGGAATGTTCATTCGCTTTTCGGATCAGCATCTTTTGGATCGTCGGTACCTGATAATAAGGGACTTCTATCCCCAAATCCCCGCGAGCGACCATCAATCCGTCCGAATGTTCCAAAATGGCATCAATGTTTTCCACCGCATCAAATTTTTCGATTTTGGCGAAAAGTTGCACATTTCCACCATGAGCACGGACAATTTTTCGCGCTTCGATCATGTCCGAAGCATCCTGAACGAATGAAATCGCCATATAATCGACTCCATTTTCGATCCCCCATGCAATATCACGCCGATCTTTAGAGGTTAAGACATCAATACCTAATCGTGTATTCGGAAAATTCACCCCTTTATTCGAGGATAATTTTCCTTTGTTTTCAATTTTTGCGCGAACGTAGGTACTCTCACACTCAATAATTCGGGCCCGAATATTTCCGTCATACAGATAAATCGCATCCCCTTCTTTAAGCATACGCAAAATTTCAGGCTGATTAATCGAAGCTCTGTAGTGCGATTCCCCAATCTTTTCCCCCTCGATACTCTCATAAAAAAAGTCGATAGTATCATCAGGCTGCAGATGGAATTCATCCTTTAACTTCCCGACACGTATTTTCGGTCCGCAAATATCTTGAAGCACTCCTACAATCAGACCCGTTTCACGCATGGCTGTTCGAATATTGTTTAAGATACCTAAATGGTATTCATGCGTCCCATGAGAAAAATTTAAGCGAAATACATTAACGCCGGCACGTATCATTGCCGATAATATCTCAACCGTTTCGGATGCCGGTCCCACTGTGGCCAAAATTTTAGTCCGTTTTTGCATGTCATATCCTAGGTGGAAGGTAATTTTTATGCATAGTAGCACAATTCCATTACATTCGTTAACCATTTCTGGCCTCCACCCCCTCTTCTCAGGGATTCATAGGCTCTCTTTGATTACAATAGTGACATGAATAAAAAAGCCATCGAAACCGATATCGTACTGATCGACATCATCGATTTTTCATTACTGGAGATGTCCAAACAACTGGAATTGATCACCTATCTTTCCCAAAGCTATAAGAAAATGCTTCGAAAGATGCTCGAAAACTCCGGAATTCCTTTGGATAAAATGCTACAGGGAATCATTCCTACGGGTGATGGTTTTTATTGCATTTTACACCCGAATCTCAAAGGATTCGGGCCTATTTTAGGACTCTCGTTTATCCACTTTTCAGATTTAATCACTCGAGAATTTCCTTACTTTTTAGGGATTCGCGTCGCCGTTCATACGGGGAAAATTCATCGCTTTGAAGATATTTTAGGACATGATAATTTCGTCGGAGACGGTTTGAATGAATGTGCCCGTTATGTCGGTATTAAAAATCTTGTGGCTAATACCGTGATTATTTCCGATCAAGCCTTTGCTTCCTTAGAGACTTTTTTAGCCGCCCATTCCGATTTTTCCGATTTGCTTAAAAAATGCGAATTGCGTCACAGTTCACGACACGCGTTTAAAGATAAGCACAACATCGAGCGCTATGCCTATTCCATTTGGATGCGCCAAGGCGGTATCATACCACCGCCCAAATCCACTATATAACACTTATTAGGGAGCTTTTTATGCGATTTACACTCGACGAATACGCCAAAACTTTCAAAATGTCCAAAGAGATGATCCAAAATAAATTGCGCACCAAACGACTGAACTACATCATTGAAGCGGGGATAACCTATATCATTGTCCCCAAAAGCAGTTTGGATGAAGAAAAACAGCGTGAATTGTCACAACCGCAAAATAAACCGGTTCCGCAGTCCAATGTGACTAAAACAAGTGTCGGGATGGTCATCTCCCTTTACCAAAAAGAGAATCATCAACTAAAACTAAAGATCAAAGAACTTGAAGCCAAGATCGATCGACTCGTGTTGGACAAAGAACAGATGCTCATTGCCGAACGCCAGAGAGTCGAAGAGATCTATAATGCGAAAGACGAACAGCTTAAAAATATCCTCGAAGTCCTTAGTACCAAACTAATGCTCTCCCAACAAAATACCGTGCATGATGTCGATATAGCTCAGACACAAACGCATGAAGTACCCAGCATCAGTTCGGGAGTCATCGAGTTAAAACGCTATCTCAAATTCATCGGTATGGGAAGTGAAGAACGTAAAGCCGTTCGTCGCCGTTTTGCTGAACGGTATGGAAGCGACATCCGTATTATCCAAAAAGAGGGAGAGTTCTTCGTCGATCTTTCCCGTTTTGACTACACCGATCTACTTTAACGCCTAATACTCCCCTTATAAAGAGAAGAAGTTTCTTCTTGTCTCTTAGCGTATCATCTTGCTTTTATACAGAATAATGTATAAATAAATATTTATTTTGAATATTTTTGTGATTTTTTTGATATTTTGTAATTTTTTTATTATTCTATATACATTTTTTTGTTTAGATTAAGTTAATGAAGACTAGAATTGAATAATGGAAATGTCAGATCTTTTTAATCTTTTACATAATGCCGTCGAAGCGCAATACAACGGGAAAAAAATTTCCCATAAAGAGATGGCCAAAAAACTCGATATTTCTATGCGTTCCTACCAAGACTGGAGACTGGGAAATGCAAAACCCCAAGCGGCCAAAGCAGTACTCGATATGTTAGGCATGCTCGACGATGACGAAATTATCCGCGTCGTTCGTCGCATCAATAAATTAGGAAAAACATCATGAACCGTCTCAGTGAGCAAGAACGTGCCGGACTCGAAGAGGTATTTTTATCCATTTCTACCCATAAAGGAAGTCTCTTCAAAGAAAATCTTGCCCACTATCACGTCCACTCCCTTTACTCCCTTCAACAGCGTATCCGAGGGATCAAAGCTTTTATCTCCCCTCTTTTGCACCTTAAAATCACGCTAAAAAGCACAACATCACACAAAAATCCAGAGAAATAGCCAAAAAGAAGAAAAAATTAAGCGAAGAGATACTAAAGTATTCGCGGCTGAAACGCTTTCCCCTTTTTCTTCGTTAATCAGGCGGTTTAAGCGGTCTTCGCATATTACACGGTAAGGGCAATCAATGAATAAAGCGCAATTCGTAGAATTAGTACAAAAAAGTGGCGGTTACAAAACTAAAGTTGAAGCAGAAGCTGCAATCAACGCATTCACTGAAGCGGTAACAGCTGCACTTGTTGCTAAAGATGAAGTTTCCTTGGTAGGATTCGGAAGTTTTTCAGCGTCACTTCAAAAAGGTAAAAGCGGTAAAGTACCAGGTACTAGTAAAACGTACAGCACCAAAGACAAAATGGTTCCAAAATTCAAACCAGGTAAAAGTCTTAAAGACAGCGTAGCCGCTGGCAAATAATTCTTTTCTTTCTTTTGACCGAGGAAACTTCCTCGGTTTTTTCTTCTGACATCTTTGTCTCTTATACTATTACTCTAAGTCTTCCATCAGCATCATTGATTATAATCGTTTTACAAAATTTTAGAGAAAAGAGCACCTAATATGAAAATCACCAAATCCGATCAAGAGTGGCAAGAACAGCTCTCTCCTGAAGCGTATTATGTCGCACGTCAACATGGAACAGAGCCTCCATTCAGCGGGGAATATGCCAACTATAAAGAAGACGGTATTTATGAATGCGTCTGCTGTGGCACCCCTTTATTTGATTCTACGTCCAAATACGACTCAGGAACAGGATGGCCGAGCTATGACGCTCCCATCACGCCGGAGGCTGTGAGTGAAAAGAGAGATATAAGTCATGGAATGATCCGTATCGAAGTGTTGTGCGCTACGTGCGATGCTCATTTGGGACATGTTTTTCCCGACGGTCCTCCGACAACAGGCATGCGCTATTGCATGAATTCGGTATGTCTCTCCTTTAAACCACGCTCGGAGGAATCCAAATGAAACTCGTTTTAACGTTATTATTCACCACATCATTGGCCTTAGCCGCCCATCCTCGTGTATCCCTACAAACGACACAGGGAGAGCTTGTACTGGAACTGTATGAAAACATTGCCCCTTTAGCGGTTGAAAACTTCACGACTCACGTTAAAAATGGCTATTACAACGGATTGACGTTCCACCGTATCATCAAAAATTTCATGATTCAAGGAGGGGATCCGACTGGAACCGGCGGCGGCGGAGAATCGATTTGGAAAAAACCGTTTAAAGACGAATTTAAATCGGGTGTGGTCTTTGACAAAAGCGGTATTTTGGCAATGGCTAATTCAGGACCACGTACCAATGGCAGTCAATTTTTTATCACCACAGCTCCCACCCCTTGGCTCAATGGCTATCATACGATTTTTGGAAAAGTAATCGGAGGTATGGATACCCTTCAAAAATTAAATAATGTCCAAACCAACGGGCAAAGTGGCGGAGACCGGCCGCTTCAAACCCAAAAGATTATCAAAGCGACGCTACTCCCCTAGCCTTTCCCCCATTATCGGGGAAGCTTCTCCAACGCATCCAAGACCGATTGCTGTTTCTTTTGATCGATCGGTTTATCGTTTCGCACAAACATATAAAATTCTACCCGTCTGTTTTTTGCTCGATTCGCTTCAGTCGTATTACTGGCGACCGGTTGAGAGGTTCCAAACCCTGCTGATGATAAGCGATCGGGGGCAATACCGTTCTGAATCAATTCACGAACCACCGTTGCCGCTCGTGCACCGGAGAGTTCTAGATTATCACGATATTGTGAACCAGAGGGGATCGGAGCATTATCGGTAAATCCGCGTACCGAAATATCTACCGATTCTGGCAAGAGTTTAATAATATCGGCAACCCGTTTAATGAAGAGGTGCATCTCTTCATCATCCACGGTTGCATTTGAACCTCGGAAAGGGACGGTAGCGGGAAGCTTAAGCAATACGCCATCCATACTCTGATCCAGCGCACCATCTCCTTCTGAGAGACTTTGCATCTCCTCTTCGAGGTCGGCTACCGCTTCCTTCACCCCTTGACTGATGACAGGGATACTTTGCTGTAACAAAGACCCTCCGTTCGCTACGGGCATTTGTCCGCTAGGCTGACCGACATTGGCAGCCTTATCGTCGGATTGACTATCCGTAGGCTGAACGGGACTCATCTCAACCGGTACGGGAGCGTAATCGTAAATTTTGACAAACTCTTCTTTCACCGCACGGATTTTTTCTTTATTGACCGATGCAAGTGCATAGAGGGCGATAAAAAGCGCCAACAATAGACTAAAAAAGTCTGCCGTCGGTACGGCCCATTTCTCTCCGGCAGGACATTCGACCTTTTTACACTTTTTTCCCATTCATCAGACCCTTATGAGAATTGGCTGTGTTTCTCTTCTGCCGGAGAGAGGAAATTCAACAGCTTGGCTTCCAATGTACGCGGGTTATCCCCATGAACGATTCCAATGACACCCGCAAGCATCACTTTTTGTTCTTTGACAATATGATGCGATTTGGCTTTGAGTTTGTTCCCCATCGGTCCGAACAAAACGTACGCACTAAAGATCCCCGTAACCGTAGCAGTAAATGCCCCTGCGATACCTGCGGCCATCTCTGCAGGGTTATCAAGCTTTTGAAGCGCCAAAATCAGACCCAAAACCGCCCCGACGAGTCCAAGAACGGGAGAAGTCTCCCCGACCAATATCCAGTAGTGTGCACACCCGTGATAATACTCTTCCGTCTCTTCGATCACTTGTTCGAGTGTTTCGACAATGGTATCGATCTCATTTCCATCGACCGCCATTCCCAATCCCTGCTTAAGAAAATCATTATCCAGTTCCGCAATCTTTTTTTCCAACGAAAGCAGTCCGTCGCGCCGCGCCGCCAATGCTAACTCAACAATCTCTTTAATCCGTTCTTCCAAGTGAACGGTAGATTTTTTAAAAATCATCGGAACACTTTTATATGCACCTCGGATGTATTCAGGGTCGGTACTCACCATCGATGCCATCAGAGCTGTAGGCATAATGATAATCAAAGATGTAATATGAACAACGTGAGCCGGATTCCCCCCTTCCATCAAATCCCCAATGGAGATGGAGGCGATCGCTCCCAAAATTCCTAATATAACCGTTAAATCCATAGTTATCCTCTTTTAACTCATAAATACTTTTTTAGACAATAGTGAAAACTCATCTACTATATCGGCTAAAAAATGAAAATATTATCTTGATGAGTATCATTAATGCAATTCCGCTCCCCATACTTGCAACAATGAACGCGTAATATTCTTCATGACTGATAGCTTGTGCATTGTACCCTAAGGTTGCAATCGCGACCGTAAACGTTAACGGCATCGAATCACTCAGAGCAAAAAGAACCGTGTTTTTAAATCCTAGATAGCCCGAATAGGCAATCATCGAAGCAATAAGGCGTATCCCCACTATCCCTATCGCTATAAAAAGCGCCCTTTCTAAAACAAGTGGATCGGTAAACGCATCCAGTGCTAACGTCGAACCGACATGAATAAAAAAAATGGGAACTAAAAATCCAAATCCGAAAGAAGATAGTTTTTCATGCAATTCGGTTTTGTGTTTAAAGTAGGTAGTAATAAACATCCCCGCTAAAAACGCCCCTAAGACCACTTCGATTTTAAGATAGAGCATCATCGCGACCATAATAAACATCAAAGCCATCGAAAATCGGATATCCTGATCACGACTGTCTTCATGCGGCATAATCAATGTTTTGAGTTTGGGATGCCACCAAAATAGGATTCGAACCCCTTTAAAAAAGAGGATAAATCCGATTAGGAATCCGAAAAGCCCGAGCAGAGTAAAGACAAATTCACGATTATACCCATATTCCAACCCGCCGCTGAGGACGGTAATCGCCAAAATACTGACCAATTCACCGACGATACCGATATTCAATGCCAACGAGAGCCAGGGTTGATGACGCCCATACTCTTTGACCAGAGCCATAAGCATCCCCAACGAGAAAATCGGTAATGCAACCAAATAAACCGGACTAAGATCCAGATAATAATAAAAGAGGAACGAAATCGCATACAGAAGAACGAAATAGATAATGGTCCGTCGTATCAACGATTTTTTTTCAAATCCGAATGCTTTAAGGTCAACTTCCATCCCCGCCAAAAACATCAGGTATAAAAATCCTACTTTGGCGATAATACTAAAAAGCTCATTTTCAACCAATAAACCGAAATAACCCGCAATGCTCCCCATCAATATCTCTACCACGACAACCGGCAGACGAGTAACTCTTGAGACAAAGGGAGAAAATAAGACTAAAATAGACAATATAATGATGACACCCGTTGTACTCATCTGCTACCCCCGCAACGCTTGCCAGAGCTTAATCGCTTGCACATGTTCTTTCACATCATGGACCCGGATAATGGATGCCCCCTCATCAACGGCTTTGAGATGGAGCGCGATACTTCCTCCCAGCCGGTTAGAAGGTTCAGAGGGGGAAAGCTGATCGATCAAGGATTTTCGGCTACCGCCGACCAGTAAAGGAGCCCCTAAAGCACTGAAGTGATTTTGGTGGGTAATCAGTGCCAAATTATCTTCCAACGATTTGCCAAATCCGATCCCGCAATCCAAAATGACGTTTTCGATCCCAAACACTTCGGCTTTGGCCATCCGTTCACGAAAGAATTGCTCTATTTCGTTGATCAATGAATCATAGTGGGGGTTCAGCTGCATATTTTGCGGATTCCCCTGCATGTGCATAATCACCGCAGTCGCTCTATACTCAGCACATAAACGGGCAACGGCATCATCCGCCAATCCCGTAATATCGTTCACAATCTCAAATCCTCTTTCAAGCGCATAGGAAAGAACCGATGGGGTATAGCTGTCAAGACTGAATTTTACATGCGTATAGAGTTGCTGCTGATACACGGCATCGATAATCGGCCTTACCCTCTGAAGCTCTTCATCTTCTCCCACCGGTACGCTTCCCGGTCGGCTGGAAACGCCACCGATATCGATGATATCGGCTCCCTCTTCGATCATTGATTCGATTTTCCCGATCGCTTCAGATCCTAAGAATCGGCTTCCGCTGTAAAAACTGTCTTCATTGGCATTGAGTATCCCCATCACGTCAACTTTTTGAGGAAGAGTGGTGCGGAGAAATGCTTTGAGTTGTTCGGCTAATTGTTTTAATCCCAAAGGCTGTCCTTTCTCTTTGAGCACAAGCTGCTGAAGCTGACGTTCTGTGGCGATGAGCAACGCATCCACTCTGGGATGCTCGGCGACAATCGTCCCTTTGGGAACGGCTAAATCCGCTCCTACGCTTAAGGCATCCTGCTTTAAAATATTCGCTGCGCCGACATGTAGATCAATAATTTTAATGAGATGTATTTTCCCCTTATCCCGTAAAATGGAGATGCCACCACCATCCACACCGATTGCTTTGAGTGCCGATTTCATATCGATCTTGCTTGAAAGATGCTCAACGTGCACGCTTGCTCTCTTTGAGGAAATTCATGAGTAGCATCACCAAAAGGCTTTGAAAACGTCCATTGAGCTCGATCAAACGAAACGCCTTTTGAAATCCCTCAAGCTGTTGTATCGTTAACGGAAGCCGTTCGGTATGCAATGCATGATGCAACAAAGACTCGATGATCGCTTTGGCTTCATGTTTTTTTGCTTTTTCATGCTCTTTGACAAATTCGAAGAGGGCGTTTAAATCCAACTGTTTCAAAGAAATTGGAAGCGAAAGGTACTCTTTTTCCTCTTTTTCATGGGTTAAGGTCAAACGGGAGCGAACGGTAGGAAGAAAGGTGCTTTTGTTCGGAGCTAAGAGGATAAAGACGATATTTCGAGGAGGTTCTTCAAGAATTTTAAGAAGAGCATTCTGCGCCGGTATGGTAAAGCTTTTTGCCCCCAGTATCAGCGTTTTTCGATCCGTCTCGCTCCGATATGCCTCGGCAATAACCTCTTTGGCATCTTCGATTTTAAAATCATCGCGGATAAACAAGACAGAGCGCAGCGGGACTAAAGCATGTTCCAATTCTGCTGCTCTTGCCTCTAGCTTTTCGGTAATAATAATACCTCCCGCTTCAAGCGTGAACATCGATCTCCCCGAACAGTACCGCCGAGAGCGTACGATCAAATAACTGATACAACTGAAGCAACTTAATATCGATCAAATGATCATACGATCGAAGGATCAATGCATTCGGATAATTTTCATCCATAATCCACATCAGCGCATTATCGGTCCGTTTGACGATATCGGCACGCTGTTCATCCCCACCTTTTCCGATATACCAGAAAAAGTATTCCCCTTTAAATCCCAATTGCAGCATATCGTTTAACGTATCCAGCGATTCACCGTCTGTGAGCTGATCCACATGCGGATAAAGCCCTTCGAGAAAAACGATGGGAATCATCGGGCGTTCTTTGATTTTTTTATTGATCGTATGGCTGATGTAGTGAGAAAACCATCGGCGGTCATGATCGGTGACGATAATGATCATACGCCCCTGCATGATCTGATCCATAGCATTAACGATCTGAGGAATCCACTCAAACCGCTGCTCTTCGAACCAGCTCATAGATGCCCCCTCCGCTCGGATGGCGTCTAACGTCCACCGATCAAATTGCTGCACTATTGATCCAATGAATACGCGCTGTGAAGAGAACGAACCGAAAGCTCAGCGTATTTTTCATCGATGACCATCGATACTTTGATCTCCGAAGTCGATATCATCATGATATTGATGTTTTCACGAGCCATGGTCTGAAATGCTTTAGCGGCTACTCCCGTATGCGATTTCATCCCGACACCGACGATCGAAACTTTACAAATACACTCATCATACGATGCTTCGCTGATTTCACCCTCAGAAATAAACGTCTCTACGACCGATTTAGCATCTAAAAGTTCTGTTTTCGGTACCGTAAAGTCCAAATTGGTTTTTCCATCATGCCCAAGCGTCTGAATGATCATATCGATATTCACACTGTTCTCCGCCAAACGGGTAAAAATATCCGATGCGATTCCCGGACGATCAATCACTCCGCTGAGTGATACACGTGCTTGATTTTTATCCAATGCGATACCGCTAACGAGTGGTTGTTCCATTATATTCTCTTCCTTTGTGATAAGTGTCCCTTCCGCTTTGGTGAAGCTAGAGCGGGTAACTAAATTGACATTCAATTTTTTAGCGAGTTCAACCGAACGGTTTTGAAGTACTTTTGCTCCGAGGGATGCGAGTTCAAGCATCTCTTCATAACTGATTTTATCCATCTTGCGAGCGCGCGGCTCGATTCTCGGATCGGTGGTGTAGATACCGTCCACATCGGTATAAATCTCACATAGATCAGCCTTCAATGCTCCGGCGACCGCAACAGCGGAGAGGTCAGACCCTCCGCGTCCGAGTGTTGTCACTTGGCCTGATTCACTGATCCCTTGAAATCCTGCGACGACCACAACTTTACCTTGTGCCAGCTCTTCATGCATAGCGCTTGGATCAATACTCTCAATACGCGCTTTGGTGTGGACGCTATCGGTCACGATCCCCGCACGACGGCCGCTCATCGAGACCGCTTTATGCCCCAGTGCATTAAGTGCGATGGATAACAACGCCGCCGTTACCCGCTCACCGGAACTCAGAAGCATATCCACTTCGCTCCGTTCGGGGGTCGGCGTATAATGTTCGGCATACGCGATCAGCTTATTGGTTTCACCGCTCATAGCTGAGACGACCACAACAACCTGATGCCCTTCCTGAAGCGTTTCCGAAACACGTGCCGCAACGTTTTGAATCCGTTCCAAATCGCCGACGCTGGTTCCTCCGAATTTTTGTACAATAAGCATTACAGATACCCCTTGGCTCTAAAATGTGAAATTACCTGTTCATAGATCGATTTTTTGAAATGGGCTATCGTATCAAAAAGATGATCCATGGTCACAAATCGGTATTGTTTGAATTCCGGATGTTTGGTCTGGAGATCCACTTTGGCCCCTTTTTTCAAACGGACCAAAAAATACCTCTGTTTCTGCCCTGCGAACGGTGCCATTTTATGCGCAACATGAGGAGGGAAATCATACGCAATCCATTCGGGATATTCCGCGATCACTTCGATTTTTTTGGTTCCTATCTCTTCATGAAGCTCACGAAAAAGCGCCTCTTGTGCACTCTCACCTTCATCGATTCCCCCTTGCGGAAACTGCCATATACCGGGAATATCACTCCGCTCGGCAATGAATATCTCTTTGACTTCGGGATAATCGGATGAAACGATGATCGCGGCTACGTTCGGCCGATAAAACTTCTGTTGGCTCATTCATTATCTTTTTTGACGATATTGTAAGACATTCACCATTAAAAAAAGTATAATTCCCCATGCTTTTGTATATTCATATCCCTTTTTGCGATAGTAAATGCTCGTACTGTGCCTTCAATTCCTATGTCGATAAGTTTTCCCAACGGGAACGGTACATGCAAGCCCTTGGAGTACAGCTTGAACATGAACTGCAACGCTTTGATGTCAGTAAGTCGAATCCTATCGAAACCGTATTCATCGGTGGAGGGACTCCCTCTACCGTCGATCCTGAACTCTATAAACCCATTTTTTCCTGTATTGCCCCCTTATTAAAAGAGGGAGCGGAAATTACGACCGAAGCCAATCCCAACAGCGCCACTTATGAATGGCTGGAAGGGATGTTCCGCCTCGGGGTCAACCGCGTCAGCTTCGGCATTCAAAGTTTTGATGATGAAAAACTCAAGAGGCTTGGGCGCGCACACAATACGCTTCATGCCCGTAACGCGATTATAAATGCCTCACAAATCGGTTTCCGGCATCTCTCAGTCGATCTGATTTATGGCGTCAACGGAGATACTCAGGAGCTATTGAAACGTGATCTTGACGAAGCATTGAGCTTTCCGATCGATCACATCAGCTTGTATGCTCTGACCATCGAAGAACACACTCCTTTCGAAACGATGCCCCAGATGGCACACGAAGAACTTGACCTTACCAAATGGCTTTTTGAAACGCTCGGCTCTTATGGCTTTGGGCATTACGAAATCAGCAATTTCGGGACGTATCGATCAGAGCATAATCTGGGCTACTGGCGGCATAAACCTTACATCGGCCTAGGTGCCGGCGCAGTGGGGTTTGATCTTAGTACCCGTCTGTATCCTCCGACCGATATCGAATATTACATCGATCACCCACTGGAGCTTCATCGAGAAACTCTGACCCCCGAAGAGATACTGAATGAAAAACTTTTTTTAGGCTTTCGCAGCATCGTAGGGGTAGAAAGTTCCCTGTTAAGTCAAAAACAAAACCAAACCGCCAAAATGCTGGTTGCGGAAGGCCTGTTGGAAGAAAGAGAAGGCAGATACTTTAACCTCGATTTTTTACTCGCGGACGAAATTGCGCTTCGAGTAGAGGGTTATTAATCTTTATTTTGATAAAATTGCCCAATTTTCATATATCAGGGTCATAAGTATGTTTGGAATGGGTTTAGGTGAAATCTTACTGATCGCAGTTGTAGCCGTCCTTTTTTTAGGGCCAGACAAGCTCCCTTCCACCATGGTTCAAATTGCCAAATTGTTCCGTAGTGTCAAGGGAACCGTCCACTCCGCGAAGGCCACGCTTGAAGAGGAGATGCGCTTTGCCGATCTTAAAGAGAGTGCGTTAAACTACAAAAAAGAGCTCACAGAAGCCAGTTCGGAACTCGAACGACTAAGCAGCATAACCGAAATCGGAAGCGAGATCAATGCATTCAAAAATGAGGTCAATCTGGATCTTCCTCCTGCTGTCCCATCCGCACCTCAAGAGCCTGAAGTGATCACTTTCACTCCAAAATCCAAAACGGTTGAACCGATACCCCCTCAAGAGAGAGCTTAAATGTTCGATGATTTAAAACCCCATCTGGTAGAACTGCGTAAACGCCTCGGGATTAGCGTCGTTGCAGTCATTATCATGAGTATTTTCATGTGGAATTTCCATGATGAAATTTTAGCATGGATTACCCAGCCTCTTGTCGATGCGTTAGTATCAACCTCGAAAATTTCCCCCAAAGCCGCACAAGGGATGATTGTTACCAAAGAGCTTTCCGAAGCCTTTTTCGTCGCCATGAAAGTCTCGTTTTTCGGGGGCCTTCTCGCTGCATTCCCAATCATTCTTGCCCAAATATGGCTTTTCATCGCTCCGGGACTGTATGCCAACGAAAAAAAGATGATGATACCGATCGTCATCGGCGGTACCACCATGTTTTTAGGCGGAGCGGCGTTCGCATACTATTTTGTCACACCTCTGGGATTTCAATTCTTCATCGAATTTGGTAGTGCGTCATTCGTACCAATGTACAATATCAGCGAATACGTCGAGTTTTTCACCAAAATTTTATTCGGCTTCGGCCTCTCCTTCGAACTCCCCGTCATCTGTTATTTTCTTGCCTTACTGGGAATGATCGATGATAAGATGATGATCGCTTCGTTTCGGTATGCCATCGTCATTATTTTTATTATCGCCGCTATTTTGACCCCGCCCGATGTTATCTCTCAATTTCTGATGGCGATGCCGCTCATTCTCCTCTACGGTATCTCGATCCTCATTGTGCGTGCCGTCAACCCGGCGCCCAAAGAAGAGGCTTACATCGAAGAAGATGAAGAAGAGACGATTGACTAATCTCGACCCGCTTCACACTTCGAGCTATGACTACCCCCTTCCCGAAGAGCTCATAGCGACACATCCGATCCATCCCAGAGACCACGCAAGGCTACTCGTCTATAACCGTCAAAACCGTACCATTACTCATACACGCTTTGATCGCTTGGATGATTTTCTCCCACAAGAGTGTGCGATTATTTTCAACGACACCAAAGTCATCAAAGCAAGACTTTACGGGAAAAAAGAGAGCGGTGGTGCCATCGAACTGCTTCTCAACCGCCCTTTGAATGCCCATACGATCAACGTGTACATTAAAGGGCGGGTTAAAGTCGGTACGATACTTCATTTTGAGTATTCTATGAGCGCTCGTGTTAGCGCCTTGCATGAGGATGGTTCACGCGAAGTGACTTTTTATCGTGAAGGCACCCTGCTCCGATTTGAGGAACTGCTCCCCTATCTTGAATTGATCGGTCATATCCCTCTGCCACCTTATCTTGGACGTGAGGACAATACCGAAGACGAGCGGGAATACCAGAGCGTTTTTGCCCATTACGAGGGAGCAGTTGCGGCTCCCACCGCTTCACTCCATTTCACCGATGAGTTATTTAATGCTATTTGCGCAACCCATCCAAATGCCTTTGTCACATTACACGTCGGATCCGGGACGTTTAAGCCCGTAGAAGCGAACATCATCACCGATCACCCGATGCATTCAGAATATTTTCATATCAGCGATGAAGCCCTAAAAATCATTCAGAGCGAAGTCCCTCTCCTCAGCGTCGGAACCACTTCCACTCGAACCGTCGAATACCATGTCCGCACCGGTGAACGTCAGGGAGAAGCCAATCTCTTTTTACATCCTCACAATCCCCCTAAACGAGTTAACCATCTTATTACTAACTTTCATCTCCCCCAATCCACCCTTCTGATGCTGGTGGCTTCGTTTGTCGGGCTCGAAGAGACCCATCGTATTTATGCCGAAGCGATAAAAGAAAAATACCGCTTTTTTTCCTACGGGGATGCGATGTTGATCCTTTAATTTAATCATATTTGTGATAAAATCGATTAACTCATATTAAGGTGTTTGCCATGGATAATTTTTCTCGAAGAAATTTTTTAGGTGCCGGCCTCATCTTGGGCGCTTCCTCTCTTTTTGCCAAAGAAACCGCTACTACAGCATCTGCCAAAGCAGCTGAGCCGTATCAGCCGCCCGTCATCGCGTTTCCAGAAAAGAAACCCCTTAAAACCATTTCAGACCGTCCTCCGCTACTCGAATCCCCACGGGAGATTTTTACCAAACCGATCACCCCGAATGATCAGTTTTTTGTCCGCTGGCACATGCCCGATATTCCGACGTATATCGATCTAAATGAATTTCGTCTCCATGTCCAAGGAAGTGTCCAAACACCTCTTAGCCTAAGTGTCGATGATCTAAAATCAAAATTTGAACCGGTTCAAATCACTTCCGTTTTGCAATGCGGTGGAAACAGCCGAAAATTTTACGCCGGTGTCGGTCCAGCAACCCACGGTGTCCAATGGGGACATGGTGCAATGGGCTGCGCCGTCTGGAAAGGTGCCCGATTAAAAGATATCCTCAATATGGCAGGGGTTAATGCCGGCGCTCGTTGGGTAGGAGTGAACGGTCTTGAAAAACCTGCGGTGGATGAGACACCGAAATTTTTCCGTGAAATGGCCATCGATGAAGCCTTGAGCGGTGAACTTATCGTTGCGTATGAGATGAACGGGGAAGACCTCCCGTATCTAAACGGTTTCCCACTCCGTCTCGTCATCCCGGGACACTTTTCTGATAGCTGGGTCAAAATGCTCTCAGAGATCACCGTATTTGACCATTACCAAAAAAGCTTCTTTATGGATGTTGCTTACACCGTCCCGGACAATGACTGCGAATGCGTTATCTCCGGAAGCGACTTCGAGTACAAACGTAAACCCATTGCTGAAATGAAAGTCAAATCGGTCATCGGCTATCCGACTCCGAATACAATCATCAAACGCGGTTCGAAAGTAAAAGTGACCGGTGTGGCGTTTGATCAGGGAAAAGGGATCAAAGAGGTCATGATATCACTCGATAATGGCAAAAGCTGGAGTGCTGCAAATCTTGAAAAAGATTATGGCAAATATGCCTACCGTCAATGGACATTCATGTGGGAACCACGTATTGCCGGTGAGTACAACATCATGGTAAGAGCAATCAACCGCATCGGAAATATTCAGCCTCAAGTGGGCGAAATCGGCTGGAATGCAGGTGGATATCAATACAATGCCGTTGACATCGTCAATGTCAAAATCGTATAAAGGGGCAACTATGAAATTGAAATTATTAATCGCCGGACTTTTAGTGAGCGCCTCATCCCTTTGTGCACAGGTTTCAAAACCGATTGAAATGCCTTACGTCGACTACCCGATGGCAAAAGGGGATCATGACGAAGTAGCGCAGCAGTACTGCCTCATCTGTCACTCTTTTGGCTACGTCCTGAATCAGGGGAAAAAAAGCCGTCCTTATTGGACCGGTACGGTTGCCAAAATGGTCAATGAGTTTAAAGCTCCTATCCCAAAAGAAGATCAACAGATCATCATCAACTATCTGGTCAAGCATTATGGCTATGAAGTGACAAACCCTGGGCAGCATTAAGCGGCCCATTCAGACAACAGCGACCCTTCCATTTCTTACTTCAATCATACCTGATAATTCCGCTTCAAAAATTTCGTTAGGAAACTTTTTCATCACTTCGTCATAGGTAGGCATCATACGACAAAACGCAATAAAGGGTGAATCGTGCTTACACGCATTCTGATGAGTAATTCTCTCGATAAAACGATCTATATCTTCTATCGCTTCAGCTTTTCTTGTTGCTAAAAGTTGATGGGTCGCCATACTTTCATTCAATCGATGGGGTAATACATAAATCTGTTTGTTCATTTCCAACGCATATTCCACACTTCGCATACTTCCGCTTCCAATATCGGCTTCGCATACGATCAAACTATCTCCCAGCGCCACCACAATTTCATTTCGAACCACAAAACTCCACGGGTAAGGGCTAAATCCCTCTTCAAACGGCGTGATGACCAATCCCTCTTGTTTAATAGATCGGATCATTTGTTTATTCGATGAGGGATAACAGATGTCTATTCCACTGGGAAGAACGGCGATGGTATTACTCCATCCCGCACCGGTATGAGCCTGTGTATCTACCCCTCCAGCCGCTCCACTGACAATAACCATGCCAGCATTCGAAAGGCGTTTGGAGAGTTCATGCGTTAACGCACGAGTATAAGGGCTAGGATGACGTGTTCCTACGATGGATATTTTAGGGCGTGATAAAAGCTCCAAAGAACCTTCATAAAAAAGTTTTTCAGGGTATTTGCGCATCGATTGAAGTTCAGAAATGGAAGTCGTGATCAAGCTCATACACTGCTCATTAAAAAGAAATAAGCAGCACTATAACACGCTTACACTAAAGAATGAAAAATATGGCAAATCGTCAGATTTGATCGATCCGTACCAGTTTCACTTCCCCTAAAACGCTTTTGGATTGTTTTAACGCTTCGATGGTATCGGGACGCGGATGACCGATCGCGATGGCACTGCCATGACGCTTTGCGATTCGCACTGCTTCACGGATCTGTTTTTTAATGTTCCCCACACCGTCATGATGATCTAAAAAGACGTCTCTGCCCAGATAACGCAATCCATATTTTTGGGATACCTCTTTAATCTTACTCTGAGCAGTTGTACGGCTATCTACCAATATCAATCCGTTTGCTTTCATCGACTGCACCAAACGATCAACCGCTTCTTTATCAGCCGTAAATTTTGATCCCGTATGATTATTGACATAGCGTACCCCTGGATAAAGCTTTTTAACCAGTTCTATTTGCTTGTTGATCGTCTCTTGGGTATCAGTTATATGCAATGTATTAGGCTCTTCTCCGTTAAATGCCACCGCTTCGAGCGGAAGATGAACCATATATCCTCCCACTTCTTTGGCTAATGCCGCAGAATCAGGATGACGCGGGCTCGGCGGCAAAAACGACATGACCAGCGGTAAACCGGTCGAACGGATTGCAGCGACATCGTGCGCATACGATACATCGTCCATAATAATGACCAGCTTTGCTCCGGTTTGTATCGGTTTGATTTCCCGTTTTTCTGCCGGAGGAGGAAGTGCTTTCTTATCTTTAGGCGCATACTCGTGACGAGCTTCGACGACATTATGCGCCAAAATCTCACGAAGCTGTTTTTTTAGCGCTTCGATTTCAGCCTGTTTTTTATCTTCTGCTTTCTGATCCGTCATAGGGACTTTTTCATCCACGCTGGCTATATTTTTGATCTGCCCCATCAAAAGCTGTGTCTGCTCTCTTTCTTTATCCAGTTCTCCCTGAACTTGATTAAATCCGATGAAATAACCGACCAGTAATCCAATCATGACAAAAATAAGTATCAAAACAATAATCACAAGATGTTTGAGGGAAAGACGGTGTAAAAAAGAGAAGAAATGCGGTTTTTGCATAGGCTAAGCGCTTATATTAGGGTAAACATAAACCCTTATGAGGATCTATGCTTCTAGGGGAAAATTAGTTGGTTGCCTGGTTAACGATTTTGTTTTTCGAAATCCATGGCATCATTGCGCGAAGTTTTACACCTGTGCGCTCGATTAATGAAGCACGCGCGTTCGCACGCTCAGCATTCATACGTGGGTATCCCGCTTGACCTTCAAGGATAAAGTCTTTTGCAAAACGGCCGTCTTGGATCTCTTTGAGGATCTCTTTCATCGCCGCTTTAGACTCTGCATTGATAACACGTTTACCAGATACATAGTCACCGTATTCAGCCGTATTCGAGATCGAATAACGCATATCCGCGATTCCGCCTTCGAACATCAAGTCAACGATGAGTTTCAATTCATGAAGACACTCGAAGTATGCCAATTCCGGAGCGTATCCCGCTTCGGTCAAGGTTTCGAATCCAGCTTGTACCAATGCTGCCGCACCACCGCAAAGAACTGCTTGCTCTCCGAATAGGTCCGTTTCAGTCTCGTCTTTGAACGTCGTCTCGATGATGGCAGTACGTCCGCCACCGATAGCCGATGCGTAAGAGAGTGCCAATTCTTTTGTTTTACCGCTTGGATCTTGTCCGATAGCAATAAGGTCAGGAATCCCGCCGCCGCGAACAAATTCAGAACGTACAGTATGACCTGGTGCTTTTGGAGCGATCATCGTTACGTTGATGTCAGCACGTGGGTGGATACGGCCGAAATGGATGTTGAACCCGTGACCGAATGCGATCGTCGCACCGTTTTTAAGGTTTGGCTCGATTTCGTTTTTGTAGATTTCTGCTTGGTTTTCATCCGGAAGAAGGATCATTACCACATCCGCATACGCAGACGCTTCCGCAACGCTCATTACTTTGAACCCTTTTGCTTCTGCTTTTGCCCATGAGCTTCCGCCTTTGCGTAGTCCGACTACGACTTCTACACCGCTGTCACGAAGGTTTTCAGCGTGTGCGTGACCTTGTGATCCGAAACCGATCATTGCCACTTTTTTGCTTTTGATGAGTTCGATATTACAATCTTTATCGTAGTAGACGTTTAATCCCATGAGAATATCCTTAGAGTAAGCATTGTAAGCTTAAAATTTGGCGAATTATACCCCAAATTTGCATAAAGAAATATAAGGGCACATTTAGAATCTTATTGCAGTTATATTATTTTCAAATACCGCTCTAAAATGATCTTTGCCGAGAGTGAATCGATACGCCCATCACGCTTGTAGCGGATGTCACCTTTCATCAGTTCTTCTGCCTCTTGAGAACTGTGTGCTTCGTCCTGATACACGATCTCGCCACCAAATTCGACCAGATTCATGAAGTGTTCCACACGCCGACGCATTTCATCTTCGGTCGTACTCCCCATCGGAATACCGATAACCACCGTAGTCGCTTCGTATTCATCGAGCACTTTTTTGACATCATTGGCCGCTTGATTACGATTTTTTCTCTCGATGGCCGGTAATGGTGTGACAAGTCCGTTCCCATAACTCAGTGCCAGACCGATCCGTTTAAGCCCAAGATCGATCGCGATATACGTTGCCATTATTTCCCCAGACAGAACTGTCCGAACATCTTATCAAACATCTGATCGAGTTCATACGGACGGCTAATCGAAGCGACATGACGGATGGCGGCATTGATATGAAAAGAGAAAAACTCTAACTCACCGTTTTGCAGTGGATCATGGGCATCATCGATCTCTTGCATCGCTTTTTCGGTCGCACCGATCTGGCGTGCGGAGATCAGCATCATCTCTTCGCCATCGTTTTCTTTGTCCATGATGTTCGTTAGCGCATCGATAAGAAGCTGCGTGTCTTGTTTACAGCTCAGACGTATCGGCTTGTATTGGTCGATTTCTTCGGTCGAAAATTTTTCAGGGAGATCCGATTTATTCAGCAAAGTGATGAATGACTTTTCACTTCGATACCGCTCTATTAATTCGATAATCGAGCGGTCTTCATCATCGAGTTCACGGCTCGAATCAAATAAGGCAATCACCATATCCGCCCCCTCGATCGCCGAGATAGATCGCTCTATCCCGATCCGCTCAATCTCATCAGAAGCAGCCCTGATCCCCGCGGTATCGACCAGACGGATCAGATGAGTACCGATGCGCACCTGCTCTTCAATCGTATCGCGGGTCGTACCGGCGATGTCGCTGACAATCGCCCGTTCATAGTCCAGAAGCGCATTGAGCAGTGAGCTTTTCCCGACATTAGGCTTACCGATAATCGCAACACGAAAGCCTTGCATCAAACCGCTTCGGCGACGGCTCGATTCCAACGTCCGAGAAAGGGTTTCCTTGATTTTTACAAGTTTGAGAGCGATTTGATCCACGACGTCTGTGGGAAGATCCTCTTCAGCGTAATCGATGACCACTTCCGAATATGCGAGTATCTCCAGTAACGCATCACGGATATGCTCAATATACTCGCGTAATTCCCCTTTCATCTGCCGTGCAAGGATACGGGCGGCATCGTCACTTTTGGCTTCGATCAATGCCGCGATCGCTTCGGCTTGTGTCAAATCGAGCCGTCCATTTAGAAATGCACGTTTGGAAAACTCCCCCGGTTCAGCCAGTCTCGCCCCCTGTGCCAATACCGCTTTAAGCAGTGATTCGGCAACGACAAACCCGCCATGACACTGAAACTCGACGACATCCTCTCCCGTAAAACTTTTCGGACCTTGAAAATAGAGGATGATCGCTTCATCGATCAATGCTCCATCAGCATGATAGATAGAGCTTAACGTCGCATACCGTGGAGTCAGTTCTGCTTTACGCGCAAGAGTAAGTGCTATTGAGAGGGCATTATCGCCGCTCACGCGGAGAATAGAGATGGAGCCAATGCCATTGGCCGTGGCAATGGCGGCGATAGTTTCATTCATCAATATTCGTGGTAGCTGTTGATGATGATGAATTTGGCACCATCACGGGTAGAACGGATCGCGACATAACGGTCTGGATAGCGTTCACGCAGCTGTTTTAACGCAATCTGAACCAACACCCCGTCAAGGACTTTCGTCTGTCCGCGTCCGTCACGCTCAATGGATTCATAAACCCCGACCAGATAACGGGCAATCGATTCTTCCTGATTTTTCAAAAATTCGGCAATTTCAAGACGAAGCTGCATTCCATAGACGGCATTGATCCAATTAAAAAGCATATAAGAGAGTGCTTTATAGCGATACCCCTCTTTTCCGATCATTAATGCAGCGTCTGCACCCGTAAATTCAACCAATAAGGTATCTTCATCATAGACACTCACCTGAATTTCGTCAATCTCGAAACAGATATCTTTAAAAAGAACATTGATCTGCTCTTTTACTTCATCGGCACACTCTTGGGCGGAAAGCTGATAATAATCATCCTCAGACGCCTCCTCATAATCATCCGCTTGTTCATAATACTCATCCCCTAAGACGAGTTCTTCCGGCTCATCCGATTCAATCAGTCTAAAAGAAGGGGTTTCTTCCTGCTCTTGCAAATGCGAATCGGATGTAGTGAGCGAAGGCGATCCAGCCGGAGTGGCAACAATAATCGCTGATTTTTTAAAAAAGCCGAAAAAACCGTTGGAAGGGGCTTGAATTATTTCGACCTGAAGGGCGGTTACCGAACACTTAAATTCGGCAGCCGCCTGTGCGTATGCATATTCAAGTGTTTCTGCTTCAATTTTTTTCATGATGCTTTTCCGCAAGATGGGCTTCATGACGGGCTGCACGTGCTGCTTCGAACTGTTTGTTCACCAGATACTGCTGTGCAATAGAGAATAGGTTGTTCACAAACCAATACAAGACCAGCCCAGCCGGGAATGTGAAGAAAAAGAACGTAAAGACAACCGGGAGATATTTAAAAATTTTCTCTTGTAACGGATCGGTAAAATTACTCGGAGTGATCCGTTGTTGGAAATACATCGTCGCTCCCATCAAAATCGGAAGGATGTAGTACGGGTCCATACGGGACAAATCGTTCACCCACAAAATCCATTCCGCCCCCTGAAGTTCGACCGCATTCAGAAGTACTCGATAAATGGCGAAGAAAACCGGAATTTGGAGTAACAACGGCAAACATCCACCCAGCGGGTTCGCACCGTGTTTTTTATACATCTCCATGACCGCCGCGTTCATACGCTGTGGATCGCCTTTGTATTTTTCCTGAACCTCTTTGATCTTAGGAGCGATCTCCTTAATCTTCTGCATCGAAACCATCCCTTTATGGGTCAACGGATAGAGGAAAATGCGGATCAGAATGGTCAATCCGATAATCGACCACCCCCAGTTGCCAAGAATCCCATGCAACCACATCAGAACCTTAAAAATCGGTGCTGCCACGAACGTAAACCATCCATACTCGATTGCATTGACCAACACTGGGTTGATGGCTAGAAGCCCTTGATAATCTTTTGGTCCGATGTAGCCATTAAAGCTAAAATTCCCGTTCCCCTCAAGATACGTGACAGGATTATTGTTCGTATCGCGTTCTACCGTCACTTGTGTCTCTTTTGCAAACCCGTAAAAAATCGACGCATAGTACTGATCGAACGAAGAAGCTAAGTGAACATCGCTAAAAATATTTCGCCCTTCCACATCACCGTCTTCAAAAATTGTAGTCAGGTTGTCTCCGGCATAGATCATCCCCCCCTGAACCGTCATCATCTCTTCACCCACTTTTGGATGTTGTCCCAAATAGATGAAATAGCGTTTTTCATTGGAAAGCTTCATGGCTACGTCATAGTGCCCGTCAGCATAAAATGTCAATGTTTTGGTTAGCGTGACTTCCGGCATATTTTGGGTCAGTGTTACCGTCGCTTTGCCATTATCCCCAAGAACTACATTATCGATATTACTTGAATACGGGGTTTTTTGGGCAATTGCATTAAGCTGCTCGTCTGCAAAACGGACAAACAGCGGTTTAGCCCCTTCGGGTGGGACAAGTTCTGCAATTTTACCCTCTTTACTGTTGTGCTTTTTATCCTGCAGCACTGCCGATGAAATACGGCCCAGCGTATCGATTTTGATCACAAACTCTTTAGCCGTAATCGTGGCTAACGTATCGGTCGTGATTGTTTTAACCGCCGGAGTTACTTGCGAAGGGGCAGCATCGCTGATATGTTCAGGCTGAACAACATTCTCTTGTACTTGAATCTGACTTGATTGATTGACCTCATTACTATTCGGAACTTGAGGGGGAAAAAGGGCCGTATATCCGGCAAAAAAAGCAAAAGAAAGCGCAACGGCTAACAATAAACGTTGATTGGAAGAAAGTTTTTCTAGCACTACAAACCTTTAAATGTAAAATTTTTGATCAGAAAATAATTCTGTTTATGAGGAACATACCAGTATTTTACCGTATTTATGGAGAGTTTAGAGGGTTTTAATACCGGTTTTGCAATCGTGGGGTAATCAATTCCCCCATCAAAGAGCTGATTACATCGTAAAATCCGAAAAAAAGTGGAAATAAAAGCGTGAAATAGCGTATTACGTTCAAACTGCCATAAAGCGTATTCGGAACATGAAGGGTAGTGTCGACACGAACCTCGTGTCAGTAATGAGAAAGAGTGTCGATAGAGCCAGAGGAGCTTAAGAAAGAACTTTCTTACCATCATCCATCCCACTCATCGAACCTGTCCGTTTTAAAACATATTTGCAGTCACGTTGCACCAAATCGAAACTATTCTCTTCGAGCGGCTTTTTAGCAACAAAAACGTACCAGCCATCGTCAATCTGCGATGAGAACTCTGCAAATAACGCTCTTAGACGACGTTTGCATCGGTTTCTAACGACCGCATTTCCAATTTTTTTGCTGGCGGTGTATCCAACTTTTTTCTCTCCCGTTAACGGAAGATAAAATAACGCCATGGAAGTGCTATGCGCACTTTTCCCGCGTTTGTAAACTCGCTGAAACTCACTGTTGAGTTTTAGCATCGAAAAGCCGTTTACACAGCCAATCGTTTACGTCCTTTAGCACGGCGAGCGTTCAATACTCGGCGACCGTTTTTTGTAGCCATACGTGCACGGAAACCATGAGTACGTTTACGTGGTGTATTATGCGGTTGGTATGTTCTTTTCATAACCATTCCCTCTTAGAAAATTTTAGCACGCAATTTTAGACAAATCTTACTTAAAGAACGGTTAAGCTTCACAAAAGCTTTTTAAAGTATCCCAAAAATATGCCGATATGGTAACTATAATAAATCAATGAAGGGGACATAATGACCACTTTCAATACTCTAGACGCGTACCGCTCTCATGAACTCATGATGCAGATGCGCACCAGCAGCGGAGACACTCTGACGCTCAATTTTGAAAACACTCAGTCCCTCTCACTCAGTGACAAAAGTACTGACCGCTCACGTGAACAAAGCTTTAGCTTCCGCTCCCTTCAAGAATTTTCGTTTAACGTCGAGAGTAATGGCATCACCGAACAGGATCAAAAAGAGATCGATGCCTTTATGGAAAAAGCACAGCCTTACATCGACAAGTTCATGAAAGAGCTCTCTGAAGAGAATCAGCACTCCCCGATTAACAAAACCGCTTCCGATGTGACCAAACTCATCGGTAATCTGAAAAACAGCGATGAGAATGTTAAAAACCATGCCAAAAACAGTATCGTCGATCTATTTGACAATGCGGCCAAGGCAATCAAAACCAATGAGAAGATGATCGATGAAGCACAGAAACTGCTCGAGAAGATCATCAAAGGGTTTGATCGACTATTCGAACCTCTTTACGCTTAAGGCTTCAAAAAATCCCGCAACGTTGGCATCACAGACTGCCCTTTTGGGCCGACATCAAGCTCCACTTTCGTCTTCATCTTCATATGACAATCACGGCATTCGCGGATGACTGCATGTTCTGCCACCCTCACTCCTTCGATCTTAGCAACAGGATGGCAGGCGAAACAGTCGCTTCCACAGTCAGCCATTTTTTCAGGATTCGCAGCATGACATTTAATACACGTCTGCATCGGTTTATGGCGAAGATCGGTGTCGATGTTTTTTAGAAGTGCCGGATGACAGCTCATGCAGTCACCCGTACATCCCCAAACGGGGAAGAAAAATAGCAGGAGTAAAAGAATCGTTTTCATGAGGCTAATTATGCCACAGTTACGGTAATCTCGTCTCCAGATGCATCAAATGTGACGCGAGAACCCTCATCCACTTCGCCGCCAAGGATCAGATCGGCAAGACGGTCTTCCACGATCTCGTATAATGCCCGTTTGAGCGGTCGTGCACCATACACCGGATCGAATCCCGCTTTGGCGATCAGACGAGCCGCTTCACGGGTCAAAGTCAAGATAATATCACGTTCTATCACTTTCACCGCGATATCGTTGAAAAAGATATCGACGATGCTCAGGATCTGCGCTTCGCCCAATGGGTTAAAGACCACGACATCATCCAGACGGTTCAAGAACTCCGGCTTGAAATGGCGCTTGAGTTCCTCTAACACCATACCCTCGAGTTTGTCATCCCCGTGATGCGCCATGATCTTGTCACTCGCGATGTTTGACGTCAGGATAATGATCGTATTGGTGAAATCGACCACTACCCCTTTGTTATCGGTCAAACGCCCATCATCGAGTACTTGAAGCAGAATATTGAACACATCCGGATGCGCTTTTTCTACCTCGTCGAACAAAATAACGCTGTACGGTTTACGGCGTACCGCTTCGGTCAGCTGTCCACCCTCATCAAATCCGACATATCCCGGAGGGGCACCGACGAGTCGTGATACCGCATGTTTCTCCATGTACTCGGACATATCGATACGGATCATAGACTCGGCACTGTCAAACAGGAATTTTGCCAATGTTTTAGCCGCTTGGGTTTTACCGACGCCGGTAGGTCCGAGGAAGAGGAACGATCCGATCGGACGGCTTTTATCGGAGAGCCCTGCTTTGTTCCGTTTGATCGCACGGGCAACGACATGAGTCGCTTTCTCCTGTCCTACGACCTCCTTGTTCAACTCCTCTTCGATATGGAGAATTTTTTCCTTCTCGCCTTGGAGCATTTTATTGACCGGGATTTTCGTCCATCGGCTTACGATTCCGGCGATAGAGGCTTCATCGACACTGTTTTTAAGAAGCGTCCCCGCACGCTGCATCTCTTTCCATTTTTCCTGCACCGCACTCTCTTCTTCATAGAGTTTTGGAATCTCACCGTATTCGATCTCCCCTGCCCGTTTGTAGTCAGCACTTTGTTTCGCATGCTCCGCTTCTCGGCGTTTAGATTCGATATCGGCTTTGATCTTGGCGAGTTTATTAAACTCCTCTTTTTCATGAGCAAATTGCGTTTCGAGTGCGCGTTTCTCTTCGCTCACATCGGCCAGCTCTTTTTCGATCTCATCAAGCCGCTTGGTGTTTTGAGCAGACTCTTCCATTTTCAAAGCCTCTTTTTCGACCTGAAGCTGGGTGAGTTTACGTTTGACCGCCGCCAATACGTTCGGCTCCGATTCGATCTGCATTTTGAGTTCCGCCGCCGCTTCATCGATCAAATCGATCGCTTTGTCCGGTAGAAAGCGGTCATTAATATAACGATCCGACAGCTTCGCTGCCGCAACCAATGCCGAATCGGTGATGGTCACATTGTGATGAGCTTCCAGACGCTCTTTAAGTCCACGAAGGATCTGTAACGATTGATTAACGCTTGGCTCATCGACATTGACCGGCTGGAATCGGCGTTGCAACGCCGCATCTTTTTCAAAATATTTGCGATACTCTTTGAGCGTGGTCGCTCCGATGGTGTGCAATTCTCCCCGTGCCAATGCCGGTTTGAGGATATTGGCCGCATCCATCGAACCCTCCGATGCTCCGGCTCCCACGATAGTATGGATCTCATCGATAAATAAAATAATATTTGCCGATTTTTTCACCTCATCGATGACTGCTTTGAGACGATCCTCAAATTCACCTCGGTATTTCGCCCCCGCAATTAATGCACTCATATCCAGAGCCACAACCCGCTTATTTTGAAGCGATAAAGGGACTTCTTTGGCCACAATCCGCTGAGCCAATCCCTCAACCAAGGCGGTTTTACCGACTCCCGGTTCTCCCAAAAGAATCGGATTGTTTTTCGTTTTACGAATAAGGATCTGCATCATACGGCCGATCTCTTCATCTCGCCCGATCACAGGAGAGAGTTTCCCTTCGATCGCTTCACGGGTCAAATCGATCCCGTATTTGGAGAGAGATTCCAGATTTTCATCGGCGGTTTGCGACTCGATCTTTTGCCCCGCACGAGAAGCTTCGAATGTTTTCGCCAGTTCTCGAAGATCTAAGTATTTCCCCAAAATCGATTTAAACGGATCCGTTTGCAACGATGCGACAACGTAGGTATCGACGGCCAGAAAACTGTCGCCGTTTTTTGCCATCTCTCCGGCACTCACTTCGAGTGAATGGGCAAAATTGTGAGAGAGACGGATTGTCTCTTTGGTCACATTATTCGCCGTCGGTAATTTGCTCACCGTACTTTTCACATCCAACTCGATGGCTGTTTTATCAATGCTCATTTTATTAAGCATTTGATTGAGAGGGGAATTACTGTTGGCCAATAATGCCCATAAAAAATGGATCGGTTCTACTTCGCTGTTTTTGTTATGTAAAGCAAGAGAGATCGATGATTCGATCATCTCGGTCATTTGATGGGTAAGTTTTTCAAAAATATTTGATGACATAATTTTCTCCTAAGTTGAGTTACAAGAATTATAATACTTTGAGTCAACTATTGTCAAGTCTTTTATGTCATTTCTGTTATAGAAGCCATTCAGAAAGAACTCCAATCCCTCCTCCAAAGACTCCTCCCCAGACAACTAACCATCCTAAATGCTCTTTCATAAGATCAAATAGCATCTCTTTGACCATCACCGGTGTTAGCTCCGAAAGTCGCTGTGTCACAATCTCTTCAATCGTATCGGCAAGCTTTCCTGATCCTTCATGGACATGCGCATTAAGGGCATTCATAAACGATTCACTTTGTGAAATTTCGATCGTCGATGCTTTGATTTTTTCAATAAATGGCTCTTTGAGCTTCGCAATCAGCGCTTCGCCTCCGAACATTCCAAGCATCCCTCCCATCGGAGATTCCATCACACTTTTGACCAATGCCTCATACGCAGGGGTAAAGTCGGTTACTTCGATAATCGGTTTTAAATCAACTTTTCGCTCTTGAGAAGCGACAAAACTCTCAATTTTTTCAGGGGTAAAAAACTGTTCCATGATCAGTACTTTGAGGGCACTTCGAATCGACTCGAAACGGTCCAATATAATGCCTGAACCGTATAAAAACGGTACTTTTTCAAACAGCATGTGAATAGCGAGCTGATTAGTGATCGCACCGGAGAGAGCAAACAATCCTCCACTGCTTATCACCGCGGCCACTTGCCCTTCAAAAGCGTACGATCCAATCACAAGGGTGCACGCGATACCATTCGTTATCCAGCCTTTATCCATATATTTCTCCTTTCAAATCTATTGACGTGCATGCCGCCTCTATCTCCTCCACACGCTTAACGATCATCGATGAGAGGTTTTCATGTCCCTCTTCGGTGACAAGAATATCATCCTCGATCCGTATTCCGATCCCTCGAAAACGTTCCGGTACAGACTCATCATCCGCTCGAAAATAGAGCCCCGGCTCGATCGTCATCACCATCCCAGCTTCAAAGGCTAACGATTCCCCTTCTTCATCGACGTATGGACACGGGTCATGCACATCCAGCCCCATCCAATGCCCGATTCCATGCGGTGCGTATTTTTTGTGTTCTTTAGCTTCCATCAGGGCTTCTCGCTCGCCGCACAATACTCCCAGCGCAATCAAGGCGTCACACAGCAACTCTTCGCTGTACTGCTGAAGCCAGTCACGTTTTACCCCCGGCTTGATCGCATCGATGACACGCAGTTGTACGTCCAAAACCGCGTTATAGACCTCTTTTTGCACTTCGCTGAACGTCCCATTGACCGGAAACGTACGGGTAATATCGCTCGCATACAGATCGATCTCACACGCCGCATCGATGAGAACTAAATCCCCATCGCACAGTTCGTCGCGGTTGTCAACGTAATGCAGCGTATTAGCATTATTTCCCCCTGCGACAATGGCTCCGTAGGCTTCGGCAGAAGCACCGCCATCTAAAAAAACATAGCTCATACGGGCTTGTAGCTGATACTCCATCATCCCTGGACGGCATAGACGCATCGCTTCATGATGAGCACACGCTGTTAACTCAATCGCACGGCGAATCGTATCGATCTCTTCGATCGTTTTAATCAAACGGAGGGTACGGATCAAATGCGTTATATCTCGAAAAGCACGTATATGACGTTTAACACCCCGTGTTTCGCGCAACGATTTAGCAGCAGCTTTGGCTTGTGTTAATACCTCCGATGTATCGAATAAATCGATATAGAGGTTGCTATGCTCACGCAAAATCTCTTTAATCTCACTCGCATAAAACGCACTGTCACGGATTTCATCGACCCGAAATCGGATACGTGCATTATCGATCCCCAGTTTTGCACCGTTCCACAATGCGTACTCCGCATTATAGGCTTCGACATAGAGTATTGTTTTCGTTGCATCGGGTGTTTTGATGAGGACTAATACCGCATTACTCTCTTCAAAACCACTGAGATAGTAAAAATCGCTGTTTTGACGATAGGGGTACTCGGTATCATTGGAGCGATGAAGATGAGGAGCAGAAGCGATAATCGCAACCCCCTCTTCCATTCGTTCAAGAAGAGCAGTTCGGCGGTTAAAAAAATGTGTTTCATTCATGGCGATATTGTGCCACAAAAAAAGAGAATAAAATTAAAAATCGCGTTCCAGCAATTTATTGACTTTCAAAATCGTTACAATACGATCGGCTTGTTTTCCGACGCCATCAATCATGCTGTGCTCTTCTTCAATCGTTTCCGGTGCCGGTCCGATATCTTTTTTAGGCATACGGATCGCTTCGGTCAAACGGTCAATGACAAATCCTGCCACATCATCGCCGTTTTTCATCACGATAACACGCGTCTCTTCGTTGTGTTTTTTCATCTCCATTCCAAAACGGGCACGTAAATCAAGAAGCGGAATCACCGATCCCCGAAGGTTAAATACCCCAAGAATATAATCGGGAATTTGAGGAACGCGCGTCCAGGTGATCGGCTTAATGATCTCTTGAATACTTAAAATAGGTATCGCATACTCTTCATCTCCGACGATAAAGCCGACGAGCTGAATCACATCATCGATTTTACGATCATCCGTCGTAACGACTTGATTTTGTTTATTGATAATCTGCTGTAATTTTTCGCTCATGATTATAGCCCCTCATTAAACTTGATATTACGCTTGACAACATTCATCAGATATTCCGATGAATACGGTTTGGTGATGTATTCCACCATACCCGACTCGACACCGCGCATACGGTCGGCTTTACCGGCACGCGAGGTGACCGCAATTAACGGAAGATTTTTGTACTTATTGTATTTTTTGATTTCCGACGCCAACGTATAACCGTCCATACGCGGCATTTCGATATCGATCAGCATCGCGTCATACATCACATCCGACTGTTTGAGGGTATTGAGTGCTTCGACCCCGTCAACCGCCTCTACCAATGTGATACCAAGAGGTTCAAGCGATTTGCGCATAATCGTGCGGTCGGTTTTCGAGTCATCGACGATCAAAACCGTATAATCGCTCGGTTTGTTTTTCGCTCCTGATTTCCCTTCTTTGGACCCACCTTCGTTTCCGATGCTCGATTTCACCGATTTGGCCATCTGCATGAGTGCCGCAACATCCACGATCAGCGTCACGCCGCCATCACCGCGGATCGTTGCCCCGGCGATCCCCTCAATCCCTTTGAGGTATTCTCCCAGCGATTTAATAACAATCTCTTCTTGCCCGATCAGCGAATCCACGATCAGACCGATTTTACTCTCAGCTAATCCAAGTACAACGACATACGCATGTTCGCTGTTATCAAAGACCCGTTCGACTTCAAAGATATCTCCGATATGAACCAAAGAAAGAACTTCATCGCGCAGGCGCATAACCGATCGGCTCTCGACCGTATAGATTTCATCTTTGCTGATACGGACTGTTTCCAAAACCGAAGCGAGTGGAATAGCGTAATACTCTTCTTGTACTCCGACGAGCAATGCCTGAATAATTGCAAGGGTAAGAGGAATTTTGAGCTTCATCGACGTCCCTTGACCCACTTCGGAGTCAATGTCAATCATACCGTTAAGCTTTTCGATATTGGTCTTAACAACGTCCATCCCGACTCCGCGCCCCGAAACGCTGGTAACTTGAGCGGCTGTGGAGAATCCTGGGCGGAAAATAAGGCCGAATGCCTCTTTCTCCGACATTTGATCGGCTTCTTTTTCGGTAATAATCCCTTTTTCCATCGATTTGGATTTGAGCATATCGGCATCCAACCCTTTACCGTCATCAATAATTTGAATGACGATATGGTTCCCCTCATGATACGCTTTAAGCTGAATGGTACCGGTGTCGGTTTTACCTGCCGCGAGACGATTTTCCGGTGTTTCGATCCCGTGGTCACATGAATTACGAATAATGTGAACCAGCGGATCTCCGATCTCTTCAACAATCGATTTATCCAGCTCGGTCTCTTCCCCGGTAATCTCTAACTCAATTTTTTTGTTCAATTCACGAGAAAGGTCACGAATCATACGCGGGAACTTGTTAAACACTTTTCCAATCGGAAGCATACGGGTTTTCATAACCGCGATCTGTAAATCAGTCGTTACCAAAGAGACAATCGAAACAACCTGATTGAGCTCTTCGAGGAAGGCTTCCCCTTCGTATCGCTCTTCCACTTCATCATTAATTTTGATCAAGCGGTTTTTCCCTAACACCAGCTCTCCGATCAAATTCATGAGATGATCGAGTCGTTTGACATCGACGCGGATGGTTTGTTCCATCGCGGCTCCGCCACTTCCTTCTCCCTCTTTGGCCTCAGCCGCTTTTCTCGGAGCCGGAGCAGAAGCAGGTTTGGCGGCTGGAGTGACTGGAGCAGCAGGAGCAGGTTTGGCAACCGGTGCTGCAGGCGGAGGTGTTGGGGCGGATGGTTCAGGCGCAGGAACCGGTTCAGGAGCCGGAGCGCTTGATGTCGCTGCTTTATTCGCCCGTTTTGCAGCATCTTCCGCCTGTTTTTTAGCCAATAGACGCTCGATCTCCGCTTCAACTTCGGCATCACTCATATTGGAATAATCAGGTTCTTCTTCCTCCGCTTCCGAAGCAGATGATGACTCCGGCACTTTTCCAGCTCTCTTCGCCGCATCTTCCGCTTGTCGAACCGCTAATAAACGTTCAATTTCCGCTTCCACTTCCGCATCACTCATCCCCGCATAATCGATCTCTTCTTCCGACACAGGTGCAGGCGTCGGCTCCGGTGCTGGAGGAGGGGGAGGAGGTGCATCTTCATGCTCTCCGCCATGACCGGCAGCGACATCAAGACGTGCGACACACGCTGCAACATCCAATCCACCATCACTGCCTGTATCTCGGATACCCACCAAAAGTGCTTTCATCAAATCGATCGATTCCAAAATAACATCCATGACATTGGCATCGATCTGCAGATCACCATGACGGGCAAGATTTAAAATATTTTCCATGTGATGGGTCAAATGGGTAAGAACATCAAAGTTCAAGAATGAACTCGCCCCTTTGATCGTATGGGCAACCCTAAAAATCCGATTTAACAGATCCAAATCATCGGGACGCGATTCGAGCTCAACCAAATCCTGATCAAGCTGCTCGATCAGTTCAAAGGATTCAACTAAAAAATCCTGCAATATCTCTTGAAATTCATCCATGACGTACCCCTGTTAGTTATGCGCTTGCACAACTCGTGCAATTTCATCGTAAAATAGATTGGAATCAAATTTGACCAAATAGGCCTCGCCTCCGGCCTCTTTTCCCCGCATCTCACTGAAGTGATCGCTGATGGAAGAGTTAAAGACAATCGGAATCAACTTAAAGCGGGGATCTTCTTTCACCCGTGCCGCGAAGTGGAATCCATCCATGAGCGGCATTTCAATATCGGAAACGATCAATTTTATTTTAGACGTGATGGCATCGCCATGTGCTTTGTAAAAATCTTCCAAAATACGGAGTCCGTGCTCTCCGTCATTTCCTTCAACAACCCCGAAGCCCATCTGCTCTAATGCTTCTTTCACAATTTTACGTGCGGTCGAACTGTCATCGAGAAGCAATACGGTACCGTTAAATTTGGTTTTATCTACTCCAAGGCTTGCCTGATTCGGCTGATAAAGTCCTAAATCCTGTACCACACTCTCAAGATCTAAAATCAATAACACATTATCGTCTTCGATACGGGTCACTCCCGTAATTTTCGATCCTTCCACGTCACTTCCGACACCATACGAGGCGGGTTCGATATCTTTCCAATTCACCCGTCGGATCCGTTTAGCTTCATGGACGACGAAACCGATCAAAATATTATTAAATTCGGTGATAATGACCCGCGCATGCTGATCCATCTCTTCGGGGGTATCGATCCCCATCCATTTAGCTAGGTTGACGACGGGGATAACCACTCCGCGCATATCGAAAATCCCTTCGATAAACGGAGGTACACCCGGCAGTTCGGTGAGCTGAGGGTAACGGATGATTTCACGTACTTTTGAAACGTTGATCCCGTAGATCCCCTCATAAATCTCATCACCCTCACGTTTAAAGATACGGAAATCGACCAATTCCATTTCATTGGTTCCGACCTTCAATACGTCTCCATGTCCCTTCATATGGGCTCCTTACGAAACATTGCTTCGCGCAATATCGGCTGATTCTGGATTGATTGTACAGTAAAATATCTTTCGTTACAAGCAAAAGCACCCAGGTTGATATAGCTTATTTCCCCCATCTCAAACGAAACATTTTGGTGAAAATGCCCTTCGATTAATACATCGATGTTTTGATGATGCTCCTTCTCCATGCGACTGCCAATAAGCCCTTCAAACCCATCAATACGGCGGCAATGTGATTTTTTTTGCATCGCGGTTGCCAGCCTGTCGACAATAAAGCCCTTTCCGATTTTGTCGATAAGCCGAAGCATCGCCAACACTCCCCGATTACGGATCAATGCGGTATAAAGTTCATACCCCCATCCCATACACGTGTCTCCATGGGAAAGGGCGACCTGTTTGCCTTCAAATTCCATCCGAAACGGCTGTTCCTGCCTAGGAATCACGGTAATATTGGGCAATAATTTGGTCAAAAGAAAATCATGATTACCTTCGAGGTAGATAATCTCCATCGACTCCGAGAGCCGATTTAAAAGTTCGATTGATTCACGATTGTAAGGGTGGGTTCGCTCGATGGGGCCATAGAGCATATCCAGCACATCGCCCATCAAAATAAGCTGTGAGGTTTGAAGGGTTTTAGCTTCCAGTGCACGCAAAAAATCGATAAAATCAGTGCGCCACGGAGCACAATGGGCATCCGCAATCAGTATTGCCCCCTCGCAAAGCTGTTTAAGGGACATAGGCGATCTTCGGAATTCCCATGGACTCGGGAAGTCCCATCATCAGATTAGCATTAACCAGCGCTTGAGAACTGGCACCCCGCATCAGATTATCGATCGCGCACATCGACACCAATGCGTTGCCGTGGCGCGCGGCATACACATCGGCGAAATTCGTCCCAGCTGTCATTTTGGTATGGGGAGGAGAACTCATCACACGGGTAAATTCACGCCCCTGATAATACGTTTGCATAACTTCCAAGGGATCGCACTCTTCTTTAAGCGTTGCATAGACGCAGGCAAGCATCCCTCTCGTCATCGGGACTAAAGAGGGGACAAACGTCACTCGTACATTGGCGCCGCAGAGTTCTGAGGCATGCTGTTCGATTTCCGTCGCATGACGGTGTTTAATAATATTATAGCAGTTGATATTATCATTCACGCTCACATAATGGACCGTCGAAGAGGGTGATTTACCCGCACCCGAAACCCCTGTTTTGGAATCGACGAAAATCGGAGCGGAGAGATCGATATAGTCTAAAAAAGGGGCCAATGCCATCAAACTTGCCGTTACATGGCATCCGGGATTGGCGATGAGCCGTGACCCTTTCGCTTTATCTCCGTGGAGTTCGGGGATTGAATAAATCGCATGCGCTAAATTCTCGATATCTTCATGCTCACAGTAAAATGCTTCATAGTTTTCTTGATTCAGGCGATAGTCTGCGGAGAGATCGACGATTTTGATCCCCTTCTCCAACAACCCTTTGGCCGTTTGCATTGCTGTCTTATGCGGAAGTGCTAAAAAAATCAGCTCGCAAGCTGAAGCAGCTCGATCCAAATCGACTTTCTCAACCATCATCTCAGATACTCCGAGCAATGAAGGATGAAGCGAACTAAGCGTTGCTCCCCCTTCGGTGTTGGCACAGTACGTCAACTGAAAAATGGGATGGGTCAGGAGCATTTTAACCAGCTCTAGCCCCGTATAGCCACTGACACCGATGATTCCGACATTAATGGGATTCAAAAACGATCTCCTGATAATTGACACTCATCACCTCAAAAGTCTTTTCACCGCCCGGAAGGCGTGCTTTGACTTCGTCCCCCTCTTCTCTTCCCAAAAGCTGTTTAGCCAAAGGAGAATTAAAAGAGATCAATCCTTCATCCGGATTGCTTTCACATCCGCCGACGATCGTATAGGTGACCTCATCATCGGTATCTAAATCGCATAATACTACCGTCGAACCGAAACTGACGCGGCTATGGGAGAGTTCACTCGGGTCAACAATCTGCGCTCGGGAGATCATATCGCCGAGCTCGGCAATACGGGTACCGATAAACGCCTGTTTTTCTCGTGCGGCATGGTACTCGGAGTTCTCTTTTAAATCGCCATACTCTTTGGCACGTTCGATCTCGGCATTCACAGCCGGAAGATCGATGGTTTTAAGGGTATTCAGCTCATCGGACAGACGCTGAAATCCGTACTTGGTCATGGGTTCTTTTTGTTCCACAAGGCACTCCGAAAATAGTTATAAGGCATTATACCAAACTAGGGGGTGCTAAAAATCAAAAATATCGCCCAAATCGCTTATTTCTTCTTCATCCAGCGGTTCTGCCATGGCACGAATCATCTCCATGTCCGCGCGCATCGATCGATCCATAAAATGAAGATTTGCCCCCCCTTCGATAAAGACAATTTTCAACCATCGATTAAAATTGTGCGAGAAACCTTCGATCAAAGCGATCTGTTCGCTGCGTAGCGCCGAAAACGTTTCCCTGTGCTGAGCGAGTAAAATTGAAAATTCGGTCATAATCATCGCCATCTCTTCACTCTGTTCATAATGGCTGAGGATCAATGCAATCATCGAAAAATGTGAACGAGCGGTACTGACGACATCCGAAGTAAATCCAATACGCTGGGCATTGTAAAGGTATTCGTTGATATCATCTGAAAGGGTCATCAACTCAGAAAAGTCGCTCACTTCCAAAAAATCATACGCTGGATGCGAAGCGGTCGAAATTTCCCCTTCGGCAGTCGAAAGGAAGTGATTGATCCGTTGTTCCTCGGCGTTTTGCCGCTCCGATCTTTTTTCTTTCAAAAGAACTTTGGAGAGCCGCAAAGTAATCCGTTTACGATTGTGCGCATAATCAAGCCTCCGTTTTTTCCACTCTTTGCGAGCAAACCGGATAAACTGTTTGTTCCAGACCGTAAAATAGTAATACTCATCGCTTTGTTCAATAATGATCTCAAAAAACGGATCGGAACAGCTCTCTAAAAAACGGGTCGAAAGCTCATATAAATTGACGAAATACGCATATATTTCGGGATTAGTAAGTGTATTAACGGTAATGATGTATTCCCATAACTGATTGAGATCTTCTTCATCCCCGATCGAAACCACCTGTTTGATCGCATGGATACGGCTGTCTTCGAACAATGGAATTTTTTTCTGCTGTCGTCTCATCCCAAAACCTCTTGATATCCGATCACGCACAAATGCTCTTCGGAAGCCTTCGCCCTCTTTTTTTCCCGTCCGAACAGCTCGTGCAAATGTTCGCACGATTGAAAACGGGACGTTTCATCGATCTGGATCATCACCCCGCTCACCGAAAGCAAATCAAAGCGACGCATATTGCCCTCACGGTCGTTGGCCAGAATATAGCCTTGTTCCCGATCTCGAAGATCGTAAAACTCCCGGACATCTTCGGCAAATTTTGCAATCACCGACTTGACCGCTTGCAGCGCGTGATCAAAGGTCGTTTTATCATCGAGTTCAACACCCACAAAAAAATCGTCTCCTCCGATGTGCCCTTTGAAATAGTGGGAAGGAAGCTGTTTATTCAGCAGATCGGCAAACAATAAAATGACCCGATCCCCGTTTCGAAATCCGTAATGGTCGTTATAGGGCTTGAAATGATCAAAATCAAAATAGATCAGTGCGGCGGAAGATGCCGATTCAAAAACGTGCGCAACATACTCATTGATCATAAAATTGCCCGGCAGACGGGTGAGCGGATTTTGATCCCGTGCGCGGATTAAGTTACGTTCATGGATGATGCCGATCATCACTCGAGCACTCAGATAACCAATGTAATAGCCCGAATCGGTGATCAAGATCCCCGGAGCATTGTCACAACTCGAAAAAAGTTCGACCATCGTCTCCATCGGTGTCGAAATTTCAACAATGGGGATACTCTCTAAATGCTTTTCCATATCCGAAACGGTACAGGAACGATTTTGAAGCAACGATCGTCCATAGGGAGAATACATGATCGATTTTAAGCTGTGTTCATGCACAATTCCCAAAGGAACCCCCTGCAAATCGAGTACGGGAACGAACAACGATTCGGGCGTGTTTTTAAACCATTCGATCAGCGTCTCCATTGTCTCATTGATCTTGATCGATTTAAGCGGCTCCATACGACTGATAATCATATTTTGATTCATTTTGGATCGTTTGTCTTTGATCGTTTCCGATCCGACATGGAGATATTTAGTCTGAAGCGCATGGATATCGACGGTCGGGCGCTGAACAAAATAGCCTTGTACCATGTGGCATCCGATCTCTTTGCACACCAAAATTTCCGCTTCGGTTTCCACCCCCTCGGCGATCACTCGACATCCCATCAGCGTAGATAGTTGGACGATATGGCGAACCAGAAGCTTCTTTTTGGGATCACGGTCGATTCCGCTGAGAAAAAAACGGTCGATTTTGATAATGTCGGGCGTCGTATGGTAGAGCATTTTGTACCCCGACTGCCCGATACCGAAATCATCAAGCGCGATACTGTATCCCTCCTGCGCGTAATGCTCCATCAGTTTCATAAAATGATCGATTCGGGTGATTTCGTTTTGCTCGGAGAGTTCGAACACCATCGCTTTTTTATCAATCCCAAACTGTGTCAGGATCGCGGCGGTGTTCCCTTTGGAAAAATCGGTCATCCCCAATACCCGATTATCGAGGTTGTAAAACAATTTGAGATTCTGATGCATCTCGATTTGGGAGAATTTTTTGATCACTTTACGGCGCAGTTCCAAGTCGAAGGTGTAGAGCACCCCCTCTTCCCACAAGGCATCAAAAAAAGAACCGATCGATTCAAATCCGAGAGTATCCGTCCCCCTCAGCAGTGCTTCAACGGCGTAAATCGCCCCTGAATGAATATCGACGATAGGCTGAAATGCAACATCAAGCGAGTGAAGATAATAGTGGTACAAAGGGTGTAGTGGATTCATGGGCGGCAGTTTAAAATGCCATCGTCACGATAAGGTTACAAAACGGTCACAAAACGGTTACAAAGAGTCGATACGTCGCAATGCCAACGAACACATCGCCAGTCCAAACGCCCCAGTGACGCCGACAAAACTCCCTTTTTCTTTGATACGGGGCAATTCGGTACTGCAAATACAGCTAAAATCGCCTCTGAATTTTCGTTTACGCAGTTCATTACGCAGTTTTGAGGCGAAGGGATCGCCTTCTGTTTTCCAAATGGAGCGTACTTCGATTTTCGTCGGATCGAGCCGCTTGGCCGAACCCACCGACGAGATCAGCTTCGGATAGCATTTTTGAACCAGCGCCAGTTTGGCCCGCATATCATCGATCGCATCAAGAATCAGATCATAGGGTTCAAAATCAAACGTTTCGATCCATTCGGGGGTGATTTTCAGCTCGATCGCTTCGACCTCGGGGTAATGCTTTTTGAGCGCTAAGACTTTGGCCTCGCCTTCATGCTGTTCGGAGTGCATCTGACGGTTTTGGTTCGTCACGTCATACACATCAAAATCGATAATCGTAATATCCCGCACTCCCGATCGGTAGAGGCAATCAAGACAAAAGCTCCCGACTCCGCCCACACCGAGGAGCAGGATTTTCGCCTTTCGGACACGCTCAAACATCTCCTCGCCGAAAACAAGTTTGGTACGGGTATGTCTCACAGCCAATCTCGCAATTTAGCCATCGATTCATAGGCACTCAGATCGAGCTTGATCGGGGTTAAAGAGACTTTCCCCTGTTCGATCGCCTCAAAATCGCATAACCCTTGCGCCTCTGCTCGCGCTTTATACTCCAGCGGATGAAGCCCCAGCCAGTAGTACTCCATCCCTCGCGGGTTTCGGTGCAGATGCGCGTCATTCGCATAATAGCGGTATCCCGCATAGGTCACGGCGAATTCGAGTTCTTCCACACCATAAGGGACATTGACGTTGAGCAGTTCACGTTCTCCCAGTGGAAATTCCCCCTCCAGTACCTTACTCACCAACGTACGGATCGCCTGTTTGGCCAATGCAAAATCGCCTACGGGCTGGGTAAAATCCATCACTTGCGAAATGGCAATCGCGGGAACTCCGTGCAGTACCGCTTCCATCGCCGCTGCGACGGTACCCGAATAGGTGATGTCTTCCCCCATATTGGAGCCTTTATTGATCCCGCTGATCAGCACATCGGGTTTGCGCTCTTCAAACATCGAATGAAGCGCCAAATAGACACAGTCACTCGGTGTTCCATCATCAAGTTTGTAAAAATCATCCCCCACGCTGATAAAACTGAGCGGTCGATTGAGCGTCAGAGAATGGCCGCACGCCGATTTTTCGGTCGAGGGAGCGACCACCGTAATACGCCCTAGATCGCTGATCGCTTCGATCAATGCCCTAAGGCCCTCAGATTCGTAGCCATCGTCATTACTAATCAATATAGTTTTCATCCATTTTCCTTCATTTTTCCGTTAGGGACAAAAATAAAACAGTTTTCGTCTCCCCGCCGCTCGTATGCCAGTACATAATCGTGTTCTTTTAAAATCGCATCGACGATGTAGAGTCCCAATCCGAAACTGTCCTTGGCAACATGCTCTTTGTGAAACGCCTCGATGTAATACGCAAGCGGTTTGGTTAGCATATCTCCCCGATTCACAAAAAAGATCTCTTCATCTTCCATCCGAATCACTATTTTCCCTTCGGGAGAGTATTTTATGGCATTATCAATCATATTTTTCACCGCCGTCACAAAAAGGCGATAATCGACATTTAACTTCACCGACGCATCGATATGAGCTTCCACCTTCTCATAATCGACCATGGCGCGATCCACCGCTCCATCGATGATATCGACCAATCGATACTCATTTTTTTCAAGATTTTGATGCCCCGAAGTGATCTCTTCAATCAGTGCAAATTCGCCGATGAGCGACTCTAACCGCTCAAAAATACCGATAAAACGGGTTTGCTGCTTTTCATCGGTGAGCATGGTCGAAGCAATCCGCCCTTTGGCAATCGGCGTTTTGAGTTCGTGCATGATGTTCCGCAAAAACAATGTCCGCGATTCGATCAATTCACGGATTTTCTTTTGGGTTGTATCGAGCTCATTGGCGATCAAAGCGATCTCATCGGACCCCTTCATCTTAAAACTGATATCGAGTTTTCCCTCCCCGAATCGGGCGATTTGACGGCGCAGCCTCCGCAGAGGGCTAAGCCTGTGAATGATCAGGGCAAACGAAATCAAAATCACCGACATAAGAGTACCGTAGGACGAAAGAAGGTTGATCGGGTTATACGGTTCCGTCTCATTATCCGCCAGTAGAATAGGATGTTTAGCCGATTCCACCCAAAAATAGATTTTGTGCCGATACTCAATCATCGAGACGATGACCGGCTCGGTGGCAGAACTCATCGGGAGTGAATCTTTGAGCAAAAATCCTTCGGACTCTTCTTGCTCATTCGCACTTTTTTGGAGGATCTTCCCGTTTTTCGTAATTTCTTCGTACTCTGCTTCGTTGGTAATGTCATCAAGGTTGTACAAAGCCAGATTGGCCTGAAACAGCGGATCGGAGACCTGCTGCTGCAAATGGGTGTGATAAATCTGAGAGATCAGGGCGTGTTTGGCAAAAATCGTATGATAGTGGCGTTCACGATTGATCTGATAAAGCTCGTAAAAGACATAACTGATGCTCGAAACGCTGACAAGCAGCGCAAACGTGACCGTCACCAGAACCGCGTTGTTTTTCACCATCGTTATTTGAGTAATTTATAGCCGATGCCGCGAATCGACTCAATCAAGGTTTTATCCCCCAGCTTATTTCGAATGCGACCCATCATCACGTCAATGCTTTTATTCGACGAATCTTCGTTAATCGCGGCTACGTTATGGATCAAATCTTCGCGCGAAACGACCATTCCCTGTTTTTTAATCATATAGGCCAATATCCCGTATTCGGCATTGGTAAGATCCAGAGGACGGGTTTTGTAGCTGATCTGCATCGCGGCTTCGTTGAGCTTGAAATCCCCCGTATGATCAAGCGCTAATGAAACATTTTTATCGTATCGGCGCAACACCGAATGGATACGGGCTTCAAGTTCTCTGGGATCATACGGCTTAGGAAGATAATCATCCGCCCCCATCTCAAGGGCATGGATTTTATCGGTGACGTCCGAACGGGCAGAAGAGATGATGATGGGGATGTTTTGCCGCTCTCGTATCGCTTCGCACACTTCGAGCCCGTCCATCCCCGGCAAGGTAAGATCCAAAATAACGGCATCGTAATGCTCAAGCTTAAGACGGCTTAACGCTTTAAACGGATCATCTTCCGTCGTGACTTCAAAATCATACTGTTCTAAAAATTCGGTCAATATCTCGGCCAATTCGAGATCATCTTCGATCATTAATATTTTACTCATAAAAGCATTGTAGCCTAGCTAGAGTAAATAGCCGTTAACTTATCGCTAAAGTAAGCTGATAGGCGATAAAAGCAAGCGAATAGGCAACAATGGTCGTAAATGCGAACAAGTAACCGAAATACTTGATCCCGCCCGCTTCACGGGTGAACACGACCGATGCGGCCAAACACGGCAAATAGGTCATGATAACGACAATAAACGCCACCGCGGAGGGGAAAGGGATATTGCTGTTGATCGCATGAATGAGCGAATTATCCTGCTCCGTCGCGCTTGAACCCAAAGAGTACAATACCCCCAACGTCGATACGACCACTTCTTTGGCCGCAAGACCGGTCTGAAGCGCGACCGCCATCTTCCAATCAAAGCCGAGCGGTTCGAAAATCGGCTCGATTGCATGACCGATCTGACCTAAAAAGCTCTGAGCCAACTGTGCTTCGGCACGCTGGTTTTCCAGCTGTATGACTATCTCCTGAGACGAAGCCCCTGCGATTTTGGCTTCAAACGTCAAGTTGATCGCCTCATTTTTCGGATAGGTACTCAAAAACCACACCAAAAGCGACGCGGCGGCGATGAATGTCCCCGCTTTTTTAAGGTACATCATCGTTTTGGTAAGGACGGTATGCCAGATCAGCTTCACCGATGGGAGACGGTATTTGGGCATCTCCATGACAAAGGGCTCATCCAGCCCTTTAAACGCCGTCATCTTAAGCACTTTTGCCGCAATTAAGCCGATAATCGCCCCTAAAATATAAATGCCGAACAACACATTTCCCGCCATCGAAGGGCCGAAAAATGCCCCCGTAAAGAGAACATACACCGGAAGTCGCGCCCCGCAGCTCATAAATCCGATGACAAACAGCGTCAGCAGACGATCTCGGTCGTTTTTGAGGATACGCGCCGACATATAGGCGGGGATCGAGCATCCGAATCCCGATACCAAGGGGATGAACGACTGCCCGTGCAGACCGAATTTATGGAAGAATCCATCGAGTAAAAACGCCACTCGGGACATATACCCTGTCGATTCCAACAGGGCGATCCCCACAAACAAAATCACGATATTGGGGACGAATAAAACAACCGCCCCTACCCCCGAAATAACCCCATCGACGATCAACGATCGGATTTCATCATTACCGATCGTGGATCCCACCGTCTCTCCGAGCCAACCGAAAAACCCATCAATCCAATCCATCGGAATCGATCCAATCTCAAAGGTGAGCTGAAACAATCCCCACATAAAAAAAAGAAAAATCGGAATCCCCAAGAATGGATGAATCAAAATTGCGTCAATCTTTTCGGTCAAACTTTTTTTACTGACCGTTGAGGGCTTGACTTTGACCGTTTCAGCGATGATTCCCCGATTAAATGCCCGATATTCTTCCGCGAATGCCTCTTTCATATCATCGGTATCGTGATGAAGCGCCACATGACGGTCGGCTTCGATCAACATCGGCTGAAGTTCCGTCCAAATCGGATTATCATGAAGGGTACGATACGTTTTTTTCTCTTTTTGCAACAGATTAATCGCGATGTTGCGGTTTGAAATCCCCGCTTTGAAACGGTGACGATCGAGGTATTCTGTGAGTTGAGCAATCTCCTCCTCTACCGCTTCGCTGAAAATCAGCTTTTGTTCTTGTGCCGGTGCGTTATACACGTCAATAACCGAGCGAATCAGCTCTTCCAATCCCGATTTTGCGACGGCGGAAACACGGGTACAAGGGATTCCGAGCAACTGAGACAGATAGGGGGCATTAATCTCGATCCCTTCACGATCGGCTTCATCGCTCATGTTCAGCGCAATCACCATTTTTTTGCTCATGCTCATGAGCTCTGCGGTGAGCTGAAGATTTTTTTCCATGTTGGTCGAATCAAGCACATTGACGATGATATCGTAGGTCTCGTTGCACAGGTACTCATACGTCACCCGCTCTTCGATTGAATAATCGGTAAACGCGTAGGTGCCGGGAAGATCGATAATCCGAAAATCATACCCCTCCATCTCAAATGAGACTTCGGTTTTTTCGACCGTCACTCCCGTAAAATTCCCCACATGCAGACGTGCGCCCGATATGGAGTTGATCAGCATACTTTTGCCGACATTCGGTTGACCGACCAGCGCAATCGTGATTTGTTTAGCGGACATTGCACACCTCGATCAATTCGGCCTCTTCTTTACGTAATGCAAGGCTTAGATTGCCCACTTTGATCTCAAAGGTGCTTTTCGTCGGGGAACACTCCATCATCACGACATCGACCCCCTTCATCAATCCAAAAGAGATCAGGCGCTGCTTTAACGCTCCCGTAGCTTTGATCTTGCAGACCGTCGCTAATCCCCCTTTACTGCACGCGCTTAACAGCGTCATTGTTTCATTATTCATTCCGATCAACCCTTAAAAAATATCATTTAACCGGACAAGCAAGCCCTTATCGCTTGCGTTGCTGGAGCAGAAACAGATACAAATGATAATTACTATCATCTTTTAAAGTGCTTAACCCTTTTTGGATCTCTCAAGATTTTCTCATTCTACTATACTATAATTCTAAACCATTCCATATTATAAAGAGTCCCATTGTAATGAAATCACTCTCACGCTGGAGCCTTCTCCTATTCTCTCCTCTTCTTACCTATGGAATGAGCTTTAACACCCTATGCCAACATGCCTATGAAGCGTCCGGCGACCTCATCCAAACACAAGGCGAGCTGGATGCCAACCGCCATGAAAAAGCTTCGGATCTGGCCGCAGAGCCCCTTATCTTTGAGGGCAGTTCCAGCAGCGTAAAAGGCAAAGATCCCAAAGACAGCGGAATGCTCTATGGAGGAATGCTCAATTTTCAGATCAAAAAGCCCGCATTGCAAGAGGCAAAAGCGTCCTATTATGAGCAAAACGCCCATAACATGACCCAAGAGATACAACGGCAACAAAAACTGATTCAAGTCGAATTAAAGCGAAAATGGCTTTTAGCCACTCTCGCGCAAGAACGCCTAGACATCTTAGAAGAGAGAAATACATCCGCCAAAGAGGCTTACGCCCTCGGAGAAAAAAAGCTCCAAGCCGGACGAATGTCGAAGATGGAGCTGATACGGTTTTTGAGCGAATGGCGTAAAGCCGATCAAGACCTTGCAATGGGGAAAATGGAGTTGGAACATACTCAACACGCCTTGCAAGAATCGGCCATGCTCGATGAGACGATCTTGGTTGATGATCTCCCTTTCGCTTTTATCCATAATGACGAGCGGACTGAAAAACGGATTGACGAGGCAGGAATTTTAGAGATGATCAACGGCCGTATCGCTTCACTCGAAACGCAGATCCGAAAAGAGCGTTACCAAGGAACGGAATCGGTCACTCTGGGAGCCGGAGCAACCCGTGAGCCGAGTCAAGAGCGTATTGACTTTCTCATCAGTATCCCCTTGGCGCTGAGTGAAAAGAACGACCGAAAAATTGCCGCATTGATGGCGGAGAAAAGTGCGCTCATTCATCGCCGTGAACTAACCCACCGTAAATTACGGATGAATATCCATACCCTTCTCGATCACTTAGAGAATCGGGAAAAACGGTATCACGATACCATCATCGCTCAAAAAGAGCAGCACCAGCTGATGCAGATGGCGCAAAAAGGGTACGAAGGGGGCGTTGTCAGCCAATTTGAATATCTCTCAACCAAGAACAGCTATTATGATGCCCGTTTACGTGCCCTCGCATTAAAACAAGAATACATCGAAGAGATGAGTGCCATGGAAGAAAAATTAGGGAGAATCTGGGAATGAAGTCGTTAATACTCTTATGGATCATCGTAGCCGCCGCGATGGCGCAGATCACGATCAGTGACGCGCAAATGAAAAAACTGGGAATTGCCGCAGAAAAAGTACGGATCACACAAACTTCCCTGATAGGGCCTTTGATGGCCAAGCTCGATTATGATGAAGACCGTTCGAAGAGCTACTTCCTTGATCATGAAGCCTCTGTCCTCTCCTTGAAGGTTCGACAAGGAGATCGTGTCCAAAAAGGTCAGGTAGTGTGTTCCATCGCATCTCCGGTTCTCATGGCCGCAGCCATCGAACTTCAAGAGCTTCGTCATCGCTCTCGAATGATCACTAACAACCTCAAAAAAGATGAATCGCTGTACAAAGAAGGGGTGATTTCGTATCGTGAGTACCAAACCGTTTCGCTTGAATCTTCGGCGATTCGTTCCCGTATTTCGATTTTGGAAAACCAACTCAAAACGGCTGGGGTACGAGCCGGCAAAGAGGGAGGATTAGACGTTATCGCGCGGATGAGCGGCATCATTACCAATGCTCCGTTGAGCGTCGCCGAAAAAATTGTCCCCTACCAACCCTATTTTAGAATTTCAGACCCGGACGCGATGATCGCTATGATCAATGTCTCGCCGAGTCTTCTCTCTTCTATTTCCAAAGGCGATACCGTCCTGGCCAAAGACAATATCCGCCCAATAGGGACGATCATCTCCCTCTCGCCTTCCATTCGAGGAACCACCAATTCCGCCGTCGCAACGGCCCGTGTTCGTGATGCATCTCTACGCGCAGGGACGACCGTCGGTATCTTCGTCTCGGCATCCAAACCCACGAGATCTGTCCTGATCCCGACGCATGCCCTCACTCAGTTTGGCGGAAAGACGATCTGTTTTATCCGTACGCCTACAGGATTTCAACCCCAAGAACTGCGTATCAACGCCACCACCAAAGAGGGAGTGTTAGTCAATCAACGCGGGATCAATGCCGACACCCAAGTCGCAATAAGCGGTTTGGTGATCCTAAAAGGCGCGATGCGCGGTCTGGGATTTGAATAATGCTGGGTTCGATTATCGAGTTTTCACTCAAACAGCGGATCGTTGTTTTACTCTTGGCGTGTACGGTTATCACGGCGGGAGTCTATTCATTTCTTAAACTTCCGATCGATGCTTTTCCCGATATTTCGTCCACACAAATCAAGATTATCCTCAAAGCTCCGGGAATGACCCCCGAAGAAGTTGAAACCAGAGTGGTTCGCCCCTTGGAAGCCGAACTCATGGGGCTTGAAAACCAACATATGCTCAAAAGTACCTCCAAATACGGTATCGCCGATATTACTATCGATTTTAAAGATGGAGCCGATGTGTACCGAGCTCGTGCGCAGGTTGCTGAAAAACTCGCTTTGCTCCTCCCTGAACTGCCGCGAGGCGTTAGCGGAGGGATGGCTCCGATCACGACCCCCTTGGGAGAAATTTTTATGTTTACAATCGAGGGAAACATCTCGGAGCAAGCCAAACGCGAATTGCTCGATTTCACCATCCGTCCGGCACTGCGCGGAGCCAAAGGGGTAGCCGATATCAATGCCCTCGGAGGAGAAGCGCGTACGATCACCCTTATTCCGGATGTGAATGCGATGGGACGACTGGGGATTACCCTTTCGACACTCGAACAATCGTTACGTGAAAACCTCAAAAACGATGGAGCGGGGAGACTCGAAAAAGGAGACGAAGGGTATCTGGTCAAGGTTCAAAGCGGGGTCAAAAACAAAGAAGAGATCGGTAATATCACGATCTACTCGCACCACAGCCCTATCCGAATCAGCGATTTTTGTACCCTGAGCGAAGAGTCCCGAACACGGATGGGATTCGTCACCAAAGATGGTAAAGAAGAAACCACCCAAGGTCTTGTCATGGCGCTTCGAGGGGCAAACGCCAAAGAGAGCATTATCGAGATCAAAGAACGCTTGAAACGGTTAGAACCGACCTTGCCGGAGGGGGTACACATTGTCCCTTTCTACGATCGAAGCGAACTGACGCAAAAGGCGGTTGACACCGTCTCCAAAGCGCTGAGCGAAGCCATCATTCTCGTTATTCTTCTCTTACTCCTCTTTTTGGGAGACGTACGCGCCGCAATCAGCGTAGCGGTCATCCTCCCGTTGGCACTCTCCATCGCCTTTATTTTGATGCGTTATTTCGGGATTACCGCCAATTTGATGAGTTTAGGCGGTTTGGCGATCGCCGTGGGAATTTTGGTCGATTCTGCCGTCGTCGTCGTCGAAAACACGTTTGCCCTACTCGGAAAACCGGAGCACAACCTTCCAAAACTTCATCTCATTTATCGTGCCACGAAAGAGGTAAGCGTTTCGGTCTTCAGCGGACTGCTGATCATCTCCGTCGTTTTTTTACCCCTTTTGTCTCTCGAAGGGTTGGAAGGCAAACTCTTTACTCCCGTTGCCATGACCATCGTCTTCGCTCTTATGGGATCGCTGATCCTTTCTTTGACCGTTATCCCCGTTGTGGCTTCATTTTTGCTCAAATCCGCTCCGCACCGTGAAACGCGTCTTGACCTCTTTTTTGCCCGTCTTTACGAGCCGCTTCTGCGCTTTGCCCTGAATCAGACCAAAACGCTGTTTATCGCAGCTGTCGCTTTTCTCATCATCAGCTTCTCCTTGTTCGCTTTCGTCGGAAAAACCTTTATGCCGACGCTGGATGAGGGCGATATTATTCTTGCCGTCGAGCCGATCCCCTCAATCTCCCTGGAAGCTTCCAAAGAGCTCAATCTCGCGATCCAAGCAGAGTTAATCAAACATATTCCCGAAATTAAAACCATCGTCGCACGTACCGGAACCGATGAGATGGGGCTCGATCCGATGACCCTGAACCAAACTGACACCTTTTTGATTCTCAAACCCAAAGAGGAGTGGAAAGCAGCATCCAAGGAGGAGATTCTTCACAAGATCACCCTTGCCCTCAAACCTTTCGCCGGAATCGGATTTAGTTTTACCCAGCCGATTGATATGCGGGTATCCGAAATGCTGACCGGTTCGCGCGGGGATTTGGCCATCAAAATTTTCGGTCCGGACATCACGACGCTCAATGCCCTCAGTGCCCAAGTAGGACAGCTGCTCGAAACCATTCCCGGTTCGAGCGAAGTGATCGTCACCCTTAATGAAGGGATTAATTATCTCACCGTCACACCCGATCGCTTCGCTACTGCCAACACAGGAGTAAGCACCGGTGAATTGCAACAATTTTTGAAGGCTTCACTGGAGGGGATCGTCGTGGATACCTTGGCAGAAGGGAACATCCGCACACCGGTCATGATCCGACTGGAGAGCGACATTGCTCAAGATTATGACAAATTCAACGCCTTGGAAATCCCACTATCCGAAGGGGGAAGCATCCCTCTTGCCAGTGTCGCACACATTGCCCAGACCGAAGGGCCGGTACAAGTGATCCGAGAAAACAATGAACGCCTGAGTGTCGTACGCAGCAATGTCGAAGATCGCGATCTCGTCGGCTTCGTCGAAGAAGCGAAGCAAAAAATCAATACCTCTATTACGCTTCCCGATGGGTATCACATCACCTACGGAGGGCAGTTTGAAAATCAGCAGCGTTCTCAAGCCAGACTCATGGCTGTCGTACCGATCAGTATCATCGTCATTTTCTTCATCCTCTTTTTCACGTTCCGATCCATCGGCAATACCCTGCTGATCTTACTTAATATCCCTTTTGCCATTACCGGTGGCATTATCTCTCTCTTCATCAGCGGTGAATATCTCTCTGTTCCCGCATCGGTAGGATTTATCGCCTTGTTCGGGATAGCCGTCCTCAACGGTGTCGTCATGGTCAGTTATTTCAACACCTTACTCTCACATGGCTATAGCATCGACGAAGCCGTAGAAGAAGGTGCACGCAGACGGCTTCGCCCTGTTCTTATGACCGCTTTTATCGCCGCACTGGGTCTCATACCACTACTGTTTGCGAGCGGAGTGGGCAGCGAAATCCAAAAACCGCTTGCCATTGTCGTCCTCGGCGGTTTGGCGACTTCCACTATCCTGACCCTTCTTATTTTACCGCCGGCATTTAAATTACTTTATACGAAAGGACGCCCATGAACCTACGCAGAATGGATATATATTGTAAAATCTCCGATAAAGACGCGTTGGTGGATCTTTTGCTCGAAGAAGGGTATGAGGATTTTTATTTTTTCCCCTGCCATCACTACGGAGCGGGGGTTTTACTCTCCAGTCTAAAAGAGCAAGTAACCGCCCGAAGAGATTTTGGGATGTTTAGCCTCTATGTGGATGCATCCGAAGGGGAAAGCTTCTGTAAAACCGTCAAAGAAACGCTCAAAGACAAGAGTGTAAAAGTTTTTTTGAATGAAGTAAAAGAACTTTAAATGCGTATTTTGATTGCCGATGACGAGCGGGAGTTCCTTGAACTGTTAAAACTTTCTCTCGAAAGCAGTGAATGGATCATCGATACCGCTGCCGATGCGGAAGAAGCGAAAAGCTACTTGGACGCACACCACTATCAGGCCTTTTTAGTTGATCGAACGTTTAAAGGGCATGATCGAGTTCGAGAACTGATCCATTATGCCAAAAGCAAAAATACCGCTCTGGGAGTCCTAATCTTAAGCGCATTGGGAAGCATCGACGAAAAAGTCGAAGGACTTGAATACGGGGCGGACGACTACCTCGAAAAACCGTTCGACATCAAAGAACTACGGGCCCGAGTGGGTGCTCTGCTTAGACGGTTCGCACCCACGCTTAGACAATTTGAAAACCTTGAAATCGATCCTTACTATAAAACCATTCGAAAAGAGGGACAAGAGATTCTCCTAAGTGCCAACGAACACAAACTTTTCTTTTACCTTTTAGAACACGCACGTGTCGCATCACGTGAAGAGATTATGGACGCATTATATGACAATCCGCATGCCATTACATCCAATACGATCGATGAGCTTGTAGGACGACTTCGCCGTAAACTTCACCCTTCTCTTATCAAAACGATCAAAACGCGGGGATACGTTATTGAACTTTAGCTGGAGACGATCGCTTAAATTCAAAATTACATTTATCTTTACCATTCTTATCGCCATCGTTTTTAGCCTCAACTGGATGGTAGCGGTTCAGACAATGCACAGCGAAAAAGTTGGTGATATCCAAAAAGTGCTCAATCACCTGCTTCGTGAAAGCTCCGAAGAACACCTCAAAAAACCCTTGACGCTCACAAGCGATCTCTCGTTTTTATATGTTTTGTACTCTGTTCCCCATAACAAAATGATCTTAAATGATTCGGAAGTCTCCTGTTTACGTTTTGTCATCTCAACGTCCCCCTATACTTCCCAATCCAATGAAATCGCGGCTTCTTTTCAACAAAAAAACGGTTTTTACATCAATGCCGTCAGTGACACCGATAAAATCGACACGGCTATCGACAAATATGCCGAAAAACTGCTATTACGTTACCTAATTTCCCTACTCATCATTCTCCTCATCAGTATCTATTTACTCGATCACTATATGAGGCCTTTAGCTGTTTTAGCGACCAAAATTCATCAATGGCAAAGTGGTGATTCGTTTCATTTTTCACTCGGAAATGCCAGTAGCGAAATCGAAGAGGTTTCCTCTTCCTTCACCGCTTTGATTCATAAACTCGAAACATTCCGGACCAAGGAAGCACAGTTATTTCAAGAAGCGGCGCATGAGCTCAAAACTCCATTGGCTCTAATGCGCTCCCGACTCGATGTGTATGAAAGCCGTAGCGACTATACAAAAGAAAAATTTATTCACGATGCAGGACACGACATTGACAGACTGAGCACCGAACTCAAAAATGTTTTATTCTTGGAGAGCTCTGATTTTGATGATCCGATCACCCTTCATATTGCCCCGTTATTGACGACCATCCTTGCAAAAGTAGAAATCCTGGCTCAACGAAAAAAATTGACGCTTGAAGTCCCTGCTCAAAGCTTTTCGGTGACTGTCTCTGAAAAGCTACTGCATAAAATACTTCTGGCATTGATTGAAAATGCAATGACCTATGCACGGTACGACAGTCGTATCCTTATCGACATCGATCCACACTTACGTACCCTATCGCTTACCAATAAAATCGGTGGAGAAAAATACCTCTTTAGCTCAAAAATCGGAGGTAAAATGTTAAAACGACTTGAGCAGGAACTCCCTTTTAGCTACCGAATTATCCAAAACGCTACCGACTATACCATCGTGCTCACCTTTTTATAACGTTCTCAACTACGCTATAATCACCGTTTTTATTCTACTAATGGATGGAGTTATAATGCAATTTCTTTGGCGCCCTTCGAGTCACTTTAATCTCGCCAATATTATCACCATGGCCAATGTCACCTGCGGGTTGATGGCCGCCTACTTTATTACCCAAGAAGCGTTTGTGCTTGCCTCGATTCTAGCCTGGATGGGGGGAGCTTTTGACATCATGGATGGAAAGATCGCCCGTAAATTTGGTCTATCTAATGAATTCGGGATTCAGCTCGATTCCTTTGCCGATTTTCTCAGTTTTGTCCTTGTCCCGACCTTTTTTATTTTTCAGGCCGTATATACCGACTTAGCAGGCATTCCTCTTATCATTGCTTCGATTGCATCGATCTACTATGTCATCAGCGGTTTACGTCGCTTGATACAATTCAATATCGATGCCGATGCCGGAGAAGTCGCCAAGCATTTTACCGGCGTCCCTACGCCGCTGGGGGCTATTTTATTATGGCTGGTATGGTTGGGATCGGATTATCTAAACTGGATGGCGGTTTTGAGCTCGATGGTGATCATCGGAGCGTTACTCAATTCAAAAGTCAAAATCAAGCACTTATAACAGCGTTTCATCCTCTTCATTATTTGTGATCGAGGATGGAAGCAATTTTTTCGGCTTAAGCCCAAGTTTCCGCATTCCCTCTACACGACGGATGAGATTTCCTTTTCCGCTACTGAGCTTATTCATTGCCCCTTCATAACTTTTTTGGGTACGTCCAATCTGCTCACCGATTTTCTCCATATCTTCGACAAACGCTACGAGCTTTTCATACAGCGCTTCGGCCGATTCGGCGATCGCTTTGGCATTGCGCTCCTGGTACTCGCTTCGCCAAATATGTTCGATGGTGCGCAGCGTGACCAGAAGCGTCGATGGTGATACGACCACAATATTTTGCTCATAGGCCGTTTTAAAGAAGGTATTATCTTGTTCCAACGCCAATAAAAACGCCCCTTCAATCGGCATAAACAAAAGGACAAAATCGAGCGTTTTCACCCCGCTGAGCTGTTCGTAGCGTTTAGTGCTCAGCCCTTTGATATGCGAATGGATGGAGAGGAGATGCTGTTTGAGCGCATGGGAGCGCTCTTCGTCATTCTGGGCACGGATAAACGCATCGTACGCGACCAGTGAGACTTTGGAGTCAATAATGATGTCTTTGTTCTGCGGCAGATGGACAATGACGTCAGGACGGAATTTTTTTCCCTCCTCATCGCTCAATGTCGTTTGAATATCGTACTCATGCCCTTCTCGAAGACCCGATTCTTGGAGGATACGTTCCAATACGATTTCCCCCCAGTTGCCTTGCGTCTTGTTCTCCCCCTTCAGCGCTTGAGTAAGATTGATTGCATCTTGACTCAGCCGTTCGTTGAGCGATTTGAGCCTCATGATCTCGTCTTTCAGGCTTTGGCGCTCTTTGGCATCATGGATAAACTGCTCTTTGCTCTGCGTTGCGAACTGCGTTATCTGCTCTCGGAACGGTTTAAGCAACAGATCCAGCCCTTTGGTATGGGCTTCATCAAACGTTTTGGCTTTTTGCTCGAATATCTGGGAAGCCAGCTGTTCGAACTGCATTTTCATTTGTGTTTTTGCCTCTTCGATGAGGCGGAGTTTTTCTTCAAAAGAGCGATTGGCCTCCTCATGGCGGGTATGCAATACCGCATAATCGCGTTCCAAATTGCGGTACTCTTTTTCCATTGCATCGTATTCATATTGCAGTTTGGCTTTAAAAGTTTGCTCGTGAGCATAGAGTTCTTGGATTTGTAAGGCACGTGCTTCTAACAGAGCGTAGTCTTGACGGGATTGGTTCCACAGCCATGCGAGGGTTCCGGCGGCGATCACGCTAATTAAAGTAGTTATTTCATATATCATGAAATGATTATAGCCAATGAGAGCTAAGAGGTAAAAAAGATGACATTCTGTAAGATATCTCCATGAAAATATCTGCCAATGCCCCCTGCTTCTGCCACAGCGGCAAAAAATACAAACAATGCTGCCAACCTTATCATAAAGGGATTGCACCCAAAAATGCCCTTTTGCTCATGCGTTCACGCTACAGCGCCTATGCACTGGGAATCATCGAATACATCATAGCCACGACGCATCCTAATAATCCCGATGCGGCGATTGCTTTGGCCGATTGGCAAAAAGGGATCACCGATTTTGCCGCTAATACAAAATTTTTAGGGCTTACCATTGTCGAATTTATCGATGGCGAAGAAGAATCGTTTGTCACCTTTGAAGCTCAGTTTGATCACGGAATGATGAAAGAAAAAAGCCGTTTTTTAAAGGTTGAGGGAAAATGGTTTTATGAAAGCGGCACCTTCTCATGATCCGTCTGCTTGTAATGCTTCTGATCACTTTTGGGGCTTACGCCGAAGAGGTACATCTCTACGGCACGGTGGGAATCGTATCGCACCATTTCGATAAAGACGAGCACGGCAATCGCTATAACAACAATCATCAAGCCTATGGGGCTGAAATGACCTACGACGACCGCTATACCGCCGCCTATCTCCATTTCAAAAACTCACGTCATAAACCAACCGATGTCGCGGCACTCGGCTATCGGTACGATCTTTACGGTCCGTTCGGATTTTATGGCGTGGTTGGGTATCAGAAAGGGTACTGTTTCGACGGTTTCAAATCGGTCGAATGCACCGAGGGGAAAGACAACAGCGGCATCACCGTCTTACCGATGCTGTACTATCGCCACAATTATTTTATCGTCGATCTCATCGCCCAGCAAAACATGGTCGCACTCAAACTCAACCTAAAGCTCTATTAACAGCGCACCAGCTCGATGCAATCCTCTCCTTTGGGGATCAGACACAAAAAGACATACGGTTCATCCCCGATCGTTTCATAACTGTGCGCTTCCCCCGCCGGAATAAAAAGGATGTCTCCCGGACCCGCTTCAAACGTTTTATCTCCCGAAATCACACGGGCACGCCCGGAGAGGACATACTGCTCGTGCTCCACGGTATTGGTATGATGAGGCATAAATCCCCCTGCATCGATTGTAAAACAGCGCATCGCAAAATTTGGTGCGTCTTGGAGAGAAAGGAGCATCTGCATACTCACCCCTTGGCCTGCTTTTTGCGGTAACGATTCGATGGTGCTTCGTTTTCTATGGATCATTTTTTATCCTTGAATTTAAATAAGGTATTATCCCATAAAATTAACTTTCTTGACAACGCTCTTACGGATAGATTATAATGCGTCATACAAAAACTAAAATCTGCTTTCATCTGTCTGCATCGAAAATCCACACACCCTAAGGCATCATTGCATGAGCGAAAACTCAAAACCTTCTAAAAACAATTCGAAAAACCGAACCCATATTCCCGTTGAAGGGTTCACCGTTGAAGCACTTCGTGCTAAAAAACTCGAAGACCTCCTCGAGATCGCCGATTCCCTAAACATTGAAGACCCTAATGAACTCAAACGCCAAGATCTGATCTTTGAGATCCTCAAAACTCAGGTTCAGCAGGGCGGATTCATCCTCTTTACGGGTATCTTGGAAATCATGCAGGATGGTTATGGTTTCTTACGTGCCATCGATCAGGGGTTCAGCGACTCGATGCACGACGCGTACGTCTCTAGTACTCAAATCCGCCGTTTCGCCCTCCGTAACGGGGATATCGTCACCGGTCAAGTACGTGCGCCAAAAGATCAGGAACGCTACTACGCCCTCCTCAAAGTCGAAGCGATCAACTACCTTCCCCCCGAAGAGTCTAAAAAACGCCCTCTTTTCGAAAACTTAACCCCTCTCTATGCCCTTGAACAACTCAAACTCGAGTACCAGCCGACCAAACTGACCGGCCGTATGATGGATCTGTTCGCACCGATCGGTAAAGGTCAGCGTGCCCTCATCGTCGCACCACCGCGCTCGGGTAAAACCGAACTGATGAAAGAGATCGCTCACGGTGTCACCAATAACCATCCTGAAGTAGAACTCATGGTTCTTCTCGTCGATGAACGCCCCGAAGAGGTGACCGACATGGAGCGAAGCGTCAAAGGGGAAGTGTACAGTTCCACCTTCGACGAACCGGCAAAAAACCATGTCAAAGTCGCCGAGATGGTGATCGAGCGCGCCAAACGCCGCGTGGAACTTGGGAAAGATGTAGTGATCCTGCTTGACTCCATCACCCGTCTGGCGCGTGCCTACAATACCGTCACGCCATCAAGCGGCAAGGTACTATCGGGTGGGGTGGATGCCAATGCTCTGCATAAACCGAAGCGATTCTTCGGTGCAGCGCGTAACATCGAAAACGGCGGAAGCCTCACTATCATCGCTACGGCACTTGTCGAAACGGGAAGCCGTATGGATGAAGTCATTTTTGAAGAATTCAAAGGAACCGGTAACTCCGAAGTCGTTCTCAGCCGTAAAATTTCCGATCGCCGTATCTTCCCGGCCATCGATATTCTTAAATCAGGAACCCGTAAAGAGGAACTTCTCATCGGACCGGAGATCTTGCAAAAAGTCTTTATCCTCCGCTCGATGCTGCACAAACAAGAGGACGAAGTCGAAGCACTCCGATTCCTCTATAGCACCATGCTCAAAAGCAAGTCGAATTTCGAGTTCCTTGAGAGTATGAACGAGTCAAGTAAATAAGATGCGTGTCGGAGTCTTTGACAGTGGTGTCGGGGGTTTAAGCGTCGTTAAATCGCTGCTTGACCACCATCTGTTTGAAGAGATCATCTATTTTGGCGATACCGCCCGTGTCCCATACGGGGTCAAAGACCAAAACACCATCATCCGCTACTCCCTCGAAGCGATCGAATTTTTCAAAAACTTTGAAATCGATCTGTTGATCACCGCCTGCAATACGGTCAGTGCTTACGCTCTTGATGAGATGCGGCTACATTCGAACTGCGATGTCATCGGGGTCGTTGACCCGGGAGTACTGGCACTTAAAAATTCTATCCCCTCGACCGATGCTAATATTCTGATACTTGGAACCAAAGCAACCGTCAAATCGGGAGCCTATGAAAAAGGACTGCGCGACTTGGGCTATGAGCACCTCAGTTCGATCGCCACCAGCCTTCTTGTCCCGATCGTCGAAGAGGGGCTTTATGATGGAGAAGTGCTTCAGAGTACCTTGCACCACTATTTTGGTAACCTTGATCAAAAACCCGATGCAATCATCCTCGGATGCACCCATTTTCCTTTGGTTGCCAAAGCCATAGATGCTTATTTTGAAGGACAAAGCGCCCTCATCCATTCAGGCGAAGCAATCGTCGAATATTTGGAAAGTCATTACGACTTCACGAGACGTTTCGAACACACCCAGCTCAAATTTTTCGCGTCGGAAAATCCCGACGGTCTTCGCCACACCGCCAAAGAGTGGCTGTCGCTGTAATCTAGTTTTTATCCTATACGAGGTACACTCACACCATTAGACGCAAAGGAAATGTATGAGTGGACGATCGGAAGTTTTAGCGTTAAAATACCGACCGAAGCGGTTTGAAGAGCTAATCGGACAGGAGAGTATCTCTCAGACCATCTCGCTTGCGCTCGATTCCAACCGCCTCTCCCACGCCTATCTTTTTTCAGGACTGCGCGGATCGGGGAAAACCTCAACAGCCCGTATTTTTGCCAAATCCCTCGTGTGCGACGAAGGCCCCACTTCAAGCCCGTGTGATGTCTGTAGCCACTGCATGATGGCCAATGAAGGACGCCACATTGACATCATCGAGATGGACGCTGCTTCCAGCCGCAAAATCGATGATATCCGCGACCTCATCGAGCATACCAAATACCGTCCGGCGAGTTCGCGTTTTAAAATCTTCATCATCGATGAAGTACACATGCTCACCAAAGAGGCACATAATGCCCTGCTTAAAACCCTCGAAGAGCCACCCGAATACGTCAAATTTATCCTTGCTACCACCGATCCGCTAAAATTGCCTCCGACGATTCTCAGCCGTACCCAGCATTTTCGGTTCAAGCGGATCAGCCATCCCAACATCGTCCATCATCTCAGCCATATCCTCCACCTCGAAAACATCGAATACCAAGCTGAAGCACTTGACATCCTTGCCCGCAGCGGATCGGGCAGTCTCCGCGACACCCTAACGCTGCTCGATCAGGCGATTATCTATTCCAAAGGATTCGTCGATGTCAAAACCGTCGCTGATATGCTCGGGCTTCTCGATCCCGCCTATATCACTACCTTGTTTGAAGCGATTTTTGCCAAAGACCGCTCCGCGCTGATCGAAATTTCCAAAGAGCTCGAATCGTATGAGGCCGAAATGGTCATCGATGAACTCATCGCCTTTTTAAAAGAGCGCCTGTACGAAGGAGATCACCACTATCGTCCGCTCATCGTGGAACGTTTTTTCCGTATCCTGAGTGATGCCAAAACACTCTTTGCGATCAATGCCGATGGCGGGTTTGTGATCAGTCTCGCTCTATTCAAGATGATCGAAGCTTTACGGATCAAAGAGATCGATGAGATGATCGAGTCGCTCGAATCACGTACACCGCATGTCCCATCTCCATCACCAATCATCCCTACTGAAACCAAACCGGCTCCCATAGTCACCACACCGCAAAAAGCCCCTTTCGAGCGACTGTGCGATAAGATTACCGATCGCAGTATCGAACTGGGGAACTGTTTTACGCGTAATGTCCACTACCGTTCGTTCGACAACGGTGTACTGACATGGGAGAGCTGTGCTGAGGGGGATGAGAAAGAACTGCTTAAAAACAGTTTCGGGATTATCCGTCAATTCGTTCGAGAGATTTACGGTATCGACACCCAAATCAAATCGGAAGCGTGCACGAAAACACCCACAAATACGCCAGAACCTGAATCCGCGATAGAGCTATCCACCGTTGTTCCTGAACCTCCATTCTCTTCCGAACCGTTTCGTGTGACCGAAGTCGGTTCAATGGTCGAAGATACCGAAGTGGGTGTCGGAAGTTGTGTCAGCCAATGCGATGAAACGAGTGTGAAAGAGTTCGATGGAAGCGATGTGCTTAAAGAGCCGATGATCCAAAAAGCGGCAGAGCTTTTCGAAGCAACGAAGATTACGGTGCAGTCGAAAGTTTAACCCCGTTTCTTCCATACTGACAATTCCGCAATCGTATATTGATGCTTGCGGGGAGTCTCACGAATCACAAAAGGAACATCTTCCGTTGCGACAAGATCAAACGCAGGGTTGAGCATTTTCTTGAGTCCTTCCAGTGTTGTCACTGCTTCGCCCGACGCGTCAACATAACCCCCGATCCATTCTGATTTTGGGGTATAGGTTTCCATCCACGTATAAGGAGAGGTGAGAATAAGATAACCTCCACTCTTAATCCGCTCAGCGATCGAATCTAAAAATAAGACTGGACTGTAAAGCCGATCGATCAAATTCGTTGCCATCACCAGATCAAACTCTTTATGTTCGGGTGACAACGCACAGGCATCGCCTTGAAAAAACATCACTTTGCCCCGATTTTGCTTCAAATTCAACGCATCAAGACTGGCAGTTTTAGGAATTTTCAGTTCCCCTTCCCCATTTTGATAATATCCGATTTCACCGTGACGCTGAAGCTCGCTCGCCACATCGATAAACGCTTGTGAATAATCGATCCCGATCACTTCATCATAGGCATGTGCCAACTCAAACGAGGCACGTCCCGTCGCGCATCCCAAATCCATTGCCCGATGATACGAAACATCCGAAGCATAGTGAATCGCTTTTTGAGCACACACTTTTGCAAAGTTTTCGACTCCCAAAGAATTTTCACCGTACTGAAAATCGCAATATTGTTGAACCAATTCATCCGTTTCGTAAATATTTTCCATACACTCTCTTTTAATCTTTTTGTAATAATGGAAGCTTATTCAAAAGGGTATCACAATATTCCCATTGATCCAAACTCTCTTTCCACTCCTGAGGAATGGCATTGACCCCTTTATAAGCTCCCAGAACCATCCCGATGGCAATCGAGCGCGACGCATTATCTCCGCCGACCATTGCATTGGCCTGTAGCGCTTTTTTAAGGGCGTCGGGCTCATTCATGTATTTGAGGATAAAATAAACCGCTCCCGGCAACGTCCCCTCGGTCGGACTTGCTTTACCCACTTTAATGGGTTCAGATCGTCCGATGTCCCATAGCCGTGCCATCGAAGTGAGTGCCAGATCATCGGCGAAAAGCTCTTTAGACAAAGGTGCCTCCGGATTGGTCGCTTCACGCACCTTGGCCATCGCTTGTGCCACTTTGGTCTCGACGAATCCCCCCATCTGCACGGCCACCGTTTCGATCGCCTCTTGCGGATTCATTCCCTCAATCACACGATGTGTAACGCGAGCGAAAAATTCTCCACCCCAGAGTGCTTCGGCATTTTTGTGGGTAAACATCGCCTTACGTGCCACATCAACCAGCGTCTCTTCATCGTCATAATAGCCGTGTGCCGCCACATGACGTATTGCCATCGCATTGGAAATCCCTCCGAGCTGTTCGATCGGTACGCCCCGTTTTACTTGTCCATACGTCTCTTTCGTCATCGTACAGATCCATGATCCCCATCCGTTTTCCAGACGGTTCATCCAATGCGGAATCAACGCCGCAACACTAAACGGTCTGGGTGGTATCGCGGTGGCTGCCAGATGTTCGAGTACTACAATATTATAATCGCCATAATCAGTCGTTCCTCCCGCCCGTTTTCCGGGATGATAATTACGCTCACCCCATCCGATACCATGCGTCTGTCCCCCCATCATTTCGCCCGGAGACATGAATTTTTCGATCGGTTTTCCTCCGTACGCTTTGTAAATCTTTTGCGCATCGTACTCGTAATGGCTTCCCAAACAAAGCGCATCCCCTACAATCGCACCGAAAAATGACCCTTTAATCGCCTCGTGTTTACCGATCTTATCCATAGCTACTACCTGTTTTTTTGGACTGATTGTAGCAAGAAGAATTGGCGATTGAATTCATACACTTGTCTTTTATTTATTTTTCAGCTATAATTAAGCACTTGAAAGATGATTTAGAGTTACACTTTACGGCACGCTTTTATTGATAACGTCAGTACGATCTACCCTAACGAACGCTCCACTTTATATTTTCGACCACCACAGCAATGCGGTGTATTACTACCAAAGGAAACACAATGGCACAAGTCAATGGAACTGTAAAATGGTTCAATAGCGAAAAAGGGTTTGGATTTATCCAACAAGACAACGGCGGTAAAGATGTATTCGTACATTTCCGTCACATCAATAAAAGTGGTTACGGCCGTGTAAACCTCGAAGAAGGTCAAAAAGTAACTTTCGAAATCGGAGAAGGTGAAAAAGGACCACAAGCAGAAAACGTCACAATTATGTAATTCTGCCGATGCGGTCTAGGCCGCATCTCCTCTTAGTTATTATTCCCTCGAATCACCCGTTTCACATCATCGATCCCATCACTGACACCATCACCGAATTCTTTTACCGTACATCCTGAAAACAGCATAGCAGCCGTTAGCATCAAAAACACATAGCGCATCAAAGCTCCTAAAAAAATATCTGAAATTGTAGCCGAATTTTAGTTGGTAACGTATTTATCATTTTTAGCAAAATCTAAAATTAGCTATAATCTTCCTATCCTCTTATAAAGATGCATCATGGACGGACGAGAACGCAAAAATATTATGTCAGGCAAACGGGTGAATATCGTCCTCAAAGAAGATCAACAGACAGGAAAACTGACAGAGGGGATCGTCCGAGACATTCTCACCAAATCACCGAATCATCCGCATGGAATCAAGGTTCGGTTGATGAGCGGGGAAGTAGGACGGGTCAAAGAGGTGTTTTAAAAAAGGTATTGAGTTTTTCATATATGTTAAAGTTCAAAGTTAACATCATGATAAATTTTGTAAATCTTGTTCTAATTCTTTAATGACTTTACTAATTTTCATACTAAACAATCTATCAATTTCGCTATCACTTTTTCCGTTCAATCTTTCTTCTCCCAAATACACCTCTAAAATTGTTTTCTTTTCAGGCGTAATCATAGTGTCAAAATTTACAATATATTTATTTTTTTGAAGATTACTTTTCGACTCAAAAAAAGCTTTTACAATACTCTTAATTTTTATTTTATCCGTCAATGAGAATCTATTCAACAATTTTATAATAGTGGTATCAATTTTATGTAAAATTTCTAGATCATTGATTTGAGAAAAATAAAATAACCAACCTCGGCGTTCAGAATTAAAAACACATCCTGTAATACGTAAATTCATACGCCATTCTAAAATTTTAAATAATCTTTTACTTTGTGTACTATTCTTTGCTTTTTCTTGTCGATATTTATACGTTGTCAATAATTTAACGATAGAACTTTCAAATTTTTCCTTACTAGCTAATTTCACACTTGTTTTATAATTATTAAATTCATATCCGAGAAAAGTAAATTGCTCACTCAAACTCCCATAACATGATTTTGAATCATTTTCATTAAGAGGATGTACCTCTAATTTATGCTCTTTTGTTTCAAAAATAATTTTGTCTGCTATAGAATTTATTTGGTCAACTTTACATAAGATTAAGATATCATCTACATAACGATAATACTCAATACCATTAATTGCCTTCATTTTTTTATCAATATCAGAAAAATATATCTCAGCTAAAATATTCGAAATAGAAAGTCCTTGCGGAACGCCAATCTCATTAATATACTGTTCTCTTTTTTTTAATGTACTTGCTGTTCCATTTTTTATAGCTTTTTCGGTTAGGGATAGTATTTCTTTTTTTCGTATTTTTTTTCGTAATATTTTCATTAATAAAACATGATCGATACTAGGATAAAAAGCGCTAACATCAATTTTAATATAACCATCAAATAGACCTGATTCAATAGCCTTTTGAATGTTAAAAATTTTTATTTGTGGTATTTCTAATTTAACATCATCTTGAAAAGTTTTTTGCAGTACATCACATAAAGATCTTAATGTTAAACGATCACGTAAACTAGGTATTGAAATTACACGTGGGTTAGAAAATGCACCTTTTGAAATAAGTTTCTGCTTATATGTTGTAAATTCATATTTTTGGTTTTTAACTTTTTTATGAATAACATCAATATTTTCTTCCAATCGAGATTCAAAAACTTTTCTGTTAATTCGATCATTTCCTACTACACTACTTTTTGAAATTTTTGTATGATAAGTAGCCTGTAAATTTTTATTAGAAAATAGCCGATTAAATTGATATGCGGCTGATGACAATTAATTACCCTATGAATATAGACAATGGTAATAAATATAAAAACGTCAGTAATACAAATCTCGTAGTTCTATATAAATAATACCAATATTTTTCTAATGGTTCAGGAATTCTTGATTTCAACCCTTTTAAATTTTGCATTCGAGCATAAATATCATCAATAGTTTTATGATTATCTACTTCCTCTAAAAGCTGGTAATATTCTACTTTTTGCCCTTCAACTACACTATCAATAGCTTTAGTTTTTTCATAGATTTCAAGAAGTTTAACATGATGTTTTCTTAGTGCTTCTCCACGCTCTTTAAAATTCAAATTTGTTATAACAAGAGAAATAACTAATATTATGACTGAAAAAATTGCCATTATTACATCACTATCATCACCAAGGAAATGATTATGTTTTAATAATATTATAGACAGACAACAACTTACTAACGTATACCATACAAGTAAAAACTGTGAATGAGTATAATTAGCTAGTAATCTATCTGACATTCTTATCCGAGCCTTCATCGTAAACCAAACTCGATCAGAAAATTTTTCTATATATTCAGTATTCATATTAATTGTTTTACTCGAAATTAAAGTAGTAAAGGGCAGTAGAAGTTAGTAACATTAAACATCATACTACAAGAATATGATCTACGTTTGATCGTAAATAGCATTTAAATGCCATTATGTATTAGAATCATCAATATTTCTATTGATGCGCTTGTATGGATTAAAGCGACTGCCCAGTGTCAAAATAGTATCTTTATTCATATACGTAAGTCAATGTATTTAAACATATGTATTTTTCTAATCAAATCACAAATTACTTACAACAACACTTTTCTCCTTACCATTCACATACTCCACAATCATCCCATGAAACAGCATACCCTTGACAAATCATGATATTATCATTATAGTATCTATATGAAATAGTTAAAATTTGAATGGGACGAACCAAAAGCGTCGTCAAATATCATCAAACACGGCGTATCGTTTGAAGAAGCCAAAACGGTATTTGATGATGATTTTGCCCGTATGATTCCTGATCCCGACCATTCGGATCAAGAAGAACGATTTATCCTGTTGGGGATGAGTTATACGCTAAAAATTTTAGCAGTAGTCCATTGCTACAAAGATCAAGAGGGGATAATACGGATCATATCCGCCCGACGATCCACCAAAAACGAAGAACGCCAATATAAGGAGCTATTACCATGAGAGAAGAATACGATTTTTCACAATCCGTCCAAAATCCCTATGCCAAAGCGGCAAAAAAACAGATTTCGCTAAATATCGAAGTAGAGACGATAGGGTATTTCAAACAACTCGCCCTCAAAACGGGATTACCGTATCAAACGCTGATGAATTCGTATCTCACCGACTGTGCCATCCGACACGTCGAACCGCAGGTTAAATGGTCGAGCTGATCCGCTCGACATTGACCGCTTTTCCTTTGCTATTCCTCTTCACATACTCCACAATCATCCCATGAAACCGCGCAAAAGCGGCAGGAAGCTGAATAGCGTCAAAATAGCCTCTGATTCCCGCTTCGCACCATTCTTGCAACTCATCATAACTCTCGAATTCATACCCAAACGCATTTAACAGTCGCGCGGTATAGCTATCCACAACCATCACCGGACGGGCACAGGCATAACAGAGGATCGAATCCGCCGTCTCAGGGCCGATCCCTTTTTGAGATAAGAGCCAATCCCGATCAACGGTAAGGGAAAAAGTTTCGAAATCGCCGAACTCTTGTAGGATATTGTGCGATAGACGGATAAGATTTTGGGCTTTTGCCTTGAAGAGACCGCTGGGACGGATCAGTTCCATCAAGCTTTCAGGATGACATTGGGAAATCATAGATGGATCGATCAGCTCACGGCTTCGAAGATTTTCCAGAGAGATTTTGACCCGTTCCCACTGCGTATTTTGGGTCAGGATAGCCCCGATGACGACTTCGAAGGTTCCATACGCAGGCCACCAGAGCGGAGGGGAATTTTCAAGCAGTTTTAGTTTTTCCAGAGCGCTAAATAATTCAAAAGAGTCTGAAATTTCCACTCCTTATTCCTCACTCCAGGCATCGGAGCGGATGACTCGTCCATCATCGAAAATTTTGAGCTTGTAAGCGTCGGTGCATTTTCCCTCTTCCAACGTCATGATCGCGATTTGAAGAATTTTACGGCATTTCTCCGGCACTTCGAAGCGACCGGACACGCCGGTCAGAAACCGCTCTAACGGCACTCTCTGATCCATTCCGATGACATTGTCCCGGCATCCGGTCAGGCCGATATCGGTAAGATACGCCGTCCCCTGAACAATCTGAAAATCGTCGCTTCCCACATGGGTATGCGTACCGATGATCCCGCTCACTTGGCCTTGAAGCAACATCATCATGGAGCGTTTCTCACTCGAAGCTTCCGCATGAAAATCGAGGAAGATATGCGCTATCCCCTCTTCTCTAAGCTGTGCAACGGTATCACGAGCACATCGAAACGCATTATCAACGTACGGCATCCCATAATGCCCCATGATGTTCAGCACTGCGAGTTTTTCCCCCGCTAGGTCAAAAATACGGCATCCCGTCCCCTTCACCTCTTGCGGATAATTATGGGGGCGCAAAAGGGGCATGGATTCCAGCATCGCTTCGATCTCTTTTTTGTCCCAAGTATGGTTACCGCCGCTCATGCAGTCGATCCCCATCGCAAAGAGCTCATTGGCATTTTTGATCGTGATCCCAAATCCGTGCGAGGCATTTTCATAATTGGCGATCACAAAATCGATACCGTGTTCACGCCGGAGTTTACCCAAATGCTCTTTGATCATGCTCCGACCCGGACGACCGACAACATCTCCGATAAATGCGATTTTCACTACGTGTGCCTTCTATAATTAATGAGTGGAAGTGTATCATTACGTATGTTAAAGTACATCAACGGTTACAACGAATCGATCAAAACTCAGGTTCAAGCGCTGATCCACGATCAGACCCTCGGGAATCATCTCAAAGCCAAATACCCTGACCTCCACCCCTATACCAGTGATAAACAGCTCTACGATTATGTCATGGAGATGAAGAACACCCATCTGCGCTCCTCACCGCCGATATCCAAGATCCTCTACGATGCGAAGATACGGGATCTGCAATCGGCATTAGGGACCCATACGTTCATCTCACGGGTACAGGGAGGGAAGCTCAAAGCCAAAAATGAGATTCACATCGCCACACTGTTCAAACAGGCTCCGGAGGCTTTTTTACGGATGATCGTCACCCACGAGCTCGCCCACCTCAAAGAAAAAGAACACAACAAAGCATTCTACAAGCTCTGCACCCACATCGAACCCTCTTATCATCAGCTCGAATTCGATGTCCGGCTGTATCTCACCTATCTCGATACGTTCGGAAAGCTCTACTAAGACGATCTTGTCAGTTCCACCAATACTTCATAATGAGCCGTATGGGGGAACATATCGAACAGCTGTACCCGATTCGGAGTGTAATGAGCCAAGCGCTTCAGATCATCACTCAAGGATAGGGGATTACAGCTCGAATATATGATTCGTGCCGGTTTAATTTTAGTAATCCATTTACATAGCTGTTCGCCCAATCCGCGTCTTGGAGGATTGACGATCAGTACATCCGGAGAACCTTGTGATTCGAACATAAAACTCGCCGCATCGAGCGCTTTAAACTCCAGCGATTCAATCCCAAGTTTCTCCGCCGAGGCTTTGGCACATTCGATCGCTTCATTTTCGATCTCGATACCGACGATCTGACGATCAGGAGCATGACAATGCAGGGCAAATCCTCCCACGCCGCAAAACAGATCCCAGAGCGTCGCTGTCTCCTCTTCATTCACCCATTCGGCCGCTGTCTTATAAAGCTTGGAAGCGACTTCAGGATTCGTCTGGAAAAAGCTTTTCGGGCGGATGTAAAGCGGGATCCCGTTAAACTGCTCTTCCAGCCGCTGTGCGTCGGTGAGAAAAATCTCTTCGTCCCCTTCCAAAATCGCCATGTGAATCGGCTGGATATTCGCCGTCACCACTTTCAGATCGGGAAATGCTTCTTGAAGCGTGCTCAGCCCTTTTTGCAGACGGGAGATAATCCCATGCGAGCGAAGGACGAAACGGAGCATCATCGATCCGTTATACGCGCTTCGGGTGAGAAGAACGTATTTGAGCTCCCCTTTCCTCTTCGCGATGTCATACCCTTTGATCCCCAACTCGTTCAGCCATGTTTGAAGATACTCGAGAAGCCGCTGCATAGCAACATCATACAATCCGCAGGCAACGAGACTCGTTTCGCTATCGAGTCCCAAAATAATCCCCGATGCCGTAGGAATCGCGACCATCTTCGCTTTATTCCGAAACCCGAGAAGCTGTGACGTGACCGGTTTTAAATAGCTGTGGGGATTGAACGGATTTAACAACGCCTGTAATTGATCGGTTTTAAGAGAGAGCTGCTCGGAATAGTGATAATCGATCCATCCACATGAGCGACATTCATGCGCATCATAATAGGCACAGAAACTCATCACAGTACCTTCGGCTTCGCATTACGAAGATACTGCATCACGGCGGCGATCAGATCATCATCGTCTTTACTCGAACTCTGCAAAGTCTCTTTAACGCCGTTTTGGTATTCGATCATGATATTTTGATTAAAATTGCTCACGGTTTTGACTTTTTTCTCGATACAGAGAAGTTTGATCACCATAATATCGAAGAACTGCTTCGTCGGCATATCCGGTTTCCCGAACCGGTCTTCCACCTCTTCGAGAATTTCGTAAATCTCACTCACCTCTTCACAGTGGCTAAGGCGGCGATAGAGTTCAAGACGAAGACGATCCTCATGCACCACCTCATCGCTGATAAAGGCACTGATCGTAAGTTTGATATCCACTTTGGCTTTCACGGCTGTGGTCTGATTGGTGAGGATTTTGATTGCATCCTCTAACATCCGCAGATAGAGTGAATAGCCGATATTTTTGATATGGCCGCTCTGCGCATCTCCGACCAGATTCCCCCCACCCCGAATCTCGAGATCATGATACGCCAGCATTGATCCGCTCCCGAGGAATGAATTGGACTCTAATGCCACGAGCCGTTTTTTCGCTTCCTCGGTGAGGTGGTCTTTGTCATCGACGATAAAATAAGCATACCCCTCGATATGCCCACGCCCTACCCGTCCGCGCAGCTGATGCAGATCGGCCATTCCGAAACGGTCCGCCCCATCGATGATCATCGTATTGACCGTCGGCATATGAATCCCCGATTCGATGATCGAGGTCGCGAGCAGTACATCGTACTCTTTCGCGGCGAATTTTGCCAGTTCTTCTTCCGTCTCATTCGCTCCGATCTTGGAATGGAGGATGAGGATACGCAGATCAGGGAGGATCCCTTTGAGTTCGCCCGATTTGATCACCATCGAATCAATGGAGTTATGGACGTAAAATACCTGTCCCCCGCGGCGCAGTTCGCGTAAAATCACCTCTTTGATCAGCATTTCGTCGTAGTTTTTGACAAATGTCCGTACCCCCAGCCGTTCACTCGGAGGGGTGAGAAGCTCGGAGAGAGTCTTGATGGAGCTCAGCGCCTGATTAAGACTTCGCGGAATCGGTGTCGCACTCATGCTGAGAAGATGGACATTCTCATACATCGATTTGAGTTTCTCTTTTTGCTTCACCCCGAATTTGTGCTCTTCATCGATGATGACCAGCCCCAGCTTCGCACACTGCAGGCCAAAGAGTGCATGGGTTCCCACGACACAATCGAGTTCTCCATCGGCCAGAGCCCGCTCGATCGCCTTTTTCTCTTTGGTACTGACAAAACGATCCAGTTTCGCCACTCGAAGCCCATAAGGTGCAAGACGGTTTTTGAGCGAATTGAAATGCTGAGAAGAGAGCAGTGTCGTCGGCACAACAAGCAAGGATTGGAATCCTCCCCGCGCCGCAGCAAAGATGGCGTTCATGGCGACTTCGGTCTTTCCAAATCCCACATCACCGCTAAGGAGCCGATCCATGATTTTCCCTGAAGCGATATCCGTAATGATCGACATAATCGCCTTAGACTGATCAGGGGTATAATCGAATCCCGCTCCCGCTTGGAATCGTTTGAGCTCTCCGCTATCTACCTCAATCGTCGGAGCTTTTACCAGTGCACGGCTCGCAGCGATCCCCACGATCTCCGAAGCGATCTCGAAGAGTCTGGCTTTGACCGTCTCTTTGAGCTTGCCGAAGCTGCCTTTGCCCAAACGATCCAGTACCGGCAGCGCACCGGATGCGATATAGCGATCGATGGCATCGAGGTTTTCGACCGGAAGAAGGAGTTTGTCATCCCCCATGTATTTAATCACGACGAGGTCTTTCACCCCGCCAAGGATCTCGGCTTGTTCGATCCCCTCGAATATCCCTACCCCATACTCTTCGTGGACGACATAATCACCGACTTTCAGATCATCCAAAAGGATCGAAGTTTTACGCCGCCGTCGCTTTTTCTCATGCTTATTCAGCGAGATGATCACCTCATCGGGACCGATCAGATTGAGCACCAGTCCAGAGGTTCTGATCTCCAGACCTTTGGTATCAAATATCCCAGCGGCTTTGAGTTGGGTATCACTAGCTGCGATCAGGGTGAATTTTTTGTTCTTGTGCACACTGCGGAGCGTATCAAGACTTGGAGCAATCAGCGGTGCGTATTTGTCTGCTTCCGGGACGATCGGACATTCGAACCGTTCTCTACTCAGCGTCGGCTGATTGAGCCCATACGCTTCATCGATGACACTTTTCATTTCGCGGATACTCATGACGTTGAGGCCTGAGAGCAGATCCTGTCCGTCTTCACCTAATACCCAATAGCCTAACGAAGCGATGTCTTTGACGAAGCTGTCACTCTCGGCATTTTCCACCGCTTTGGTAAATCGTTTGTACTGCTCTTCATCGAGGGAAAAGAAGGTGCTTGTCACGGTGATCGACGCGATCTCTTCTTTATCCGTCCGTTGGGTCTCGACATCGAATTGCTTGATCTCTTCGACCTCATCGTCGAACAGGCTGATACGGTACGGGTTCTCACTCCCCGGAATATAGATGTCGACGATGTCACCACGGTGCGATACCTCCCCCTCCATCTCGACCATGTCGACAAAGCTGTACCCCCAGTGGAGTAATTTTTCTTTCAAAACCGATAAATCAAGACGTGAAGCGAACTCGATCTCGAAGCTCTGTAGCAGCTCCGGTTTCGGTACCGGGAACAAAAGCGTTTTAAGCGGAGAGATAATCAGTGGCTTCTTTGAAGTACCATAGTACGTTCTCAGTGCTCCGAACATCGCAAACAGCTCTTCTCCAAATGGGCGTAGGTCATCCATGTGTGCGGCGCGAAAATCGGGAAGCACCACATGTTCGATCCCTAGATACTGACACACGTCGGCAAGCTCAGACGCCTCTTTCGCATCCTCACACAAGAGTGCATCGGGGATTTTTTTGGGATTGCTTTTACAATACTCGTACCATCGTGCCTGTGGCATTACTTCTTCATCCTTTTCAAAAACGTCTCGGCCACGCTAAACGAACCGAAAACTAAATACTCTTCATTCACATCAATACTCTTAAAATATGAGTGCCCAATACCCAGCTCATCCAATGCAGCTTCCAGCTCTTCGCGTGCAGCGATACGAGCCTCATCCACTTCGATAATCTCGACTCGTTCGATAATCGGCTTCAAAATCCCTAGAATCTCACGATAATCTTTATCACGGTAAGTGTTGTAGATCAGCACCACATTTTTCCCCTCATACGCTCGAGCAATCTCACGCGCGGCAAGGGGATTATGCCCTACATCGAGGGTGATATTTGGAGCAACCCGGCTAAGACGCCCGAACAGAGCATACTGATCAAACAATTCTTCGCTTGGTTTAAATCCTAGGAGTTTAAACGCACTCATCGCAAGAAGAAGATTATCGCACAGATAGTCGCTCAGGCCGTTTTTCGTGGCAAGGCGCAATGCCATTGCTTGAAGCGGTGCATCACTTATTGCCTCGACTTTCAAGAGCTTGGCACCTCTTTCCGATGCAATTTCCGAAGCGATGACCTCGACGTGTGGATACGACTGCTTACCCAACAGTGCGGTGTACTGCATGCTACGCAGTTTCGTCGAGGCGATATCTTCAATGGTATTCCCCAAAAACGCCGCATGATCAAAAGCGATCGGGGTGAAGATACTTAGGTCTTTCGGAAATACCGCCGTCGCATCATGCTCGCCCCCGAGTCCTGCTTCCATCACGATATATTCGCACGATTCAAAAGCGATGATCGCAAGCAGGGTCGTGTACTCAAAATAACTCAAAGCATTCGCCGTATCGATGTCGAGGATGGCTAAAAGATGCTGATACGCCTCTTCAAGTGCGTCATCGCCAATATCCTCGCCGTTAATCCAAATCCGTTCGTTAAACCGGAGGATATGGGGCGAGGTATAATGCCCTACCCTAAGCCCGGTTCTGTGAAGCGCTGTCGCTAAAAAGCGCCCGGTCGAACCTTTGCCGTTCGTGCCGACGAGATGGATGATTTTTCCCATCTTCAGCTTCGGTTCGATGGAGGCATACGCGCGCGGGAAGCGATCGTAATCGATCACATCATAGAAAAGCGGTTTAGCGGATAAGAACTCGTCTACACTCATGCCGGCTCGACGCGGTTACGTCCATTACGTTTAGCATCGTAGAGCTTTTCATCGGCTCCTACTTTCAGTGCATGAAGCGAGGGGTACGCTTGGCGCTCAGCCACCCCGATACTCACCGTCACCGCTATCCGCTCGTTTTGGTACATAAAATGGGCCTCTTCGACGTGTGCACGGATTTTTTCCGCAAACCCTTTAGCCCCGTCGAGATCCGTTTTAGAAAGAATCCCGATAAACTCTTCCCCCCCATACCGCCCGACAAGATCGGTGATACGCGCTTCGGATTTTAAAATCCCTGCAAACGCTTTAAGAACCGCGTCCCCTGCTTCATGACCATACGTATCATTGACCGATTTAAAGTAATCGAGATCAAACATCATCACACAAAAGTTATCCCCAAAGCGTTCATATTCGGCCTCTTTTACTTCTAAGAACTCTTCAATCGCCCGCTTGTTATAGAGCTTGGTCAGATAATCCTCTTTAGACGCCTGCATCGCCTGTGCCAATTCGGATTCGAGCCGTGTAATTTTTTCTCCCATTTCAACCACTTTGGTATTATGCGATTTCAAATCACGGTTAAGGATATCAACCTTCTCTTCGAGTGCCGTGGCAATCACATACAACCGCTTATGCGCTGTTTTAAAATCACTCGCTTTCGAAGATTCGAGTGCTTCAAGATCTTTTTTTACCGCTCTGATCTCCACACTCGAGTTTTCACTCCGCTCGATCAGTTCAATCAGTTGAGTGGAGAGCTTTTCGAGCAAAGTATCGAGTGAACGAACCATCTCTTCGACGCTTTTACGATCCAGTGCGATCCGCATGGCAACAGCGGTTTTGATCTCTTTTTCAAACTCTTCTTTAGAAACTTCCTCAGGGTTTTCACGCAATTTTTGGGTTAAAGTGACGATCGAATCGTTTGCTTTTGGGGCAATAGAGGGAGAAAGGCCCATAATGATTAAGGGGATAAGGCGGGTATAATCTCCCCCCTCTTGCGAAATCGATTCGACACTCAGTCCCTCAATCGTCTTTTTCAGATTTTTGGCATCTACCGTACCTAAAGAGGAGAGTTTCATCAAAAACGTATCGTCATACACATTCAGAAAATTTCCCCATGCCTGTTTTAACAGCTCGATTTGAGAGATCCCCCCCTGCGCATCCAGCGACGTAATCGTTTTTTTCGCTAACGCAGTTGCATCGGGATTATGCAGTACTTCGATACTTTGGGCCATCGTCTTCGTCAGTCCGCTCAGCATCTCCACCAATGCCGATGCTTCACTCGGATTGAGACGACTCATTTTCGAGATCAAAAATCGAATGAGTTCCGCCGTCGTACGAACCCGATATTGTTTCACCTCTTCCAAGGTTTTTTTATCCATCAAAGAGGTAAAACGATCAATTCCACTGCAGTCTTCAACAGCGAAACCGGCTTTTTTCGCTTCCGAGCAAAACGTCTCGGCATAGACATCGGGTGTCCATACCTTCCCCTCGGCTTTAAGCCTCTCTACAGTATTGCGAACAATCTGATTAATCGTCATCCTCTACTCCTTGGATTCGCTGGTCCCCTGTGCGGCAACTTGAGCAATAAATACATCGATCGCTTTTTGAGCACTCTGTGAGATGGCATTAAAACGAGCCTGATCGGAGATGATCGCATTCGCTTCAATCTCGAAATCGTACACACCTGACGTCGTATACGTTTGCGATTTTCCCTCTCGAGTTCGTATGACATCCATTTTTACCAATGTCCGATAGGCCACAACATACCCATTGACGTTATAGCGCAAGGGGGTAAAGGAGACAGATCCCAACTGAAGCTTTAAATGGGTTGTCGCCATCTCTTTGGAAGCCAGTGAAGAGCGAAATTTCGTAATGACCGCCATATCCACCGCATCTTTGATAATCACCGTATTTTGAGGATCTTCTAGAGAGATCACTACTTCCGTACTCACTTTTTCACCCATCACCGATTGAGCATAATGGGCCGCACTTTTATAGCCGCACCCGCTAAAAATGAGCAATCCTATCAGTACGATGTAGCGCATCCGTTATCCTTTAATTACCAGATTAACCAGTTTACCCGGAATCACGATCGCTTTGAGTATCTCTTTCCCTTCAATCCACTTCTCCACCGCCTCTTTAGCGATGACGATAATCTCCTCTTCACTCGTACCCACACCCACTTCGATCGTCGCGCGGTTTTTACCATTGACCGACACCCCTAGGCTTAGCGCTTCAACTGCAAATACTTCTTCGCAGACATCAAGCGGTCCGAAGTTTTTGCCTTCAAACAGTTGCGCTGAAATTTCCCAACACACATGCGGTACGATCGGCTCCATGATGGAGGTTAAAATCCAATATCCCTCGGTCCAAACATCGCTATTGTGTTGTTCGTTTAAAGCGTTCATCGCTTCCATCACACCCGCAATCATTGTATTAAACGTATAGCGCTCCGTATACACTTCCTGAGCCCGCTTGAGCGCTTCATACACTTTTTTACGCGCCGCTTTTTCCTCTTTGGAAAGGGTAGAGTGCTCAATAGCTGGAATTTTCGTCGTTTTAGACGCATTCTGAGCGCGATCGGCAAAACGTTTTAAGAAACGAAACGCTCCCTCTACCGCACTGTCATTCCATTCGAGTTCCTGAGTCGGAGGGGCAGCAAAAAGGATAAACAGCCTCGCCGTATCCGCCCCGTATTTTTCGATAATCGCATCGGGATCGACGGTATTACCTTTGGATTTTGACATCTTTGCACCGTCTTTGAGCACCATTCCCTGTGTCAAAAGGCGTTCAAACGGCTCATCAAAATCGATGTATCCCAAATCACGGAACACTTTCGTAAAAAATCGAGCATACAGAAGATGCAAGATCGCGTGTTCAATTCCACCGATGTAGTGATCAACCCCTTTAGGGTGCATCCAGTATTGGATTTGCTCACGCGAAAAGGCCTCTTTTTCCCAATTCGTAGGAGAAGCACAATACCGTAAAAAATACCAGCTCGATTCAACGAAGGTATCCATCGTATCCGTTTCTCGGATTGCGTCTTTGCCACACTCCGGACATTTGCAGTGTTTCCATGTCGGATGTTTCTCCAGCGGATTTCCTTCCCCCGTAATCTCCACATCGTGCGGTAAAGCGATTGGAAGGTTCTCTTTTTTCTCCATCACCAAACCGCAATCCTCACAATGGACAAACGGAATCGGAGCTCCCCAATAGCGCTGGCGCGATACGCCCCAGTCTTTGAGTTTAAAATTGGTCGTCTTCTTACCGATCTTGTGTGCTTCGAAATGTTCGATCACTTTGAGCTTCGCATGGGCAGAACTCATCCCATCAAATTGTTCTGAATTGATCATCACACCCACTTCCGTGAATGCACTCTGCGCAGAAGCTTCTCCTTCGGTCGGTTTGATGACGGCATGAATTGGCAAACCGTACTTTTTGGCAAAATCAAAATCACGCTCATCGTGGGCAGGTACCGCCATCACCGCACCGCTGCCGTAATCCATCAGGACAAAATTCGCCACCCATACCGGAACACTTTTTTGGGTCAACGGATGGATCACACTAAGCCCCAGCGGCACACCCGATTTCTCTTTTTGACGATCGATTGACGAGCTGTTTTTCATTTCAGTGATCTGCGCAACTACATCAGCATCAAGAAGATTATTATCCATAATATAAGTGACGATCGGATGTTCGGGTGCCAATGCCGTATAGGAAACACCGTAGATGGTATCAGGGCGCGTGGTGAATACGTCAAACTTTTCAAATGCATTGGAAAGTTTGGTTTTGCTCTCATCATCCAAAAAGAGATCGAAAGCCAAGCCGTTTGATTTTCCGATCCAGTTTTCCTGCATCGTCAAAACCTGTTTCGGCCATCCCCCTTCGAGTTTTTTAAGATCATTCAGCAATTCATCTCCGTACTGCGTGATTTTAAAATAATACTGGTTCATCTCTTTTTTGACGATCGGCGTATCACATCGCCAGCAACACCCGTCAATCACCTGCTCATTCGCCAAAACGGTCAAATCATGCGGACACCAGTTTAACAACCCTTTTTTGCGGTACAGGAGCCCTTTTTGATACATATCGATGATAAAACCCTGCTCGAACTTGGTATAAAGTTCATCGCTGGTGGCCAATTCACGCTCTTTAGAAAATGAAAATCCTAAAGAGGCAAACTCTTTTTTCATGTAATCGATATTGTCATACGTCCACCCTTTCGGATGGGAGCCGTTTTTAATCGCCGCGTTTTCCGCCGGCATACCGAAACTGTCAAAACCGATCGGATGAAGAACATTAAACCCTGCCTGACGATAATAGCGGGCAAACGCATCACTGATCGTATAGTTTCGGACATGTCCCATGTGCAATCTTCCGCTCGGGAACGGAAACATGCTCAAAATGTATTTTTTAGGCTGGCTAAAATCTTCCGTCGGTTCAAAACTTTTATTCTCAGACCAAAATTTTTGCCATTTTGCTTCAATCTCTACAGGGACGTAATTCAAAAAAATCTCCTCTTTAAACAATGCCCTGCTCAAATTGAGCACGCATTTTCTCTTTTTCGGCTTCGATTCGAGCTTTTTCCGCCATCTTTTTACGATAACCTGAAACGCTAAATCCGGTCCAAACAACCAGTTGTGCCGCAACAAAAATAGAACTGTACGTACCGATCACCACCCCGACCAACATAGGGAAGCTAAAGCCGATCATAATGTCTCCCCCGAAAAGGAAGAGGGTCAATACGACAAAGAAGACTGTCAAAGAAGTCAAGGTTGTCCGTGACTGAGTACGGGAAACCGCTTCATTAACAATCATCACAAAATCGGTATTTTTACTTTCCTGAATATGTTCACGCACGCGGTCATAGACAATAATCGTATCATGGATCGAATACCCCATAATCATCAGTAATGCGGCAACACTTTCAATATTAAAATCAATTTCAAAATACGAAACAAAACCGAACGTAATAACGATATCATGGACAATCGCAATAATCGCGGCTAAGGCAAACCGCCATTCATACCGGAAGGTGACCGTTGCCATAATCGCAAGCATCGTTAATAAAAAAGCGGTAAGCCCTTTCACGCGTAGCTCATCACCGATTTTCGGTCCCACCATATCGACACGCCGAATCTCGAACTCTCCCGTCCCTTGCAGAATCTCTCGCGTAACATCTCCGATATCTTTTGTCAGTCCATCAACCGAAGCCGGCGTTTTGATAATCACCTCCTGAGCAGAACCGAATTCCGTCACGATGGCATGTTCAAACAGCGGCTCTTCTTTTAAAGCTAATCGTATTTCATCAATCGGTGCGGTTGTTTGGTATTTGACTTGAACCACCGTCCCTCCGGTAAAATCAATCCCAAACGAAAATCCCTTGAGTGCAATAATCCCGATGGCCGCAAAAAAGAGAATAAACGAGGCGATGAAAAAGATTTTCCCTTTTCCTAAAAAATTGTAGATCTTATCTTCTTTGAACAATTCCATATTTAATTACCTCTTTTTGCCATACCGAACCACAGCGTATAATTCTTAGATTTTTCGATACGATCCGTAAACATTTGGAATACACCGTATGAACCTAGGATCGCTGTCAACATCGATGCGATAATTCCGATACTCAAGGCAACCGCGAATCCCTTGATCGCACCTGTTCCATACGCATACAGGATCGTACACGCCAATAACTGCGTAATATTGGAATCCAAAATCGCCCGCATCGCTTTGGCATACCCTTCTTGAAGCGCTTTTCTGAGCCCTACGCCCATACGGAGCTGCTCACGCACACGCTCGTTAATGATAATATTGGCATCCACCGCCAAACCGACGTGCAGGACAATCCCTGCCATCCCCGGCAACGTCAAGGTCGCGCCAAGCAATGCCATAACCGCAAGGGTTACAAAAATATTGACGACCACCGCAATATTCGCAACGATCCCTGCCAACCCGTAATAAAAGATCATAAAGATCAAAACGAGACCAAATCCGCTCACAAGTGCGAGAAGTGCAGCTCGAATACTGTCTGCCCCCAAACTCGGGCCAACAGAGCGTTTTTCCAACACATAGATCGGAGCGAGCAAAGCACCGGAGCGGAGTGCAATCGCTAAATCATTCGCTTCTGCCGTTGTATAATTACCGCTGATTTGTCCGCTTCCGCCCCCGATCCGCTCATTAATGACGGGAGCCGAATAGACTTTCCCGTCCAAAACGATCGCAAGACGTTTACCGACACTTTTAGCGGTAAAATCCCCAAATATCTGCGCCCCTTCGGAGTTAAGTGAAAAATTGATGACCGGGCGGTTATTCTGATCATACCCCACTTGAGCATCCGTGAGCATCGTTCCGTCTAAAATCGGAATCTCGGCAACGAGATGTTTTAACTTCGGCTGCAAAGCATCCTCAAGAATTTTATCGCCAAATTCCGATGCTTCTGCTTCACTCATATCGTTAACGCGCATCGCACGATCTTCATCCACCGCCATCAGCTCAAGTTTAGCGGCACGTGAAATGAGCTCTCGGGCACGCTGTTCCTCTTGAACATTTTTAATCCCGGGAAGTTCAACCAAAATCTTGTCAGCTCCTTGACGCGCAACGGTCGGCTCCGCTAAACCGAACTGGTCAAGACGGTTGCGAATCGTTTCAATAGCCTGATCGATTGCTTGGGATTTCAATTTTTCTTTTGCCACCGGGGTAATACTGATCGCATATCTTCCTTCAGAAGCATGCACAAGCGTCCCTTCGATTTTTTTAAGATGCTCATCGAGTGCAACCGCTTCGTCTTCATCCAACAATTCAAAAACAACCGTATCGTTCGTGACACTCAGCCCATCGATCACGATATCATTACGGTCGGCAAAATGGTTAATTCCCGACGCTATCGATTTTAACTGCGATCGGTACGCTTCTTCGGTTTTGACGCCCAAAAGAAGATGAAGCCCCCCTTGCAAGTCAAGTCCTAGAGTCACCTTTTTTCCCGTTTCGCTTTGGGTAAGAGAAGGAATGGAGTAAATAACTCCAAATAAAGTAACAAAAATTAAAACAACTACACGATAATTAAGCTTCATCCTCGTACTTTCGCATCACAGCGTCTTTGACCAGGCGCCCTTCGACATCATTATTGAATTTAACCGTGAAAAATGTTTCTTCCACTTTTTTAATTTCGACGATCAATCCGCCGTTCGTGACCACTTTATCCCCTTTATTCAAGGAGTTAACCATCTCTTGATGTTTTTTGGCCTGCTGTTGCTGAGGACGGATAATGACGAAATACATCACCGCGATCAGAAAGATAAAAGGGAGTAACTGAGAAAGAAATTCCATAAGGTTCCTTAAGATATTGAAAGTTACCGCATTATACTGAAAACTCGTTAACATCGGTATAATACCCCTATGAAATTATCACGTTTAACATTCCGAAACGATCTGTTCCTTCCACTCGTAATTGCCGTTGGTTTTAGCGCTTTTATCTATTGGGAACATGTCGGACTGACTCATCCGCTTATTAATACCCTGTTTGGGCTTGGCGCTTTATACGGGATGCTTCGCTCGCCTCGGCGCGTCTTGCCAATCGCTGGATTTTGGATCGGTCTGCTTTGGTGCTACTGGATCGGATTTAGTTTTCAATATTACGGTCTGGGATGGGCTCAGTGGCTCGTCGCTCTTGGATTTGGAATCGTTTACGCACTCTATTACGGTCTTCTTGGATTAACCGATCACCCTTTTTACCGCGCTGGGCTTTTATTTATTCTCACGTTTTTTTGGCCGATGGATTTTAATTGGATGCAGCCCGAGCTCATCTTTATCGAAAGTTATCTGGGAATCCATAAATGGCAGTTTGCCCTTATCCTACTCTCTCTTTCTTCAACACACCTCCTCAAAGGAAGGAAGCGATGGCTTCCGTTGTTGGCTCTTGTGGGAGCGGTCCAGCTTTCTTATTCGCCACCTCCGCTCCCACCGCTGAAGATCAAACTTGTCTCTACCGATACGCCTCAAGATTTTAAATGGCAGGCGAGTTCTCAGGCTCAACTGATCAATGAGAACATTACCGCCATCATGGAAGCCATCAATCACAAATATGATCTAATCGTATTGCCCGAATCCGCATTTGCCCTTTATATGAATCAACAGCCTCATCTGATGGGAATTTTACAAGAGCTCTCTTATTCGATTCCCATCCTCACCGGGACTCTTCATATCGAAAACGGCCTGCATTACAATGTTTCCTATCTTTTTGATCACGGGAAAATAATCGTTGCCAAAAAAACGATCCTCGTCCCATTTGGCGAATATATCCCTCTCCCTTCATTTCTTCGCGGCTGGGTTAATCGTGAAATTTTCGGAGGCGGTGCCGACTTTGTTACCGCAGACAAACCGACTGACTTCATTATCAAAGGCCATACATTCCGTAATGCCATTTGTTACGAAGCGACCCGAGAAGAACTTTATACGCCTGACGTCCGGTACATGATCGCTGTTAGCAACAACGGTTGGTTCAAGCCTTCCGTCGAACCAACCTTGCAAAATCTACTCATACGCTTTTACGCTCGAAAAAATAACACCGTCGTGTTTCATTCTGCCAACGGAGGCGGAAGCGGTATCGTCTATTAATTAAAAAAAGATTGAAAAATAGTGTTACTTGGAAAAAGCATTTTTATTTAGGTTTAAGCCACTATACTCCCGCCATTAAACTATATCAAGGGAGATGTTCATGTATACAGTGAAAGTCGAGCGTGAATGCGGTTGCTTTAAACGCAGCGAATACAGTGCCTACAAAGAGTTTGAAACACAACAGGATGCTTACAACTATTCAAATATTCTATCCGAATTTATGAATGAAGATTTTTGCGGCACACACCATTTTTTCAGTCAAAGAACAGGTGAAAATGAGTTTGTGGTACGAGTTGTAGAGAATCCCAATAGCGGATCAAGCTGCGGTACAGGCAGTAGCGGAGGATCGTGCGGTACGAGCTGCGGATGTGACTAAAGACCTGCATTAGCAGGTCTTTGTAGATTATTCTTTGGCTTGGGCCATAACCATGGAGATACAGTTTCTTTCAAGAAGGTCTGTACAGACATACACACAGAGTGCACATCCTTTACAACGGTCTTCATCAACCCAAGAAGAGTTGCTGGATTTATCGAACATCAGCGTATTGGCTTCTGGACAATAAAGGGTACACATATTACATTTGTATTCCGCACATTTATCGGCATCTACTTTCGCTACATAATACATTTTAGTCCTTTTGGATAAGGTTGATGATTAGCTCATCAGTATCAAGATTGATTGAATTTGCCAATTCAAACGTTTTGTTAATAACGTCCATATTCTTCTGTAAAAGCTCTTCTTTTTTCTTGAACTTTTTCTCAATCGCAGAATCCAGTGCAGCTGTACCGCCTGAAGCAACGAATGAAGTCCCCAAGAAACGCTCACGAACCGCTTTTTCGATATTCGCTTCGGTTACCAATTTGGTAAGTCCTAGCAACATTCCCATCATCGCCATGTTCGTCGCAAGCTCAGTACCCGCAATTTGAAGCGCCAAGTCAGTCGCATCGAATTGAACCACTTTCGCGTTCAAGTCTCTAAGCACTTTCATATCTTCCGGCTCAAGTACATCACGATCGGTGTTGATGATGATCAAGCTGTTCGGTTTAAGACCGGTATAAAAAGGCATCGTATACGATTTACCGTGGGTAACAACCTGAGAGTGGTAAATCATAATGATATCCGGATATACAACTTCACCTACTTCATAAATCGGCTCAGATGAAGCGCGAACGTACGCTTCAACCGGTGCCATACGTTTTTCAGAACCGAAAAACGGTACCAATGACGCATATTTACCAGCATTATCCATTGTAGAACCAAGAATGTGGGCAGTGGTAACAACACCTTGCCCACCTAGCCCCGAGATTCTTATGTTATATCTTTGTTTTACAGCCATCTTAATTAACCGCCTCTTCTTTTTTTGCTTTCTTAGCCGCTTTTTCTTCAGCTTCGACACGCTCGATCAATGCTTTCGCTTCATCAGTCATATACTCTTCGAATGAGAATCGACCTTTTTCTTTCTCTTTCGCATCTTTGAATACGTCTTCGGTTGGGATAGAATATTCGATGTTACATGAAGTATAGGCATGGATGAATGTCGGTCCTACTTCACGAGCAACGAAGATCGCGCGGCGGATAACTTTCGCAGCCGTTTTGATATTCGTTGGAGACAATCGGACGATGTAAACACATCCTGCTGCTTTTGCAAGATCAGTCGCCGGCATTTTTCCGAATTTTTTACCTTCCGGAGCCATTTTCAAGATCGTCCCTTGTGGAGACATACCTGACTCTTGTCCACCGGTATTTCCGTAAACTTCGTTGTCCAACATGATCGTTGTGAATTTCTCACCACGAATCCATGAGTGCATCGTCATAGAGAAACCGATATCCATCGTACCGCCGTCCCCAGCGATCGTGATAACGTCTTTATGTTTTTCAGGGAAACGCAAACGGAATGCACGTGATAGACCAGAAGCCATCGCGTTTTGGTCACCGTAGTTTCCGTAAATAAACGGAACAGCCGCTTGAGAAATCGCCAAACGACCACAACCCGCTGTACCCAATGTTACTGTCTCTTCCGGATTCGGAAGGGATGCAAAAATAATTTTGATAAAGTATGCCATCCAGCATCCAGAACACATCGGATGCTCTTCGACAAGCTCTTTATAAGTCCCCATGTTGTTAACGCCAACATCGTTGTAGTCTTTACCAAACGGGCCGTAATCTACCAATTCGACGTAGTCTTTTGGTAAATATCTCTTAAATTTTGATGCAGGAGTAATATAATTCAAACTCATCTTTTACCCTTTTTATAGTTTTAGATCATACTCTTTACCAAGAGCAGTGTAAACTTCTTTCATAATAAGTTCAACCGGTAATGTCATACCACCATATACGCGAGGGCCTGGAACAACGATGTCACCGTTCGGGATCGCCGCTTTCACCTCTTGGCAAAGCCATCCGGTGATGTTGTGTTCTGGAACGATGATCGCTTTTGCATTCTTCGTCGCTTCACGGATCTCTTGAACCGGGAACGGACGGATTGCGCGAACTTTAATAAATCCAGCGTTCAATCCTGCTTCTTCCGCGTAACGATTTGCTTCACGCCCTTGAGCCGCAGCACACCCTGACGCGATGATGAAGACTTCCGCATCCGGATTGATCACTTCGATCGGTCCGCCAAGAAGCTCGTAGATGTATTTCATCGCACGTTTGTTCGAGTCCCAGATCTCTTGCTGCCATACGGAGTGGATCAGGTAACTCATGAAGTTCGATTTTTGAACCGGAGCATCACGTTGGATACGTGCCGGTGGAACTTCGTTGTCCATTGCAGGAACCGGTGCCAAATATGGATCGATTTCATTCAATGCCATATCTTCCGGAGTGATATTTACATACCCTTTCGCGTGCGTTACGAAGAACCCTTCGGTAGCAACCGCAACCGGAATATAAACATCCACTTGTTCTGCAATCGCGAACGCCGCCAATGTCATATCGAACGTATCTTGCTGATTTTCAGCGTGCAATACCACCGCACCACAGTAAAGAAGGTATGCCATCTCGATGTTATCGGGTTGGATAGACAACGGAGCATTAACAACACGCGTAAGAACACCAAGAACCGCAGGGATACGGTGACCCGGCCATGAAACGATCGCTTCAAGACCACGGAGCAAACCAGGACCGGAAGTCGCACTGAATACACGAGCTCCCCCTCTTGCCGCACCGGCGATCGCAGACATCGTACCAAGCTCTTCTTCCGCACGGTAGTAATCTTTGATATGCCCTTGAGCATAGATGTCACCCACAAGGTGCATTACTTCCGATTGTGGTGTAATCGGGTATGCAATCGCCATATCAACGCTTGCACGCTTAACAGCTTCCGCCATCGCCTGAGCACCGGTAATGAACTTTTGCTCACGCGGTGCTTCTTTCAATAGGTAGCTCGCGCTAACCTGTTTCTTTTCCAACAACTTCCGTTTTACATTTGGACTCATCTTTATATCTCCTTTATTCGACGTCGGTTACGTGTTCACCCTTCTTAGTCATGATGAGATGTTTGTACTCACCATATTCAGAAGGTGCAACTGAAATCCAGTCCTCTTTCGGCAACGAAGGATTTTCCGGTGGCAATGTCGTCGTCCACTCAATCCCTAGCTCTTTTCTCACTTGGATAACGATATCTTTGAACTTACGAATGTCTTCCGCATGGGTGTCACGGATAGATGCCATCGCCTCTTCGTGACCCATCATCGCACACAAAGCGATCGTGTAACAATCGGTTCCGGCACGAATCATACGAAGGGAAAGATTCGCATAGTGACAGTGTACACCGACAAAAACACACGCTTTGATTTTATTATCAAGGATGGTCAAGTTAGGGTGGTTTGGATTGATCTCTGCTTTAACATCAATTTTTGGATATTTCGGCCGATAATCGGGCATAGGAATGATTTTACAGTTTGGAATTTCCGCTGCAAGCTCTAAAATAGCCGCAGACTTATCCGCAACATCCGCTTTCCAATCCCAAAGAACTTGAGGACCCGGAAAGATAGTCGGATTAGCTCTTGTAAGCAGTGCTTTCGCCGCATCTCTCATCGCCTCTTCTGGACTAACGCTGTTTCCATAGAGAAGAGCCTGGCCTTTAGGCGCAAGATCAACTCCCATGGACGGAGCTGATTGAGGCATGTAACCAGCTGGACCTTCTGTTACTTTTTTTAACATAATTTACTCCTTACCTTTGCAAAAAAGTAACCGTATTTTACTGCGATAAAAATTTAATATCTTAAAAATTTATATCAACCAAAAAACTTTAAAGTCATGTAGAGAATTTTCTCTTTTAGATCTAAAAGCTGTTACCATAGGTATCGTTTTAGCGCCTAAATTCCCTTAAAAATAATCAATGATATAAAATAATTCTATGTAATTATTATCTACAATAAAAAATAATAGCCCTTAAAAGCCTATTTTACGCAATACTTCCAATAATAAGTATAAATGAGTGAAGGATGATTCGCTTATTTGTATTTATATTTATTTAAAATAATATATTAAATAAATAAATTAAGCACTAATCCGAAATTGCTCCGGCTTCCTCGGTACTTTCTCATCTATCGCTTCTATAAATTAAAACCCGCTTAAAAAGCTAAAATTCCTCTCTTTCCCCTTTATTTCGTCACTCTAAATAGGGGAAGATTCAAATAATCGAATTGTTGGGTGAGTAATTTCACCTCATTGTCAATCGATTCTCCGATAAAGATAAGGATTGAATTGCCTTGATAATGGGGCACTTCTTCGTACGATACGTCTCCAAATGAGTAGTTTATAAACACAGGAGTCGGCACATCGGTCGTTTTTACGACCCCTTTGAGGCGATAAATATTCTTTGGCAGGGCATTCAAGAGTGCATCAATGGCTCCGAATTCGATCGTTTCTTTGAGGTAAACCACTTTTTGGGTAATCGAATCTTTGGTGGTATGGTCATGATGTTGGTACTCTTTGGATACTCCGATGATCTCATCGATTTGGTAAATCCCCTCAAATACCTCTTGGTTAACCATCCCCTGTGTTGATTCATGGATCATGTAGTTATTAAAAATCGCTTTTCCGGTCAGGGTATTTTTAATGTTGTACTGCTCTTTGATCTCGATCACTTCTTTTTTAACGCGACTCAGCTCTTCTGGGCTCACCAGATCGGTTTTATTAAGGATAAGGATATTGCTTCCTCCCACTTGGTATTTTGCGGTGGAATTCTCTTTGTACGAATCAAAGTTTTTCGCATCGCAAACGCAAATGATCCCCTCCACCGAAATTCCTAGGTTTTGCAGTGAAAGGAAGATCGGAAACGGCTCGGATGCTCCGGAAGTTTCGACGAAGATCATCTCAGGATCATAGGTCTGGATAATCTCCATCACGCCGCTCTCAAACTCTTCGGCCAATTTACAGCAGATACACCCCTCGGATATCTCTAGGACTTGAGAATGGACGTTGGTGAGAATTTGGCTGTCGATCCCCACATCCCCGAATTCATTCACGATGATCGCGATTTTTTTATCTTTGAAATGGTGTTTGACGGTATTGGTGAGCATCGTCGTTTTTCCGACACCTAAAAATCCGGTCAGGATGAATGACTGTATCATGGAAGCTGTTTTCCTTTACTTGATGACCATAAAGAGGAATGTTATTGAGGAAGAATTATAGCGAGGAGAGTGCAACCGCTGTATTAGCTACAGCGGTTACTTTGGATTATTTATGTGGCGCTTCGAGGATTTGCTCGAATCCAACTTCTTTACACCATGCAGCCGTCAAGTCGAACGCTGCCGATGCCGTATCAAGGTTCTTTTGGATCAAGTCCATTTTTTTCTTGAATTTTTTCTCAATTACGGAGTCAAGGGTAGCGGTACCACCTGACGCGGTATATTTTTTCAAGAAACGGTCTTTAATCCCCTCTTCGATCGCCGGTTTCCCAACGGTTCCAAGCGCACCGAACAATGCACCGAGCATCGCCATATTGGTCGCAAGTTCAGTCCCTGCTTGCTCGATCGCGAAGTGCGTAAAGTCTTTGGTAAGAACTTTTACGTTCAAGTCATCCAAGATTTTTCGGTCAGTTGCCGTCAAAAGATCGCTGTCACTGTTGATGATCACAAGACCGTTTTCTTTAATACCGGAGTAAAACGGCATCGTGTACGATTTACCCATGGTGATAACTTGTGGATGATATACCATAATGATATCCGGGTAAATGACCTCTCCACGGTCATAGATGGGCACTGTACCGATACGTGCATAACTCTCGGATGGAGCCATACGTTTTTCAGCACCGAAAAATGGGTTTGATACCGCATAATAACCTTCTGTGTCCGCCGCAGTCGCTGCAATGTGTGCAGCGGTAACCGCTCCTTGCCCGCCTAGAGCAGGCATTCTGATTTTAATTGAATCTTTTGCCATTATAACAGCCCCTTTTCCTTGCATTGTTTTAGGTACTCTTCCGCTTCCGGAGAAACGTATTTGAAGAACTCAAATCGCCCTTTATCTTGATCTTTCATCTCACCAAGACCTTCGTTGGCACTCAAACCAATCTCAAGGATACACGGTGTATAAATGTTCAGGTAGGTCGGTCCGATTTCACGTGCGATCAAGATCGCTTCGCGTACGACTTTCGCCACTTGTTTTGGGCTAGAACCGGTAACGTTGACCGAATAATGACATCCTGAGGTCACTGCAAGCTCCCACATCGGTACTTTTTCAAACTTTTTACCCGTTGGAGCCATTTTAAAGACTTGACCTTTTGGAGTCATACCAGACTCTTGTCCACCCGTGTTTGCATACACTTCGTTATCGAAACAAATAGTCGTGATCTTCTCTTGGCGGAAGAACGATTGAAGGGTATAGTCAAGACCGATATCAACCGTCGCACCGTCACCTGCAAGAACAACAACGTCTTTTTGCTTATCCGGGAATCTCCACTCTAATACACGTTTGATCCCTGACGCAACCGCGTTTTGGTTACCGAAAAGGGAGTGAACCGTGTGCAATGCGATGTGTGGAAACATCAATGATGTACACCCTGTTGAGTTGACAATAATCGTCTCTTCCGGTAATGGCAATGCTGCAAGAACATAACGTAATGTTGCCGCTTCCGGACAACCTGCGCACAACGAGTGCTCTTCGAGCAATTCTTTGGTTTGTGGCATTTGGTCGATACCACGCGGTTTGGACATTTTTTCTGCCCATGTCGCGTTTTCCTCAAGATCGATGATCTCCTGAGGCATGATATCTCTGAATTCAGGATTGATTTTATAAATATCGAGTGCCATTATTTTGCTCCTTTTCCAGCGTTCACTTTTTCCATTACTTCGACGATGATCGCTTCAGCAGGCATACTCATACCACCGGCTACTTTTGGACCGGAGATGATTTCAGTATCACATTTACCATACAGTTTCGCTTTCACATCGTTCGCTAACCAGCCTACAATGTTGAATTCAGGAACAAAGGCGTGTTTGACACCTTTAAGTGCTTCGAGTAGCTCTTCTTCCGGGAATGGGCGAATGGTGCGAAGTTTGATTACTTTCGTTTTAACACCCAATTTCGCCAATTCGCGGTGTGCTTCTTTGGATTGATTTGATGCCGTACCGCATGCGATGAACGCGATCTCTGCATCTGCATCACCGGTTACGTGTACTAAACCGTTTAGGTAATGTTTGGCGTATGGAACCGAACGCTCAACCGCGGAACGGATCTCCCATTGCCATGACGCATGGGTCGCGTAAGAGATGTAGTTCGATTTCATAACGAACGGATCACGCAAGAAACGACCCGGAGGTGTCTCAGAATCGATCGGAGGCAATGGCGCTTTATACGGATCGTATGGGAAAATCGCGATATCATCTTCCGGAAGCATAACCGCTTCACGGGTGTGTGAAACGAAGAAACCATCTACAACGGTCACGATCGGAACGTGAACATCAGGTTTTTCCGCTACAGTAAAGGCCGCAATCGACATATCAAACAATTCTTGTACGTTTTCCGCATACCAAATCATCATACCGGTTTCAAGCAAGAAAGAAACTTCCAAGTTGTCCGGTTGGATGGTCAGTGGCGAGTTGATACCGCGTGCCATCAAGACCAGTTGCATTGCTGCTCTGGTACCTGACCACATTGGAAAGTTTTCCATCGCACGGAGGGTACCTGGACCTGAAGTCGTCGTGATAGTTCTCGCTCCCGCCATTGCACAACCGGCAACTTCGGACATAACACCAAATTCATTTTCTCCACGGAAATAGGCACCTACATACCCCTCCGCCCAAAGTTCACCGATAAGGTGAGCCGCTTCGGATTGCGGTGTAATCGGATACGATACCGAAGCATCAACCGTTGATCGTTTTACCGCCTCTTTCAAAACTTCAGAACCTGTCATAAAGTGCTTGGTTCTAGGAGCTTCGAACAACATATAGTCTGTTGAAACTAATTTCTGTCCAGACCAGTTGTGTGTTGCTGTCATATCAGTTCTTTTACTCATTCTTCTCTCCTATTTACCAAGCTGCGCTTTTACTTCTCGAGCAATTTTCACAAACTTTTCAAGCTCATGAGAATGTTGGTCTCTCATCGTCGCCATCGCGTCCTCATGTCCAGACAAACCGCACATCGCGATGGTGTAACAATCGGTCTCTGCTCTTACAATTTTCAATGCAACGTTCGCATAGTGACAGTGTACGCCGATAAAAATCGCCGCTTTAATATTATTGTGCCAAATCGTCAAATTCGGATGGTTCGGGTTAATCTCCACTTCCGCATCGATCTTTGGATATTTCGGTCGATAGTCGTACATCGGAATCATCTTAGCGTTCAAAACTTCCGCCATCTCTTTGATGATTTTCGCTTTCTTCTTTGCTTCGTCGTTCCATGCATACAATACTTGTGGACCCGGGAAAATCGTCGCATTCTCGCTTGTCAACATCACGCGTGCAATCTCTCTCATTGCAACTTCTTCGTCAACCACTTCAGTCAACAAAAGGGCTTTACCTTCTGGCGGTGTAATCACACCTTCATAAACAGCCACCGGATACGGTGAATAATACGCTGGACCTTGGTTCGCCATAACTTCTCCTCTTTGATGATTTTTTTACTCTATTCCACTTCGCGCAAATAGATTTATGCTTTACTCTTTCGCTTGGGCCATAACCATTGAAATACAGTTTCTCTCAAGTAAATCTGTACATACATATACACACAGTGCACACCCTTTACATCGGTCTTCGTCAACCCATGATGAATTGCTCGCTTTATCGAACATCAGCGTATTCGCCTCCGGACAATATAGCGTACACATGTTACATTTGTACTCTGCACACTTATCTGCATCGACTTTTGCCACATAATACATTTCTACTCCCTGCCATATGAATATTTCGTGTGACTATAGCCAAAAAACTCTAAATCCATGGCATATTTTCAAAATATTCATCTACATGCATCAAACGAACAATACACAAAAATTCTTAAGACATCTGTGCCTTAAGAGCTATAAGATAATTTTCATCAGGTAGATTTATGGTTCATGTTTACTCTCTATAAAAAAGGTGGTGTCATTAAAACGGTGCTTATCTTTACTAAAGACATTGCATTTGGATATACTTCACCAAGTAGTCTTTAATTCTAAAGAATTTGGAAGCTTTTTTTGACAATATTTCAATCTCTAAAAAAGTTTATAATTTATTTTTTTGTCGTAAATGAGGAAGATCACAGCTTTAGCCAGGTGTTAAAAATTGTAGTAACCAAAACGCTATAGTTTATTAGGAGTTTTATTGGAAAAAATTATTTTACTTATCCCGAGTATTCCGCTTTTTATCGCAATAATACTCGGATTCATTCGAAAAAAAGAGTTTATACCAAAAATTAATATTTTACTTTCTAGCATGATTGCCTTGCTTGGACTTTACGGGACTTATTACGTCATTGTTTATGATAAACCGATTAGCGGATTTGGTGGTCTTCTCATTTATAATGAGCTTTCTTCTATTCTTGTCCCTTATGTGGCCATATTGGGGTTAGTCGTCCGTAAATACGCAACAAAGTATATGTGGGATGAAGCAGGATATCGGCGTTTTTTTATCCTTCTTAATTTTATTTTTTCGTCGATTTATCTTTTGGTCATGAGTAATAATCTCATTGTTTTGGCGCTAGCCTGGCAGCTTTTAAGTATCAGCCTTTATCTGTTAGTATCCTTTAATGTCGGGTCCAATACAGCTGTGAAACATGCCAAATGGACGATGATCATCCATAAAGGCGCAGATTTGGTTTTTATGTTTGCTGTTATTTTGACCTACCAAGCTTTTGGAAGCTTTGATCTGGCGGTATTGAGTGATAGATGGTTGGAAATGTCCCATTCACCGGTCGATAATCCAATGATTTTTGTCATTGGACTCCTTTATTTACTCGCCGCCATGATGAAATCAGCTATTATGCCATTTCACATTTGGCTTCCTTATACCTCTGAAGCACCTACTCCCGTTTCGGCCGTGATGCATGCTGGCGTTGTCAATGTCGGAGGAATACTGCTTAATAAAATGGCTTATTTATTGTTACTAACTCCGGCAGTTTTAAATATTGCATTTGTCATAGGATTGTTTACCGCTATATTTGCCACCCTAATCATGCTTGCCGTCTCTGACATCAAACGCTCCTTAGGCTATTCAACCGTTGGTCAAATGGGTTACATGATCATGGAAATAGGGCTCGGCGCATTTTCATTAGCCATCTATCACCTTATTGTACATGGTATATTCAAGGCTACCCTTTTCTTAGAGTCCGGTGGACTCATAAAGCTTGCACGTCATGAATCTAATCTCCCAAAACGTCTCTCATATGAACTGTTTTGGGAAGAGAAACTCAAAAGCTCGAGCAAAAAAATATTTAATAATATCGCCTTTTTCGCGATTTTACCTATTGTTATTTTCATCGGCGTCAAAATGGTACTCAGTGAAGATTTTTTTGAATTTAATGCATCTATTGTCATCTTGGCTTTCGCCTGGCTTACCGGAACTCAACTTTTTCTATCGTTTTTTAAAGTCTCAAAAGCAGATACGATCAAAGTGGTTTTTTTCCTCATCAGCTCTTTTATCATCATTTTGTTTACCTACGAATTTATCGGATTGTCTTTGGAACACTTTATTTATGGAAAAAATGCACACCTCTTCTATGAAGCGGCTACTTTAAATGTCACATTACTTATGTCACTCGTATTGCAAGCACTTATTATGACAGTCGGATGGCTCTTCATGTACAATCAACATATTAGTGATCTCCCTTCCAATAGCGCTAAAACGAGTAAAATGAGATGGGTGTTTTATAAATTTTTAGCCAATGAAGGATACTTTTTCACCTTCATTAATTTTTTAAAAAGAGGCAAAGCATGATCACGAGTATCATTTACTTGATCCTTGCCGGCGGAGTACCGTATTACCTACTGTTAGAAAAAAGCAGTTGGTTTAAGCATAAACATATCTTCTTGACAAGCATGCTATTGCTTTTGGGTGCTTCTATATCCACTTGGTATATCCCACATCAGCATTCTGATACTCTGGTTATTATCTCTCTAGCTTCAGCTATTTTTTCGATTTATAAAGCAACTAAAACGACCAATTTTTACCGTTTAGGCTACTATCTTATTTTCATCAATGCGCCGTTTTTTCTCCTGTTCGAAGATCAATACGCCACCTATAGCCTATCGTTGATCGCTTCTTTGACAGGCCTATATCTTATTGCCCACTTTTATGAAAAAAACTATGGAAGCGCCAATTATCATTACATCACCGGAATCACATTGATTCGCCCTTATATCGGGACTTTTTTAACGTTATACCTTATTGCTATTGCCCTCTATCCACCATTTCCGAATGCGCTGTTTTTCTTAAGTCATATCATAACAAGCAAACCAGATTTACTCTGGTACTGTGTTGTGACAACACTCTTTTTCGGTAATTTTTTCCTTGCCATGCGCGTCATGACTAAGACCCTTTTCGGAAGGCCTAACGCTAATATTCATTACGTCCATATGACATTGAAAGACAAGGCCATACATTTTTGTATCTTTTTGATGCTGCTTCTCTTAAGCATTATCGGACTGAAGGAAACACTCTCATGACTATTGCGCACAAACTCGACGCGATCAAACATATCGTTCCTCATTACTGGCCGATTGGATCTTTTATCCACCACAATCCGCTCAAAGGATTTGAAGATTTACACTTTAAAGATGCTCTGGACAAAGCACAAAGTATCTTTGGCGGTAATGTGTATATGGATTCATCCTATTTCATGGATCTGTATGCCGATGGAAAAATCGATGACGCTATTTTAGAGAAAAATATCAAACGTCTTCTGGCAGAAAAAGGGTTCAATATCTCCTTAGAGTTTGCAAAGCATTATTTAATGGAAGTAAGTCCCCAATGGAACCGATTGCGTATTAAATATCTTTATAAAAATGAAAATATTGATCCAGCCCTTTATGCCCATCTTGAAAAGCACTCTATTTATGAAAATCATTCAGAATGGATTAATCAGCTAACACGTCATATGACGCTGTATGAAATCAACTATGCCCTTTTTTGTACATGTGAGAAAGAGAATGTCGAAAAAAATATTGTTGAATTCATTTCCCGTTTTCTGGATGAAGACCAAACCACTGTGAATATGCCTAACCGAGAACTCGGCATGTTCGAGGCATTTAAATATTACGAAAATTTTTCCTATCACGCCAACTCTGACTCCTTTGTAGAAGAGGCAATGATTCAATTAGATGTCGAAGACAGTGAAGCGTATCTTTTGACTCATTTACTTAAATTGCATGGTTGGGCCGGCTTTATCAAATATCGCTCTGAAGATGAAAACTACTCATCACAGCAGCAACACCCATCCTCTCTCATGGATTATTTGGCGATACGGCTATATCATGAAATCAAAGCCTTAAAACACTCAAAAATCAATAACTTCAAAGCATTCAACACCTATGCACAAGAGCATAGCAGTGATGTCGTTTTACAGCTTCTTAAACACAAAAATATGCTTTTTGGGCCTGCCCTTGATGCGATGGAAGCCAACGAGTGTACCGACAAAGTTTTAAACAGCTATATCACCAATGAATTGAATTTGGATGCTCTACAAATTCAACACTCGGCTGAACTACTTCAATGCGAACTTTCCTTGACAGAGCTCGTTCCCGTTATTGAAAAGCTCAAAGAAGACGAAGGGTATATTTGGCTAAAATCACTTGAAGACACCTATATCAAAGAGTATGTAGAAAAGTTTACTTCTGCTCCAAATCAAGAAGAATCTCAACCCATTGCTACCGCTACTTTTTGCCTTGATGTCCGCTCTGAAGTAATCCGGCGTTCCATTGAAACCATAGGTGATTATAAAACTTACGGTGCCGGTGGTTTTTTAGGAATCCCAATCGCGTTTGTCGAGTTTGATCAAGCGCATGAGCTTTTTTTAGCGCCGGCTATTGTAAAGCCAGTCAATGTTCTTTTTGAAGTTCCCAAAGAGTGCTCCGAAGATTACCATTCAAAAAAAGGAATTACGAAAACGACGAAGAAAGTGTTGAATGACTTGAAAAACAACCCTTATACCCCGTTTATTACTGTTGAAGCTATAGGTTGGATTTTCGGTATTAATCTATTTGGAAAAACATTTTGGCCTCAAAAAACAAATAAACTTTTTTCAAAGTTCAAAGCTGAAAAACCAAAAACAACCTATACAATGAATAAACTTTCAGCAGATGAAATTGAATTTTATATTCATAAACTTCACACACAAATCATAGCAAGATTTTTTGAGAACTCCTTCGTTCATGGATTTAGTGAAACACAAATCACGGATATTTGGCGTCATCTTCTTTTTGAAGAACCGCTCACCTTTGATATTTCAAATGATCAACTTACTAAATTACGTCATGAATGTCAAATAACCCCTGAAGATTATCATTACCAAAAAGAAAAACTTGCAATGGTTGGCTTTACCCTAGAGGAACAAACATCTTATCTTTATAACTATCTAACCATGATTGGTCAAATTGATAATTTTCCAGAATTTGTAACCATTATAGGGCATGGGAGTATCTCTGATAATAATCCATTTGAATCTGCTCTTGACTGTGGAGCATGCGGAGGTAATATCAGCCTTCCCAATACTCGAGCCCTCTGCATGATTGCTAATTCTCAAATTGTCAGAGAGAAAATCAAAGAAAAAGGAATTCATATTCCTGAAATGACAAAGTTTATCCCTGGTTTACACATTACGACAACCGATGAAATCAAATTTTACGATTTGGATATTCTTAATCAAGAAGAAGCGGCACGCTTTGTAAAGATTACAAAAGATTTCAATGAAGCGTCTAAACGTTCCCGAGAAGAAAGGATGCAAATGCTGCCTACAGCCCATAATGAAACCGATATGATGGTTAAATCCATGGATTGGTCAGAACCGCGTCCAGAATGGGGATTGGCTCGTAATTTAGGAGTATTCGCAGGTCCAAGAAATTCCACAAAACATCTTACACTGGATAACCGTTTCTTTATGCACTCGTATGATTGGAATATCGATAATGACAATGCTGATATTCTAACCCGTATTTTTAATGGCCCTTTAGTTGTAGGAGAATGGATTAACCTTGAACATTATTTCTCTACCGTAGATAATCATGTTTACGGTGCAGGTTCTAAGGTATATCATAATATTGTTTCAAAAGTAGGTGTATTCAATGGAAACTACAGCGATTTAAAAATAGGTCTCCCTTCTCAATCCGTTTATTTGGAAGGGGAAGCATATCATGAGCCCGTTCGTTTGCTCTCATTCATTGAAGCTCCACTTGAAAAAGTTCAAAAAGCTGTCGAAAATTCACTGGCTAAGCCTTTTATCATTAATGAATGGATTCGACCGATTATCATCGATAAGCTTACTCAAAAAGTTTATGCTTACGAATATGGTGAATTTATCGTAATAAAAGAATTGGCCTCATAAATTCAACAAAGGAAAAAAATGTATACCTTACAGATAGAAAAAGAGTGTGGCTGCTTTCAAAAAAGCGGTTTTCAAAATAACCAAATGTTCGAATCAAAAGAAGAGTTATTGATGAAAGCACGCGTTGTAGAATGCCTTATGAATCAGCAGTTTTGTATGAAACACTTGTTTGAGGCAGTTGATTACGGCGATAAAATTGTCATTCATAGTTCAATCAGACCAATTGATGAATTAGAAGATGAAGATGATATTGATGTTAGAGTTTTAGTAGCACGTTCTCCCGTTCAAGTCAATATTACGAACGGCGAAGAAGATATTCCCTACGGTGGTGGATGCTGTGGCAGTGGTCACTGCAACTAATTGCACTTTAATTAAGAGGTTTTAGCCGCTAAAAAATTAGCGGCTAAAATATTATTCTTTGGCTTGGGCCATAACCATGGAGATACAGTTTCTTTCAAGAAGGTCTGTACAGACATACACACAGAGTGCACATCCTTTACA